>Ga0193713_1000261_pt1 | contig 17670 bp, 14 predicted proteins | sample H3a2metaG_FD_143054 | JGI IMG/M metagenome (GOLD analysis project Ga0193713, IMG submission 143054) | Soil microbial communities from a riparian zone of the East river system, Colorado, United States - H3a2 | ecosystem: Environmental > Terrestrial > Soil > Riparian zone | place: USA: East River... | reverse complement strand
TCGGGACTTGTGCAAGCGCGTGAAGGAAGGCGGGACGGACGAAGAGATTCTCGAATGGTGTTTCGAAAAAGGCCGGCGGCTCAACGAAGGCGACCTCGTGATTTGGAACAGCTTCAGCTCCAAGTTGGGCTGGAACGATTTCGCCACGCCAAGGCTTGAACGACAGAAACAGAAACACGGTATCTCCGATCGCACCGATATTATTACGATTCCGGACCTAATCGATTTCGACGAAGGCCGAAAAAGTTAACAAGAATCCCGGATCTTTTGTTCAGTAGACAGGTTTGCTGGTGAGTGCGATGGAAAGTCGAAAAAGGAGGATGAAATCATGAATGGAAAGGCGTTGTGGGTAGTGCTGGAGGCGAAGCCCGGCAAGGAATCAGAAGTTGAGAAATTCTTACAGGCTGGTCAGGGGTTAGTGGAGGCCGAGCCGAAAACGGTGTCATGGTTCGCCATTAAGATCGGGCCGTCCACTTACGGTATTTTTGACACGTTCGCGGATGGCTCCGGCCGGGATGCGCATCTGAATGGTAAGGTCGCGCAAGCCTTGAAGGAAAAAGCATCTGAGCTTTTGGCGAAATCGCCTTCGATCGCGAAGATTGACGTGATTGCGTCCAAGCTCCCCAAATAATTGCGGAAAGAGCTGAGCGCGTCTCGAACTCTGTGGTGACTTCATCGAATTTGATTTGTCGCCGACTTGGCTTCGGCATTGCGGTTTGCCTGTGCATTCTGGTTTTCAGCGCATGCGAATACGAAGTTCCAATCACACCGAGCCCCACTCAAAAAGTGCAGGAACGACTGCTTGGCGATTGGACTTCTGCAGACGGCAAAGAAAAGATGAAAGTGCGCAAGCTCGATGACAGCGTTTACATCGTTTACTACGATGGAGATTTGTTCCGCGCTTATCACTCCGACATCGCGGAGACGCCGTTCGCCAGCGTTCAGGACCTCAACTCGAACGATCGGAAGTATGCGTACGTGGTTTGGAAACTGTCCGATGACGGCAGGCATCTGAATCTGCGCAACGTGAACCGCAAAGTCATTCCAAAAGAAAGCAGGGATTCAGCTACTGTTGCTGCGCTCTTGACGAAAAACGCCCGTAACCCTGAGCTGTTTGGCGAGGCGATCGAGTTTACCAGGGAGAAGTAACTCGCGCTAGACTTCACGATGTCTGAATCGAATCAATTCCGCGTCGTCTTTTTTCTCTCGCTTTCATTGTTTTTCTGCGCTCAACAAGTTGAGGCGCAACAAACGCCGGTTGCAGCGACGAGCCCCAGCGCGTCGCCATCGCCGACGCCTGCTGTCTTTTCTGCGGAGACGGTGGCAGATCTGAAACGATTGCAACAGGCAGCTCTGACCAGCGATTACGCTTATCGGCAGGTTGCACATCTGGCGAATAACATCGGACCGCGATTGACCGGATCGGCGCAGGCGGCCAAAGCCGTTGAGTACGTCGCCAGCCAATTGAAGACAATCGGCTGCGAAGTGCAGCTGGAAAGAGTGATGGTGCCGCATTGGGTGCGCGGTGAAGAAACAGCAGCGCTCGTTCAATTTCCCGGACAGGCAGCTAACACCACGCAGAAAATTGTCTTGTGCGCGCTTGGGGACAGCGTCGCGACGCCTGCGGATGGAATCGAAGCAGAAGTGATCGCTGTCAGAAATTTTGATGAACTAAAATCGCTGCCTCGCGAAAGAGTCGCAGGCAAAATCGTGCTGTTCAATTATCCGTTCGACAAACAAATGGCTGCGGAAGGTCGTGGCGGGGAAGCATACGGAGAGGCAGTTGTTTATAGAGCCGATGGTCCGAGCGCAGCCGCGCGACAGGGCGCTGTTGCGTGCTTGATTCGTTCAGTGGGCGGAGCCGATTATCGGCTGCCACATACTGGACAGACGGATTACGCAAATGATGCACCGAAAATTCCAGCCGGCGCAGTCACCGCGGAGGATGCGGATTTGATCGCGGACCTGGTCCGACAAGGACTCGTCAGAATGAAATTGGTTCTCACGCCCCAAACTCTGCCGGATGTCGAAAGCGCAAATGTGATCGGTGACATCAAAGGCAGCGAACATCCCGAACAGGTGATCGTCGTGTCGGGTCACCTGGATTCGTGGGACCTGGGGACGGGTGCAATCGATGATGGTGCCGGCGTCGCAGTGTCGATGGAGACGGCGAACTTGATCCAAAAACTTCATCTCAAACCAAAGCGCACAATTCGCGTGATCGCGTGGATGAATGAAGAAAATGGGCTGGCCGGATCAAAACAGTACGGAAACGATCACGAAAAAGAATGGATGAACCATTTTGCAGCGATGGAGACAGACGGTGGCGCCGGTCATCCGCTTGGCATCAATATTAAAGCAAAACCAGAAGTGAAAAAGACGTTCGCACCGGTCGCAGCAATCTTGCAGGGATCAGGCGCGGGCATCCTCACCTTGGTCGAACATTGTGGCGCGGACATTGGACCGATGGAAAAAGCCGGCGTGCCTGCTTTCAGTCCAATTCAGGATAGTCGTTTCTATTTCAATTATCACCACACTGCCGCTGACACGCTGGACAAAATCGTCCCGAAAGAACTGGCGGAAAATTCCGCTGTCGTCGCAGTCGCGGCATACGCGTTATCAAACATGGAACAAGCATTGCCTCGTTAACAAAACGGGGGTCTGCTGTGCGGGTCTGCTGCGCGTCAAATTACGGAACTCATTTAGCGCAAAATTAGCTGCTCTCCGACCCCGATTCCGTACATATCGCCATGGCCCGGCATCCACGAAATAAGTGAGCAGAATGCTGTCGCGCGTTTTCACTTCCGTTCCCACCGGGTCGGCCGAATGCCACGTGTTATCGGCAACTGCGAATGCATAACCGCTGTTAGGCGAGAATGGCATCTGCGCCTTCTTTGGTTTTCTCCCGTTGGGGAGCACCTCGTGAAAGATGGTTCCGATATGCGGTGTCGAGTTGTCTGGCGGCAAATAGAACTGGACCGTGATGCCTTTCCAGAGGCTGTCGGTATGTTTGAAAATGCGGTAGCCCGGAATGTCGCGCGTGAGGATTGGCACGGGATACAGGCTCACCTTCTCGAAGTTTTCGCCGAACCGGCGTTTCAAGCCTGGCGCTAGTCTCTGCACGAAGGCCGCCTCCAACTCTTTGGAACGAAGAACGCTACCGGCCACGTCCCAGACTGCACCTTTGTTCGGCGGCAAGTGGCGGATGTATTCAGGAAAAAGATCAATCTTTGCGCGAGTCGGTTTTCCGTCGGGCCTTCTGCTTCCCATTTTGCTTTTGCCGGACATCGCGCGGTAATCCTCCGGCACTGGCATCGCGTGCAACATCTCCACGTAAAAATCGTCGGGAAATACGCGGTCGAATCTCAAATGATAAAACGGCGCCTCATCCGCGTGCGCCGCTTGAACAGAGTCGACGACGAAATCGGTCAAATTGTTGACTGACCACGATTGTCTCATTGATTGAATTGTTCCCGTGAACCATGAGTCAAACAACTGAAAAACGCTCCCGTTTCTCGCACATCGCCGGTTGGATTGCCGAGTTAGTTCTGGTGTTCGTTGGCGTTTCCGCGGCGTTTTGGCTCAGTAACTACCAACAGCACCGGCAGGATGCAGAACGGCGTGACCAAATCCTGGCGTCTATTGAGCAAACGCTCCGTCAAGGAATCGAGAGCTCTAAAGTTAACCGCGTCACCGAACAAGAACCAGCAGCGGCGGAGTTTCGACGCGCGCTTGATGCTGGTGAGATGCCGCCCCTGCGTCCCTTTGTTTTCATCACGGACTACAGCCCAAGCGACTTAGCCACGATGCTCCAATCCGGAGGCGTCCAACTTCTCGACGTGCAGACGCTCAGGGCGCTGCGCGACGACGAATCAGTTATCCGCTGGGGGCTGGCCCGCATGGCGCGCTATCAAAAGTTAAGTGACGAACTGATCGTGCCGAATCTCGACCAAGACATTTCCTTCTTTTACGATCCGACCACCAAGAAATTGCGAAAACGATTCGAGATTTATCCCGAAGCTCTACAGGAAACTGTGAACCTTGCTAACGACCTTGAACGAACGCACACCGAGTTGCTCAAACGAATCCAAGCCGAACGCCAACAAAATCGTTAAGATGAATCCAATACTCCGAGTCTTCGTAATTCTGTTGTCCATCTTGGTCGCGTGTTTCGCGTCGGGCGCCGATTATCCGGCGCCGACTGAGAGCGACTTTACGATTCATGAATTCAAATTTGCTTCAGGCGTAACATTGCCGGAGTTGCGCCTTCATTACCGGACGCTGGGAAAACAGGAGAAGGATGCGCAGGGCAAAACGACGAATGCCGTTCTCATCATGCATGGGACGACTGGCAGCGGCGCGCAATTCATTCGTCCCGAATTTGCCGGCGAGCTATTCGGGAAAGATCAGCCGCTCGATGCGACGAAGTTTTTCATTGTGTTACCGGACGGGATCGGTCACGGCAAATCGAGCAAGCCGAGCGACGCCATGCACGCGAAATTCCCGCGCTACGGTTATCTGGACATGGTGGAGGCGCAGTATCGTCTGCTTACGGAGGGGCTCGGCGTGAATCACGCGCGACTCGTAATGGGAACGTCAATGGGCGGAATGCACACCTGGTTATGGGGCGAGGTACATCCCGATTTCATGGACGCGCTCATGCCGCTGGCAAGTTTGCCAACCCAGATTTCCGGGCGCAACCGTGCATGGCGTCGCATGGTCATCGACGCGATCCGCAACGATCCGGCATGGAGCGACGGCGATTACAAGACTCAACCGCCGAGCCTGCGCACCGCTGCCGAGATGCTTTGGTTCATGAGCAGCAATCCGGTCGTCCGCCAGAAAGATGCGCCTACACTTGCGAAAACGGATGAAGTTCTGGACAAATTTGTCGAACAAATCGTCAAAACCGATGACGCAAATGATGTGCTCTACGCGCTGGAGGCTTCACATGATTACGATCCCGCACCAAATCTTGAAAAAATCCAGGCGCCGCTTCTGGCAATCAACTTTGCCGATGATCTGATTAACCCGCCAGAACTCGGCATCCTCGAACGTGAGATCAAGCGGGTTCCGCATGGGCGCGCCATCGTGATTCCGTTCAGCGACAAGACGCGCGGTCACGGCAGTCACACACTGGCTGCATTGTGGAAAGATCAGCTCGCAGATATGCTTAAAGAACCGAAAAGTAATTAGCGGATCACCCCGTAGTAGTACGCGCCACCATAATAAGCGTACCACGGATAGTACGGATAATAGTACGGTCCGTAATACGTATTAAACCGGGATTCGGGGGTGGCAGAAGCCTCAGCGTAATAGGTTCCAGCGCATCCACCGAGCGAAAGCCCGAGGAATCCTGCGCACAGGAGCGAGAGGACGGTTTGAACTGCGCGAGATGTGTTCGTAATCGCTGATGTCTTCATCCGTTCATTTAATGACAACCGCGCAAAACAACAAAGCGAAATTAAAATATAATTTGTACCGCCTCTGTGAAACGTTGATTCGATCACTTCGGTGGTGGCGGCATCACCTTCGGCAGTGATTCGGTTTTGACAAGAAGCGCCGTGAACAGCGCACCGCGAAATGTGGAGTCCTTAGTCACACGCTTTGAGCGCATCGGCGCATCCGCCATGGCAGACCGCACCGATGCGTCCATCGAAGCGCGCCTTACAAATCAATACCAGTCGCCGTATACGGTGCTGCCGTAGTAGCGTGGGCCGTACGCGTCATTATAGCGAGTGCCAGAGCGTACGATAGTCCTCTCATACGTCGGTCCGTAATCATAGTAGGAATACGGATAGCCGGGCGCATAATACGTGGTGGGATAATAATAACCGCCGTCATACGCCGTCACATAAGGACCTTCCGCACATCCAACCATGAAAGTTGCAACGACGCCGGCGCAAAGGACTGACAGACTGCGCCGGATCGATTTTAATTTTGTTATCGTTTTCATCAGATGTTCCCTTTCGTTTGAGTTCGGATTTCCCTGTTTCATCTCGGAGCCGCGCTTTGTCTCACGCGTGGAAGCTGGTTAGGAAGGATGTCGGCTAACTGAGACCCATTAGTGTCCATCAACCCGGTCACTCCCTATTAAGGAACTTCCACGTGTGATTTCACTTCGGCTCCATCTAACTTGCTGGACTCCCGGCGTACCGAGGGTTCCTGTAGCAAGCCTTTATGTACGATTCGCACGACGTGGCTCGATGGGCCGCGTGAGATTTCGCCTTCGACGGTAGATACCGTAGCCCACGTTGAATCTTGCTCTGGGTTTTGCGCCGACATCGACGCTCGATACCTTCCAGCGACATAATGAGAGGAATTTTTTTTTGGCTCGGTGTGTTCGCGACAATTGTGTTCACGATGTTTGCGCAGGACCGATCCTCATCACCAGGACCGGCAGATTTCGACATCATCATTAGAGATGGCACGATTTACGACGGCTCTGGTGCCGAGCCGAAACAAGGCGACGTCGCGATTCGTGGCGATCGGATCGTTGGTATCGGCGATTTCAAAGCTGCGAAGGCCAAGACCGTTATCGATGCGAAGGGACTCGCCGTGGCGCCCGGGTTCATCAATATGCTCTCCTGGTCCACTGTGTCGCTGATCCATGATGGCCGTTCACAGAGTGAAATTCGGCAAGGCGTGACGACTGAGATCATGGGCGAGGGCGGATCGATGGGGCCGGTGAACGATCGCGTGCGCGAGCATATGATTCGTCAGCAAATTGACATCAAATACGACATCAAATGGAACACGCTCACGGAGTACTTGCAGTACCTCGAAAAGCGCGGCGTATCGTGCAACGTGGCGTCGTTCATCGGCGCGACGACCATTCGCGAGTACGTGATCGGCTTTGAAGATAAACAGCCGACGCCTGAGCAACTCGACCGGATGCGCGAACTGGTGCGCAAGGAAATGGAAGCCGGCGCGCTGGGGATTGGCACTTCTCTAATCTATCCTCCCGCGTTTTATGCGAAGACGGATGAGCTAATCGAGCTTTGCAAGGTGGCCGCGAAATACCAGGGCAAATACATCTCCCACATGCGCAGCGAAGGCAGCCGGCTGCTCGAAGCGCTTGATGAATTAATTCGCATCAGCCGGGAAGCGAAAATTCCGGCAGAAGTTTATCACATCAAAGTCTCGGGCCAGCAAAATTGGCCGAAGATCGATGATTTGCTTTCGCGAATCGAGGCCGCGCAGAAGGAAGGGCTGAAAATCACTGCCGATATGTACACTTACACCGCGGGAGGAACCGGCTTGGACGCATCGCTTCCGCCTTGGACCGAAGACGGCGGTTATCCTGCATTATTCAAGCGGCTGCGCGATCCGGCGACGCGCGAGAAGATTAAGGCAGAGATGCAAAAGCCCACAAGCGGATGGGAAAACCTGTATTTTGATGCCGGAGGTCCAGAGCACATTCTGCTGGTAGAGTTCAAGTCGGAAAAACTGAAGCCGCTTACCGGGAGAACACTGGCAGAAGTAGCCAGGATGCGGGGGAAAGATCCCATTGACACGGCGATGGATTTGATCGCGGAAGATGAATCGCGCATCGGCACACTTTATTTCATCATTTCGGAAGACAACGTGAAGAAGGAACTCGCGAAGCCGTGGATTTCGTTCGGCTCCGATGAAGCTTCCCAGGCGCCTGAGGGCCTGTTCTTGAAATCCAATCCCCATCCGCGTGCGTATGGAAATTTCGCACGCGTGCTGGGCAAATATTCGCGGGACGAAAAAGTGATTCCAATGAAGGAAGCAGTGCGGCGACTGAGTGGATTGCCTGCCACAAATTTGGGGCTCGATCATCGCGGGTTTCTCAAGGAGGGCATGTTTGCCGATGTGGTCGTATTCGATCCGGCAACGATTGCCGATCGCGCCACGTATGAGAAACCGCACCAATATGCGGTGGGCATGAAGCACGTTTTCGTAAATGGTGTGCAAGTTCTAAAAGACGGAGAGCACACCGGCGCGAAACCGGGCTGCGCCTTGTGGGGGCCAGGAAAAATAAAGTAGCGCAAGCGATCGCGCTGTCGTTGCAAAGAGAGCGTAAAGCAGCGAAATTTTAGCTTTCAATCGAGTCAACGATGGACCCAATCAGGAACATTAAGTTGCGCTGGCTGCATGGAGCGCTGCAGGACGTCACCTACGAGCTGTCGCGTTCGCATTTTTCCAGATTCGCGCCGCATGCCTGGGAGCCGGCGATCAATGCATACCGTTGCGAAAACTGCATCCGCATCTGCGTCGATCTGGCGGGGGTAGACCGCTCGCTGATCGATCTGACTGTGGAGCCGCGCCGCGTGATCATTCGAGGCACTCGCGAGCTGCCCGAGCCGACCGACGACGAGGGATGCGCCCTGCAATTACTGGCAATGGAGATCGATTATGGGCCGTTCATACGCGAAGTGCCATTGCCCGCCGACGTGGAAATCGACCAAGCGCACGCCGAGCAACGGAACGGATTGCTTTGGATCTCGCTGCCCTTAAAGGAGCCATGAGCAACAAAGAACTCAGTACGTTGCGGGCCGAGATTGAGGCTAAGCCCGGAGTGGAGAGCACGATCGCCGCAGGAACAGGCGAAAACCAGATACCGCATATTCCGGAAGAATTATCAATCATGCCAGTGCGCGGACTCGTTATTTTTCCGGGAACGATCATTCCGCTTAACGTCCAGCGCGCGGCTTCACTTAAGCTTCTCGATGACACTTTGCCGCGGACAAAAGTGATTGGGCTGCTGACGCAGCGCGATGAGGCGAAGGAAGATCCGACACCACAAGACCTCTACACGGTCGGCACGGCCGCGCTCGTGCTCAAGCTTTTGCGCCAGGCGGACGACAATGTGCTGATTATAGTCCAAGGCCTGCAACGCTTTTCGCTTCGCAAAATTGTCGCGACGTCACCGTTTCTACGCGCCGAGGTCGATTTGCCTAAATCGATTCTACCGCCGGCCAGCAAAGAGTGGGAAGCCACGTTCCGGAATCTGCGGGATTCGGCTGCAAGATTGTTTGAGCTCGCTCCGGACGCTCCCGAGCAGGCACGCCTCATGATTCTGAACATCGAGAATCCCGAGCAGCTCGCTGATTTTCTTGCGCCAAATCTAAACGTGGATGTCGCGCAGAAGCAGGCGCTGCTAGAAGAGCTCGACGTCGAAAAGCGCGTGCGCGCAATTCAGAAACAGATCTCTGCGCAGCTCGAAATCGCCGAGATCCAGCAGAAGCTGCAAAAAGATGTAGCCTCGCAATTTTCCGATGCGCAACGGCGCGCTTATCTGCGATCGCAAATCAAGGCGATTCAGCGCGAGCTCGGCGAAGCCGAAGGTGGCGGCGAGGAACAGGCCCAGCAATTGCGTGCCCGGCTCGAGGAAGCCAAACCGCCAGAGGAGGTGATGAAACAGGCGGAGCGGGAATTGAAACGGCTCGATTTCATTCCTCCAGCCAGTCCGGAGTTTTCCGTCATCGTTAGCTACATCGAGATCATCGCCGATCTGCCCTGGAACAAACTGAGCGAGGACAATCTTGATCTCGACCAAGCGCAGAAAATCCTCGACCGCGACCATTACGATCTTGAAAAAGTAAAGAAACGGCTCATCGAATATCTTGCCGTGCGCAAACTCAATCCGCAGGGGCACGGTGCCATCCTCTGTTTTCTCGGTCCGCCTGGCGTCGGCAAGACCAGCCTCGGTCAATCGATCGCCGACGCGCTGGGCAGAAAATTTGTGCGAATCAGTCTTGGCGGAATGCGCGACGAAGCAGAAATCCGCGGACATCGCCGCACTTACATCGGCTCGATGCCTGGTCGTATTATCCAGGAACTACGCCGTTGCGGTACGCGCAATCCTGTGTTCATGCTCGACGAGCTGGACAAGATCGGCGCGGATTTTCGTGGCGATCCTGCGAGCGCGTTGCTGGAAGTGCTCGACCCGCGGCAAAATGACAAGTTTGTCGATCGTTATCTCGACGTGCCGTTCGACCTCTCACAGGTAATTTTCATCGGTACTGCTAATTACATCGATGGTATCCCCGAACCGTTGCGCGATCGGATTGAAGTGATCTCGATACCTGGGTACACGGAGCGCGAGAAACTCGAAATCGCCAAGCGATATCTCGTGAAGCGGCAAATGGAGGAAAATGGACTTAAGCCCGAGCAAATCGAATGGCAGGATGAAGCCCTTCGCCGGATCATTAACGATTACACACATGAAGCCGGTGTCCGCGACCTGGAGCGCCAGATCGCAGCGGTTTGTCGTGGCATTGCGTCGCAGGTCGCTCGAGGAAAAACGGAACGCGCAACAGTTACGCCGGAGTTGGTGGTGGAAATGCTGGGCCCGGCCAAATACGTGCGTGAGACCAAACTGAAGACAAGCACGCCAGGGGTGGTCACCGGCCTCGCTTACACACCGGCCGGCGGCGAAGTGTTGCATATTGAAGCGACACGGTATCCGGGCAAAGGCAATATCACGCTAACCGGACAAATTGGCGAAGTGATGAAGGAATCGGTCCAGGCCGCCCTGAGTCTTCTTCGCAGCCGCGACGGCCAACTGGGCGTGAATCCCGAAGATTTTCGCAAGATGGACATTCATGTGCACGTGCCCGCAGGCGCAGTGCCGAAAGATGGCCCGTCAGCGGGAATCGCAATGTTCACCGCTCTGGCCTCCCTCTTTAGCAAAACCCCGGTGCGTCCCGACGTCGCCATGACCGGCGAAATCACTTTGCGCGGGCTGGTTCTGCCGATCGGGGGTCTGAAGGAAAAAAGTCTTGCGGCGATGCGCGCCGGCATTTCCACAGTCATAATCCCCAAGCTCAACGAAAAAGACCTCGTCGATGTTCCCGAGGAAGTGAAACAAAAAATCAAATTCGTCCCGGTCGAAAATGTGGATGAAGTTCTGGCCGTGGCGCTGGAGAAAAACGGCGCGACGCAACAGCGAGCAGGTGGATCGGCTTCTCCGAAGTCGATGGCAAAATAATCGCCGCAGAACCGCTTAGACTGAATAACGCGTTGAGGACAACGCGTTCCACCATCGCTGTCGCAGCGACTTAACTGCAGGCTACTTCCATTCCCAAAAATCGGAACGTGTGTTGCCTTCAGCGTCTACAGCGTATTCGAATACCACCGCCACCTTGTTCAGGCGGGACCAGCGTGGCGGCATTTTTTGATAATAAACCGCACCGCGATAACTCGCCGTCCCATCTTTCTTCATCGTCCCGACACCGTGGCCAGTCCATGTGGCCATTTTTCCGTCTTTGAGAATCATTACCCCTTGCCCTTCGCCATAGAGTGTCCCGTCCGGCCGCACCACGGTGCAGTAGGTGCCGGTCTCCTTTACGTCCGTTCCCAGAATCGATCCGCTCGCCTGAAATGACGTCTCCATTTTTGGATCTCCGCCCAAGGTTCGCAATACGCGCTGCGAAGTAATCTTGCCCGATGTTTCACCAATCTTTTCACCTAGCATAAATATTCTATCGTTGAGATTTCCTTTTCAGAATCGTTACGTCAGTTCACGGAATTGGCACGGAAATGTCACGATTTTTTTGCGAAGCCGCAGAGCCACAAATTCAACAAAATAAAACGTTAAATCATACAAGCTCGACAATTGTTCGCGCTGGAGAAGGATGGCGGCGCGCCTCCGTCGGAATCCGGGACGGCGTCAAGTTAGAGTCGGCTTGACGCGTCTACCTAACTAGTGGTGCTGCAAACGGCCGGGCCACTGCGGGTAAATGCCATCTACCGAGTAATCCGGCGTCACCGTAATGTCGGACCGTACGCGCTGTTGACGTAAACGTTATTATTGAGATACCAGATTGCTGTTTGACGCGTGCCGGCGTTGTAAAGCACATAATCTGGTTTGCCGTCACCGTTAAAGTCGGCCGTGGTTACCAATGCCCAGCCGCCGGGAATGGTTGGGCCCCAGGCGCCACCAACAAGCGCTCTTCCCGATAGATACCAGATGGCTGTGTAGCCTGAACTGGGATGGAATAAGACATAATCTGCGTGGCCGTCGCGATCAAAATCCGCTACACCCACCAATGTCCAGCCAGGCGGAAGAGTTGGCCCAAAACCACCGCCCACATAAACGTTATTGTTCAGATACCAGACCGCTGTTTGATGCGTGCCACTGTTGTAAAGCACGTAATCGGGTTTGTTATCGCCGTTAAAATCTCCTGTACCGGTCAATATCCACCCGGCGGGTAGGGTTGGACCATAAGCCCCGCCCAGATAGACATTATTGTTCAAATACCAAATCGCAGTTTGCCGCGTAATCGTTTTGTAAAGCACGTAGTCGGGTTTGCCGTCCCGGTTGAAATCGCCTGACGCCACAAGTTGCCATCCGCTCGGCAGAGTGGGTCCATAAGCGGCACTGACATAGACATTATTGTTCAAATACCAGATCGCTGTGCCCTGCGTGCTGACATTGTAAAGCGCATAATCAGGCTTGCCGTTGCCGTTGAAATCGGCGGTCGTAATCAAGCTCCAACCGTTTCGACCGATCCGGACATAATAGATGTCTTCTTCGCCATTAAATGTCGCCGTGTACGCGACATTGGCGCCCGCGTTATCCGAAACGATTGTAATGTAATCGCCGAGCTTGTCCTGATTCGGATAACCGAGGTACGGGTTAAACGAATTGCTGATTGCGACATTCAGCGACCAGGTATTTCCGCCATCCAAACTGTACGAAGAGAAGAGTTGCGAGTCGGTATTGTTCGCGGCGTTACGTGTGTCCAGCCAGACGGCATCGATTCGTCCGTTAGGCGCGACCGAAAGCGTGCCAAACCAGTGCCACTTCGCGTGATTAACAGGATCGTCATTGATCCGGCGCGGTGCGCTGAAGGTTTGGCCTCCGTTTGTGCTCTGCATGAACATCACGTCGCTACCGGTCGTGAAGCCGGGGGGCTGAACGCTCGCGAGCATATAAATGTTGTTGTTCGTAATTCCGCCCGAACGGTCCGCCGCCAGGAAAATCTGACCGACTAATCCTTCCGGATTAATCGGCTCGGCGGAAACGATATTGCCGCCGAGGTTCACTGCTGTGCTTTGGTCGAAAGTGGGGACTACGGCGCCGTTCTTTGCATTGGTGGAACGAACACACCAAATTTGCCCAGTGTTCAGGTTTACGCCGCCGATAAAAAGATTCCCGCTGGAATCGATGTCGAGTGTGCCCCACGCGGGGGAATTAGGAATATTGATCGGATTCATCCAGGTCAATCCGCCGTTGGTCGATCGAGTGAATTGTCTGCCGGCGTAATTATTTCCGTCGGGGCTCCAGGATTGGTACTGGAATCCATGTCCGGTGCTATTTGTATTGTCGATGGTAAACCACTCTTTATCGCCGCCATCTGCCGGCGCGATACTCGCCCATGATTGACCGCCATCGAGTGATCGCCACAAATCGTCAAAAAAGTTCTGCAAGAGGCTGACATAGAAAAAATGGCCGGCGTTATCTGAGTTCAGCACTGGATCGCTGCGAAAAACATTATGTTGGAGAACGCCAGCAGAAATCCACGTCCTGCCACCATTGGCCGTATGCGCGAATCCCGCCTGGCGAAAATTGGACGACACGCTATCGAATTGCCTCCAACCGATGCTCATTTTGTTTCCATTCGTCGGATCGACGCAAATGGATGGCTCATTTGCGGCGTCGCCAACAACGTTATTGCCGTTCGCATTAACGTTGACTTGATAACTCGTGTAAGGACCGAACTGCGAGATCAATCCGGGCGAGGTGGCTACGGCCGGGGCTAGCGGCGGTGGGTTATCGTATTTTTCAAGCGGCTCCTTCGGAAGCGGCTTGGGCGCGGGCGTCTGACTCGAAGCGACGGTGACTACAGAGATAAAAATGAAAAAGGTGCGCAGGCTCGACCGTGGCATCGCCTTGCCATTATAACCCCGTCATATCTTAAGTGCGATTCGAAAAATCATAGCTGACCTGCGAGCGCCCCTGCTTGCGGACTTTGCTTCGAACGATCGTCAAGTTTCAGATGTGGCGTCGCGCGGCAGGTCTGTCCACATGATCGCCACGGAAACGTCACCATTTTTTTGCGAGGTCGTCATCTGTTTGTAACGCCGGGCTGCAATGGTGCCCGGAAACCCAATCGCAATTATGAAACCTCGACAATTGCAGTGAATCTCGCGGCCGTGGGACAAGAGAATTTGCTACCGATGGGTTAGGTTGCGCCACAGATAGACCCAGAGCCGGGCGCCTCGGGATAGAGCTTCTCCAGGGCGCCCGTTGCTTTTGGTGGAAGTCAGCCTGCCAGCCTGACCTCCTGCGGCGCATGAAACGCGCGTATCACCACGCTTCCGTGCTCGCCCGTTGCTCAATCTGCTCAAGACTCGGATCGGCATTCTGAATCCAATCACGCGCCTCGTTGATCTCGGCCGGATTCACTGGAATCGCGCGTGGAATCGGCTCGGCTCGAGCGACCAACCGCCCTTCAAACTTGACCGGTTTCGCGCGTTTGATTGGAAACTTCCAGTGATGCCCGAATTTGTAGAGCGCGTAAAACATCGTCTTAGCTTCAACAGCGCTCACGCCGCTGCACCGCATGGCGAAGTAGAACATGCGGTCGCAATCCTGCCAGGGGCGCTTCCTGTCCCCGTACGCGACATCGTGCAACACGGAGGCATTCCGGTATCTTCCTTCGAACGGCCCGCCCATGACCGACCAGAGGTAACGCGGAATGGATGCGCCATCGACAATCGATCCGATCGGGGCCACCCAGAGATTGCCATTCGGATCTATGTACCGCAATTCGGTCAACAGCGTCATTGTTCGCCCGTCTGGATTCCACTTGGTCACTGGCTCGCCATCGTAATAACCCCATTTGGTTGCACCGGGAACGATTTGATCAGCGCCTGCTGACTCTTTATCCGACGCGCATGCGGTGCAGGCTGCAACGAAAAACACGAACAATTGAATGATTTTTCTGTTTTCCATGTGAGATCAAGAACGTTTAACGCTCAACGCTCAAGATTCAACCCTCACTTCGCGTTTCGCGCTTACCGTAGCTCTACGAAGCCTGGTCCGCTTCTCCAAGCCAGGAAGCAGAATCCAAAGCGCCGGAGTACCCTAAAAGGCAGGCGCGAATTGGACGTGGAAGTGACGATCACGTTTTGGAGTGCGGCGCCGTCGCGCCGCTTTTCACGCCTTCGAAAGTCGCGCCATCGTTGCCGAGCCTAGTGGGTAATTTCCGCAACGGCTTCGCCTCTGACAACTTCATCTTCTTGATTTGGAGCTGAAGGCGTGATCGGTTCGCCTTCGGTTTGTTTTCGGTACGGCTGGAGATAAAACATCATGAATACGCCGATCACCACGAGCAGCGAACCGATCCATTTCAATAGCCATCCGGGATCGCGCAAAATCTGCACGGTGCTTTGTCCCAGGTTTTCCGGATTCCATGACGCCTGAGAAATTTTGTAAGTGAGGCCGGTCCAAGTGTGCCACCAAGTGCCGGGATAACTAAACGGATTGTTCATCCAGCACGAGCCGGTGGCGGTTTCGCCGTCTGCCGTGACGATTTGCAGACTGCTTTTAAATCCCGCAGGGCTGTCGGTGCCTTCATTGCGTTTTACTTCAAAGTCGAGCAGTTGAATGCCTATCGGTAATCCAATCACTTCCCATCCATAAGCAATCATGGTTTTGTTAGGTGCAGTGGGAATTGCTATTTGCCAGCCAGCCGGAACCCATTGCTCCAGCGTTTCGCCATTTTGCTGAATTCGAACGCCCACGGCATCGGGCAAATCGGCCGCGGCGGAAGATGCCGATCTTTCTTCGGATTTCACGGGAGTGAAATCTGTCCATTGCTGCGCGTGCGGCATTGTCCTGTCAACGACTAGCTGCCAGTCGGCCCAACCCGTGGCGAGCGGTTGGTTGAAATCGATCCTGCCCAAAGATTTGCCGTTCTTGCGCGAGAGGAGCTCATAGGTGATCGCGCCATCGTCGGCAATAAACAAAGTTAGACGGTTCGGTGTTTCTTCACCGGGTGCGGGCATTGCTGGCGGACCGCCAGTTGCATTGAGTTCTTTACCATCTCCGTGCGGATTTGTTTCGGCAGCGGCAACGGGAATACCTTTGCCGTGTATCGTAACAAGCACTACGGGATTATTTGGCTGATCGCTGAGCGAACTCGGTTTGCGATTCTCGATCCGAAAATCGGGCCAGTAGTTGTCAATCTTTAGCGTGAAGGGCGTTCCGGCGATTGCGACGTCACGCCCGAGATTTTCTGCGACCTCGAAACTGGCTTCTTTATCGCCTGCGGAAATTACGACTTGCCCTTTGTTTCCGTCCTTAGGGGCGAGCAAGCGAACCTTCGCGCCGGTGCTCCCCCCTTTGCGAACACGACCGATTTGTTCGTCCGGCGCCTTGCTAAAAGCGAAAATCGATTCCTCAAGATCAACCGCATGATCCTTCGCGGTCGATGCGGGGCGATTCGATGAATCGCCCGTATCTGAGTCTGGAGCGGCGCCGCGTTTGAGTTCGATGTTGGCGAGACCCATCGAGAATTTTCCGTGCTGCGGATGATCAGCGAGCAGCCAGCTCTCCAGATGCTGGTTCATCATGGCAGTGGCAATGGTGAAATGGAGCGCAGATTCGCCGCCGTCGCTTAGTGGTCTCGGGTTTAGTTTCGCTTCAATCGCCGGTGCGTAATCGACGATTTGCAAACGCGCCCCAGACGCGAGCTGGCCAAGATCGCGCGGATGCTGTGGCGTCGGCGGATGATGCAAAAATTCGGCGGCGAATCCTTTCACAATTCCATCCACATCGTGCACGCGAACCTGGCGTTGATCGACCAGGAGCCGATTCGCTGGCGGTTCGCCTTTAAAGAGCGTCATGGTTCCTTCGATTCCCCAAATTCTCCCAATAAGCGATCCGATCAGCAGCGTGATGATACCGAGATGCGTGATGAGAAATGCGAGGTGATGTTTGCGCCAGGGCCAACGGGACAGCGCAGAGCAAGTAAGGTTTGCTCCGAGCAAGACAAGCCAGATATTGAACCACGGAGCGCCGTAAATATAAGCGCGCGCCACTTTCGCATCGAAACTCGACTCATAGAGCGTCCCCGCGATTGCGGCGATGATCAGCACCGCCAGCAAGACAACGGCGAGCTTAAGCGATGCAAAAAATTCGAAGAGCGGATTTCGCTGCCAAGCGGGATGCTCGGATGAATTCGAGTTCGCCATGCGAAGAGTACACCTTCCGCGAGGTGAGGCCGTTCTTCAACTTGCGAAAGCTTTCGGAGTCAATGACGGAATTTGCTCCGTCACACCTTTGGCGAACACGCGCTGAATGTCGGTAACGTTCGTGGCGATGGACCGAAACGCGCGGATGTGCTCCAACCCAATTAGAGGAAGAAACACTTGAAGCATTTAGCCGGGTCGAATTGGTTAAGAGCGAAAAGTGCTCCGCTACTTTGTCTTGAAGGTTTTTACCTCGCTGGTCACCCCGTCGCCCTTGCCGTTGGCTTCCATCGAGTCGACCTTATAATAGTAGGTTGTCCCAGCCTGGAGGCCTTGTATGCGCACGCGGAAAACCGTTTCGGAATGGCTAAAGTTCAGCCTGATTGGAGATTTCGCTGTCTGGCTAAGATCCTTGGGATTCGTACCGTAATGCACCACTCCGTAATGCTCGGGCGATCCCCCGGGGTTGTTGGTTGTCCACCTGACAATTGTCAAATA
>Ga0193713_1000260_pt1 | contig 17750 bp, 16 predicted proteins | sample H3a2metaG_FD_143054 | JGI IMG/M metagenome (GOLD analysis project Ga0193713, IMG submission 143054) | Soil microbial communities from a riparian zone of the East river system, Colorado, United States - H3a2 | ecosystem: Environmental > Terrestrial > Soil > Riparian zone | place: USA: East River... | reverse complement strand
TGGGCTGAGTTGGAATCTTGACGGGAGTCAAGATTATATCCGGCTTCGATTCTGCTTTGTGCTGCGCAAAAACGCCAAGCCGGATATATTCGGGCCTTCTCCAGGGGGCCTTCCATGTCCAGCAAACCCATTCGTGTCGCCGTGACCGGAGCCGCCGGCCAGATCGGCTACAGCCTGCTTTTCCGGATCGCGAGCGGAGAGATGCTCGGGAAAAACCAGCCGGTGATTCTGCAGATGCTCGAGATTCCCGACGAGAAAGCACAAAAGGCGCTGAAGGGCGTGATGATGGAGCTCGACGACTGCGCCTTCCCGATGCTGCGCGGCATGGTGCCCACCGCCGACCCGATGGTCGCGTTCAAGGACGTCGAGATCGCGCTCCTGGTGGGCGCCCGTCCGCGCGGCCCGGGAATGGAGCGCAAAGACCTGCTCGAGGCAAACGGCAGGATCTTCGCGCCGCAGGGCAAAGCGCTGGCCGCGGTCGCGAGCCGCAAGGTCAAGGTGCTGGTGGTCGGCAACCCGGCCAACACCAATTGCCTTATCGCCATGAGAAACGCGCCGGGCCTGAAGCCGAGTCAGTTCACCGCGATGATGCGCCTGGATCACAATCGCGCGGTCGGCCAGATCGCGCAAAAAATCGGCAAGCCGTTGAGCTCGATCCGCAAGATCACCATCTGGGGCAATCACTCTGCGACGCAGTATCCCGACGTGTTCCAGGCCGAGTGCGGCGGCCAGAAAGTCTGGCCGATGATCAACGACACGGAGTGGCTCGAGAAGACTTTCATCCCGACGGTGCAAAAGCGCGGCGCCGCGATCATCGAGGCCCGCGGGCTTTCCTCCGCGGCGAGCGCGGCGAATGCCGCCATGGACCACGTTCGCGACTGGGTCCATGGCACGCGCGCGGGCAACTGGGTCAGCATGGGGGTCCCATCGGACGGGAGCTACGGCATTCCCGAAGGCGTGATCTACGGCTATCCGGTGACTTGCGAGAACGGCAAGTACAAGATCGTCAAGGGCATACCGGTGAACGAATTCAGCCGCGCCAGAATGGACGCGACCCTGAAGGAACTGCACGAAGAGCGCGACAGTATCGGGCCGTTGCTCGGCTAGGAAAAGTCGGCCCCAGTCCGCGGATCCGACTCGCCGCGGCCCCCGGCGAGCTAAAATAAGCCCCATGTCAGCCGGAGCCCGGTTCCGCGCCGCGATGAAGGCGGAAAAGCCGCTGCAATGCGTGGGCGCGATCAACGCCTACCACGCGCGCCTTGCCGAGCGCACCGGCTACAAGTCGATCTACCTCTCGGGCGGAGGGGTCGCGGCCGGGTCGCTCGGGCTCCCCGATCTGGGCATCAGCAATCTGGAGGACGTGCTGACCGACGTGCGCCGCATCACGGACGTTTGCGCCCTGCCGCTCCTGGTCGACGTCGATACCGGTTTCGGCGCGAGCGCCTTCAACATCGCGCGCACGGTCCGGTCGTTGATCAAATCAGGTGCGGCCGCGATGCATATCGAAGACCAGGTCGGCGCCAAGCGCTGCGGGCACCGGCCCGGAAAGGAACTGGTGTCGAAGGAGGAAATGGCCGACCGGATCAAGGCCGCGGTGGACGCGAAGACCGACCCGGATTTCGTCATCATGGCGCGCACCGACGCGCTGGCGGTGGAGGGCCTGGAGCGCGCGATCGAGCGCGCGATCGCCTGCGTGGACGCCGGCGCCGATGCCGTTTTTCCGGAGGCGATGACCGAGCTTTCCATGTACCGGAAATTCGCCGGGGCCGTGAAGGTACCGGTGCTCGCCAATATCACCGAGTTCGGCGCAACGCCGATTTTCACCCTCGACGAACTGCGCTCGGCCGGGGTCGCGATAGCGCTCTATCCTCTTTCGGCGTTCCGCGCGATGAACGCGGCGGCGCTCAAGGTCTACAATGCGATCCGCAAGGAAGGAACGCAGAAGAGCGTTCTCGACCTGATGCAGACGCGCGCCGACCTTTACGACGTTCTCGACTATCACGCCTACGAGCGCAAGCTCGACCAATTGTTCGCCAAAGAGAAATCGAAATGAACGAGGCCGCAGCCGCCCCGAAGCCCAAGAAGTCGGTCGCGCTCTCCGGAATCCCCGCCGGCAACACGGCTCTGTGCACGGTCGGCCGCAGCGGCAACGACCTGAATTACCGCGGCTACGACATCCTGGATTTCGCCGACTCTGCCGAGTTCGAGGAAGTCGCCTACCTGCTCGTTCACGAGAAGTTGCCGACCGCCGCGGAGCTCGCCGGCTACAAGACCAAGCTCAAATCGTTGCGCGGACTGCCGGAGAACGTCAAGTCGGCACTCGAAGCGATTCCCGCTTCAGCGCACCCGATGGACGTGATGCGCACCGGCGTTTCCGTGTTGGGGACCGTGGAGCCCGAAAGGGAAGATCACGCCATGCCGGGCGCGCAGGACATCGCCGACCGGCTGATGGCTTCGCTCGGCTCAATGCTTCTCTACTGGCATCACTACAGCCGCGGACGAAAGAGGATCGAGGTCCAGACCGACGACGATTCAATCGGCGGGCATTTCCTGCACCTGCTGCACGGGAAGCCGCCGTCGGCCGAGTGGGTGCGCGCGATGCACACCTCGCTCATCCTCTATGCCGAGCACGAGTTCAACGCCTCGACTTTCACCGCCCGGGTGATCGCGGGCACCGGATCGGATATCTACTCCGCGATCTGCGGAGGCATAGGCGCACTGCGCGGTCCCAAGCACGGCGGAGCGAACGAGTTCGCTTTCGAGGTGCAGTCGCGCTACGCGGACGCCGGGGAGGCCGAAGCGGACATCGTGCGCCGGGTGCGCAACAAGGAAATCGTCATCGGCTTCGGCCACCCGGTCTACACCACGGGCGATCCGCGCAACCAGGTCATCAAGGAAGTGGCTCGGCGCCTGTCGAAGACTCAAAAGGACATGAAGCTCTTCGATATCGCGGAACGGCTCGAGCAGGTGATGCAGCGGGAAAAAAAGATGTTCGCCAATCTGGACTGGTATAGTGCGGTCTCCTATCACAGGATGGGCGTGCCCACGGCGATGTTCACTCCGATTTTCGTCATCTCGCGCACCTCGGGCTGGTCGGCGCATGTCATCGAGCAGCGAATCGACGGTAAAATCATCCGCCCGGGCGCCACTTACACCGGCCCCGAAGACCGGAAATGGGTACCATTGCGGGATCGCAGCTGAGTGCGCCGCCCCGCAAGGAGATGGAAATGAAGAAGCTGACCTTCGCCACTATTGCCCTATGTTGCGCCGGGGCCGCCGCCGCGGCGCCCTCCGAGGACATGGTGGGAACCTGGGAGTGCCGGCAACCCGGTGTGAATTACAGGAACAAGCCGCCCATCCTTTACGTCGACACCGCCTCGGCCAAGACGCCGGACAAAGCAGCCTTCGCTCTCGACGTCGACGGATTCACCCGGGAGGTCTACGGGAGTTCGGACGTCACCGCGGACGCCGACGGATGGTGGAAGATCAGCCCGTCCAAGGGAGAGGCGTTCATGGTGCGTCCGCAGGGTACATCGAAGTCCAAGACCGCTTCGATGGAGCTGAGGCGCGCGGGCACGACCTACCGCTGCCTGCGGCTTCCGCCGTCGGGCGTTCCGGGCGCCGTGATACAGCTGCAACAAGGCGTTCCGCCCGCGGGCGAGCCCAATGCTCCGCCACCCGGTGAGCAGAATGCCCCACCGTCCGGCGGGCCGGGGATCCAGCCGACCGACATGCCCAATGAAGGGGCTCCCGTCAAAAAAGAGTAATGATGTCGAGGCTTGTTTCAAATGTCCGGCCCAAACCGGACAAGGTTCTCGTTGACATCGCCGATTACGTCGTCAAGCACGAAATAAAGAGCGCCGAGGCCTACAACACCGCGCGGCTGTGCCTGATGGACACGCTCGGATGCGGCCTGGAAGCGCTCGAGTATCCCGCGTGCACCAAGCTTCTCGGGCCGCTCGTTCCGGGAACGACGGTCTCCAAGGGCGCGCGCGTACCCGGCACGCGCTTCGAGCTGGATCCGGTGCAGGCGGCTTTCAATATCGGCGCGGCGATCCGCTGGCTCGATTTCAACGATACCTGGCTCGCCGCGGAGTGGGGCCACCCCTCGGACAACCTCGGCGGGATTCTCGCGGTCGCAGACTGGCTGTCCCGCAACGGCACGCCGCTCGTCGTGCGCGACGTGCTCACCGCGATGATCAAGGCGCACGAGATCCAGGGCGTGATGGCGCTCCAGAACAGCTTCAACCGGGTCGGCCTCGATCACGTCGTGCTGGTGAAGGTCGCCTCCACCGCGGTCGTCTCGAACCTGCTGGGCCTTTCGCACGAAGCGATCGTCAACGCCGTCTCCCACGCCTGGGTGGACGGCCAGAGCCTGAGGACTTACCGCCACGCTCCCAACACCGGCTCGCGCAAGTCCTGGGCGGCGGGCGACGCGACTTCGCGCGCGGTGCGCCTCGCGCTCATCGCCAGGACCGGCGAGATGGGCTATCCCTCGGTGCTGAGCGCGAGGACCTGGGGCTTCTACGACGTGCTCTTTCGCGGCAAGCCTTTCCGGTTTCAGCGGCGATACGGCTCCTACGTGATGGAAAACGTGCTGTTCAAGATCTCCTTCCCGGCCGAATTTCACGCGCAGACCGCGGTGGAGTGCGCGATGACGCTGCACGGCGAGCTGAAAGAGCTCGGCCGCGAGGTCGAGGACATCAGGAAGATCACGATCCGCACCCATGAAGCGGCGATCCGCATCATCGACAAGAAGGGCCCGCTCAACAACCCGGCCGACCGCGACCACTGCATCCAGTACATGATCGCCGTGCCTCTGATCCACGGACGGCTCACCGCCGCCGACTACGAGGACAACGTAGCCTCGGACAAGCGCATCGACACGCTGCGCGCGAAAATGGTCTGCGTCGAGGACAAGAAGTTCACACGCGACTACCACGACCCGGCAAAGCGCTCCATCGCCAACGCGCTCACCGTCACGTTCAAGGACGGGAAGAAGCTCAAAGAAGTTGTCTGCGAATATCCCATCGGGCACCGCCGCCGGCGCAAGGACGGCGTCCCGCTGCTGGAAGCGAAGTTCCGCACCAACCTCGCCCGCCGCTTTCCGAAGGAACGACGCGAGACGATTCTCGAGGTGTGCGGGAACCAAGGCCGCCTGGAAGCGACGCCGGTCAACGAGTTCCTCGATCTATTTGTAATCTGAAGGACAACGCCGGATGTCTTCTCCCAATGAGGCCAGCGATCGCCTGATTGCGCGTGGGAACGAGGTGGAGAAGGACGGCAAACTGGGCGAGGCTTGCGAGCTGTATCGCAAAGCCGTGCAGGCGGCCCCGGACTATGCGAAAGCGCATCTCAACCTTGGCATAGGACTGGAGGCCTCCGGTGACGTCGATGCCGCCATAGGGCAATACGAGGCGGCGCTGGTGATCGATGCCGCGGATACCTACGCGAACTACAATCTCGCCAACCTGCTCTATGCGCGTGGAGATCTGGCGCGTGCGGAGCCGCTGCTCAAGGCCGCCCTAGAGCGCAAGCCTGACTTTCCCGAAGCGCAAGTCGTGCTCTCCAACGTGTACGACTCGCGGGGAGATCTTTCCGCCGCGGCAGGCGCGCTGGAAGCGGCGCTCAAGCAGCGGCCGGACTATGCGGGCGCGTGGAATAACTACGGGGTCGTGCTGTCGAGGCTGGGACGGCTGGCCGAGGCGGAAGCCGCCCTGCGGCGCGTGACAGAACTCGACTCAAACTTCCTGGTGGCGCACTATCTCCTGGGCAATATGCTCGCCGAGCAGGGCCAGGCGGCTGACGCACTTGCCTGCTACCGGAGGGCCATCGAGCTCCGGCCCGATTTCCCGGAGGCGCACGCCAACATGGGGTGCGCCCTGAAGGAACTAGGCAGGCTGGACGAGGCCGTTGCCTCCTGCCGGGAGGCCCTCCGGCTCAAACCCGACTATGCCGAAGCGCACTACTATCTCGGCGTCATCTATCGCGAGCAGGCCCGGCGCAGCGAAGCCCTTGCCTGCTTCGACAGGGCTCTTGAGCTCAGGCCCAATTTTGCCGAGGCGCATTATGGCCGGGGACACGTTTTCTCCGATGAAGACCGTTGCGAAGAGGCTCTCGGCTGTTTTGATAAGGCGATATCGCTCAATCCGGAATATGCCGTGGCGCGCTGGTCGTTCACCATGGCCCAGCTGCCGGCAGTCTGTCCGGTAGACGCCGATCCGATGCGCTACAGGGCTGCGTTCTCGTCCGAGCTGGGGATTCTGGAACGCTGGTTTGACGCGACGCGCACGGCCGAAGGCCATAAAGCCGTCGGCACTGAAATGCCGTTCTTCCTGGCGTATCAGGAGGAGAACAATCGGGATCTGCTGGAACGCCACGGCAGGCTCTGCACCCGGTTGATGGGTGATTGGTTCGATCGACAAGCGATCCCTCACGCGAAAAAACGTGGCTCCGCCGGCATGCGCGTCGGAGTGATTTCCCAGTTTTTCCGCAAGCACTCGGTCTGGAACGCCATAGTCAAAGGCTGGTTCCAGCGGCTCGATCGAGAACGCTTTGAGCTTCTTGCGTTCAACCTGGGAATTGGCGAAGACGCTGAAACGCAATTCGCGAAGGCCCGCGCATCGCATTTCGAAGAGGGCGCGAGGGGGTTGCGGCAGTGGGTGGAGGCCATAACGGAGCAGCGGCCCGACGTTCTAATCTATCCCGAAATCGGGATGGATCCATTGACCTTCAAGCTGGCCAGTCTGCGCCTGGCGCCGGTTCAGGTGGCGAGCTGGGGACATCCCGAGACAACCGGTCTGCCGACCATGGACTATTACCTGTCGGCTGAAGATCTGGAGCCGGCCGATGCACGGGAAAATTACACCGAGCGGCTCGTTACCCTGCCTCATCTCGGATGCTGTTGTCAGCCCTCGCGGGTTGTCGCGACGACACCCGACGTGGCCGGTTTGGGGATAGACGCGAAGTCTCCGCTCCTGCTTTGTCCCGGCGCCCCGTTCAAGTACGCGCCTCAACACGACCGGGTGCTTGTCGAAATCGCTCGCAGCTTAGGCGAGTGTCGATTCATTTTCTTCACGCACTGGAAGCCCGCCCTGTCGGAGAACCTGCGGCGGCGGCTCGAAGCCGTGTTTGCGCGAAACGGGCTTGATTTTGACCATTTCGTAACGTTCGTTCCCTGGCAGGACCGGCCCGGATTTCACGGCTGGCTGGAGCGCGCGGATGTTTTTCTGGATACCATCGGCTTTTCCGGCTACAACACCGCATTGCTCGCCGTGGAATGCGGGCTGCCGATCGTGACCCGGGAGGGCCGTTTCATGCGCGGGCGGCTGGCGAGCGGCATCCTGAAGCGGATGGGGTTACCGGATCTGGTTGCCCAGACGGAAGAAGACTATGTCGCGCTGGCGGTCAGGCTGGTTCAGGACGCCGGCTATCGCGAGCAGGTCGGCGAGCGCATTGAAGCCTCCCGCCCCGTTCTATTCGATGACGTCGCGGTCATCCGTGCGATGGAAGATTTCCTCGTCAGCGTGGTCTAAAATAGCGTCTTCGAAAAAACAGCGTTCTCGAAAAAGGTCACGGGATTTCCCAGGAGCAAGCATGAACAATCCCTTCAATGCCCTTCAAGAATTCAAGATGGCTTCCGGCAAGGCCGGCAAGTTCTATTCGCTGCCCGCGCTCGAACGCGCGCTCGGCGCCAAGGTCTCGCGCCTGCCGGTGTCGATCCGCATCGTCCTGGAATCGGTGCTTCGCAACTGCGACGGCAAGAAAATCACCGAAGAGCACGTCAGGCAGCTCGCGAACTGGAAACCGAACGCGCCACGCACCGACGAAATTCCTTTCGTGCTCTCGCGCATCCTGCTGCAGGACCTGACCGGCATCCCTGCGCTCGCCGATCTCGCCGCGATGAGGAGCGTCGCGCACAGGCTCGGCAAGAACCCCAAGGTGGTCGAGCCGCTCGTGCCGGTCGATCTCGTCGTGGACCATTCCGTCCAGATCGACCACTACGGGGTCAAGAATGCGCTCGACCTCAACATGAAGCTCGAGTTCAAGCGCAACCAGGAGCGCATCGGCATCGTGCATCAGGTAAATCTCGAGTATCTCGCGCGCGGTGTTCACAAGAAAAACGGACTCTATTACCCCGATACCCTGGTTGGCACCGACAGCCACACGCCCATGGTCAACGCCATCGGCGTAGTCGCCTGGGGCGTGGGCGGCATCGAAGCCGAGGCGGGCATGCTCGGCCAGCCGACCTATATCCTCACTCCCGATGTCGTCGGCGTGCACCTGAAAGGCAAGCTGCGCGGCGGGGTGACCGCCACCGATCTCGTGCTCACCGTCACCGAGCTCATGCGCAAAACCAACGTCGTCAACAAGTTCGTCGAGTTCTTCGGCGAAGGCACCGCCAGCCTCACCGTTCCCGACCGCGCGACGATCGCCAACATGGCGCCCGACTACGGCGCGACCATGGGATTCTTCCCGGTGGACGACGCCACCCTCGTTTATTTCGAAGGCACCGGGCGCACGAAAGAGGAAATCGACGCGCTCGGTTCCTACTTCAGGGCCCAGGGCATGTACGGCACCATAAAGAAGGGCGCGATCGACTACAGCCAGGTGGTCGAGCTCGACCTCGCCGGCGTGACGCCTTCCCTCGCCGGCCCCAAGCGCCCGCAGGACCGCATCGAGCTCGGCAAGGTGAAAGCGAAGTTCACCGAGCTCTTCTCGAAGTCTGCCGCCGAGAACGGCTTCTCGAAGAAACCCGAGGACCTGAAAAAACGCGTCAGGACCCGCGACGGCATGGAAATCGGCGCGGGCGACGTGATGATCGCCGCGATCACTTCATGCACCAACACTTCGAACCCCGGCGTGCTGCTCGCCGCGGGGCTGCTCGCAAAGAAGGCGGTGGAACGCGGCCTCACCGTCAAGCCGTACGTGAAAACCTCGCTCGCGCCCGGCTCACGGGTCGTGACCGAGTACCTGAAAAGGGCGGGGCTGCTGCCCTATCTGGAGAAGCTCGGCTTCAATCTCGCCGCCTACGGCTGCACCACCTGCATCGGCAACTCCGGACCGCTTCGCCCGACCATCGAGGAAACGATTGCCCAGAACGATCTCGTATGCGCCGCCGTGCTCTCGGGCAACCGCAACTTCGAAGCGCGCATCCATGCGAGCCTGCGCGCGAACTTCCTCGCCTCTCCGCCCCTGGTGGTGACTTACGCGCTCGCCGGCACCGTGCTGAAAGACCTCATGACCGAGCCGCTCGGCAAGGGGAAAAAAGGCGAAGACGTGTGGATCGGCGACATCTGGCCCTCCGCGCAGGAGATCCAGGACTGCATGAAGTACGCGATGGACCCGAAGACCTTCCAGAAGCTCTACAGCAATCTCGCCGACGCCAATCCGATGTGGACCCAGGTGCCTTCGGTGTCGGGCCAGGCGTACACCTGGCCGAAGTCGACCTACATCGCCGAGCCGCCGTTCTTCAAGGACTTTTCCATGCACCCGCGCACGGCGGGGCCGGTCCGCGGTGCGCGCGTCCTGGGGATCTTCGGCGACTCGCTGACAACGGACCATATCAGCCCGGCGGGCTCGATCAAGCCCACCTCCCCGGCCGGCATCTATCTGCAGGAACACGACGTGCCGGTATCCGAATTCAACAGCTTCGGCGCGCGCCGCGGCAATCACGAGATCATGTTGCGCGGCACCTTCGGCAACGTGCGCATCAAGAATCTGATGATTCCGGTGAGGCCCGACGGCTCGCGCCTCGAGGGCGGCATCACCATCCACCAGCCTTCAGGCGAGCAGATGCCGATCTACGAAGCGGCCATGAAATACATCGCCGAAGGCGTGCCCACCGTGGTGTTCGGCGGCGAGGAATACGGCACCGGCAGCTCGCGCGACTGGGCCGCCAAAGGCACGCTGCTCCTGGGTGTGCGCGCGGTGATCGTGAAGACCTTCGAGCGCATCCACCGCTCGAACCTCGTCGGCATGGGCGTATTGCCCCTGGAGTTCAAGGGCAGCGACACGGTCGCGTCGCTGGGCATCAAAGGCGACGAAACCATCGACCTCCGCGGCGTCGAGGGAGAGCTCAAGCCGCAGCAGGACGCGACGCTGGTGATCCGGCGAGCCGATGGCAGCGTCAAAGAAGTGCCGCTGCTGCTTCGCATCGACACGCCGATCGAGGTGGACTACTACCAGCATGGAGGCATCCTGCCGTTCGTCCTGCGCGAAATACTCGGAAAAGCAGGCCCTTCCGTTCGCGCGGCCGCGTAAGACGCAAGACAAGGGAGATTCCGGTGCTCTCGAAAATCGCGGCGTTCACCGCCGCCCTGTGTTGTGCGGCGGCGGCGCTGGCGCAGACTTCGGGGGCGTACCCGTCCAAGCCGATCCGCCTTATCGTGCCCTTTGCGCCCGGAGGCAGTTCCTCCATCGTCGCGCGCGCTTTCTCCGCCGAGATGAGCAAGGGGCTCGGCCAGCAGTTCGTGGTCGAGAACAAGCCCGGTGCAGGCGGCAATATCGCCATGGAAGAAGTCGCAAAGGCCGAACCCGACGGCTATACGCTGATCATCGGCCATGTCGGCACGCTGGCGATGAATCCGTACATGTTCGAAAAGCTCCCTTATGACGCGAACAATGACTTCCGGCCGGTCTCGCTCTTCGCCAAAGTGCCGACCATCTTCGTGGTTCACGAAAGCGTGCCGGCGAAAAACCTGCGCGAGTTCGTGGCCCTCGCCAGGAAAGAGCCGGGCAAGCTCAACTACGGCAGCGCCGGGAACGGCAGCGCCGGGCATCTCGCGATCGAATACCTGAAGCTCGTGAGTCATATCGACATCCAGCACGTGCCCTATAAAGGCACCGGCCCCAACCTCATCGATCTCGTCGCCGGACGCACCCAGTTTTCCGCCGCCGGAACCCCGCCGTTCATGCCTCACGTGAAGTCGGGCAAGCTTCGCGTCGTTGCAGTCGGCACGACCAAGCGCCTGCCTATCCTCCCGGACGTCGGCACGGTAGCGGAGCAAGGCTATCCCGGCTTCGAAACCTCGCAATGGTACGGGCTGAATGCGCCGGCGAAGACGCCGGACGCCATCGTGAACCGTCTCGCCGCAGAGTCGGCCAAGGCAGCGAGAAGCGAGGCACTGGAAAAGCAACTCGAGCCCGACAGCGCGGAAGCCGTCGGCTCGACTCCCAAGGAATTCGCCGAGTTCATCGCCAAGGAGCAGGCGCGCTGGAAGGAAGTCGTGCAAAAAGCACGCGTCAAGGTGGAATGATGCAGGACTGGGGCGTCGTCGTCGTCGGCGGCGGCAACGCCGCCCTGTGCGCCGCGCTCTCTGCAAGGGAAACGGCCAAGCGCGTGCTGGTCCTCGAGCGCGCGCCCGAGGACGAGGCCGGCGGCAACTCGCGCTTCACCGCGGGGCTCCTGCGCATCGTCTATAACGGGGCGCAGGACCTGGCGCAGCTGATCGACCTGTCGAACGAAGAGCTCGAGCGCACGGATTTCGGCACCTATACCGCCGAGCAGTTCCTGGATGACATGGCGCGGGTCACCGAGTACCGCTGCGATCCCGACCTCACCGAGATTCTGGTCAAGCAAAGTTTCCCCACCGCCCTGTGGATGAGGAAGAAGGGCATGCGCTTCACCGCGGCCTGGGGACGGCAGGCGTTCAAGATCGAGGGCCGGTTCAAGTTCTGGGGCGGCCTCACGCTGGAGGCGATCGGCGGCGGCCCTGGACTGGTCGAGTCGCTGACGCAGATCGCGAAGAAGAGCGGAATCGAGATCTGGTACTCGGCGCGCGCCGTATCGCTCATCACCGACGACGCCGGCGTGCACGGCGTGCGCGTGAAGCGCGAAGGAAAGACCACCGAAGTCAAAGCAAAGGCGGTCGTCCTCGCCGCGGGCGGCTTCCAGGCCAACCCCGAGTGGCGCACGCGCTATCTCGGCCCGGGATGGGAACTCGCGAAAGTGCGCGGCACGCGCTTCAACACCGGCGACGCGATCCGCATGGCGCTCGACATCGACGCGGCACCGGTGGGCAACTGGTCGGGATGCCACGCCGTCGCCTGGGAAAGAAACGCCCCCGAATTCGGCGATCTCGCCGTCGGCGATCAGTTCCAGAAGCATTCCTATCCCTGGGGCATCTATATCAATGCCGAGGGCAAGCGCTTCGTCGACGAAGGCGCCGATTTTCGCAATTACACGTACGCCAAGTACGGCCGCGTGATCCTGCAACAGCCCGGCCAGTTCGCCTGGCAGATCTTCGATGCCAAGGTGAAGGGCCAGCTGCGCGACGAGTACCGGATCAAGCAGGTGACCAAGGTCACCGCGAATACGTTGGAAGATCTAGTGAAGAAGCTCGACGACGTGAACGCGGACGCCGCACTGAAAGAGATCGAAGCTTACAATGCCGCGGTGAGAACCGACATCCCCTTCAATCCCAACGTCAAAGACGGCCGCCGCACCGAAGGCCTCGCGATCAACAAGACCAACTGGGCCAATACGATCGACACCCCGCCCTTCGAAGCCTATGCGGTCACCTGCGGCATTACCTTCAGCTTCGGCGGCTTGCGCATCAATACGGACGCGCAAGTTATCTCGACCGATGGCGAACCCATTCCCGGCCTGTACGCGGCAGGCGAGCTGGTCGGTGGAATTTTTTATTTCAACTACCCGGGCGGGAGCGGGCTGACCAACGGCTCGGTATTCGGGCGCATCGCCGGGGCGAATGCGGCAAAGAACGCGGCAAAGGCCGTGCAATCGGAAAGCCGGTCGAAGAGAGTCGCAGGGACGTAGACACCGAACAACATCGGAGGATGAATCATGAACAAATCTGCTGAGAAGCCCGACCTCAAGCTTAGCCGCAAGGCTCCGCTTGCCACTCGCACCGACCTGACGCCCGCGGCAACGAAGGACATCGCCGCGGCAATGAACGGAATCCTGGCGGACGTGTTCGCGCTTTACATGAAGACCAAGAACTTCCACTGGCACATGAGCGGGCCGCACTTTCGCGACTACCATTTGCTCCTGGACGAGCAAGCCGACCAGATCTATGCGATGACCGACCCTATTGCCGAGCGCATCCGCAAGGTCGGCGGGTCCACCCTCAAGTCCATCGGTCACATCGCCCGCACGCAACGCGTGCTCGACAACGATGCCGAATACGTGGAGCCGCTGGACATGCTCGCCGAGCTGCGCGAGGACAACAGGGAGCTTGCGGCGCGCTTTCGCGAGGCGCATAACGTGTGCGACGAGCACCGCGATATCGCCACCGCCAGCCTCATCGAGGTGTGGGTCGACGAAACCGAGCGGCGCACGTGGTTCCTTTTCGAGGCGAGTCGCAAGGGAACTGCCACAGGGCATTGAGCGTGCGTGTGCTGCCGAACAGAATCCAGCAGCGCCTTGTTCTAGACTTTTCCTTTCGCCACGCGGCGGACTTCAATCCGCTGCAGCGGCCAGAAAGGTACGCCATGAACAAATCTTCCACTGTTTCCCTCGCCTCGCTGGCGGCGCTCCTGCTCGCCGGTTCCGCGCTGGCCCAAACCGTCCCCGGTCCGTCGGGCGACGCGGTTCGCGCCGACCGGCGCTGCACCTCGGCCACGCTATCCACCGACTCCTCGACGCCGTGTTCCGATGATGTCGTGAACACGGGCGCATCGCCCGTAGTCGTGCGCGCGCCCGCCAATAGCACGGCGGGGAGCGTCAACACGAGCACGGGAACGAGCAGCGGCGGCACCGGCACGGCATCGACCGGCACTACGGGCAATATGGGCGCGGGATCCACCGCGCCTTCCATGGGCGGCACAGGCATGCGCCGGTAAGGCTCGGACCGAACCGGGTGAACAGCGCCCAGCCCGGCGCATCAGTGGAAAAGCGCGTCCGGCACGTACACCACGCCTTCGAAGATGCGCCGCGCAGTACGGACGAACGAGGCGCGTTCGACGACCGGCGCAGCGCCCGAGCAGTCGGTGACGAGGTCCACGTCGATGCGCCCGGAAGGGTGCTCGATGCCGAGCACCCCGCCCGAGAACCCGCGCGGTTCGACGTAACGGTTCGCCACCGTGCCGGGCAGCACCGCCGCCGTGGCGACGGCGAGCGCTCCGGTCACCGCGTGCGCCTTGTGGCAGGCGTGGGGGGTGAAATAACGGGAGGTGATGTTCCCTCCCCGGGCGGGACGCGAGACCAGCACCGGTTTCGGCACGACCAGCCGCGATACGTCCCCCATCCCCATGCGCCTGCCCGCCTCCAGCCGAATGGCTTCGATTTTTCTCAGCATCGCCTTGTCCGCATCCAGCTCTTCCGGCGTTTCGCGCCCGGTCTTGCCGAAGGCTTCAGCCGCCATGATCATCACCGGCATCGCCATGTCCACGCAGCTTGCGTCGATCCCGTCGATCCGGTCGAGCAGGTTCCCCGTCGGCAGAAGCTTTCCGGTCACCGCCCCGAGCGCGTCGAGGAACGTGAGCTTGATCGGCGCAGCCGGCTCGGTAACGCCGTCGATATGCGTCTCGCCCGCGTACTGGACCTCTCCTCCCGGAGTCTGGACCACGGATTCAATCAGGGTCTGGGTGTTCACGTTGAAAATGCGCACCGTGGTGGTCGGAGTTCCCGCCCGTACCAGGCCGGCTTCGATCGCGAAGGGACCCACGCCGGCAAGCATGTTGCCGCAGTTGGGCTTGGTGTCGACGAACGCCTCGGTGACCGAGACTTGCGCGAACAGGTAGTCCACGTCGACCCCCTCCTGCTGCGACCGGCTTACAATGGCGACCTTGCTCGTGAGCGTATTGGAACCCCCGATGCCGTCGACCTGCAGCGCGTGCGGAGAGCCCATGACGCTGAGCAGGACGGCGTCGCGCCGCCCGGGGTCCGCGGGCAGGTCCGACGCGAGGAAGTAAGGGCCCCGCGAAGTCCCACCGCGCATGATCACGCAAGGTATCTTGCGCTGCATGTTCAGGCGTATGTCAGTTTGTCGGCCGTACGCTGCCGAGGAATAGGGACAAGCATGGCGATGTTTACGGAGTCGGACTGGAACCGTAGGTCGAAGCTGTGATCCTACCTCATCGGGTGAATATCATGCCAAAAGCCATCCTCAGCCTTCTTCTCCTCGCGCTCGCGGCGTCGCTTGCCGGATGCGCAAATTTCGCCGCCGTCTCGAGCGGGATGCCCGCGCAGCAAGTCCAGGCGAAGCTGGGCATGCCTGAAACCGTCAGGAAGAACGCCGACGGCTCGGAGGTCTGGGAATATCCGGGGGGCCCGCTCGGCAGGCAAACCTACATGGTGACCCTGGGGTCCGACCGCGCGGTGCGGGAAATCCACCAGGTGCTGAGCGACGAATATTTCTCGAGGGTGCGCGCGGGCATGTCCCGCGACGAAGTGCGGCGGATCCTCGGCAGGCCCGGGGAGATCATGATGTTCAGCGCCCGCGACGAGGAGGTGTGGTCCTGGCGCTACCAGCAGCAGAATCCCATGTTCTTCAACGTGCTCTTCGATCGTTCCGCAGGCACGGTCAGGACCACCCAGCGGCTCGAGGAAATCCTCTTCATGGACCAGAACTGCTGAAGCGATCGGCGGAGCCATGAACGCGACATTTTCCCGCGCCGCCCTTGTGCTGTTCCCCGCCCTGCTCGCGGCAGGGTGCGCGAGCTTTTCCGCGATCAATCCGGGCGCTTCCGCCCGGCAGGTCGAGACGCTGGTCGGCGCGCCGGCAAACGTGTGGAAGAACGCGGACGGCTCCGAGGTCTGGGAATATCCGCGCGGGCCGTTCGGGGTCGAAACCTACATGGTGACCCTGGGACCCGATCGCGCCGTGCGGGAAGTCCGCCAGGTGCTGGGCGACGACACCATCTCCAAGCTGCATGCCGGAATGTCCCGGGAAGAAGTGCGCCGGTTGCTCGGCACGCCGCGCGACATCGGATTTTCCGGCCTCGACGATGAAGAGATATGGTCCTGGCGCTATCGCGACTGGGGAGTCCGCAACATGGAGCTTTACGTCCAGTTCGACAGGCCTACCGGCACGCTCAAGAAGATCACGCGGTTCCAGATCGATACGAGCGACGGCAAACGCCAATAAGCTCCATGATTGCAGCGCTTTATCGCGCCGCCGCCGTGCTCGCCCTGGCCGTTGTGCCTGCAGCTTGCGCGAATTTTTCCGCCGTATCCCCGGGAGATTCCGCTCAGGATGTCGAAGCGCGCGTCGGCGTGCCGGGCGCGGTGTGGAAAAACTCCGACGGCTCCGAGGTCTGGGAATATCCGCAGGGCTTTTACGCCGTGCAGACTTTCATGGTCGCGTTCGACCCGGACCACGCCGTGCGCGAAGTCCACCAAGTGCTCAACGAAGCCTATTTCTCCAGGATACAGCCGGGAATGTCCCGCGAGGATGTTCGCCGCCTGATCGGAAAACCCAGAGAGATCTGGTACTTCCCGGCTCGCGATGAGGAGACCTGGACCTGGCGCTACTACGATATCAACTACAGGTTCTTCAACGTCCTGTTCGATCGCACCGGCGGCACGGTGAGAACCACATTGAGGCTCGACGAAGTTTTCCTCCCGGGCGGCGGGCGGGGAAAGCGCTGATCCTCTTCGCTCATGACCGTTTTTCCTGCTCGTATTCCTTCATCGCCTCGCGGGCGAGCCTGAACGCCTCGACCCCGGCGGGCATCCCGCAGTAAACCGCCACCTGAAGCAGGACCTCGCGGATTTCCTCGCGGGTGCAGCCGTTGGTCAGCGCGCCTTTCATGTGCGCCTTGAACTCGTGCGGGCGGTTCAGCGCCGACAGAATCGCCAGATTGATCAGGCTTCGCATCTTGCGCGGCATTTGCGGCCGCGCCCACAGCCATCCCCAGCAGGACTGGGTCACAAGCTCCTGCATCGGCATGGTGAAATCGTCCGCGCTGGCCAGGTTGCGCTCGACGTACTCGGCGCCGAGCACTTCCTTGCGCACGGCGAGTCCCTTGTCCCACAGTTCTTTCGACATTGCCCGATCCTTTCGGTTGATTTTGCGGCGAGACGCTCAGGAGAGCGTGTGGTTCAACTCGCCGATCGTCTCGATCCACAGCCTGACGGCGTCGCCGGGTTTGAGGAAACGACCTCGTCCCATGCCCACGCCGGCCGGGGTTCCCGTGAGCACGAGATCGCCCGGACGCAGCGTCACGCGCGAAGACAGCATCGCGATCTGCTCGGCGGTATCGAAGATCAGCTTGCTCGTGTGGGAATCCTGCATCAGCTCGCCGTTTACCCACAGCTTGATTCCGAGCTGATGGGGATCGCGGATGTCGCCGGCAGGGACGATCCAGGGTCCGAGCGGGCAGGCGCCGTCGAAGCATTTCTGGCTGACCCAGTCGTAGTGGAAGGGCGAAGCCGGCGGGTTCTTGTCGCGCTTCATTGCGTCGCGTGCCGAGAGATCGTTCGCGATGGTATAGCCGGCGACGCAGCCAAGGGCCTTCTCCACCGGTACGTCTTTCGCCGTCCTGCCGATCACCGCCGCGAGCTCGACTTCCCAGTCCACCTTCTGCGAGTACGCCGGGAGCTTCACTTTCGAGCCGGGCCCGACCACCGAGCTCCTCGAGGTCTTGACGAAGTGCCAGGGCTTCTCGCCCAGATCCTTCATCGTCGGTCCCGGCTCCTTGCCCTGCGCGCGCGCCATCTCGGCCATGTGATCGGTGTAGTTGGCGCCCGCGCAATAGATATCGCCGGGGTAGAGCACCGGCGCGAGCAGCTTCGCGCGCTTCAGGGGCAGGCCTTTCGCCTTGCTCTTTCCCGCGGCGATGCGCTT
>Ga0193713_1000259_pt1 | contig 17799 bp, 17 predicted proteins | sample H3a2metaG_FD_143054 | JGI IMG/M metagenome (GOLD analysis project Ga0193713, IMG submission 143054) | Soil microbial communities from a riparian zone of the East river system, Colorado, United States - H3a2 | ecosystem: Environmental > Terrestrial > Soil > Riparian zone | place: USA: East River... | reverse complement strand
GCCGCCGTGGACGAAGAACGGGTTGTAGACGTTGCCGGCCCCCTCGGCGACCGAGAGCGCGGCCGCGTGGGCGACGCGGTTGGTCGGCCCGGCGACGAAGGTGTCGAACGTGTAATTCGGGTTCAGAACCAGGTCGCCGCTGGCCACCGGGGCGGGACGCGGCGGGACGGCGCGGGTCGGGGGCCGGGGCGCGGGCGGGGGGGGCGCGAAGACCGCCATCGCCTCCGCGGAATCGCTGATGCGGAAGGCGAGCCCGGGCGCGCGGCCGAAGACCTGGCGGAACGCCTCCTCGAGCGGGCGGCGGATCTCGCGTTCGAGCCAGTCGCGGTAGAAGGCGTTCGGAACCGGGACCTCGAACGAATTCTCGGCGACCTCCTCGATCGCGAGGTTGCGGCACCACGTCTGGAAGATGGCCGGCGGCACCGCCTGCTCGAGGCGCGTGAGGATCGACTCGCGGGTCTCAGGGGCGAGGGCGGTCATTTGGGGATCGTCCGTTCGAAGGCCCAGAGGAAGGCGAGACGGGAGATCCACGCTCCGCCGGCGAAGATGGCGAGGAGGATGATCCAGAAGAAAATGCTCCGGGCCGCGCCCGGGCCTTGGATGATGATATTGGTGCGCTCGCGGGCCGGTCCCCGGCCCGGGCCCGCCTCGACCGGCGCCGCGGCGGCCTCGGAGGCCCGCGGGACGCGCAGCTCGGGGGCGAGGCCCCCGTCGTCGCGGTCCAGTTCGAAGGTGAAAACGGTGCGGCCGATGCGGATCCGGTCCCCCGGGTAGAGGACTTCGGGGGCCCCGACGGGCATTTCGTTCAGGAAGGTCCCGTTGCGGCTCTCGAGGTCGCGGATGACGTAGGCCCGCCCGTCGAAGGCGATGCCGGTGTTCTCGCGGGAGGCCTGGGTGTCGTCAATCATGACACCGCAGCCCTCGTGGCGGCCGATGATGAGGGATCGGCCCACGGGATAGCTGCGGGGCGGTCCCCCTGACTCCAGGATGATTCGGGCCACGCGGAAAGCTCCGATCCAAGGCGGGGTGGGGGGTAGGCAGGATGTCCGCGTCGGTCGAATCGTCTATGGAAAAGTCTTTTGGACCGGTGCGCGCGCGGACGATGCTCCCGTATCTCTCCGTCCGACTCCCCCGAACCCCGGCACCCTCTCCGTCCGGGGCCATTCTAGTCGCGACCCGAATCGCGTCAACCGTTTTTGTCGGGCGCTCCATGGAAAATGCACGAGCGGTCCCGGTCTTACATGAAGAATGGTCCGCCTTCGCGCGGACAGCATCGGAAATGGGCCGACGTTTTTCCGGGGCGGAAGCCCCGGCGACGCCGGGACTGGCGGGATCGGGCCCTCCCCCGTATTCTTTTCCTGCGCCATGGAACCAAGCTCGAAGCGCATCTGCGGCGGGGAGCTGGGAGCGGGCCGCTGACTGCTGAGCGCTGACTGCTGATCGCTGAACTAATGGAGGCCTTGGGTTGTCCCAATTCCCAGAACCCCGGGAGGCGCCCGACGCCGCCGCCGAGGAGGCCCTCGTCCGACGGGCCCAGGCCGGCGACCGCGACGCCTTCCGATCGCTCTATCAAAAGTACCAGGACCGCGTCTTCGCGACGGCGTACCGCATCGCGGGCGACCGCGAGACGGCCGCCGACCTGACCCAGGAGGTCTTCGTCAAGATCTTCGAGGAGCTCCCCGGGTTCCGGTTCGGCAGCCGGTTCTCCACGTGGCTCTACCGCGTCGCGGCGAACCACGCCATCAACAAGGCTTCCGAGACGGCCCGGCACGCCCGGCTCAACGAGCGGATCGCGCGCGAGCGCCCCGCCGCGGCGCCGGCGGACCCGCCCTCCCGCGACCGGTTCGCGGGCGAGCGCCTCCAGGCCGCCCTCGCCGCGCTCAGCGTCAAGCTGCGCGCCGTCACGGTCCTGCGGTACCTCGAGGGATTGTCGTACGAGGAAATCGCCGAGACCCTGGAGCTGTCCATCGGGACCGTGAAGTCCCGGCTCTTCCTGGCCCACGCGACGCTCCGGGAGCTGATGGACGACGATGTGAAGGAAGGTGACCGATGAACGCGACCTGCGCGATTTTCCGCGAGTCGCTCCTCGACTATGTCGACGAGGCGCTTCACCCCGCCGTGCGCGAGGTGGCCCGAGCCCACGAGCGCTCCTGCGCGGACTGCGCCGGCCTCGTCCGGAGCGTCCGCGAACAACGCGCGCTCCTGTCGTCGCTCCCCCGCCCCGCCGCGCCCGGGAATCTCGGCGCGCGCATCGAACGCGCCCTCGCGAATTCCCGGCGCGCCGCCTTCCGGCCCCGGCGCTGGACGGCATGGGGGGCGGCCGCCGCGGCCGCGGTGCTCGTCGCGATCGGCCTCATGGCCGGCGCCTCACGGCTCCGCGCCCCCGAGCGCTCCATCACGGTGGTCGACGTGGAGCTTCCCGACCGCGGCACGCTCCTCGGCCGCTTCGCTCCGAGCTACGAAAATCCCTCGGCGAGCCTGCTTGACCCGCTCGTCTCCAGCGAGAATCCCTAGGGAATCATGATGTCGCGGAGAATGGTCCGGAACGTCCTGGCGACCGCCGGGATCGCCCTCCTTGCCGCCCCCGCGGCCTTCGCGGTCTTGGCGGAGGCCTCCCACGGCCGCGACGCCGCCTTCCTGGAGGAAGTGCGCGCCGCGCAGGACCGCGTCCGTTTCCAGGGACGAAAGGTGGTCGCCTTTCATGACGGGACGGCCATCCTCGACGTCCGCGCGGATCGCCCGGGGCGCCTCCACGTCGAAACCGTCCAGCGTCCCGCGGGCCGCCGCGGGTTCGGCTGGCCGGGCCGCGGGCCTCGGGGCCGCTTCGCCGACCCGGCCCTCATCGCCGAAAACTACCGGCTCGACCCCCGCGGTCGGGAGACTCTCGCGGGCCGCGAGGCGGACCGGTTCGCGCTCCGCCCCCGTCGCCCGGGTCGCGCGGCTTATGAATTCGCCGTCGACCGCTCGACCCGATTCCTCCTCGCCTTCCGCGCCGTGGCGGCCGACGGCACGACCCTCTATGACTCCCGATTCGAATCCATCGAATTCAATCCCGCCGCCCGGCCGGAGGCGAGCGCGCCCAAGCCGTCCACGCCCACCGGTCCCAAACAAGAGAGGCCCCGGCGCGTGATCCGGCAACGCGTCACCGAGGAGGAGCTCCGCGGCGCCATGCCCTTCACGGTGTGGAGGCCCGCCTGGGTGCCCGAAGGCTTTCGGCTCCGAGCGCTCGAGCGGTACGTCATCCGCGATCTCGGCGAGGCGGTGATGGGAACATGGTCCGACGGGATGGCCTCGATCTTCGTGGTCCAGGCGGATGCGTCCAACCCGGCGTGGGAACTCTTCCGCGGCCTCTACCTCGGCCTTCCGGAAGCCCCCGCGGCGGCCGCCGGAACCGACATCGTGGCCCACCGGATGCGCCACCCCGGCGGCGCGGTCCTCAACCTCACCCTCGAGGGGACGGAACTCCTGATCGGCGGGCAGATCGATCCTTCGGAATTGGAAGAGATGGCGAAACGCTTGGTTAAAATCGACTGACACAAGATGGAGGCCTCATGACGACGATCATGGCTCTCGTGGCGACGGCGGTGCTGGCTACCTATCAGGATCCCCCGACTCCGGCTCCGGCCCCGGCCCCGCAGGAGGGCGAAGGCCGGCGGACCCGGCGCATCGAAATGTTCCAGGACCAGAATCCCGAGCGCCAGGCGGAGCAGCGCGCCAAGTTCCTCAAGGACCAGCTCGGCCTCACCGACGAGCAGGTCCAGAAGGCGACCGAGATCTACAAGCAGTCGCGCGAAGCGGAGGCGAAGCTCGAGAAGGAGCGCCAGGGGAAGCTCCGCGAGATCCTCACCGATGACCAGAAGAAGAAGTACGACGACCTCATCGAGAACCCCGGCCGCTTCACCGCCCGGCCCGGCGCCGGAGGCGCGTTCGGCGGCTTCGACCGGATGATGGAGGGCTGGGCCGACACGCTCAAGAAGGAGCTCGGACTCAGCGACGAGGCCTTCGAGAAGGTGAAGGGGATCGTCGAGGACTTTCGCAAGAAGACCCAGGACCGCATCGAGAAACTCCGCCAGGACGGCTTCCAGGGGATGAACTGGCAGGAGGAGATGCAGAAGTTCCAGGACGGGCTCAAGGATATCGGGGAGAAGATCAAGGAACACCTCACCCCCGAGCAGAAGGAGAAATTCGACAAGCTCGTCGAGCGGCTCCAGCCCGGCCGCTTCGGACCCCAGGGCGGCCCCCAGCGCCCGTCTCCGGAAGAGCGCGCGGGCCGCGTCGTCGAGGCCCTGAAGATCGAGGACTCGAAGGACCAGGCCGCCGTCAAGACGTCCGTTGTAAAGGTCCTCGAGGCCGAGCAGGCCCTGCGGGATTACGACCGGGAGTCGCGCGGCAAAGTCGAGGAGATCAACCGGGACAGCTCGCTGAGCGACGAGCAGGTCGCCGCCAAGCTGAACGAGATCCGCTCGGCGCGCCTGGAGAAGGACAAGGCCCACAAGTCGGCCCAGAAGGATCTGCGGGAAGTGGTCTCGGCGCGGCAGGAAGTGGAGCTGATCCGCCAAGGGATCTTCCGGTAAACAAGCGGCTTCCGGCTCGCGCTTCCGGACTTCAGCCTCGGGCGTATGGCTGAACGCCGAGAGCTGAAAGCCGTGCGAGCCGAAGGCGAGCATTATGCGTGAGCCCATCGGCCGGATCATGGTCCGGCACGGCGTCGTCACCGACGCCCAGATCGAGGAGGCGCTCCGCCTCCGCGAGAAGGGCGAACGGCTGGGGGAGGCGCTCCGCCGCCTCGGCCACGCGGGCGAGGACCACGTCGTCGCCGCCCTCGCGGAGCAGCTCCGTCTGCCCGTCGTCGAGCTCGCCGGCCGGGAAATCCCCTCCGAGGTCCTCGATCAGGTCGGGGTCAAGACGGTCTTCCGTCGGAAGGTTCTCCCTTTCGAGCGGGAGAACGGGACGCTGCGCGTGGCGCTGGCCGATCCGCTCGATCTCGATGTTCTCGACGAGCTGCGGCTCCTCGTGAAGGGGGAGGTCGTGCCGGTCCTCGCGCGGCCGTCGGAGATCGACCGGCTCATCCGGCGCTACTACGGCGTGGCGGCGGACACGGTCGACGGGATGGTCGAGGCGGCCCGGGAGGAGCTGACCGTCCTCAGGGAGGGCGAGGCCCGCGAAGATGAGGCGACGGCGCTCGCGGAAGACGCCGGCCTCATCAAGTTCGTCAACCAGCTCTTCACCGAGGGGGTGCGCGACCGCGCGAGCGACATCCACATCGAGCCGCTCGAGGAGGGACTGCGCATCCGGTACCGGATCGACGGCATCCTCCACCAGATCCCCGTGCCGCCGCAGATCGGAAGGTTCACCTCCGCGATCATCTCGCGCCTGAAGATCATGTCGGGGCTGAACATCGCCGAGAAGCGGCTCCCGCAGGACGGCCGCATCATGCTCAAGGCGCTCGGCCACGAGATCGACGTCCGCGTCTCCATCATCCCGAACGTCTGGGGCGAGGGGGTCTGCCTGCGCCTCCTCGATCGCCGGAACATCCAACTCACCCTCGAGGATCTCGGGATGCCGCCGAAGGTCCTGGAGCAGTTCCGCCTGCTCATCGGCCAGCCCCACGGGATCCTGCTCGTGACGGGCCCGACGGGCAGCGGCAAGACGACGACCCTCTACGCCGCGCTCCAGAAGATCAACGCGGTCGAGGACAAGATCATCACCATCGAGGATCCGGTCGAGTACCACCTCGGCGGGATCAAGCAGATCCAGGTGAACGTCCGGACGGGCCTGACCTTCGCGGGCGGCCTGAGGGCGATCCTGCGCCACGACCCCGACATCATCATGGTGGGCGAGATCCGCGACCTCGAGACGGCCGAGATCGCCATCCAGAGCGCCCTCACGGGCCACCTCGTCTTCTCGACGCTCCACACGAACGACGCGCCGAGCGCGCTCACGCGGCTCATCGACATGGGCCTGGAGCCCTTCCTGGTCTCGTCCACGATCGAGGGGTTGATGGCGCAGCGCCTCGTCCGCCGCGTCTGCCTGATGTGCCGGGAGGAAGTGCGCCCGAAGGTGGCCGAATTCGAGACCGGCGCCCTGCCCGAGGACATCCGCACGTTCTGGCGCGGGAAGGGATGCCCCGAGTGCCGGGGGACCGGCTACCGCGGGCGGCAGGGCGTCTTCGAGCTCGTCGTCCTCAACGACAGCATCCGCGAGCTGGTCCTGAAGCACGCGAGCGCCGGGGCGGTGAAGCAGGCCTGCATCGCGGCGGGGATGAGGACTCTCCGCGACGACGGCTGGGACCGCGTGAGAACCGGAGTCACCACGCCCGAGGAGGTGATCCGGATTACCAAGGCCGACAAGTTTTGACGACGATGACCGATGACGGATGACGCCGATTCCCCGGTCATCTGTCATCGGACATCTGTCATCATCGACATGACCTCCTGAGGCTTGGTATGCCGCTATTTGCCTATAAAGCCAAAAAGGACGACGGCTCGACCGTCGAGGGGATGCTCCAGGCGGAGACGGAGCGGTCCGCCCTCGACGCGCTCGGCCGCCAGGGGGTCTTTCCGCTCCAGATCGCCGAGTCCGGGGGCGCGGCCGCGGGGCCCTCTCAGGCCCGCGGGATTCGCCGGGTGCGGCGGCGCATCAAGCCGGAGGACGTCGGCCTCTTCACGCAGCAGCTCGGCGACCTCCTGAAGGCCGGGGTCCCGATCAACCGGGCCCTCGGGACGCTCGAGAAGCAGACGTCGAACGCCTCCTTCTCGGAGCTCATCGCCGACCTCGGGAAGCAAGTCTCGGCGGGCAAGCCGCTCCACGAGACGCTGGGCCGGTACCCCCGGTATTTTCCGCCGCTCTACACGAGCATGGTGAAGGCGGGCGAGACGGGCGGGTTCCTCGAGGACGTCCTCCACCGGCTCGCGTCGTTCATCGACAAGGATTCGGACCTGCGGAGCCGGATCAAGGCGGCGCTCGCCTATCCCGTCCTGCTGATCATCCTCGGGACGGCGGCCATCGCCTTCCTCATGGTCTTCTTCATCCCCCGGTTCAGCGAGATCTTCGCCAAGCTCGGCTCGCAGCTGCCATGGTCCACGCGGGTCGTCATGTCGGTCAGCTATTTTTTCCGCGACTACTGGATGATCCCCGTCGCCCTGGTGGTCCTCGTCCCCGTCCTCTGGACGCGGCTCACGGCGACCTTCACGGGGCGCCAGACGGTGGACCGGCTGAAGCTGGGCGCGCCGGTCTACGGGGATATCACGAGGAAGAGCGCCATCGCGCGATTCACCCGGACGCTCGGGACGCTCCTGAAGAGCGGAGTTCCGATCCTGTCAGGGCTGGCGATCGCGAAGGAGGCCATGGCGAACTCGGTGCTGATGCGGGACATCGACGAGGCCGCCGCGGGCGTTAAACAGGGACGGAGCCTGGCGGAGATCATGCGCAAGTCGCGGGGTTTTCCCGCCATGGTCGTGGACATGATCGCCGTGGGCGAGGAATCGGGGAATCTCGACGAGGTGCTCGTGAACCTGGCCGATTCGTACGACAATCAGGTCGACCGGTCGGTCAAGGTCTTCATTTCCCTTTTCGAGCCGGTGCTGCTCGTCATCATGGCCTCGATCGTCGGCTTCGTGGTGATTTCGATGCTGCTCCCCGTGTTCACGCTGTCGTCCATGATCGGAAAAAAGTGAGGAACCATCCCATGCGCAGGAATCGTCGCACTGCCTCGAGGGGATTCACCCTGATCGAGCTGCTCCTCGTGGTGGTCATCATCGGCATCCTCGCCGCGATCGTCGTGCCGCGCCTGACGGGCCGCACGGAGGACGCGCAGATCGGCGCCACGAAGGCGACGATGACGAACATCCGGACGGCGCTCGGGCTCTACGAGACCGACAACGGAAAATTCCCCACCCAGGACCAGGACCTGATCGCGCTCATCGTGAAGCCGACCGCCGCGCCGGAGCCGAAGAAGTGGCGGAAATACCTCGACACGAGCGAGGTTCCGACGGACGCCTGGGGAAACAAGATCACCTACAAGAACCCGGGCGAGAAGAACACGGATGGATACGACCTGGTCTCGGCCGGCCCCGACGGGGTGGCGGGAAATGATGACGACATCGTCATGCCATAGGCGCGCCAACGGCGGATTCACCCTCTATGAGGTCGTCGTCGTCCTCATCGTGTTCCTCGTCGTTTCGGCGGTCCTGGTCCCCTCGTTCACCGGGTTCCTCCCGTCGGTGCGGGTGAGGAAGGCGGGGAGCGGACTCCTCGCCACCCTCGGCAAGGCGCGGTTCGACGCGGCGCTCACGGCCCGGCGCCTGCGCGTGATCTTCGCGAAGGGAGAACTGCCCTCGTACCGGATCGTCTACGAGCCCGACCCCATGAACGAGCCCGCGACCTTCCGCGCGCTTCCCGGGGAGTGGGGGACGAAGACCGAGCTGCCGGAGGGCGTCTCCTTCGAGTCGATCGAGGGGTCGGAAACCGATCCGCAGACTTCCGAAGAGTTTCTCGAGTTCTCCGCCGACGGGAGCGCGCCCGCGGCCACGATCGTCCTGGCCCACGAGAACGGAGAAAAGGTGACGCTCGAGGTGGATCCCGCCGACGGCCGCACGCGGGTCGTGGAACCCGAGGAGAAGAAGCCGTGACCCTCCTTCGCCCCGTTTCTGCCATGAAGTTTTCGCCGGGGCTTCGGAAGGCGCCCTTCGGGCGTCCCGCCGGCTTTACTCTCATCGAAGTTCTTGTCGCCCTCGTCGTCGTCACCACGGCGTTGACCGTCGTGGCCCAGGGATTCCTGACCGGAGGCCGGGCCTCGGTCGCCTCCCAGCACGAAACGGTGGCCGTCTTCCTGGCGGAATCCAAGATGGCGGAGATCGACCTGGGAATCGTCTCCACCCAGTCCTCCACCTCGGGAACCTTCGAACCCGAACAGCCCGACTTTGCCTGGAAGACCGAGGTGGAGACGACGACCGTGACCGGACTGACGAAGCTCACCCTGACGGTGACGTGGAAAGAGCGCGAGGAGGAGCGGACGTTCGCCCTGACGCGGCTCATCATGGAGCGGACAACCCAATGAGCCGCTTCCAGCATCCAGCTTCCGGCTTCCACCATCGGGCGGGCCCGCTCGCAGCTCGGAGCTCGAAGCCCGAAGCCACCCCCGGGATCACCAGGGGATTCACGCTCATTGAGCTTCTGGTTGCTCTCTCCATCTTTTTGATCGTGGTGAGCGCGAGCTATGCGCTCTTCGACGGCGGGAGAAACCTCGCCGCGCGGGGGGAATACCACGCCCATCGGTTCCAGGCGGCGCGCGCCGCCCTTCGGGCCCTCGAGGCCGACCTCAAGGGGGTCTTCCAGGGCGGGCCCTACGACGCGGGCTTCATCGGAAAGCACGGAGGCACCGAGGAGCTTCCCCTGGACACGCTCGAAGCGGTCGCCTTCAACAACCAGCCGAAACTCGCCACGCCGGCCACCACGACGCTTTCCGTGCCGCCGCCGAAGGAATTCGACATCTCGCGCGTGGCCTACTCGATCGACGACCTCGACACCACGAAAGAAAAGGGCCTCGTCCGCCAGCGGACCAAGCTCGTCCCCGAAGTCGTCACGGTCAAAGACCCCGAGGAAGGACTCGAGGAGATCTCGCCCGACGTCGTCGGACTGCGCCTGCGGTACTACGACGGATCCGACTGGCTCGACACGTGGGACTCAACGACCTCCCGCACCCTGCCGAAGGCGATCGAGGCGACGGTCCACGTGAAGTCCGTCTTCCGCGAGAAGGAGGAGGTCGAGGCGTTCTCCACGAAGATTTTCCTTCCGGTGGCGGCCTCGACGTCGCGGTGATTCGCATGGAACGCGGAGTGAATTCCGGGCGACGGCGGCGGGATCGGGGGATCGCGCTCATCGTGGTCCTCTTCCTGAGCGCCGTGCTCACCCTGCTCATGTACAGCTTCCTCCAGGAGATGCAGGTCGAGTACAGCCTCGCGACCTCGTGCGGCCGCGAGGCGCAGGCGCGGCAGATCGCCTGGAGCGCCGTCGAGAAGGCCATCGCGGTCCTCGCCGCGGACAAGACGTCCGTCGCGGGCCCCTCCAGCCCCTGGTTCGACAAGCCCGACGAGTGGTACGAGATCGAGCTGGGGGACGGCGTCTTCTCGGCGATCCGCATGAGCGCCGACAACGAGGGCAAGCTCCGCTACGGGATCGTCGACGAGGCGTCGAAGCTCAACCTGAATTTCGCACCGCGCTCGGCCCTCATGAAGCTCCCGAAGATGACCGACGAGATCGCGGACTCGATCCTCGACTGGCGCGACGCCGACGACACGCCGCTCGCGAACGGGGCGGAGAACGCGTACTACCAGGCCCTGCCCCAGCCCTACAAGTGCAAGAACGCGCCTTTCGAGACGGTCGAAGAGCTGCTCCTCGTGCGGGGCGTGACGCCGGAAATCCTCTACGGCGAGGACTGGAACCAGAACGGCATCCTCGACGCGAACGAAAACGACGGGGACAAGTCGCCGCCCACGGACAACGCCGACGGCGTGCTCGACCTCGGCCTCATCGCCTACCTGACCGTCCACTCGAGCGACCGCAACATCCGGAACGACGGCACCGCCAGGATCAATGTGAATACGGCGACCCCGGAGCAGATCCAGCAGGGCCTCGAGCTGAGCGCCCAGGAGCTCCAGCGGGTCATGGCCGCCCGGACCGCGTTCGGACAGAACGGATTTCCGACGGTGGCCCATCTCATGCCGTCGATTCCGGTCGAAAAGTGGAAGCAGATCGTCGACCGGGTGACCGTCAGCGCGGCGCCGACCCTTCCGGGACTCGTCAACGTGAACACCGCCCCGAAGAAGATCCTGGAGATGCTCCCGAGCCTGACCGCGGACGATGTCTCCAAGCTGGCCTCCCACCGAACCCAGGAGGGGGCCGACTTGTCCACACTGGGCTGGCTGGCCGACCTCCTGCCGCCGGAAAAGCTCCAGGCGGTGGCCGGGTTCGTGACCACGCGCGCGTTCCAGTACCGACTCGACATCGTGGCGCGCATCGGGCCGAAGTCCGAGCGGGCGGCGACGGCCACTTCCGTGAAGACGCTCGATCCGGCCGCCCCGCCGCCTCCCGTCCGGGTGATCCGGAGGCTGGCGGTGGTGATCGACCGCTCGGGGCCCGCGCCCCGCGTGATCTATTCGCGGGACATCAGCCGGCTGGGTCAGCCGTATCCAATCGAGGAGCCTGCGGAGAATTCGCGATGAGGACGATAACTCGATAGGGGTTTATGGGCTCTGTCACCGCTGTTTTCCTTGGCGATCACACGGTCGGCGTGGTCGCGGGGAGGCTCGCCGCCAAGGGCGTGGAGCTGACCCAGGCCGCCTCCGTGCCGTTGCCCGAGGATTTCGCCGGGCGCGACCTTGAAGGGCAGGGCGCCGCGATCCGCGAAGCCCTTCACGCCGCGGGAGGCGGGGTCCGGTCGTGCGTCCTCGTCCTTCCCCGGCCGCTCGTCATCCTGCGCACCTTCACGCTCCCCCCGGGCTCGCCCGAGGAGCTCCAGAACATGATCCGGTTCCAGCTCGAGAAGGACCTCCCGCTGCCCCTCGACCAGGTCCGGTACACCTACGCGACCTCTCTCGAGGACGGGAAGATCCGCGTGACCGCGGTGGCCGTCCCCACCGAGGCGCTGGAAAAGCGCATGGCCCAGCTCGAGAAGGCCGGGGTCCGCGTCACCGGCGCGGTGGTCAGCTCCTTCGGACTCATCCGGCTCGTGCCCCAGAGCCTCCTCGAGGGCGGGTCGCTTCTCCTGAATATCGCCGACGGGTCGGCCGAGATCCTGATCGCCGAGGCCGGCCGCCTCCAGCTCTCCCGCAACACGCCGATGCGGGAGCTCGATTCCGACGCCCTCGCCGCCGAAATCGACCGGGCCATGCTCTCGAACACGACGCGCGAAGTCGGGTCGGAGGTGAAGCGCATCCTCGTGGCGGGCGAAGGCGAGGCCGCCGAACGGGTGGTCATGGAAATCCAGCGGAGGATCCCCGCCGCCTCCGTGAAGGTGGCCGTGCCCAACGGGACCGTGACGCGCCGCCCCGACGTGCGGATCACGACCGAGTCCGCCGCGGCCGCCGGGGTGCTCCTGGGCCTGCTTCAGCCGGGACCCGCCCTGCCCGACCTCCTGAGGCCGCCCGTCGTCCGGCGCGCCATGAAATTCCGCCGGGCGCACAAGATCGGCGCCGGCGCGGGGATCCTGCTCGCGGCGCTCATCACGTGGTCCCAGATCGCGCTGGCGGGGCGGCGGTCCGAGCTCGCGGCCCTTCAGGCGGAGCTGGGGAAGGTCAAGCCCAAGGGAGACGCGGTCGACCGCATGCGCAATGAAATCCGGGTGCTCCAGCAGTGGCAGGACCGGCGGTTCTCGTGGATCGACCTCTTCGACCAGCTCCAGCAGCGTCTCCCGGCCGCGAAGATCCACCTCGCGAATCTGACCGTGGACGAGAGCGGCGTCGCGTCGTTGACCGGCAAGGCGAAAGACAAGAGCGACGTGATCGCCGTCACCACGGAGCTTCAGAAGGTCCCCGCCTTCCTGAAGATTGAATCGGCCGGCATCAACAACAATTCCGACAAGAGCGAGTACAACCAGGACTTCAAGCTTCGAATCACCCTGGTCGACCTCGCGCCCGCGAAAGTGGAAAAGAAACCGGCAAAGCCGGTCCCGAACGGGAAGAAGTGATCGATGGAACGACGGCAGAAAATCCTGGCGGCCATCGTGGCCGTGCTCCTGGCGGGGTTCATGCTGGATAAGTTCGCCATCAGCCCCTGGCTGGAAGCGATGGCTTCAGTCCAAAAGGGGATCGAGCAGGTCCGCTCCGACCGGATCTCCGCCCAGGAGAAGGCCAAGCGGGAGCCCGAGGTCGCCGCGGAGTGGAACGCCCTCCGGGAACGGCTCAAGGCGGTGAAGGGCGAGGAGGCGGCGAATCGGATGGCCGGATTCGTCGACCAGCTGATCAAGAAATACGACTTGAAGAAGTCCCCCCCCGCCCCGGACCCCATCCCCCGCCTCGTGGAGGGCAACGCGTTCCGGGAACACGCGCTGAACGTCTCGTTCCAGTGCACGTGGGAGAGCTTCATCCGGCTCATCCTGGATCTCCACAATGCGGATGAATTCGTCAAGATCCAGCGCCTGAAGGTGGACTCTCACTACCTGGTCGAGAAAGAGAGCTACCTGGACATCAGCCTGCGCCTGACGACGATCGCCCCCGTCGCGGCCGGAGGCGGAAAATGAGCGCGATCCTCGCCCTCCTCGTCCTGCTCGCGCCCCAGGAGAATGATCCGAAGCGCTCCCTCGAGGCGGCCCTCGGGATGCCCGGCCTCGCGAAGCCGCAGGAGGTGAAGGAGGCGCCGCCCCCGGCGTCGTTCACCGCCGGCCGCGAGAAGCGGACCGCCGACGACTACAAGGGGCTCCTCGACCACAACGTTTTCTCGCCCCCCCGCAAGAAGGACCCGCCCAAGACCGCGGACGTCGTGAAGCCGCCGGAGGGGCCCAAGTCGAAGACCTATGTCCTGACAGGCATCGTCTTCATCAGCGCCGAGAAGCGGTACGAGGCCCTCATCGAGGAACGGGCCGGGCCGGATCTCGCGATCATCAAGGAAGCGAAGTTTTACAAGGCGGGCGACACGGTCGCTGGCGGGACCGTTTCCGAAATCACGTTCGAGCAGGTCTCCTTCCTCCGCGGCGGGTCGCCGACTGTTCTCAAGGTGAAGGATTCCGTGATCGTGGAGGGTGTCGCGTCGTCCGAAACGCCCGCCAAGGTCGACGAGCCGGGCGAAGTCGAGAAAGCCCGGGAGCGGCTGAAGAAAAAGCACCAGCGCCAGTCGGTCCCCGACGAAGCGGAAGACGAAGCGGGTGAGAGGAAAAAGCCGAAATAGTAGTAGGGAAGCTTTGACCGCAGGCGGTCATCCGTCATCGGTCATCTGTCATCGCTTGTAGATCGAACCCGGCATGGGTCCTGTTTGTCTTAGTAGAATCATAGAGCTAGGTTTGGAGATTGCCATGCATCGCTGGACAGCGGCCGGTACCCTCCTCGCGGCGTTTCTGATGGTCGGCCTCCCCGGCTGGGCGCAGGACCCGCCCGCGGGCGAGAAGCGCCTCGACTTCAAGTTCCGCGACGCCTCGGTGGACAAGGTCCTCGAGTACGTCTGCAGGCAGATGAAATGGACGCTCACCTACAGCGAGAAGGCCAAGCCCGAGGGTACGATCACGGCGTATAACGAATCGCTCGTCCCCGAGGGCAAGGTCGTCGACTTCCTGAACACCGCGCTCCAAAAGTCGAAGGTCCAGGTCTTCCTGTTCGAGGAGGTCCTCAAGGTCGTGACCGAGGAGGAGGCGAAGAAAGGGAAGTACAACATCGACTTCGGCGACGATCCGACGAAGATTCCGATCAACGACACGATGCGGACCTGGATCTATCCGCTCCGGAACGTGAACATCGACGAGATCGAGAAGAAGCTCAAGGAGATGATCGAGGAGGACGGCGTCAAGGCCGTCTTCAGCCCCTACTCGAACAGCGTCGTCATGACGGGCAAAGGCGCGAGCATCTACCGGGTGGCCCGAATCCTCAAGATCGTGGACGTGCAGGCCACGGAGCGGCTCGAAGTGCGCCTCTTCAAGCTCCGCCACGCGGACGCTCAGGAGACGGCCAAGCTCCTGAACGACGTCTTCAAGAAGCCGGAGGCCTCCGCCGGCGGCGGCGGAAACCCCTGGGCGCAGATGGCCCAGATGATGGGCGGCGGCGGCCAGAGGACCCAGGGCCCCCAGCCCCGTTCCCTAGCGAGCGAGATGTTCCGCCTCACCGCCGACGTCCGCACGAACGCCGTGGTGGCGACCGCGACCAAGGAAAACCTGGACATGGTCGACGGCATCATCAAGCAGCTCGACGGCGAGGCCGCCGAGGCGGTCCGCCTGAAGCTCTACCCCCTGCGGTACGCGGACGCCAAGGAAGTCGCCGCCGTCATCACGAGGGTCTTCGAGGACGAGGCGGCCCAGTCCCGGCAGGCGAACCGGAACCAGCGCAACCTCCCGATCTGGATGGGCGGATCGCCGCAGATCGGGCAGGATCCGGCCGGGGCCACGCGCGAGGTGCGCGCCGTCTCGGACGTCCGCAGCAACTCCGTCGTCGTCGCGGCCAACGAGGGCAACCTGAGGACGGTGGACGACCTGATCGCCAATCTCGACCGCCAGCTCACGGACATCCTCCGGATCAAGATCTACGAACTGAAGAACGCGGACCCCACCGGCATGGTGAACATGCTGCGCGAGATGTTCCGGCCCCAGATCACGGCGACCCAGAACGCCGGCCGGCCCCAGCAGCAGCAGCAGCAGCAGGGCAACCAGAATCCCTTCATGTTCGGCAACCGGACCTCGACCACCGGGGGGAGCAGCGCCCTCGCGCCGAGCATGGAGATGGAAATCACCGGCGACACCCGTACGAGGTCGGTCATCGTCAAGGCGAGCGAGGATTACATCGCCGTCATCGACGAGATTGTCTCCCAGCTCGACCGGAACCCGACCGAGACGATGAGCACGTACGTCATCGATCTCCGCAACGCGAAAGCCGCCGACGTGGCCCAGGTCCTCCAGCAGCTGCTCCGCGGCGGCAGCACCTCGACGACGGGAAATCGCACCAACACGAACACCAACTCGACCAACCGGAACGCGAACACGAACAGCCGCCCGGCCACCCGCCAGAGCGGCGGCGCGAGCACGCGCAACCTCGGTCCGCTCTCGGACCAGGACCCGACCCCTCCGGCGGTCCAGCAGCCGCCCCCGCCCTCCCAGGAGACCCCGGACCAGGAGGAGGCGCGCCGCGCCATTGAGGGCCAGGCCGACGTGCAGGCGGACGCCGCGACGAACTCGCTCGTGGTCCGCACCTCGCCGCGCAACCTCGAGGCGATCCGGAGCATCGTCCAGAATCTCGACCGGGCCCGCCCGCAGGTCCTCATCAAGGTGCTCATCGCCGAGGTCACGCTTGACAAGGACACCCGCTTCGGCGTCGAGGGGTTCTGGGAGAACAAGTTCCGCGTGAGCGGCGCCCCGATCACCCAGCGCCACGGCACGGACTTCGACCTGCCCACGCAGGGGCTGGCGACGCTCCTCACGGGCAAGGAGATGAAGGCCGCCCTCAACGCCTTCGCCGATGAAGGCAAGCTCAAGGTCCTGGCGACGCCGCGGATCCTCGTCCTCGACAACGAGACCGCGAACATCAACGTCGGCAAGGAAGTGCCGCGCATCACGAACTCGACGATCAACGAGCTCGGGAACACGGTGAACACGGTCCAGTACGAGTCGGTCGGCATCCTCCTCGAGGTGACGCCCCACATCAACTTCGACGGGCTCGTGACGATGGACGTCCACCCCGAGATCTCGGACATCGCGCCCGCCTCCGAGGCGGTCGTCATCACCCCGGGCGCGACCTCGCCGACCTTCAACGTCAACTACGCGAACACGACGGTCGCCGCGCGGACCGGCCAGACGGTGGTCATCGGCGGCCTGATCCGCGAGAGCGAGTCGAACACCGTCTCCAAGGTCCCGATCCTGGGCGACATCCCGATCCTCGGCTTCCTCTTCTCCAACACGATCAAGCAGACGGTGAAGCGCGAGCTGATGATCTTCCTGACGCCGCTCGTCTCCTACACGTCCGCCCAGCTGGAGGAGATCACCGAGCTCGAGAAGGCGAAGCTGAAGCTCATCGACGACGGCGACGTGGAGGACGGCGGCGACCGGTGGCTACAGAGGCTCCGGAACTAGGTCCATGAAGCGATTCTTCCTTTGCGGTCCGATCCTCCTCCTGGCCGCCTGCTCCTCGCGCCCGATCGAGGAGGTCAACGCCGAGCAGTCCACCTTCCTCCGGGAGGAGGGGGATGCCGCGCTCAAGGAGGGGGATCACGGCCGGGCCATCGACATCTATACCCGCGCCCTCGAGCTGAACCCCGGGGCCGCCGACACGTGGTACCGGCGCGGCAACGCCTACGCGAAACGTCCCGCGGGGTCCGACGAGCCCAACCGCCGGCGCGAGTGGCTGCGGCAGGCCGAGGCGGATTACTCCGCGGCGATCCAGCTCAACCCCGCCCACCGCGACGCCCTCTTCAACCGCGCCATGATCCGCCTGAAGATGAAGCGGTATATCGACGCCGCCAAGGACCTCGTCGAGTGCACCCGCGTCGATCCGCGCGACGCCGAGCCGGAGTTCGTCCTGGGACACATCTACCTCCACCGGCTCGAGGACCAGCAGATCATGGCGATGGAGCACTACGACAAGTACGTCGCGCTCGGCGGGGACGACCCCGAGGCGGTGAAGCTGGTCCGCGAATGGCGCGAGCTGAAGAAGTCGATGGCCGCCCCCAACGGCGGGCCCGCTCCGAAGGGCCCCACGGCGGAGGACGAGGAGGCGGCGAAACAGCTCCACGCGAGGGTGCTGACGCTCATCCCGAAGGGCGAGGAGCAGCGGCCGGAAGTCGCCCGGCTGCTCCTGGAACTGACGACGAAATACGCCCAGACGAAGTACGTGAAGGACAACGAAAAGGGATTGAAAGCCCTTCTCAACGCCTTCCGCCCCCGGGAACCCGAAAAGAAGTAGCCTCCGCTTGAAGCTCGAAGCTCGAAGCTGGAAGCTGATCGCGGCGCTCGCGCTGCTCCTGTTCCAACAAGACGCCGAGCTCGACGCGGCGCTCAAGGCCGACCGCGCCCGCATCGCCGCCAAAAAACCCCTCACCCGCGATGAAACCAAGGGCTACCGCGCCGTCGCCCCCCGGCTCGCCCCCGACAAAGTCCGATTCCGGATCAAGGCG
>Ga0193713_1000258_pt1 | contig 17836 bp, 11 predicted proteins | sample H3a2metaG_FD_143054 | JGI IMG/M metagenome (GOLD analysis project Ga0193713, IMG submission 143054) | Soil microbial communities from a riparian zone of the East river system, Colorado, United States - H3a2 | ecosystem: Environmental > Terrestrial > Soil > Riparian zone | place: USA: East River... | reverse complement strand
CGCTTTCCGCCGCGCCCTTACGCACGCGCATGGTCGGCTCTGCGCCATTGGCATGCAGATCGACGCCGCTCATGCGGGTTTGTGCCGTGAAAGGAATGAAGGTTGCCTCGAGCTCGTGCATCTCTCTCGCGCGCAATCCGAATTTCTCTTTTGCCAACACGACAATGCTGCGGCCTTCGGGGGTTTCATCGGCGAGTGAACTCAACTGCGAAGATGCGGCGAGATCGTTGTCCGTGATTCCGGGCGCGGAATGAAACGCGACTGCCATACGGTTGCCGAGTGTGATCGTGCCGGTCTTGTCGAGAAGCAGAACATCGACATCTCCCGCCGCTTCGACCGCGCGGCCGCTCATCGCGAGGACATTGCGCTGGAGCACACGGTCCATACCCGCAATGCCGATAGCGCTGAGCAAGCCGCCGATGGTTGTTGGAATCAGGCAGACGAGCAGCGCGACCAGAACAGGAATCGAAAAGACCGTGGCGGAATAAATGCCGAATGGCTTCAGCGTCACACACACGAGCAGGAAAATGAACGTCAACGCGGCGAGCAGAATCGTCAGTGCGATTTCGTTAGGTGTTTTTTGACGGCGCGCGCCTTCGACAAGAGCAATCATGCGGTCGAGAAAACCACCGCCCCTCTCCATCGTAACCCGAATGACAATGCGGTCACTGAGCACACGCGTGCCGCCAGTAACCGCGCTGCGGTCACCGCCGCTTTCTCGAATCACCGGAGCGGATTCGCCGGTGATCGCAGCTTCATCGACGCTAGCGATTCCCTCCACCACATCGCCGTCCGCGGGAATCACATCGCCCGCCTCGCACACGACCATGTCGCCTTTCTGCAAGATCGGTGCGGGGACTTGTTCTTCACGGCCATTGTGCAGCCGGCGCGCCATGGTCTCCTTGCGAGCTCGTCGCAGACTGGCGGCTTGCGCTTTGCCGCGACCTTCCGCAACAGCCTCAGCAAAATTGGCAAACAGCACGGTGAACCAAAGCCAAATCGCCAGTTGAGCAACGAAACCGCGCAGTGCCGCCTCGGCGGTAAAGATCCCCACCGTCGTGAGCGCAGCGCCCACCATCGTCACGAACATGACCGGATTCTTGATCATCAGGCGCGGGTTGAGCTTCTTGAAGGCGTCAACGATCGCCGGGCCGGCAATGTTCCAGTCGAAAAGAGAAGGAGCTTTCTGCTTCATAAGCTAAAGGCGGTCAAAAAAGTTTTCCCTGGAGGTTGAGGAAATGCTCAACCACCGGTCCAAGCGTGAGCGCCGGGAGAAAATTCAGCGCACCAATCAGGAGCACCGTGCCGAGCAGAAGAATGAAAAACGTGCCGCCATGAACTGGAAACGTCCCGGCACTCACCGGCGTGACTTTCTTCCGGACTAACGAGCCGGCCAGCGCGAGGATCGGTACGATCATGAGAAATCGGCCGATTAACATTGCGAAACCGATCGTCGTGTTGAGCCAGGGTGTGTTTGCGCTGATGCCGGCAAAGGCGCTGCCATTGTTACCTGTGCCGGAGCTATAAGCGTAAAGAATTTCGCTCAACCCGTGCGGCCCGCTGTTGTTCAGCGCCACGAGGCCCCATTTGCTGACGATCGCCCACGCCGAGAACGCGAGAATGTCGATCGCGAGGATCAACAAAGCCAGCATCGCCATCTTCACGTCGTAGGATTCGATTTTTTTGCCGAGATATTCCGGAGTACGTCCAACCATTAGGCCAGCGATGAAAACCGCGAGCACGACAAAGACGAGTATTCCGTAGAGGCCAGCGCCGGTTCCGCCAATAATGATTTCGCCGAGTTGAATGTTGAACAGCGAAACGAAGCCGCCAAGCGGGGTGAACGAGTCATGCATTGAGTTAACTGCACCACAGGAGGCGTCCGTTGTGACCGTGGCGAAGAGCGCGGAGTTGAAGATTCCGAACCGAACCTCTTTGCCTTCCATGTTTCCATCAGCTGCGGCGACGCCGAGACTCTGATGGATTGGATTGCCGTTCGATTCAGCCCACCAGCAAAGCATCACGCCACCGATAAACAACGCGACCATCACTGCCCACACCGTCCAGCCGTGTTTTTGGTTCTTCACCATTCGGCCGAGGTAGTAAGTTAGCCCACTGCCGATCGAAAAGATCGACAACATCTGGACAAAATTTGAGAACGGCGTTGGGTTTTCAAATGGCTCAGCCGCGTTTGCGTTCGTATAGCCGCCGCCGTTGGTCCCGAGCATCTTGATTGCGACCTGCGACGCCATTGGACCTTGAGCGATGTTCTGCTCCGTAACAGTCTGCTCTTCCGTGATCGCTTTGCCGTCTGGTCCTTTGATTGTTTCGCCTTGATCGTTTTTCTTCTCGATCTGGACTTTCATCGGCTCGACCAAAGTGGCTTTGGTGTAGGGCTTGAAGTTTTGAATCATGCCCTGTGACACGAGGAATACCGCAAACACGATGCAGATCGGAATGAGCAGGTAGTAGGTGACGCGGACGAGGTCCACCCAGAAATTGCCGAGCGTTTGCGCCGAATGCCGCGCGATTCCTCTCACGAGCGCTGCAGCGATGGCGATGCCGGTCGCGGCTGAGACGAAATTGTGAAAAGCCAGCCCGACCATCTGCGAGAAATACGACATGGTCGATTCGCCGCCGTAATTCTGCCAATTCGTGTTGGTGGTGAAGCTGACAGCGGTGTTGAACCCAAGATCGGGACTAACGCCCGCGAGTCGTTGCGGATTCAGCGGAAGATAATATTGCAATCGCAGGATTGCGTAAGTGAACAAGCAGCCCACCAAACTGAACAGCAGCATGGCGAGCGTATACTGTTTCCAATTGTGCTCTTTGCTGGAATCGATTCCCATCAGCCGATACGTCACCCGTTCCAAGGGACGCACCACTGGATCGAGCCAGGTCCTGCCATTTGCATCGAGCACTTGCAGCAGATAAAGCCCCATCGGCTTAGTGATCAGCACGAGCGCGATAAAGTAGAGGGCGAATTGAAGCCAGCCAGAAGCTTGCATTGTCGATCCTTAGAATTTTTCGGGGCGAATCATGGCCACAAACAGATAGGCAAACAGCAACAGCGCGATGATCCCGACAACGATTGTTTCCATTTGATCTTCCTAGAGCCTTTCGCAAAAGCGGACGTAAAGCGCACTCACGAGAAAAAACACGACGACAACTCCGACGAAGATTAAGTCGCTCATAAAACCATCCCAACCATGCCTGAGCTTTGGCGGTAGCGTGAATTAAACAGATGGCGAAAGTCGTTAAAAAATCATTAACGCCGTTAGCCCTCCGCTACCGGACGTATACCATATGGATCATCTGGATCGTGGGATGAAAGTCGAGTGGAGAATTGATTGGGCCGTATCCTGGCGGCGGCGATCACGTGGCAGAACCGGCTGAGTTGCCTCAAAGCTTGGAAGATCGCGCGTGAACGCCGCAATTCCATGCGATCAAGCCGTGCGAGCGTCCAGCTAATCCGCCAACGCAACAGAAACCAGCGGACCAGGCGACGGAACCACGATTTCGCAGGGAGACGGTGTGCAATCCGAAACTTTCGCAGTGACATCTCCACGTGCTCGACACGCATGTCCGCTTCTTCGGCCAGACACAGCAGGATCAATTGGCGTTCCGATCCTTTAACCTCGCGAGCTGCGAGAGCGTGATAGATCCGGGCGTATTCGTTGAGAGCGCGGTGGCGCTGCGTGATGTTGAGCCGCACCTGTCGGAGGCTCCGCCGAAGCTCGCGGATTGTATGGTCGCGCGGCGACGCGGCAGATTGTTGAGTCGCCCGCGCGCATCTGCCGGTGGTGCTGGAAATCGCCGGGCTCATGCGCGAATTTGCTAACGGCCTTGTAGCGTTATGTTGAGTAGGTCGAATTTTCTCTTTCCTTTTCCAAGGACTTACGCTTCCGCAGTCCGCCGTGATCGTTGTTACAAGTTTTGATGCTTTCGCCATGCCCGCATTCGCGACGATGCCGATGAAGATTAAGTCGCTCATGAGATCACTCCTTTGGCTGCTCGCAAAAGCGCGAGTAAAGTCCGTTCACACCGAGAATGACGATGATTCCTACGATAATGAATTCGCTCATAAATTATGCCAACGGTGAGCGAATTTTGGCGGCAGCGTTAATTAAACGCGAGCCGCAAACCGTTAAAAATTCGTTAAAGCTTTCTTTGCTGCGGGCGATCCGCTCTGGAAAAACTGCGCCTAGGGACCATCAGAACTGTGAGGTTGACCAGCCTCGGTTCCCTAATCAGAATCGCTTCCCATATGGACTTCAGCGCACACTCTATCATTTGGGTTTTGGTTATCGGCCTTGTCGTCGGCGCCATAGCGAAACTGTTGATGCCGGGACAAGATCCCGGCGGTTGCATCATTACCATTCTGCTCGGTATCGCCGGCGCCTTTGTCGGCACTTGGATCGGTCGTCTCTTCGCGGGCGAGAATTACGTCGCTGGTTGGATCATGTCGATCGTGGGCGCGATGATTTTGCTTTTGCTCTATCGACTGATTCTCAGGCGAAGGATGTAAGCGACGGCGATGTTGGACGCGCCACCTGCGCGTGGCTAGAGGATCGATCCTGATCGCCGGGAGCGGCTGGTTGCTCTGTTACGCGAATGGCAGATTGTCATTGCTTCATGCCCGCGCCGACAAAAATCTGGATCCTCGTTGCCTTCGCCGCTCTCTATTTGATTTGGGGTTCGACTTACCTCGGAATTCGGTTTGCGATTGAAACGATTCCGCCATTTTTGATGGCGGGTACCCGGTTCCTGATCGCCGGTCTGATCATGTACGCGATCGCTTGGTCGCAAGGTATCGTTAAATCGAGCTGGGCGAACTGGCGTACGTCGTTGATTATCGGAGCCTGTTTGCTTCTCGGAGGAAACGGCGGAGTGACGATCTCAGAAACGTATATCGACTCGGGATTGGCCGCCGTAATTGTGGCAATCGTTCCGATTTACATCGTCGTCCTGGGGTGGGCGACAGGAACGGCGCCAAGACCAACAACAGTTGTTTGGCTCGGCCTATTAGGAGGTTTTATCGGCGTTGGGATTTTACTCGGCCCAGCGTTGCGGTTTTCTTCTAACGATCTGCGTGGTCCCGCTATAGGAATGTCAATCCTACTTGTTTCATGCTTCCTGTGGTCGGCGGGATCACTCTATTCGCGGACGGCGAAACATGCGGCTTCTCCATTTTTGACTGCGGCCCAACAGATGATCTGCGGAGGACTACTTCTGTTGCTTGCTGGCATTGTGACTGGTGAGACGCGACAATTCCATCCAGGTTCCATGTCGGCATTGTCGGTCGCTTCGTTTGCTTATTTAGTGATCATCGGAGCTGTGATCGGATACACGGCCTACATTTGGCTGTTGCGCCATTGCGCGCCGGCAAAAGTCGCTACGTATGCCTACGTAAACCCGGTCGTGGCAGTATTGCTCGGTGCGGCTTTCGCAGGGGAAACTTTGAGCAGGCGCGCTGTAGTCGCTGCCAGTCTTATCATCGGCTCGGTCGCGATCGTGATTACTGCACAGCAGCTCAGAGCGAAGGCGGAGCCAGCAATCAGCGCTGCGATGGAGCCAGCTGACTAACTCTCAAAGATATGACCAGCGAAAATCCATCTAGTGACGCGAAAGAACCTGTCCTGAGCGGCAGTCGAACGGACCGACAACAGACGATCGAAGTGGTCAAACGTAACTGGCGCGCCGAAGTGGAGACGGCGCAGGCCTATCGCGATTTGGCCGCGCACGAGAAAGACGAGAAGCGCCGGGGCGTTTTGTTGCGCATGGCAGAAGCGGAGGAACGCCATGCGCAGCGCTGGGAGAAAAAACTCAAAGACCTGGGTGCAGAAACGCCTCTCTTAAAGGACACGATTGGGCGCCGGCTGAATCGTTGGTGGAATAAAATTGCTGGAGCGGAGATCGCTATTCGCCGGATGGAAGCGACCGAAGAACGGCAGGAAGCGGAATTTCACGATCAAGCCGAGCGTGCTCTGGCTGGTGAACAGGATGTGCAGGAATTTTTGCGGAAAAGCGCGCTCGAAGAAAAGGCACATGCGCGAGCACTGAGCGCAATGGCGCCAGCGGCCAGTCCCCGGACCGCACTCGACAAAATCCTGAAGCGAGAACGATGGCATGGGCGAGGGGGCAGTTGGATCGCCGATGCGATCTACGGCGCGAACGACGGATTGGGAGCCGTGTTCGGAATTGTTTCGGGCGTGGCCGGCGCGACAAATAATCAGCAGCATTACGTTCTCATATCTGGCCTCGCGGGAATGCTTGCTTCGACATTGTCGATGGGCGGGGGCGCCTATCTTGCAGCGAAAAGCGAAGCGGAAGTTTACGAAGCGGAAATTTCGCGCGAACGCGCAGAAGTCGAGGAAAATCCTGAGGAAGAAATCGAAGAGATGTCACTCTTCTATCAATTACAGGGCTTCACCCCCGAAGAATCGCAGAGAATGGCGGAGCGTCTCGCCGAACAGCCCGAACAATTCGTACAGGCGATGGCGCAAAGCGAGCTGGGCTTGTCTGAGCATCGTTTCCCGAATCAGTGGACTGCCGCATTCTCGGCCGGGATCTCTACCGCGATTGGCGCTTTCGTCCCGATCATTCCATTCTTTTTCTCCGGCGGAATTACCGCTGTGATTCTTTCCTTCAGCATCAGTTTAGTGGCGCACTTCCTTGTGGGTGCATTGAAATCGCTGATCACGATCCGTTCCTGGTGGGCTTCGGGTCTGGAAATGACGTGGATCGGCATAATCGTAGCCGTCGTCACCTACGGGCTCGGGCTCGCATTTGGCGCCTTAGGTTAGCGAAGAGTTAAGTCGTGACTCGGATTCTTCTTGCGGATGATCAGCGCGACGTGCTGGAGGCGCTTCGCATATTACTCAAAGGTGAAGGTTATCAGACGGAAGCGGTCACAACGCTCGCCGCAGTTTTTAGTGCGCTGGAAAAGAAAGATTACGCGCTTTTGGTAATGGATCTTAATTACACGCGCGATACCACGTCGGGACAGGAAGGTTTGGCAGCCATCCCCAAAATTCAGGAGATCGACAACACGTTGCCGATTGTTGTGATGACAGCCTGGGCGTCAATCGATCTGGCAGTGGAAGCAATGAAACGCGGTGCGCGGGATTTTGTGACGAAGCCGTGGGATAACGAGCGCCTTCTGACAATTGTGCGCACACAGATTGAGCTGGCGACGGCCCTCCGCCGTGGCCGCAAGCTCGAAGCCGAAAATCAGTTGCTACGTGGGAGCATGCCAAATCTGATCGCCGAATCGCCCGCGATGAGGCCGGTGATGGAAATGATTTCACGCGTTGGGCCGTCTGACGCGAACGTGCTGATCACGGGAGAAAACGGAACAGGCAAAGGCTTGATCGCACAGGCGCTTCACACGCTCTCGCCGCGCGCATCGCGAACGATGATTACTGTCAACATGGGCGGTTTGTCGGAGACGCTCTTTGAAAGCGAGTTGTTTGGACATGTAAAAGGCGCATTCACTGATGCCAAGACAGATCGCGCGGGACGATTTGAACTTGCGGATGAGGGAACGCTTTTTATGGACGAGATCGCAAACATTCCGCTTGCCCAACAGGCAAAGCTTCTGCGCGTAATCGAGACCGGCAATTTCGAACGTGTTGGGTCCTCGAAAACAATGCACGCAAATGTGCGCATCATTTCCGCCACAAACGCAAATCTGCAGGATGAAATCGCGGCCGGGCGTTTCCGGCAGGATCTGCTCTTTCGCCTAAACACCATTCAGATCTCATTACCCCCGTTGCGTGACCGACGGGAGGATATTATGCCGCTGGCGAATAGCTTTCTGCGACAACACGCGCAACGATATCGTAAACAGATCAGCGGTTTCGATGAAGCTGTGCGGGAGCGCTTATTGCAGCATCGGTTTCCTGGAAATGTTCGCGAGCTCGATCATATCGTCGAACGGGCCGTGCTCATGGCGCAGGATCGACAGATAAGAGCAGCTGATCTCGGCGTAACATCTGCCGGGGCTGAGTCTCGTAGTCTCGAAGAGATGAGCCTCGAAGAAGTAGAAGCATTTCTAATTAAGAAGGCGCTGGCGCGAAACGACGGCAATGCTCGCAAAGCGGCGGAAGCTCTGGGCTTGAGCAGAAGCGCATTCTACCGGCGGTTACAGCAGTATGGATTATGAACTGTAAAAGCGGCCGTGTCGGCTGCGAATTTTTCGAGTTTCCAGGCGGCACGCCTGCCTCTACAGCACGCAAATGAATCGGGTACCGAAAAGTCGCTACCGACTTTCGCATGAAGGGAAATTGACCTGGCTCACGCTTGGCGCGGCAGCTCCCGCCATAATCGCTGTGCTCGCTCTGCTTTGGTTCGGCGATTACAGCGCGAAGGTGCAGTGGACGCTAACGATCCTCATCACTGCATGCTTCGTTGGGTTCATCTCCAGCGCGCGCGAGCACATCGTTCATCCGTTGCAAACAATGTCCAATCTGCTCGCCGCATTACGCGAAGGCGATTACTCGATTCGGGCACGGGGTGCCCGTGAAGACAATGCATTAGGGGAGGTTCTATTGGAAATCAACTCGCTTGGCGAAACATTGCGCCTTCAACGTCTCGGCGCATTTGAAGCGACGGCGCTTTTGCGCACGATCATGGGCGAAATCGATGTCGCGGTTTTCACTTTCGATCCAGATCGCCGTTTGCGTCTCGTTAACCGTACCGGGGAAGCGTTGCTCGGTCAGCCAATGGACAAATTACTTGGCAAAACGGCAAAGGAACTTGGGCTCGACGCCTGTTGCGATGCTGACCAGGACGAACCGATTACGCTCAGCTTTCCGGGGGGATCCGGTCGATGGGGCATTCGTCGCAGCACGTTCCGTGAACAGGGTTTGCCGCACGACTTGCTCGTGCTGACGGATCTCAGTCGCACCTTGCGCGAAGAAGAGCGCCGCGCCTGGCAGCGACTTGTGCGCGTGCTCGGCCACGAAATGAATAACTCACTTGCGCCTATCAAGTCGCTTGCTGCCAGCCTTGAATCACTGCTGCGCCGGGATCCGCCTCCACCAGATTGGAAAGACGATGCACGCACTGGCTTGAACTCTATTGCGTCCCGCGCCGATTCGCTCAGCCGTTTTCTACAGGCCTACACGCGCCTGACAAAGCTTCCGCCGCCTCAAAAACAAGATGTCGATCTTGCTGAACTTGTGCAGCGTGTCGTGGATTTGGAACCAAGGCTGAACGTCAAGATCATGACTGGGCCGAAGCGAGAGATTCATGTGGACACAGCACAGATCGAACAGTTGCTGATTAATTTAGTGCACAACGCCGTTGATGCCGCGCTTGAGACGCATGGGAACGTCGCAATCGGTTGGCGAGAGAAAGAAGATTCGGTTGAGATCTTTGTTCAGGATGAGGGCCCGGGCATTCTTAACACGGCGAATCTGTTCGTGCCGTTTTTCACGACAAAGCCCGAAGGTTCTGGGATTGGTCTGCCGCTGAGCCGTCAAATTGCGGAAGCGCACGGTGGATCGCTGGTGCTAACGAACCGGCGCAGCGGAAAAGGCGCAGAGGCGTTGCTGCGACTTCCATCATTCTGAAGCGATTTCTGCGAAGCGCGTCCCGAAATCGGGACGACGAAGTCCCAGAAGCGAAGTAATCAGACAGTCCGCCATTTTTCAGTCTCGAACGTAAGCGCCTGATCGCGCACGCGATGTGACTTCTTTGTCGCCGTTGGCACGAACATTGCAATAGGTGTTACCGACCCGAAAAACCTTTGAATCCAACAAACTTCCGAAACACACCCTAAAGAAGTATGAAACCAACCTCCTTAATAGTTCGCAATCATAGGAGCTTCCCCCTGACCGATTGCAATTACAATTCGGTCACCCTTACCGGTTATCGTGGCCAGTGCGCAAAACCGATGGCGCCATCTTTCCGCAACATCAGTCGTCAGTACTTCGAAAACGAAGCGCGGCATGATTTCATCGGCGAAGCGATTTTGTTTGCGATGCTAGTGATCACCGCGGCCGTGCCGTTGGTCAGTGCAGCATATGCCGTCACCGAACTTTGTCGGGCTTTCGGTCAGCTTTGACTCAACTGTGATTCCTCAGCGACAATTAAAAGAAGGAACAATCGTGCGGCCGGCTGGATTCACGCCGAATCTTTCCTCGATGGATGTGCCACGCGAAGGGGTTGCAGCGAAGAAACGCAAGCGCCGCATCATTATCATCGCCGCTTCCGCGCTTGGATTGATTCTGACGACGATTGCGATCTCGCGATTGAAACCAGCGGTGCCAAGCGCCGATCGTTCGACGGTTTGGATCGACACCGTTAAACGGGGCCCAATGGTGCGGCAGGTGCGCGGCCTTGGCACGCTTGTTCCCGAAGACATCCGCTGGATTCCGGCAAACACGGAAGGCCGGGTGGAAAAAATAATTATCTGGCCTGGCACGCACGTAGAACCGGACTCGGTTATTTTGGAACTTAGCAGCCCTGAGCTTGAGCAAGCCGCTCATGACGCCGAGCTGCAAGCGACGGCCGCGGAAGCGGAATTAACTACTCTGCGCGCCACTCTGCAGCGCGAGTTGCTCAACCAGGAGGCAACTACCGCAAAAGCCAAGTCAGACTATGAGCAGGCGAAGATGGAGCGCGAGACCAATGATCAATTAGCGAAGAACGGCTTAATCGCCGAGCTGCAGTACAAGACCTCAAAAGTGAAAGAGGCGGAGTTGGCCAACCGGAATGAGATCGAACAAAAACGTCTCAGTTTTGCGCATGATTCCATTGATCCGCAGTTGGCATCCAAGCAGGCGGCGGTCGATCAAGCCAAGCAGCTTGCCAAACTAAAGACTAACCAAGTGGAAGCGCTGCATGTGCGCGCTGGGATGTCGGGTGTGCTCCAACAATTGCCCGTGCAAATCGGGCAGCGCGTAAAGGTCGCAGACAATCTCGCGCGCGTAGCCGACCCAACGAAGTTGAAGGCGCAGGTGAAGATCGCCGAAACTCAGGCGAAAGACATTCAGACCAATCAACCAGCGGTGATCGATACACGGAACGGCACGGTGAAAGGGCATGTCACGCGGGTTGATCCCGCAGTCGAGCAGGGAACGGTCACTGTCGATGTGGCGTTTGATGAGTCGCTGCCGAAAGGCGCGCGGCCGGACCTCAGTGTTGACGGTACAATCGAGCTCGAGCGTCTCGACAATGTGGTCTATGTGGGCCGTCCAGCGTTTGGCCAGGAAAACAATACCGTCGGAATGTTCAAACTGGTCAACGGAACTTCGGAAGCTGTCCGCACGCCGGTAAAACTGGGCAAAAGCTCGGTCAACACCATTGAGATCTTAAACGGTCTTCAACCCGGGGACCAGGTGATTCTCTCCGACACCAGCGCGTGGGACGCGCACGAACGCATTCGTCTTAACTAACACAAAACCGACATCAATGAATTCAACATCAATTGCTAGCGAACCAGCGCAAACTCCTATGAAAAACGGCTCGACTCCCTTGATACGATTAAACGGTGTAAAGAAGGTTTTCCTCACCGACGAAGTGGAGACCCATGCGCTGTCCGGAATCCACCTCGATATTCGCACTGGCGAATACATTTCGATCGCTGGGCCGTCTGGCTGCGGTAAGACGACGTTGTTGTCGATTCTCGGTCTGCTCGATACACCGTCCGACGGCAGCTATTCTTTGAAAGGCAACGAAGTGGCAAATCTTTCCTTTGCAGACCGTGCGCGTATCCGGAATCGCGAGATTGGATTTATCTTCCAAAGCTTCAACTTAATCGGCGATCTCACCGTCTTTGAGAATGTGGAATTGCCGCTCACCTATCGAGGAATGGCGGCCAGTGAGCGCAAATCGTTTGTGATCGAGGCCTTGGAGCGCGTCGGCATGGCGCACCGTGCAAAACACCTGCCAAGCCAGCTCTCGGGTGGCCAACAGCAGCGAGTGGCCGTGGCGCGGGCGCTTGCCGGCAGGCCGGCTATTTTGCTGGCAGACGAGCCGACGGGAAATCTCGATTCACGCAATGGCGAGGCGGTTATGGAACTCTTGAAAGAATTGCACGCCGTCGGCGCGACGATTTGCATGGTCACGCACGACGAGCGTTTCGCGCAGCACGCCGACCGCACAGTGCATTTATTTGATGGCCGAGTCGTTGAAGACAGGGTCGCGGCCTAAAGAGTCGAGGAAAATGCAAGCGCTTTGGCAAGATCTCCGCTACGGCGCGCGAATGTTGCTTAAGCAGCCGGGCTTCAGCCTGATTTGCATCGCGGCGCTGGCGCTCAGCATCGGTGCAAACACTGCGATCTTCAGCGCCGCCAACGCACTGCTGCTTCGGCCCTTGCCAGTTGAGGATATCGACAGCCTGGTTGTTCCAGTCACGTTGCGGGAAGGGTTTGACCCTTTTGGATCCCCGTTTCTAGAGTACGCCGCATATCGGGATCGGGCTCATTGTTTTGCCAGCAGCGGTGTGGCGACGGCACGTTCCTTCAATTTAACCGGCCGAGGTGAGCCAGAACATGTCCGCGGCGCCACCGTGATGGCCAACTATCTGTCGACATTAGGAATAAAACCGGTGCTCGGTCGCACATTTTCAGCTGACGACGATCGACCAGGTGGACCGCCAGTAGCGTTGATAAGCTATGGGCTTTGGCAAAAGCATTTTGGGAGCAACGCCGACGTCATCAGTCAATCACTTAATCTCGATGGACGAAGTTACAACATCGTAGGCATAATGCCTCCGGGGTTCGATCTCCCTGGCGTCGCCGATGTCTGGGTCCCGTTGCAACTGGACATCGACAGTTTGCCTTTGACCGAGCGCGCGGCGACAAACAATACAATTGTTGCGCGGCTACGGCCGGGCGTCAGTTTGGGACAGGCCGATGCAGAACTAAAGGCGATCACACGCCAGCTCGAACAAGAGTATCCCGATTTTCGCCGCGGGTGGACGGTGAAAGTAGTCTCGCTTCGTCAGGATTTGCTCGGAGACCTGGAAGGTCGGGTGCACAAGGCGTTATTCGCGCTCATGGCCGGGGTCGCATTTCTTTTGCTGATTTGTTGCGCGAACGTGGCGAATCTGCAATTGGCTCGCGGAGTCGCGCGCGAACGCGAACTCGTGCTGCGACGCGCACTCGGAGCGGGGCGTTGGCGCATCGCCAGGCAACTTCTCACCGAGAACATGTTATTGGCGGTGATCGGTGGGATGGCCGGTCTGCTTCTTGCGTACTGGCTGCTTCCGATTCTCGCCGCCTTGAATCCAATTCAAAGAATTTCGCTGGCCGCCTTTTTCCACAATTTCTCAATCGACCGGCGAGTCTTGGCCTTTGCTTTGTGTGTCAGTGTTCTCACAGGCGTCGCCTTTGGGTTGCTGCCGGCGCTTAAGGGCGCCGGTGCGCATGAGCTGATGCCGCGGATCAAGCAGGGTGAGCAACGCAGTGGCGGCGACGTTGCCGGCCGCCGGTGGCTAAAGGGATTGATCGTGGCTGAGATCGCGATCGCGTTGACGCTTTTGATCTGTGGTGGGTTGATGGTGCAAAGCTTTCAACGGCTGCAACACGTTGCTCTCGGCTTCAGTCCCGACAATCTCCTGACCATGAAGATGGTGTTGCCTGTCTCGAAATATTCGGAATATCGCCAGCGTATCGCGTTTGCCGATGAGTTAGTTGAACGGACTCGAAATTTAGGCGGCGTCGTGTCGGCCGGAACGACCACAAACATTCCGCTCGAGCGCGAGATCACTTACGACGCGGTTTTCAACGTTGAAGGTCGGCCGCCACCAAATCCAAATGACGTTCCGATCACTTCGCATCGGGTTGTCAGTCCAGGTTATCTCCAGACGCTCGGCGTTACCTTGCTCAAAGGGCGGTTGATCGACAGAAACGATCAGGCCCAGAGTCAACCGGTGGTGGTTGTGAGCGAAGAGTTCGCGCGACAGGCTTGGCCGGGAGAAGATCCTCTTGGCAAGCGAGTCCGGCGGATTCGTGCGGGCCAGACCTTTCCCTGGATGACTGTCGTCGGCGTAGTCAAAGACGTGAAGGAGGATCTCTTCAATTACCGGATCAATCGTCCGGTCTGGTATGTCCCTTACGCGCAAGTGGAAAACAATTTCCCGCTCAACCTTGTCGTGCGGACACGCATCGATCCAAAGTCGCTCATCGCCGCCCTGCGCGATGTCGTACGTTCAGCCGATCCGGATCAACCCATCTCAAACATTATGACGATGAACAGGATTCTGAACAACGTTCTCGTGACCGAGCGTTTCGGTGCGGTTTTGATGGGTACGCTGGCGATTTCGGGCCTAATGCTCGCATGCATTGGTCTCTACGGCGTGATGGCTTACGCGGTGAAACAGCGAACAGGGGAAATTGGCTTGCGTATTGCGCTGGGAGCGCAGCGGAAACATGTCCTTGCCCTGTTCATGGGAGAGGGCATGAAGCTAACGTTGTTGGGCGTAATCATTGGGTTGATCGCGGCCTGGGGCGCAACACGGCTACTGGTTAGTTTGCTTTTCGGCCTGGGCGCAACAGATGCCGCTACCTTCTGCGCAATCTCTCTTCTTCTTGGTCTAGTCGGATTGGTTGCTTGTTACTTCCCCGCGCGCCGCGCGCTCAGTGTCGACCCAGTAATCGCGCTTCGTACCGAGTAACCAACTAAATGCAAACGTTTCTTCAAGACCTTCGCTTTGGCTTCCGAATGCTTCGGCGCAGTCCTGGCTTTTCCATTCTAGCTATTCTCTGCCTGACACTCGGTATCGGGACGAACGCCGCGGTCTTTAGTTGGATCGAAGGAATTCTGGTTCGTCCGTACCCGCTCGTGCCACATCAAGACCGGATGTTTGCCCTGAGCGGCACCACGCGCGGGGTTGCTGAAGGCAACTCACTTTCCTATCCTGACTTTCTCGATTTCGAAAAAGATTCGACGCTGTTTGAATCGTTCATTGTCGATAAAATCATGGGCACATCGCTCAGCGTCGGCGATCGCGCGGAGCGCGCATCCGGCGGAATTGTGTCGGCGAATTATTTCGATGCGCTCGGCGTGAAGCCAATTCTCGGCCGCGGGTTTCGTCCGGAGGAAGGAATCGGCCGCAATGCGCATCCGGTGACGGTGATCAGTTATCGCACGTGGAAAGATCGCTACAACGGGGATTCGAACATCATCGGCAGAACGCAGTACCTTAATGGGGTTCAGCACACGATCATCGGCGTCGCGCCCGAAAAGTTTCACGGAACGTTCGTTGGTTATTCGTTCAATTTCTGGGTGCCGGTCTCGATGCAGGAGACATTCGACTCGACCGGCTACAAACTGGAAGACCGCGGCGCGCGCTGGATCGAAAGTTACGCGTTTCTCAAACCCGGTGTGACCCGTCAGCAGGCGGAGGCGGAACTGAATTCAATTGCGCAGCGTTTGGAAAATGATTTTCCGGAAACGAATCGTGGTCACGGCGTTCAGCTCATGCCGTTGTGGAAAACACCATTTAACGGCGCGAGCACTATGTCGCAGACGCTTGCGATTACGATGGCAGTTGTTTTCCTGGTGCTGCTTATCGCCTGCGCAAATGTGAGCAATCTGTTGCTCGCGCGCTCCTTGTCGCGACGTCACGAAATGACGATGCGCCTCGCGCTCGGCGCAGGCCGACGCCGGTTAATCAAGCAGCTGGTGACTGAAGGATTGCTGCTGTCGATAATCGCAGCCGCGGGCGGCATTGCCGTGGCTTACTGGTGCCGTAACGCCCTCGTGCTTACCTTCCCCAGGCCGGCGCCTGGAATCGTGATCGATTACTCGGGCCAAATTGACTGGCGCGTGCTGGTGGTGAGCGCGGCAATTTGTGTGATCTCCACGCTTGCATTCGCGCTGGTGCCAGCGATTCACGCCAGCCATGTCGATCTTTCCGGCGCGTTAAAAACCGAAGCCGGCGGCGTGCTCGGCGGAAGCAGCCGTTCGCGATTGCGCTCCGGCCTTGTACTGGTGCAGGTGTCGCTCAGCTTCGTGTTGCTCGCCGTTACCGGATTGCTTTTGCAAAGCCTCAACAAAATGCGGAACGCCAGCCCAGGTTTTTCCACCAACGTCGTTGGCTCCGGAGTAGATTTGTTTTCGGCGGGATACAAGCTGGAGCAGGCCAAGACTTTTCACACGCAGTTGCTGGATCGGGTGCGCGGGCTGCCAGGGGTCGAATCGGCCGCTCTTACTCGTGTCATCCCATTCACCTACACCCCTTACTCGTCCGCGCCGATCGATGTCGATGGCTACCAACCGCCGCCTAACGAACAGCCGACTGTCGAGTATAACGAGGTTAGCGAGGATTACTTCTCGACGATTGAGATCCCGATCGTTTCCGGACGCGAATTTACGCGAAGTGACGACGAAAATTCACCGCCAGTCGTAATCATCAACGAAACGATGGCCGCGAAGTATTGGCCGGGCAAAAACTCGCTCGGACAACGGGTCAAAGTCAAAGACCGCTGGCTCGAAATCGTTGGGATCGCGAAGAATGCGAACTACTACACGAAAACGGAAACGCCTCCGCCGTTTTTCTATGTGCCGGTGCGGCAGAATTTCGGCGTCCAAAACATTCTGGTGATTCGGACGCGCCAAACCCCCGGCGCGGTCCTCAATGCGCTCGTGCCCGCCGTGCACGCGCTGGACGGGAATCTGGCGCCGGGCCGCGCCTACCGACTGCAGGAGCAGGTGGAGCGCATGGGTTACAGTCAGCGATTAGCTGTGACACTCGTGGCAATTTTCGGCGCAATGGCGTTGTTCCTGGCCGCGATCGGATTGTACGCGGTAATGTCCTATTCGGTTTCGCAAGGTACGCGCGAGCTCGGATTGCGCATGGCCCTCGGCGCCGCGGGAGGTGACGTTTTGCGATTCGTCCTTTCGCACGGCCTGCGACTGACAACGGCAGGAATCCTTATCGGGGCAATCGCCGCGTTCGTGCTCACGCGTTTGATGGGCAACCTGCTTTACAAAGTCAGTCCGCACGATCCGTTGGCGTTTGGCTCCGCGCTCGTCGTGATCACAGTCGCGTCCTTAACTGCGTGTTTTGTGCCCGCCTGGCGCGCGACACGCGTTGATCCAGCCCTGGCCTTACGCGGGGAGTGATGAATATGCTGAACAAATCACGAGATTCCACGCTCGATGCTACGCGCTCATCCGATAATCGTTCTTGCACGATGGATGGGCCATTGATCCGCCTTTGCCGGATCGAGCGCTCTTATCCAGTTGGGCGTAGCCAGTTTTTTTACGTTCTGCGCGATATCGTTCTCGACATTGCGGATGGAGATTTTGTTTCGATTATGGGTCCGTCGGGCGCGGGCAAATCGACGCTGCTGCACATTCTTGGGATGCACGACCACGGGTGGAGGGGTGAATATTTCCTCGGCGAAGCCGCAGTACACCATTTGAAGCCGAAAGAACGCGCCACGTTGCGCAACGAGCAGATGGGCTTCGTATTTCAGCAGTATCACTTGCTCGATGACCTTACGGTTTATGAGAACCTCGATATACCGCTTTCGTATCGCCGGTACAGCAAAAGCGAGCGCGCCGCCCTCGTGGCCGATATGCTTGATCGTTTCCAAATCGTCGGCAAAAAAGATTTGTATCCGCGTCAGCTTTCCGGCGGACAGCAACAACTGGTCGGCGTTGCTAGGGCGATCATCGCTGGGCCGAAGCTTCTGCTCGCCGATGAGCCCACCGGAAACCTCCACTCTAGTCAGGGCGAAAAGATCATGGAGCTGTTTCGTAGGCTGAATGACAAAGGGATGACGATCGTGCAAGTGACGCACTCAGAGAAGAATGCGTCGTACGGCAAACGCATCGTGCAGTTGCGCGACGGTTGGATCATGAAGGAGAATAA
>Ga0193713_1000257_pt1 | contig 17898 bp, 17 predicted proteins | sample H3a2metaG_FD_143054 | JGI IMG/M metagenome (GOLD analysis project Ga0193713, IMG submission 143054) | Soil microbial communities from a riparian zone of the East river system, Colorado, United States - H3a2 | ecosystem: Environmental > Terrestrial > Soil > Riparian zone | place: USA: East River... | reverse complement strand
CCCCCTCGACCACGGCGCCGACCCGGTAGTTGTGCCCGTGCAGGGTCTCACACCGGTGACCGGCGAACGTGATGAAGTGGGCGGAGGCGAAGACCAAGTCTTCCTTCGTGACCGTCACTTTGAAGGCGCCGCGAGTGCTCATACGCGGAGTAATCTACTCGGGCGGCGCCGTCTCGCCCGTCGCGACGCGCCACACCTCGTCGGCCAGCCATTCCAGTCTCTGCTGGGCGTAGTCCAGCTCCGCCGGCGTCATCGCCTTGGCGCGGCGGGTGATGTCGCGCGCATGCGAGAGCAGGTCGTCCAGGACCTCCCGCAGCGGGCGATTGCGGCGGCGTTCCGGCGGTTTCTTCTCGCGCGGGCTCATGCCGTCTGGATCCCCAGGGCCCGGTCGTCGGCCTGCTTGAGCTCCTCGGTGGCCGCTCGCACGGTCGAGGCCACACCGTGCTCGCCGAGGTAGTTCTCGACCAGGCGCAGGCCGAAGTAGTAGCCGGCCCGCTCCGGAAGAACCTTGCCGCTCACGAGACGCGCGGCGGGGCTCATGCCGCCCGAGAGATACTTGAGCCGCAGGCCCAGCCCTCTGGCGTCGAGATCACTCGTGGCCGCCCGCCGCAGGAAGGCGTCCAGCTCGCGCAGGCGCCGATACTGGCGGCGGTTGTACCCCAAGTACTCCCACGGCTCGAAGCCGGGCGCCACCACCTGCGCGGCTGCGACGGCGGCGCCCTCGTTCGCCAGCAGCTCGCGCAACGTGGCGCGCGAACCGGTCTCCCAGTAGTCGTAGTATCCGCCCAGCTCTCCTACGAGGCGCCGCAGATCGGCGCGACTCGTGGGCGACGTGTAGCGGATCACGTGCGCGACCTCGTGCGCGATCCACAGCGGTAAGAGGTCAGGCGCGAGGCCCATCCCGTAGGTCTGCGCGTTGGCGCGCCCAGTGAAATGCTCGAGGCACACGAAGGCGATGCCCCGGCCGCCGACCACCAGCTCTCCCGCGTTCGCGGCGCCGACGCCCACCGTGAGATAGAGATCCACCGGGCAATCGGCTTCGAGCAGCTCCGTCGCGCGTCGCAGCGCGTCCTCGGCGATCGCCACGACGTCCACGTCCTCGAGCAGCCGCGTCAGATCGCTGCGATCGGCTCGCATCGCCGCCGCCACGATCTGCTCCGCGTGCGGCGACTCGGGGTCGAGGACGTAGTTATGCCAGTACGCGGCGAGAACGGGACGATGGCGATCGAGGTACTCGTGGTATGCCGCGGCGCGATCGGTCGCGGCCAGTACAGAGAGGAATTCCGGAATGAGATTGACGAGCACTGTTGGCCGTCCCAATCTGGGAAGGCGCGCGCTCCGTGACAAGCGTGCGTCAGCGAATCGTTACCTCGAGCGCTGCGGACTTCGACTTGACATTTCGCTGCAGGTCGGTCACCACCACCGTCACGCGGTAGCGTCCCGCGGGCACCTTGCCCGGTTCGAGGATGAGCCGCTCTCGGACGAGCGTGAGGGCAGCGCTCCGGTCGAACTCGAACACGACCGGCCGCCCACCGCGCAAGAGGCGCGCGGGGAGCGCGCGCACCGGCTCGAACTCATAACGCACGCGGTACTGTGACCGGCCGCTCTGGTCGGCCGTCAATCCATACACCTCGACGTATGCCGCGAGCGGTGTGTCGACCGGATACACGAGATCGGCGGGCATGTCGCGCAAGGCAGCGTCGCGGTCAAGCAGCGAGGCCGCCGGCGCAAGCGCCAGGCTCGACAACCCGAGGTCCACCTGCGAGAAGCGAGGGATGCTCGTCTCACGGCGCGCGCGGCCCAGCACGCCCGCGGAGACGACGTCCAGGCCCAGCGCGTAGCGCCCGGGCGGGACGGCGAGCTGCAGCAATCCCACGCCGCTGGCGCGCACCGGCTGGTCATTCGCGTCCCACAGCACGACGGCGGCCGAATCGCCTTTCGCCTTGTAATAGGCGTCGGTGAGGCCAAGGTCCGGACTCTTGAAAAACGCGCTCCACGCACGCGCCTCGAGCGGCGCGAGGACAGCGGTCTGGTCGATGCCGAGCGCGACCTTCGTGCTCCACGCCTGGCGGCGGTTGGACGGCAGGAAAATGAAGTCGCCCGCCGCCATCGCCGCATCGGTGCTGCCGCTGCCGCGCCGGAACCCGATCGTCAGCGTGCCTTCGGGCGTGTGGTAGAGCCATCCCTCGAGGTCCAACGCGTTGCCCGGCACATCCTGATGGAGTGGATCGAGGAACCCGCGCACCCGCTGTGCTGGTGGCCCGAGCCGCACGTACACGAGACCCCGCGCGTCGATCCCCGCCAGCGCCGAACTCGTAGCCGCCCCGGGCGCCACGTCCGGGAGTTGGCGGCTTCCTGCGAGCATCCTGTCTGCCTCGAAGCCGGGATACGGCTCGCCGGATTGCTGCGCCTGTTGCTGCAAGTAATCCCGCTGCGCCTGCGTGATGAGTGCGCGGTACAGCGGCGAGGTGTTGTACAGGTTCAAGGGGTGGAGCATCCGGAAATAGCGCCGTGCGTACGCGATGCGCCGGAAATGCTCGGCGATACGCTCGTTCCCCGCCGTCACCAGGTTCGCGTCGCGCTTCGACCAGAATCGCTCGAAGAACTGGCGCCGCTCCCCCGGCGGCGTGGAGTCCTGCGCGCGTATCTCGCCCGGCGTAGCGATCATCCAGACCGCGTCCCACATGGCGCCCGTCGAGTCCACGTCGGCGTACGCCAGGGCGGAGTCGTACCAGGCGTATCCGGACGAGTCACGCCCGGCCTGAAAGTTGGCCTCGGCGCGAGCCAGGTAGACGGTCACGCCCGCCTTCACCGCGGCCAACAGGGAATCGGCGCGCAGCGGCTCCTCCAACGCGATCGCCAGCTCGGCCCGCCGCTCGATCGCCACGGGGTCGTTGGGGTGTTGGGCCAGGGCACGATCCGCGCGGCGCCAGATCTTGGGGTTGCGGTACACCGTCGCGAAGCGATCCCACACGTCCTGATAGTCAGGGGTGAGCGCGAGGATCTTGAGGATCGCTTCCCGCGCCAGCACATCGCCCTCGTCGCTCCCCAGATAGAAACCGACCTTCATCTGCCAGTAGAGCGGCTCGGGATTGGTGGGGTCGAGACGGGCGGCGGCGCGAAAGGCTTCGAGGGCGGCGTAGCGGCCGATCACGGGATGAGCGAACTGGACGCGACCGACGGCGAGCAGCGACTCGGCGCGCGCGGCCGACGTATCCTGCAGGGCTCCGCTCGCCGCCGACACCACCAGGAGCAAGGCGAGCACGGCTGCCTACTTCTTCCGCAGGTGGCGGCTCATCTCGAACAGGAACTTCCGCTCGGCGGGCGTGAGGCTCCCGATGCCGCTCGCGGAGATCTTGTCGAGCACGCGATCGATCTCGGCGTGCGCCCGGTCGTCGGGCGCGGCGCGCGGCTTCGGTTGTGGCGCACTGCCGCCCCGCTCTCGGCCGACCCGCCCCCGCGGCACCGGCGTCACCAACACGCTCGGCTCCGAGACCCGCCGCAGATGGCGCTCCGCCCGTCCCAGGCGCAGGTCCTGCGCCTTCAGATACAGGAGTCCGGCCACCATGCCGCCCAGGTGGGCGAGGTGCGCCACGCCGTCCCCACCGCCGCTAAAGGTCGGCAGGGCAAGCAGCAGCGAGACCGCGAACGCGAACGTCACGAGCCACTTCGCCGGGATCGGCACCGGGAAGGGGAACAGGTAGATGGGCGCATCGGGCCAATGCCAGGCAAACGCGACCAACACGCCGTAGATCGCGCCTGAAGCGCCCACGATCGGAACGCGGATCGGGATGCCCTGGATGAGCAGCAGCGACAACAGCGCTCCCCCCATCCCGCACAGCAGGTAGAACCAAATGAACGCCCGGCTGCCGAACCGGTCCTCGACGGGCCCGCCGAACATGAAGAGCGCCAGGAGGTTGAAGAGGAGGTGCAGCGCGCTCCCGTGCAGGAACATGTACGTGAGGAGCGTCCACGGACGTTGCGCCGCGAGCAACGGAATGAAGCCGAACGTGTTTGCGGAGCCCTGCAGGGTGAACAGTGTGACCTGAAACAGGAAGACAATCAGGTTCGCGACGAGCAGGCGTCGCACCCAGGGGGTCAAGACGTACATCCGCGGCGGGCCCAGCAAGTCTTCGGTCATCATCTCGGGCGGTCAGTCTCTAGTTATGCCCTCGCGCAGCGGCATTGTTCCGGGCCAGCTTGCAGATCCGCTCGCACATCTCCGGAAAGTCTATGCCCGCCGCGCGGGCGGCCTGAGGGAACAGACTCGTCCGGGTCATGCCGGGAAGTGAATTCGCTTCCAGACAGAAGATGTCGTCGTCGGGGCTCACACGGAAGTCGACGCGCGAGTAGCCACCCAGCTTGAGCGCGCGGTGCGCCAGCAGCGCGTATTCTTGCAGCTGCCGCGCCAGCTTCGTCGCGATCTTGGCGGGGAACGTCTCCTCCGACATCCCGGGCGTGTACTTCGACTCGTAGTCGAACAGCTCGTGCTTAGGCACGATCTCCCCGACGGGCAGCGGCACGTCGCCGAGCACCGCCACCGTGAGCTCCCGGCCGGGAATGAACTGCTCCACCATAACCTCGTCGTCGTAGCGCGTGGCGAGCTGAACCGCCGCATCCAGGTCCTGCGGCTTCCGGACCAGCGTCAACCCGACGGACGATCCCTGCTTCGACGGTTTCACGATGACTGGCCAGCCCAAACCCGTCTTCACGTCTTCCGGGGCCACCGGCGCCATGAACCACGCGGGCACCGGCACACCGGCGGCGCGGAACAGGCGCTTCGACAGATCCTTGTCCATTGCCAGGGCGCTCGCCAACTGGCCGCTGCCGGTGTAGGGCACGCCGATCACGTCGAGGATCGCCTGCAGCGTGCCGCCCTCGCCCGCGCCGCCGTGCAGCGCCAGGAACAACACGTCCGAGCCTTGCACCACCGCCAGCTCGGCCAGGCCCTCGGAGAGCATCCTGCGCTCTTGCTCTTCGAGCTCGGTCACGGGCGGCGGCGCCGCGCCCACCGCGCCGCCCAAGACCTTGGCCTCCTCGACGTCGTCGAGCAGGCCGAGGCACGTGTCCACGACGTGAACGTCGTGTTCACGGCTCCTGAGCGCCGCCACGATCTGGGCGGCGCTGGCGAACGCGACGGCCCGTTCGGCGGTAGCGCCGCCCGTGAGGACGGTGACCCGCATCAGCGGATGCCCGCCAGCTGATGCAGCAGGTCGTACCGCGTGACGATGCCGACGACCGACCCGTCGCGTCGCACCAGCGCCGCCGGCGTGGTCCGTGACAGCAGCGTCGCGAGTTGGGCGATCGGCGACTGGCTGTCCACCACCGGGAAAGGCGAGTCCATGACGTCGCGCACCGGACTATCGAGGATCTTCGGCTGCCCGATCGCCCGTGCCATCAGCGCCTGCTCCGACACCGCGCCCACACCGTCGCCGCCGTCCAGCACCGGCAGCTGTGACACGTTGTAGGTGCTCATCAGGTTGAGCGCCTGCCGCACCGAGGCCTCCGGCGCCACGTGGATCAACGGCGGCGCATCGCTGTTCTTCGCCGCCACGAGCCGTCCGACCGTGGGCCGCTCGTCATCGACGAGCTCGTTCTCGCGCAGCCATTCCTCATTATAGACCTTGGACAGGTAGCGCTCACCCGTGTCCGCCAGCACCGTGACGACGAACGCCTTGGGGTCATCGACCCGGCGCGCCACCTCGAGTGCCGACACGACGTTGACACCGGTCGACCCGCCGACGAACAGCCCCTCTTCCTTGGCGAGCCGCCGCGCCATCAGCATCGCGTCTTTGTCGGTCACGAACACCCACTCGTCGATGACGTCGAAGTGCAGCGACGTTGGGATCTTGTCTCCGCCGATCCCTTCCACCTTGTAGGGCAGACCCTCGCCCTTCTTGTGCGTGCGCGCGTACTCCGTGTAGATCGAGCCCACGGGGTCGCCGGCCACCACCCGGATCTTGGGATTCTTCTCCTTGAGGTACCGACCGGCACCGCTCACCGTGCCTCCCGTCCCCGGCGCGCACACGAAATGCGTGACCTTGCCCTCGGTCTGCTCCCAGATCTCCGGCCCCGTCGTCCGGTAGTGCACCTCGGGATTGACGGGATTGTAGTGCTGGTCGGCGAAGATCGCGTTGTCGTGCGCGGCGGCGATCGCGCGGCCTTTCATGATGTAATTGTCGGGGTGATCGGGCGGGACGGCGGTCGGGGTGATGATGACTTCGGCGCCCAGGGCGCGCAGCAAGCGCGCCTTCTCCTGCGACATCTTGTCGGGCATCGTGAAGATGCAGCGGTACCCTTTCACCGCCGCCGCGATCGCGAGTCCCACGCCGGTGTTGCCCGACGTCGCCTCGACGATCAACCCCCCAGGCTTCAGGCGCCCCTCCCGCTCCGCGGCCTCGATCATCGCGACGCCGATCCGGTCCTTCACCGATCCGCCCGGATTGAAGAACTCCGCCTTGGCGTAGACGGGCGTGCGCACCCCGCGCGCCACCTTGTTGAGACGGATCAGCGGCGTCCAACCGATCGTCTCGAGTACGTCGCCGTAGGGCTTGGTGTGTTGCGGCACTAGCGTCCGGGCCGGAAGCGCGTGGTGTCTGTCGCGGGACGAGTGGTGTCCGCTGGATGGCGCGTCGTATCCGTCGGCGGGCGTGTCGTGTCGGGCCGCACCCTCGGTGCCACCGGTCGAGGCGCCACCGGCCGGGGCGCGGCGGGTTCGGGCGGCGCGGCGGTGGTGTCAACTGGAGTCCGTCTCGCCGTGGGCACGGTGACCGGGGGCGTAGTATTGCCGCCCGCCGCGGTGCCGGGGTGGTGGAATTCTACGGGCTGGAGAAACATCGTCGCGACCGGAATGCCGCGCCGTTTGGCGGGCGCGAAACGCAATCGCGCCGAGCCCGCGAGCGCGGCCGAATCCAGGGCGGGATAGTTGCTCGACTCCGCGACCCGCGTCGACTCCGGAATGAGTCGACCCGTTGAATCCGCGAACAGGCGCAGGACGACTTCGCCCTCGATGTTCTGCTCGAACAAGGCAGCGGGATAGGCGATGGGCACGTCGGGATTCAGCGCCACCGGCGCCTCTGACTCGGGGGGCGGGCCCGGTTGGCCCGCCTGGGGGTCCGCGGGCGGCGCTGAGCCACCGCAAGCGAAAGTCGCGGCCAGGAGGCCCACGGCGTATCTGCGCACTAGATGTCCTCCAGCCGTTTCTTCCAGGATGCCAAACGGTTCAGCGCATCGATCGGCGTGAGCTTGTCGAGATCGAGCCCGTCCAGCTCCGTCAGGAGCGGGTGCGGCGGCGCGCCGGCGAAGAGCGCGAGTTGGGCGGCGTCCGGGGGCCGCGGTGCGGGCTGGTGCGCCACGTGATGGCCCGCCTCCAGCAGCTTGAGGACCTCCCACGCCCGCGCGACCACCGGCGCCGGCAGACCCGCCAGCCGCCCCACATGAATGCCGTAGGAGCGATCCGCGCCCCCCGGCTCCAGCCGGTGCAGGAACACAATCTCGTCGCCCACCTCCCGCACCGCCACATTGAAGTTGCGGGCGTGCGCCAACTCTTCGGTGAGCTGTGTCAGTTCGTGATAGTGCGTCGCGAAGATCGTCTTGCAACCGACCACATTGTGCAGGCACTCGGTGACCGCCCACGCGATCGCCACCCCGTCATACGTCGACGTGCCGCGACCGATTTCGTCCAGCAGCACGAGGCTCCGCGCCGTGGCGCCGTGCAGGATGGCGCTCGTCTCGCTCATCTCCACCATGAACGTCGACTGGCCGCGCACCAGGTTGTCCGACGCGCCCACCCGCGTGAACAGCCGGTCGACTACGCCCACCGCCGCGCGGCGGCACGGCACGAAGGCCCCCATCTGGGCCAGCAGTACGCACAACCCCACCTGGCGCAGCAGCGTGGACTTGCCCGCCATGTTCGGGCCCGTGAGCAGGATGATGCGACCGGCGTCGTCGAGCCGGACATCGTTCGGGATGAACGTCTCCCGCGGCATCATGCGCTCGACCACCGGGTGGCGGCTGCCTTCGAGAACGAGGGCCGCGCCGGCGCTCACGTCGGGCCGCACGTAGCGCTCGCGCTCGGCCACATCGGCGAGGCCGGCCCAGACGTCGAGCTGCGCGAGTAACGCGGCCGTGGCCTGTACCCGACCGATCACGTCAGCCACGCGGCGCCGCAGCGCCTCCACCAACTCGGTCTCGCGCGCCGCGATCCGCTCCTCGGCGCCGAGCACTTTCGCTTCGTATTCCTTGAGCTGCGGCGTGACGTACCGTTCGGCGCCCGTGAGCGTCTGGCGGCGCTCGTAGTCAGCCGGAATGCGCTCGCGGTGCGCGTGCGTCACTTCGATGTAGTACCCGAACACCCGGTTGAACCCGACCTTGAGCGTTGCGATGCCGGTGCGCTGGCGCTCCGTCGCTTGCAGCGACGCGATGTACTGCTTCCCGCCGTCCCGCGCGTTCTTCACGTCGTCGAGCTCGCGGTCGTACCCGGGCCGGATCGCGTCGCCGTCGGCCAGCTGCGCCGGTGGCCGGTCTACCAGGGCGCGGGTCAGCTCCTCACCCAGGTCCGTGAGCAAATCGCAGCGCTCGGCGGCGGTTTCGAGGTGGGCTGCGCGGCCTCGCCCCTCGAGCCCGCCCAGGGCGCCCGCCGCGTCCGGCAGCCGCGCGATCGAATCGCGCAGCGCCCCCAGCTCTCGCGGCGTGGCGCGGCCCAGCGCGGCGCGTCCCGCCAGCCGCTCGAGGTCGCGCACGCCGTCCAGTGCTTCGCGCAGCCGCTCGCGGCCGCGCCCGTCGCGCACCAGCACTTCGACGGCGTCGAGGCGCGCGTTGATCGCGGCGGGATCGACGAGCGGCGCGAGCATCCAGCGCCGCAGCAACCGCCCGCCCATCGGCGTGAGGGTGCGATCGAGCGCCTCGAGCAGCGTGGCGCCCTGCGCGCCGGCGCGCAGCGGCTCGACCAGCTCCAGGTTGCGGCGCGTCATCTCGTCGAGGGGCAGCACGTCGCCGCGACGCACGAGCGTCGGGCGGGTGAGATGCGGCAACCCGCCGGGCTTGAGCTCACGCGCGTAGCGCAGCAGCGCGCCGGCGGCGCCCAGCGCGGGGCGGTCGTCCGCCCCGATGCCCAGCCCATCGAGCGACGCGAGGCGGAAGGTGCGGGTCAAATCCTCGCGCGCCAACTCGGGGTCGAACTCCCACGCCTCACGCTCGGTGAGCGTCGCGCCGCGCGCCGGGGGTGGAAGGGCGAGCGCGGCCCCGGCGGGGACCACGATTTCCAGCGCCTCGTAGCGCGCCAGCGACGCCTCGAGCTCCGCGGTCGCGACGACTTCGAGCACCAACTCCCCGGTGGTCACATCCAGGGCGGCGATGCCCACCGCGGCACCGTGAGCGTCTCCGCCCCCCCACAGCGCGACGAGGTAGTTATTGCGGCTCTGCACGAGCCAGTCGTCCGTGAGCACGGTGCCGGGGGTGATCGTCTCGACGACTTCCCGCCGCACCAGCCCCTTCGCGAGCTTCGGGTCCTCGACCTGCTCGCAGATCGCCACCCGGTGCCCCTTGGCGACGAGGCGCCGCAGGTACTCGGTGGCGGCTTTCACGGGGACGCCGGCGAGCGGCACCTCCGCGGCGCCTCCGTTATTACGGGACGTGAGCGTGAGTCCCAGCTCGCGTGCACCCAGCCGCGCGTCGTCCTCGAACATTTCGTAGAAGTCGCCCATTCGAAAGAACAGAATGGTGTGCGGATACCGCGCCTTGATCTCGCGGTACTGCTGCATCAGCGGAGTGTCGGCCCCAGCCCCGCCCGCCACGCGCTCCATCACGGCTCTTCCACCACGAACGGCTGGCCGCCGATCCGGGTCTTGAGGCGCTGCTGCGTCTGCTGCGCTTCCTCGCGCGTGCCGTACCGCCCGACGCGCACCTTGAAGAACCCACTCGTGTCGCGGACGACGCGCGCCTCGAAACCCATCACCTTGAGGCGGGTGAGCATGTCGTCCACCTGCACCGCGCTTTTCACGGCCAGCACCTGAACGGCGTACGTCGTGGGCGCGGCGGGCGGGGGGGGCGCGCCGCTGTCGACGGCAACAGGCGGAGGGGTGGTCGCGCCGGTGCAACGCGACGCATAGAAGCTCACCTGATTCGTGAATTCCACCTCGCCGGCGGCATTGGCGCCGGCGAGCGCCTCCTGAATCAGCTCGCACCCGCGCGCTTCGTTCTTCAGCTCGAAGTAGGCCCGCGCGGCGGGAAACGCGACTCGATAGCGCAGCGGCGAGTCGGGGTAATCGCGCCGCAGCCGCTCCGCCGCTTGGATCGTCTGGGCCGCGTCGCGCTGCGCGAAGTACAACTGCGTAAGCAGCAACAACGCGTCGTCCGCCCACGGCGACGCCCCGTATTCGAGCACGATGCGATTGAGGTTCGTCGCGACCGTCGCCGCGTCCGGCGCGACCTTCGCGGCCGCGAGGAGCGCCTGGGCATAGACCGAGTCCGTTGGGGACAGCGTCGTGAGGAGCCGCCGAATCACGCCGCGGGCGGAATCCACCTGGCCGTTCTGGGCGAGGCGTAGCGCGTCGACGAGGCGAGCGTCGGTCTGGGCGGAAAGCCGGAACGTTGGAATGATGGAAAGAAGGACGACAAACGTTCCGAGTCTCACGCCGCCTCCCGTCGCGTCGCCGCGAAGCCCAGCACGAGCTGTGTCACGATGCCCCGGTCGTCGCTGACGGTTGTTCCCTTGAGTGCGCGGTCGGCGGCGAGCGTGGCGCGGAGCCCGGCGGACAGCTCGGTCGCCGTCCAGATGGCACTCCACCGCACCCAGCGGGCGGCTTCGTCCTTGTAGCCGCGCAAGCCGTAGGGTCGCGCGGCGAGGAGGTGACGGAATACCGCGTCTTCGAGCCGTCCCGTGCCCCGCTCCCGTTCGGCGCGGGCGAGGGCCGTCCCCAACAGATGGGTGCCGAGCGATGTCACGATCTTCACGCCGCTCATCCCGGCCTGCTCGAGCACCGGCTCGACGAGCTGCGCCGCCCGCGCCGCCTTCCGTTCGAGCGCCTCGTCCACAAGATCGTGGACCGTCTCCCCACGCCGCACGCCCACCAGCGCCGTGACGTCGGCGGCCGTAGCGGGCCGATCGCCCGCGAGCGCCGCGAGCTTCTCGAGCTCGCGGGCGAGCGCACTCAGGTCGTTCCCCACCGCGGCGACGAGGAGATCGACCGCGTCGGGTTCGAGCGTCAAGGCGAGCTTGGTCGAGTGATGGGCAATCCAGCGGGGGACGCGCTCCGGCTCGAGCGCCGCGAGCGCGACGCTGGTCGCCCGCCGCGCGACCTCCGGGTCGGGATCCTCTCCGGCGGCGACCACGAGGACCAGCACGGTGGTGGGGTTGGGCGCGCCGAGGTAGCGCACCAATTCGTCTCGCAGCTTCGACTTCCGCTTTCCGAGCTGGTCCACGCCGCGCAGCACCACCGCCCGCCGTTCGGCCAGCATCGGCGGCGTATTCACGAGGGCGTGGAACGCTTCGGCGTCCAGGTCAGCGGCGAAGCGGGTATCGAGGTTGAAATCCCGGGCCGCGGGATCCACCGCGGCGTCGAGCAAGGCCCGGACGGCCTCGTCCTTCAGGACGTCTTCGTCACCGTGCAGGAGATAGACCGGGTCGGGCGCGCCCTTCTTGAGGCCGCGAAGGAGCGCATCCAATGTGAGCGGGGCCATACACTGCGGAAGTTACCCCCGGGAACGGGGGAGGGGCTAGCGGCCCGCGGACGCGGGCTCGATCTGCGTACCTGCAGGCTGTACCAGCGCCGTCCCGTACGGGTAGGGGTTGCCGTCCACCACGCTGGCGCGCGGATCCTGGAACGAAACGAACGGCAGTCCGGGGTTGGCGACGGGCTTGGGGAACGCCGCGGGCGGCAAGGCCAAGGCTTGTACCATCTGCGGGCGGCGCCCCGCCTCGACGACGAGCAGCGACAGCGCGACGAGCACCAGCATCGCGGCCACGAGCCCGGCGCGCGCGGGTACTGCCGCGGCCAGGGCGCGCTCACGAGCGATTCGCGCGTCGAGCCGGCGGCGGAACTCCGTCGACGGCTCGATGGTTTGGACATCCTGCAGCGCGGCCACGCCGCGGCGCACCGCTACGTCGTAGCGGCGGCATGCGGCACATTGCACGAGGTGACGCTGGAAACGCCGCAACTCCCGCGGGGCGGCGATGAGGCCGTCGCGGAACTCGGTGTAACGGTCGAGGAATTCCTGACAGATCATAACGGCTGATTGGTACCACCCGGGCCGCGGGGTGTTCCCGGGCCCGGGGTATGGTCGGTAGACACTATTCGAGCATCGGGCCGATCAGCTGGGCGAAGCTGTTCCGGGCCCGGTTCAAGCGGCTCTTCACGGTTCCCAAATTGCACCCCGTGATTTCGGCGATTTCCTGATAGCTCTTGCCCTCGAGCTCACGCAGCACGAACACCTCACGGTGGTGCTCGGGGAGCCCCAGCACGCAGCGGTCCACCGCATCCTTCAGGAAGCGCTTGCGGTAGAGGTCGTCGGGGCGGGCCGTGGTGTCTTCGAATTGCAGCGGCCGGTGGTCCGCATCCCAGTTCTTCTTGATGGTCTGGAACAGCACCAGGGGATTGCGGCTGCGATTGCGCAGCTCGTTCTTGGCCAGATTCGAGGCGATCGTATAGATCCAGGTCGAGAACTTCTTCGTCTGGTCGAAGCGGTGCAGGTGCCGGAACACGCGGATGAAGACCTCTTGGACCAGGTCTTCGGCCCGTTCGCGGTCGCCGATCGTGCGGTTGACGAAATTGAGGAGCCGGATCTGATAGCGGTCCACCAGTGAGCCGAACGCCTGGGAGTCACCCGCCAGGTGCCGCATCACGACATGGCCATCGTCCAGCTCGTGCAACGCCTCGCGCTGCAAGGCGCGTGGCGAGTCAACTCGTTGGACTGTGCCCTTTAGAACTGTACCCATGGTCACTCCCACGTTTCGGACGGAAACAGAACGCTAGGCGAGACCCTCCCGGTTACGTTGGCTCGTACAGGGCACGAAGCATGCCCCTTGCGACGCGAGAAGCTAAATCGTTTACTGACAGCGTATTACGGACGATAGCAATAGCGTCGCCCGCCAATATCGTCTCACGGGAGAGACACCGCAAGTGTCCTTCTGGCCTAAATCCCAAGGATGAATCCGGCCATATAGAGGATGGCTGCGACCGTCTTGCCGTCGCAGATCTCCCCACTGCGCACCATCCCCAGCACGTCCGTCAGCGACTTCGGCACCACCTCGATGAACTCGTCGGGCTCGCGGGCGTGCGCGCCGGCCACGAGGTCCGCCGCCCAGAACAGATGGATGCGCTCATCCGTGAAGCCCGGCGTCGTCCATATGGTAGTAAGACGCTCCAACCGCCCCGCGGTCACACCGACTTCCTCTTTTAGCTCCCGTCGAGCGCAGTGATCAGGCTCCTCCCCGGGGTCGAGCCGGCCGGCGGGGATCTCGAAGAGCGCGCCGCCGGTCGCATAGCGGTACTGCCGGATGAGAAGGATGGTGGGATCGGCACCGCGGGGGTCGGAGGCGAAGGGCAGCACCGCGGCGGCACCCGGGTGACGCAGCATCTCCATCTCCCCCGTCGATCCGTCGGGGTACCGCACCGTGTCCACGTCCAGGTGAACCACCCGGCCGGTATAGATCCGTCGCTGCGCGAGCTGCATCGACGCCTCCTAGTGCTGGAACAGCCAGGTGAGCGGGACCTTGAACCCCTCGGCGAGGAGGTAACCGGTGTTGCGACGCATGCTGGCGCGGATCGGGGAGCCGGGCGCCGGCGACGTGAACGGTATGAGACCGAGTCGTCCCGCGATGATCCGGAGACGCAACATGTGGAAGGCGTCGCTCACGAGCAGGACGCGGCGGCTCTCCCGTCCTTCGAACCAGCGTTTCACCTGTGTCAGCGACGCGTACGTGTCGTCGGCGGCGGGGAGGGGAATGACGGCGTCGTTCGGCAGACCGAGGCGCGCGAGGTAGTCGCGCCCCACGTTGGCCTCGCTCAGCACTTCACCGGCCCCCACGCCCCCCGTGACGAGGACGACGGGCGCGAGGCCTCGTTGATAGAGGGCCGCGGCGTGATCGAGCCGGGCGCGGAATACCGGGGAGGGTCGGCCGTTGTATTGCGCCGCGCCGAGCACGACGATCGCGTCGGTGGTAGTGGCTTGGTCGCGCGCGCCTTGTACAGCGACGGCGACAACCACCGCCGCCCAAGCCATGAGCAGCAGGACAAACGTGAGGGCGGCGGTTATGAAGGCGCGGCGGACAGTCCAAAAGGCCATGCGCAAAGATACAAAGGCATGGCCCCCCGGCTCAGGGCTTCGTCAGCAGCTCCTCGAACAACGCCAGCGCGCGCGGATCGTCCGACTGACCCAGCCAGAAGATCGCCTTCTTGCGAAGTTCGGGGTCGGGGTTCTCCCGGACGATGCGGATCAGGGCGGGGACGCCCTCGTCATGGGGCCGCTGTGACAGGGCGAACACCGCCTGCTCGCGCACATCTCGGTCCGTCGCGCGGTCGTCCACGAGGTCGGTGAGGCCTTTGGTCGCGGCCTCGCCGGCGGCCTGGCCGAGCCAGAAGACCGCCTGACGCCGTGTGCGACGGGAGATGCGCTCGTTCTTCGCGATGCGGATCAGATCCGGCCATACCGTCACGCTGTCGGCGAGGAGCGCGGGGAAGATCGCGTGCTCGGCGCTGCTGCCCGAGTCCTTGGCCGCGAAGGCGAGGAAGTACGCGGCGGCTTCCCGCGCGCCCACCGTCCCGAGATCGGTCACGCCGTCGGCGGTCGCCCGCCAGCGGCCGCCCACATAGGTGCGCACGCTGGTGACGCGGCCGCTCGCGACGCGTAGCGAGACGCGCACGGGTCCGGGGTCGCAGTCATATTCGACCTCGTCACGGTCGCGGCGGTTGACCGACACGGTGTAATGGCCGCAGCCGCCGTCGTCACAATCCATGGAGACGGAGCCGCGGCCGTCGCCGCAGATGCCGGGCCGGGCGGCGAAGGAGACGCGGACGATGCCGTCGGGCGCCCCCGCGATGCGCCGTTCGAGTGGCTGCTGCAGCAGCGCGAGTGCCAGGAGGAGCGGGGTCATTGGTTGATCAGATCCTGGAGGTACTGGGCCGCCCGCGGCGAGCGCGACTGGCCGATCCAGAAGATCGCCTTCTTGCGCAGCTCGCGGTCCGGGTCGTTTTTCCCGATGTCGAACAACTTGTCCAGGGCGGCGTCTTCGCGGCGCTGCGAGTACACGAAGATCAGCTGCTCCCGCATCTCGCGATCCTTCATACTGTCGTACAGCCGCACCAGGTCGCCGATGTCGACGCTCTTCCCCTGACCCGCCCAGAACAGCGCCTTCTTGCGGATCTCGATGTTCTGGTTCGGATCGAGCGCGATATCCATCAGCCAGCGGTAGTTGTCGGTTCCACCCATCTGCGAGAGCGAGAAGATCACCTTCTCCCTCAGATCGTCGTTCTCCAGCTTCTTGAAGAGATCCTTGAGGAACTGCGCGTTTTCGGCCGAGCGATTCTGTCCCAGCCAGAAGATGGCTTTCTCCCGCAGCTCGCTCGGCGCGTCGCGCCGCTCCGCAAAGGCGCGCAGGATTGCGCCCGCGCGCGCGCTGCGGTGCTGGGACAGGGCGAAGATCGCCTTGTCCTGGATTTCAGGATCGGTTTTCGGATCGCGCAGGATGGAATCGAGTGCCGCGACCGTCTCCTCGCCCGGCACCTGCGACAGCCAGAACACCGCCTGCTCGCGCACTTCCCGGTCGGGATCGGAGCGCACGGCATTGAGCAGGATCGCCGCCGTCTCCGGGCTGTTCTTCTGCGATACGATCCACACCGCCTTGCGCCGCAGGCAGACCGACCCCGCATCGCGGCGCGCCAAGACCTTCTTGAGGATCGGCACGGCGCGCTCGGCATCCATGTTCATCAGGGCCTGGATCGCGGCGATCCGAGCGTCGTCTTCGTCATCGCAGCTCGAGGAGCGGCGAACGTCTGACGGCTCGGGTGGCTCGGCCGGCTCCGGGGGCTCGGCGGGCTCTGCGGGCTCCGGTACGTCGACCTCGTCGGGCGCCTCCGGCGCGATGTTGTCGGCGTCGTGCCGGAGCCATTCCGCGGCGTCGCGGTCGCCCCGTTTGGCCAGCTCACCTTGCACCCTGCGCAGCAACACCTCGGCATCATGGTGCGTGGATGCCTTGGGGAAGCGCGTGGCCTGGGTGAACAACGCTGCACGGGCCGCGCGCAGGCCATCGTCCTGTCCCGCCCGATAGAGGGCGAACGCCTGCCAGTAGAACGAGTCGGCCGTGTACGTCGAGCGAGGGTAGCGCGTCTGGATCGCCTCGAACAGCTCCGCCGCACGGGCGTACTGGTTGCGGTTCAGAGCCCGCCGCGCGGAGCGATAGAGTGAGTCGGCCGGGTCTTGTTGGGCCCACGGCTCGGGCGGCCCGCTCTCATCGACATCCGCCAGCACCGCCAACGCCGGCAGCGCGACCGCGGCTTGCTGGAGTTGTACGGCGGACGCCGCCAACACCGGGGCCTGGAGCGCCAGCATTTGCAGGTCTACGCGCGCCGCGGCCAAGGCCGCGGTGGCCTCGGCGAGCGGCGCACGACGGGCGCGCCGCGGTCGGGGGGCCGTTGCCGCGGAATCTTGGACAACGGTCGCGACGGCCAGCAAGAGCGATAGCACGTACATCAGATGGCTCCTTCGGTACGGACTGGTACGGGCCCGGCGGGAATCGCCGAGCGAAGCTTGGGCAGCACGCTGCGTTGGTCCATGTCCTGGGTGATCAGATCGGCGTTGCGCCTGTCACGACCCGCCTCGAGCTGCGAGATCTGCGCGAGGACGAGCTCCAGGTCCTCGAGCAGCGCGCGCATGCGCGGGTCGTTGGCCGCGGGGGAATCGAGCAGCAAGCGGGTCGTCGTGAGCAGATCACGGGCTTGACCCATGAAACGCGTGTCGACCCGGCCGGCCCGGAGGTCGGAGCGGAATCCCGTGAGGAACGTCTCCGTGCGGGACAGGTACTGCGTCGCGGCCACCTGGTAGACGAGGTCCGAGTTGCCGGAACCGGTGGCGACGGTGGGAGTCTTCGGGCCGGCCGCCTCCTGGTGCGCCGTCCAACGGCCGATGCCGATCCCCAGGACCAACACCGCGGCCGCCGCGAGGCTCCAGCGCATCCAGGGCCGCACGCGACGGACACGCCTGGCCTCGATCCGCGCCCACATCTCGTCACGGGGCGTGGGGCGTGGAGCGTGGTACGTCTTGGCCGCGTCCTGCAGCCACTGTTCGAATTTGGTTTCGTCGTTGCCAGTCATCATGACACCCACTCTCCCGCGAAGTCCGCGAGCGACTCGCGCAGTTTGGCGCGCGCTCGAGACAGCTGCGCTTTCGATGTTCCCGTCTCGACGCCGAGGGCGACGCCGATCTCTTCGTGCGTGAACCCCTCGATGTCGTGCATCACGAACACGGTCCGGTAACCCTGCGGCAGCGCGTCGATCGCCTGGCGCAGCCGCGCCTTCAAGTCCGGCTCGGCTTCGCGTGGTCCGCCGCTTACGCCGTCTGCGGCTTCGAGGTCCGCCTCGCGCTGGTGGAACCGCTTCACCTTCCGGAGGCCATTCAAGACGACCGTCGTGGTGATCGTGTGCAGCCAGGTCGAGAGGGCCGAATCGCCCCGGAACGTGTCGAGCTTCGCGAACGCCCGGATGAACGTTTCCTGTGTGAAGTCCTGTGCGAGCGCGTCATCACCCGCCAGCCGGTAGGCCAGGCGGTAGACGCGATCCACATGGGCGTCGTACAGGGCGCGCTCGGCAATGCCATCCCCGGCGCGGACGCGGTTAATCAGATCTCGTTCGTCCACGGAGCTCCGAGGTGACGGGCCACGCTCGTAACTACCCGTCTGACACGGGG
>Ga0193713_1000256_pt1 | contig 17929 bp, 17 predicted proteins | sample H3a2metaG_FD_143054 | JGI IMG/M metagenome (GOLD analysis project Ga0193713, IMG submission 143054) | Soil microbial communities from a riparian zone of the East river system, Colorado, United States - H3a2 | ecosystem: Environmental > Terrestrial > Soil > Riparian zone | place: USA: East River... | reverse complement strand
TCGAAGCCGACGGTGGAACGATAAAACGGGGTGAGGTCATAGGTACGCATAGGATAGTCCTCCATTGAGCGACTGTTGAATTTAACCCGCCCGCCATCGGGCCGGGCTTTCGCACTTGTGCAGCCTTGCTCGGTTCCCCGAAACACTGGTAGCGGCCTGCACGAAGGTGATATGGGAGGAACCTGTTGGTGTTCAAGAGGGCGGCACCGAACCGCTTTTTGACGCTTCCCAGCCTTGCCCGCCCTTGATTTTCAGCACGTTTCACCTAGCCGGTCCCCGCCATGACGCTTGTGTCGATTCCCGCCAATCCCGTTCCGGAGGATGTCGTCACCGGCACCATCAAGACGCCCGACGGTGCGGAATTAAGGTTCGCACGCTGGGCGCCGCCGGCTGGGCGCAAGGGCACGGTCTGCGTCTTCACCGGCCGCGGCGAGCAGATCGAAAAATATTTCGAAACGGTGCGCGACCTGCGCGACCGCGGCTTCGCGGTGGCAATGATCGACTGGCGCGGGCAGGGCCATTCGTCGCGGCGCTTGCGCGATCCGCGCAAGGGTTATGTCCGCGATTTCTCCGATTTCGAAGTCGACGTCGAAACCTTCGTGCAGCAGGTGGTGCTGCCGGATTGTCCGCCGCCGCACTTCGCGCTGGCGCATTCGATGGGCGGCGCGGTGATGCTGCGCGTCGCGCATGCGGGAAAACGCTGGTTCGACCGCATGGTGCTGACGGCGCCGATGATCGATCTTCCCGGACACCGTACCGGCTTTGCGGCGCGCGCGCTGCTGCGCGTGTTGCGGCTCGCGGGCCAGGGTGGCCGCTACATTCCCGGCGGCAGCGACGAACTGGTGGGAGCGTCGTCGTTCGTCAACAATCCCTTGACCAGCGATCCCGTGCGGTATGCCCGCAACGCTGCGATTCTGGACGAAGATCCGACGCTCGGCATCGGGTCGCCGACGGTGGCCTGGGCCGATACCGCGTTCAAAGCGATGCGCGGCTTCCGCGCCTCCAACTACCCCTCGCAAATCCGGCAGCCGATCCTGATGCTGGCCGCCAGCAACGACACCATCGTCTCGACGGCGGCGATCGAGGAGTTCGCCTATCACCTGCGCGCCGGCTCGCATCTCGTGATCGCCGGTTCGAAACATGAAATCCTGCAGGAGCAGGACCGCTACCGCGCGCAATTCTGGGCGGCGTTCGATGCCTTCGTGCCGGGCACGCCGCTGTTCAAGTGAGCGGCGTGTACCCATGGCGTCGAACACAATGGTCCGTCACACCCCTCCCAACGGACCGACGCGAGCGCAGGGCGCGGCATTCCACCAAATTCAATTCTTGGCCGATGGAGGCGATGTTTTGTGCGGCGCCGGCAGAGCCGTCTTGGCGGTCCTGGCCCGGTTCGAGTTTTCGATGCGCTTCGCCTGAGCAATGTCGGCGAACGCGCGGTCGAATTCGTGCATGCGATAGAAGACGATGCCGCGATCGATGTAGGCATCTGCAAAGCCCGGATCGTGCTGGATCGCGCGATCGAAGTCGGCGATCGCGCGGTGCAGGTCGCCGTCGCGATACGCGAAGATTCCCCGCTCGCGATAGGATTTGGCGTCGTGTGCCGAGAGGTCGGGAGCCGGACCGGCATTGGCGATTGCCTCAGCGCCGCCCGCATTCGCCGCGGGTGCAGCGGCGCTCGGCAGGACCGCGTCGTCAGGGACCGCTGTGCCCTCAAGCTTGTCCCGCGGCTCATCTCGGCGGGTGGTGTCGATCGGCTCCGTCGGCGTGACAGCCGCGATCTCGGCCGGGCCGACATGGGCGATGACCTGGTCGCTGTCTGTATTCGCGGGCACAACGGCACTCGGTACGATCGCGTCGCTAACGACCCCTGCACCCTCGACCATGTCGCGCGGCTTATCCCGGCCGGCTGTATCGAATTGCACCGTCGGTGTGACAGCGGCGATTTCGTCCGTTCCGCGCGCAGCAACCTGGGTCGCTTTTACCGGAGTGACAGACACCTTCGAAAGCTGCTCGAACACCAAATATCCTCCGATCGACACCGTCGAAAGGAAAGCAACCTTCATGGCATCAGAGGCGAGCTTGCGGATCGTGCCGGAGCTCGAGCGCTTCGGCGTCGGATCAGGCCGCCGGAGTGTGAGCGCGAGCAATCGGTCGTAAGTCGCCCGCTGTTCGGTATCGCTAAGGATGGCATTGGCGCGAACAATCTGCCTGAACCTTAACGCAGCATCCGGATCATCGGTGGCGATGTCCGGGTGGTTCGCTTTGACGGCGTTGCGGAATGCAGTTCTGAGACTGTCGGCATCATCGTCCGGAAGAGCGCCGAGCAAATCGTAGAGAGTTTTCATAGTTGAATAGTTACTCTCGCGTCCGCTCCTCCTCAGAAATTCCCGCCGCGGAGTCGCCGACTGTCAAGGACATACGTATCCAAACGGACATTCCAGCTGGAAAGTCGTGTTCCAGTATGGCTAAAACATGGCTTGACGGCGGAACCCGATACCGCCGCTGCCGATGTCGGGGATTACGTGCCGCTACCGTTAATGGTCGAATAACCATGGGTCCGGAGTTTGGACGGTCACGACATGGGAGCCATTGATGAACTCCGCTTTTCGCGGTGCGGACGTGAACTGATGGTCGCCAGCGGATGCCGAGCGGGCTCAATCTCGCACCTGCTCGATGCCTGCAGCAGCCGCAGACGATCGCGTACCATCTTCTCCGCAGCCTGGTAGCATTGCCGTTCGTAATCGAGCTTCAGGCGCGCCCATTGATCCGGATCCACGGTCTTCAGATCGGATGCCTTCAACTCGCAATCGGGCGCTGGTTGCGGTGTCAGCAGCGCGCGGTTCGGCCGGTGAATTCGCAGCTGAGAGTGTACTTCGGCAGGCGCGGCAGCAGGTGCGGCGGCGGGTTCTGCCTTGACTTCACGCTGAGCGGAATGGTTGGCGCAACCGGCGACCGCCATCGCGCACGATAGGGCGCAGAGCGTCAAAAGCCTTGAGGCGAGTGCGCGCAATGGGCGAGAGCCTTCGCCTGGAATGCCATCACACCTCGACGGCGTCATTCCGGATTCGAAGCAACTGTCAGCACAGGGCGCTCGTCCCGCGGTCGCCATTGCTCGTGTTTCCCAATTCAAGACGAGGCAGCCTGGCCGCCTCGCTTGTGCAGCGTCATCGCAACGCGAACTTCGCGCGGCGATAGCGCCTGGCCCCCTGGCCAACGCTGGAACCATGAATGGAAAATTTGAATCCCATTCTAACAATCACAATGAATCAAACGTGAATCGGCCTCCGACCTGATGGGCACTTCGGCCGCCAATATCGACGAGATGCGGAAAACGTGACGAAGGCCTGCAAGACGGGTCAGGCCGGCAAACGCCGGATCAATTCGCGCGTGATGGCGAAGGTGACGATCGTACCTGCCAAAATTTGAGCAAGCGGCGCGCGTCTTCGGTTGTCATTCCGGCGAATTGGCTTCTGACCTTGGCCAATTCGTGCGGGGCCATTGAGCCGGTCGCAAAGCGGCTCTCCAGCACGGCGCTTACGGTCTCCCAGCTAAGCTCTGCCGCCTTGCAGGGAACCAGAACGCCGTCGTCGCGAAGGCTTTGCATCAGAGGGCGAATGATCTCGATGGTGGAGTGCGACAACTCGGCGAGTGCAGCGACGGTCTCTTCATATTTTCGCTGTCTGGCGAACCCGCTCAACGCCGCTTCATTGAGTTCGCCGTTTTTCTTGAGCAGCGCCACCAAACGCCTGGCCGCGGTAAAGTCGCGAACGTTGGACATTTCGCGATTGGCTCCCGCTGCGACGGCCGCAATTACACTTCGGATCTCCTCGAACAAGTGAGGTGGCGCACGTGACAACAGCCGCGATCGGACCGCTTCCGTCGCATTACGCAACAGTTGACGGCGAAGCTCCGACGGCAAGTCGACCCGGATCCCGGTCTCCGTGGCAAGTTCAGGATCGGATTCAGCCTGCGCCACAACAATTGCAAATCCGGCCGCGGAAACCCGCGCTCCGGGATTGCTGACCAGCCGCCGACTGACGCTTGGGTACCGGCGGGCCAACAGCGCGTCGGTGATGACTTCCTTCAACCACCAGCGCCCCGAAACGGCCAGCAGGTGCTGCTCGCCTTTGGTTTCCGCGATTTCCACGAGGTCTTCCATGCTCAGGCGGGCAGATTCCGTCAAAACGGGTCCGGCGATCGTGATCTCGTCGTTCATGGCGAGGCGGCGGACGACGGAAGACGGCGCCTGGCCGACGGGAGCAAGTTGAATACTCATTTCCGCCAGCGCGATACGCGCACTCACATCCGCGATCGCGCGGATTTCTATCGTCTTGATCAGGCGTTCGAGCAAATCGCCGAACAGGTCGATTTGCTCATGATTGAAGCTGCCAGCGGACGACACAAAAAGATCCGTAACGCGCTTGATCGTTTCCAGGCGCTTTTCCGCCGAGCCGGTACTTATTGTCGCTTCGACTTCGTCGATGACTGATAATTCTGCATCTGGCATCGCTCATCCTGAGCGTTCTGGGGGGCTGTCGTAAGCCGACCAAGATCCGTATCGGGAATAGCTAAATGTTTCGTAAAATTAGAACGATGACGATTCATCGGCAACGAAGTGTGGCAGAATTGTCGGCTGGCGCCCTGATCAGGCAATCCGCTCCCGCCCTGGATCAATCGCGCGCTGGGCGGGCTGTTCGTCTATCTCGGCGCCCGCATCGCCATGCTTCAGGCGCGCTGAATATTGTAAACCGCGCTGCCCGCCAGATAGAGCCCGAGAAGTATCATCGCGATCAAAAACCAGCGGCGGAAGGTTTCCGGCTGCAGCCGCGAGCGCACGGCCTGTCCGACGAACATGCCGGTGAAGGAAGCCGCCATGGCGACCGCGCCCGGCCATGCGGTCGCCGCCGTCAGCAACCCGGCGCTGGTGAGATTAAAGGCCAGCGCCACCGTCGCGACGGTGAAGAACACCCCGAGCGCCTGCACCAGTTCGTCCTTCTCCATGCCGATCGACTGCATGAACGGCATCGAGGGGATCACCTGCACGCCGGTGGCGGCGGAAACCACGCCTGTCATGACGCCGACGATGCCGCCGATCCATTTTTCGTCTCTGCGCGCGACATTGAAGTTGAACTTGTTGAGCCCGATGATGGCATAGATCACCAGCAAAACCCCGAGAACGATGGTGCCGTAGCGCGCATAGGGGCCGGTCAACATGCCGGCGTTCAGCCAGATTCCAATCACCGTACCCACCATCAGCGGCCACAGCCGCCGCATGATGTCGCGCAAATACGGGCCGACAAAAGTCTGCCAGATGTTGGTGACCACGGCCGGCACGATGACGATGGCGAGCGCGTGCGAAGGCTGCATCGTGACGGCGAGCAGGCCCATCGACACCGTCGGCAGGCCAAGGCCGATCACGCCCTTGACGAAACCCGCGAACAGGAACGCCGCAGCGATGAGGAGCAGAAGAGGGTCCGACATCCCGGCACATTGACCGATCCGCGCGATCGGCACAATCTGGAGGTTACGGAGCAAGCCTTCGGCTATGACGAAGGCAGGGAGAGTACCCGAGTTGCACACGCATACCCTCATCCTGAGGAGCGGCCACTCGGCCGCGTCTCGAAGGATGAGGACACCGGGTTCATGGTTCGAGACGGCGGCGCAGCCAAGTTTACGAAGGCTGCGTATACTTGCCTGCGTGCGCCTCCTCACCATGAGGGTTATGGAAATCGCCATGCGTTTCGATCTGGTCGACCTGCAGCTGTTCATCGCGGTGGCCGAGGCGCGCAGCATCACCGGCGGCGCGCTCCGTTCTCATCTTGCGCTGGCGTCCGCAAGCGCGCGGATCAAGAGCCTGGAAGCCGGCCTCGGCACCGCACTTCTCAAGCGCGGCCGCCGTGGCATTGAGCTGACCGCGGCCGGCGAAAGCCTGCTCGATCATGCCCGGATCATCCTCCACAATGTCGATGCGATGCGCGGCGATCTTTCGGCTTATGCCAGCGGCGCCCGAGCCAGCGTGCATCTGCTTGCCAACACCTCGGGTCTGTCAGAGCACCTGCCGAAGGCGCTGGCGGCATTCCTGCGGGAACATCCGGATATCAACGTCGATATAGAGGAACGTGAAAGCACCGATATCGCCGCGGCGATTGCCACCGGTGCCGCGGATCTCGGCTTTGCCGCCGAGCACGCACTTCCTGATAACGTCGAGCGATTTCTGTTCGGCGAGGACCGGTTGATGCTGGTCACCGCGCGGCGCGGCGATTTCGCCGGCCGTCGTCAGATCGATTTTCAGGAGGTGAGGGATCGCGACTTCGTCGGGCTGACGAATTCGACCGCGCTTCAGGTCCATATCGCCAAACACGCCGCACGACTCGGCGTGCGCCTGAAATTCCGTGCGCGCTTGCGGGATTTCGACGCGATCTGCCAGATGGTGGCGGCGGATGTCGGCATTGCCGTGGTGCCGGAAACCGCCGCGAAGCGCTGCGCGCGGTCGATGCCGATCATGATGATCCGGATCCGCGACCCCTGGGCCAATCGCAAACTGACGATCTGCGCCCGCAGTTTCAAAACCTTGCCGCGGCCGGCCAAGCTGTTGGTGGAGCATCTGCGCAAGGCCGCGCAGCGCTGACAAGGCCGCGCAGCGCTAACAAGGCGGCTCAGTAGATTCACCTCGTCATCTCGACTCCGGAGTCCTTGATCACTTTTGCCCACTTCCTGGTCTCGGCCTCGATATATCCACGGAAATGCTCCGGCGTGTCGCCGGCCACGGTGAGGCCCTGATCGGCGAGCTTTTCCTTCACCGATGGATCGGCCATCGCCTCATTTGCAATGCGGTTGAGCGCGGCGACGATGTTCGTCGGCGTTTTCGCCGGCGCGACCATACCGTACCAGTTCTCGATCAGGATATCCGGCATGCCGACTTCCGCGGTGGTCGGCACGTCGGGCGCGGTTGGTGCGCGCCGGGGAGCGCCGAGCGCGATCGGGCGCAGCGTGCCGGCCTTGATATGCGGCAGCAACACCGGCAAATCGAGGAATGCCATCTGCACCTGCTGGCCAAGCAGATCGTTGATGGCTGGCGCCGCGCCGCGATAGGGCACGTGAACGATGTCGATCTTCGCTGTCAGCTTGAGCAGTTCGCCGGCGAGATGCGGCAGGCCGCCAACGCCTGCGGAGGCAAAATTGAACTTGCCGGGCTGCGCTGTCGCAAGCGCGACGAGTTCGGCCATGTTGTTGGCGGGAAAGTTGCTCGCAACGACGAGCATCTCCGGCACGGTCACCGCCAGCGTGACGGGCGCGAAATCCCTGCCGACGTCGTAAGGGACCCTTTCCATCGTCGGGCTGATGACGAGCGCGCTCGCACTCACGATCCCGATGGTGTAGCCGTCGGGATTTGCTTTCGCGACCGCATCGGTCCCCAGCACGCCGGCCTGCCCGCCGCGATTGTCGATCAGCACCGGCTGTTTTGTCAGCTCCGACATGCGCTGGCCGACCACGCGCGCGATGATGTCGTTCGGGCCGCCGGCCGGAAACGGCACGATCAGCCGGATCGGCTTATTGGGAAAATCCTGTGCCGCGGCCAAAGCCGGCCACAGCAGCACCGATAGCGCCGCCGCCAGCGCGCCAAATACTCTCATGGACGCCTCCCGGCTCGCACCTTTGAGCCGCATGCGGGCATCCGCATAGCAACCGGTGGAGCATTTGCTTAAGATCCAATGCTAGCGAACTTTGAAACGCCGTCGAGGGTGAAAATGCTGAAAGTCTGGGGACGACGCAGTTCATTCAATGTCCAGAAGGCTGCGAATGGCAATCTTCAAAGGCGCGCGCGTGAAAAGCATCCACCGGTGACCAGGGTCCGCCAAATTCTCATGAACCCCCCGGCGTAGATTTTCCTCATGGCGAGGAGGCGCCCTCGCGCCGTCTCGAACCATGAGGCCGTTCATGTCTCATCCTTCGAGACGCGGCCAAGTGGCCGCTCCTCAGAATGAGGGAAGGATGCGGTCCATTGCGCGGCGTTCTTCAATTGCGCAAATCAAAGCAGCAGTTCGTCCGCACCCGCGAGCCTGACGGACCGCTGCGTGATAAGATCGCTCCAGATCCAGTGGTGATGACGGATGACGCTGACGGCATCGAGGTGAGGGCGGTCGCTCACCGTATGGCAGTCGGTAACGACAACGACGTGGTGATGGTGGGTGACCGCGGATCGGATGGTCGCATCAACGCAGAGATCGGTTGCCCATCCGGTGATCAGGACCCGATCCGGCGCGATCTCCTTCAGGCGCGCCTGCAGGTCCGTCCCGGCGAATGGATCATTCAGGTCCTTGCGGACAACGACATCACCGGGATCCCGCAACAGGTCGGGAAGAAACGCCCAGCCGGGCGTTTGCGGCTCGAAATCGTCGCCCTTGCGGCCACAATGCTGGACAAAGATCACGGTGCCGGACTGTTCGCGGACCTTGGCCGCGAGCTTGTTGATGCGTTCGATGACGCCGGGTAAATCGTGCTTGGGCTCCCCATTGAGGAGTCCGACTTGCATATCGACCACAAGCATTGCGTCCATGAAGGGTCCGGAAAAAGCGCGGTGCGGTGAGGTTTCAGGCCCCAGTCTATCTCGCATCGAAAATCAAAACCACCCTCGGCGCCAACACATCACGTTCATGCTGACACAAAGTGGCAGCATTCGGTGATAGCCTCGTCGCGCTTTATGGCAGGGCGGCTCCGATGTCTCGCGCGCAACGTCTACTCGATCTCATTCAGGCGCTCCGTGGCTATCGTCGCCCCGTCAGCGGCGCGACGTTGGCCGAGACACTTGGGATTTCGCTTCGGACGGTCTACCGGGACATCGAGACACTCAAGGCGCAGGGTGCGCATATCGATGGCGAACCCGGTGTCGGCTACGTTCTGCGCCCCGGGTTCATGCTGCCGCCGCTGATGTTTTCAGAAGAGGAGATCGAAGCCATCGTTCTCGGCTCACGATGGGTAGCGGACCGAGCCGATGCAGCATTGGGCGCGGCTGCGCGCAACGCAGTTGCCAAGATCGCCGCGGTGTTGCCGCAAGACCTGAAAATCAGTCTCGATACTTCAAGCCTTCTGGTCGGGCCTGGCAGTGCCGTTGCCGCCGGTGATGCCGAGTTGCCGACCATCCGCCTGGCTATCCGCACGGAACGCAAATTGCGCATCTTCTATGTGGACGGCCGCGGGCGCGATTCAAAGCGCACGATCTGGCCATTCGCGCTGGCCTTTTTCGACCGGGTGCGCGTGGTCGTGGCGTGGTGCGAGACACGCGAGGGCTTTCGGCATTTCCGAACCGACCGTATCCGCAAGGTCCAATTCGTCGACAAGCGTTATCCTCGTCGTCGTCAGGTCCTGCTGAAGCATTGGCGCGCGACCGAAGGAATCCCGGAGCAATAACGTGACATTTTGCTACTGACAGTTTTTGGCAGCGGTATCCCCTAGATTGAGTTCATGCCGGACACCACGCGGTGGTCCGGTGGCGATGTTCAACAAGGAATCTGCCAATGCCAAGCTTCAGTTTTGTCCTGCTCTATGTCGAGAACCCGCCGGCCAGCGCCGCCTTCTATGCGGATCTGTTAGGCCGTCCACCCATCGAGACCTCACCCACGTTTGCGATGCTGCCGCTGTCGGATGGCGTGATGCTGGGGTTGTGGTCGCGCAAAACAGTCGAGCCCGCAGCCGTCGCGCCAGCCGGAGGCAGCGAAGTCGCGTTCACGGTCGACAATGCCGCGGCAGTCAAAGCAACGTTTACCGATTGGAAAAGGCGTGGATTGAATATCATCCAGCAACCCGTGCAAATGGATTTTGGCTACACCTTCGTAGTGGCCGATCCCGATGGTCATCGCCTGCGCGTGTTTGTTCCGGGGGCCGCATGAGCAAGAATTGGGTTGCAGTCGCTTCGGCCGAGCACGTCCGTGTCGGCCGAAGCAAAGGGTTCATGCAGGTCAGTCACGGCAAGGCGGCGCCGCTCAGGCGCATTCATCCCGGCGACCGCGTCGTCTACTACTCGCCGACCAACGCTCTGCGCGGTAAAGACAAGCTGCAGTCGTTTACGGCGATCGGCATCGTCAAGGACGGCGTGCCGTACCAGGTGGATGTGGGCGGCGGCTTTTGTCCGTTCCGCCGTGACGTCGACTGGCGCACGGCTGAAGAGGCGCCGATCAAGCCGCTCATCGGCAGCCTCCAATTCACCGCGGCCAAGAGCAATTGGGGTTTTCAACTGCGCTTCGGACTGTTCGAGATTTCCGAACACGACATGGCAATGATGGCGACCGCGATGGGCGTCATGGATGTCACTGGCCGCGCGGAATCACCCACATGCCCGCGTCCATCAAGCTAACAAACCGGGAAGCAATTCCCGCACTTGCGAACAGACAATGTCGTTCGCCGGTTCGCGGCAGCCCAAGATTGGTTGTAGTTGGCTGTGCATATTGCGGTTGTAGGCCGATCTGCATATTGGATAAAGCAGCCTTCGCGATCCGCGAACGCTGGCAACATAGTGGGAACGCTGATTTATTTTTAGTGGGAGGGGGCATGCCATGTCGCATGAGTCACGTAACTCCACTCTGGTCGTTTTCGGAGACAGTCTGTCGGACAATGGCAATTTGTTCGACCTGATCGGCCAGCCGGCGCCGCCGGCCTGGAAGGCCGAGCCTCCAACGGTCCCACCTACGCTGAACAGCTGGCCAAAATGTTGCACGTGCGGCTTGACGATCGCGCGTTCGCTGCTGCGGAAGCCAGCGACACATCGCCGCCGGTTCTGGTCGACCCCGCCGGGCATGCCCTGCCGATCAATCTCTCGAACCAGGTCGCCGGATATATCGCGGACCTGCACGGCCATCAGGCTCCGCACCACACCACCGTGCTGATCAATATCGGCAGCAATGACTACCAGGGCTTCCTGCAAAGCACTCCGCCCACTCCCCAGACCATTCAGGCGGAGGTGCAGAATGTCGTGGGTAGCATCGCGCAGGCCATCGACACGCTCACGCTTGCAGGCGTCGAGAAAATTGTCCTGTTCACACTACCGGATTTTGGCATCACGCCAGCGGCGCAGGCGCGGGGCGCCGATGCGGTCGCGTTAGCCCATGCGCTGGACGTGGCCAACAACACGGCGCTCACGCAGATGGCCGCCAGTCATCCTAACGTGCAGGCGGTCGATGTCTTTCAGCTCAGCGAAGCGTTTTTTTGCCGATCCGCACAGTTTTGGCTTTTCGGCAAATTTGAATCAGACCTGGGTCGGCCAGCTCGCGGCGGCCGGCTCTCATCAATTCGCACCCAACGAGGTGGCATTTTTTGATGGCATCCACCCCACCACCGCAGCTCATGGAATCGTAGCCGCCTTTACGGACGCCGTACTGACATCGGACAGCACTCAATTCCTTGACGGTACGCAAAGCGTCATTCACGCCGGGCACGGCGACAACTTCATTTTCGCGACGCCGATTGATCCCGCCAACCCCGCGCTGAACGACGACTACACGATCTTCGCCGGCCCCGGCGACGACGTGATCTTCGCCGGGTCGGGCAACGTGACGGTGCACGGCGGATCGGGGTCCGACCTCATCGCGGCCGGATCGGGCAACGCCACGCTCGATGGTGGCCGCGGCGCCGATGTCCTCGAAACCAATTCGACCGGCACCAACACACTCGCCGGTGGCGAGGGAGGCGACGCGCTCATTGTCAATCGCGCCGGCACGAATGCCCTGCTCGGCGGGTCAGGCAATGACCTCTTTGTGTTCAAGGAAAGCGCGGGGATCGTCAAATCCGATGGCAGTTTCAATTTCGGCCAACAGGTGATCAGCGGCGGCAGCGGCCACGACACGCTGAAGTTCATCATCAACGATCAGAATGCCAATGCCGAGAGTGCTCTGATCGCCGAGTTTCTCAGAATTGAATCCGCGTTCGATCTGGCGGCCAGGCACGGCCATGCCGGCAGCTTTGAGATCGACGGGCTGCACGTCACCGGTATTGAGCGCATCGAACTGCAAATCGACTCGGTCTCGACCAATCCGAATACGCCGTATCTCATCACGCATGATATCGCTCTGGCCGACGGCCGTGGCGGCCCGGTGAGCGACGCGCTGAGCCATTTGTTGCAAACGGCCGACCACTGGAACCTGCTGACGGTTTGATGGCTGGACTCGGTACCGGCATTGCTGGGGTTCAGGGTGCTGGCCCCTTTCCATTCCCCGGCAAGATGAATTGCCCTTTTTAAAGGGCTCGCCGAATTAGAATTAATGTTTCTTGAGTCGACTCCCGAACATAAGGGGAATCTACTAATCCCATCATCGTCCCTCGTTGGCGTCTACCGGTGACTGAGAGTTTTGCGCTCCCGCCTGATCCAAGGGTGGAATGCAATGACCGATTACCTAGCAGCAATCCCGCTGCTTGCAATTCCGCGACTCCGTTGCCCGAAATGCCGAACGCGTATGAGGCTTGCGCGTATCTCGCCGGGATCCACAGGATTTGAAGTTAGCACGTTCGAATGCTCCACATGCGATCACGTCGAACAAATCGCTATCGCGTCAGATCCAATGAAGTCCGGAGATGTTGGCTGGCTCGTTGGCGAATTGCAGCCGCCAACTTAGACCATGCCTCCGCCCGACGCTGCCGCAAAGCCCAGATCGAAAACGATTGATCGCGTTCTTTCGCTGGTCGCGGCATTCATTGTCGTCGCCATCATCATCGTTGCCCGATACTGATCTCAAGGGATCTACGATCTAGCGAATGATGACGCCGCATGGCCTCCGGCTGCGAAGCTGTGCTCTGACCTCATCCGCGGCTCCATCGGCATTCCCGAGTGGCGATTGGAAGTCGTGGATGATGGCGGCACCGTCCGTCATCTTTTCCGACTGACCGCAGAAAACCTTCAAACATTGGTCGTCCGAGCTTTCACGCGCCGGGCGTCATGTCTGACATCCCTCAAAGCCGAGCGGTTGAACGGCGCCACAATGCCTTGCGTGCTTCGGCGATGACGCGGTGAGAACCGGCACGCAAATGATAGGCGAACTCCTCGATCGCTGATGTCGAGACGATGGTGTCGGTTCCTCTGATTCTCGGGATCCTTGTCGCGCGAACCCATTTCAATGTGCTAGCTTGAGCCGGTACTTGTCTTGTCCGAGCATGGGGGAGGCAATGAGGCGTCGGGAGTTCGTTACCTTTGTAAGCGCCGCGGTAGTTGCTTGGCCGCTCGGTCTGCTCGCGCAACAGTCTGGCAAGATTTGGCGGATAGGGTTTATCGCTCACAGGTACGAGGGATTCTACGCGCCTTTGTTCGATGGCCTTCGAGAACTTGGGTATGTCGAAGGGCGCAACCTGATCGTTGAACGCCGGTATGCGGAAGGTCACGCGGATCGATTCCCGGAATTCGCCGCGGAGATGGTTCGCCTAAAGGTTGACGTCATCATTGTCGTTACAACGCCCGCAGCCCTCGCGGCCAAGAAAGCGACCACGACCATCCCAATCGTCCACCCGGCAGCTATTGATCCCGTCGGGACTGGGCTCATCGCCAGCCTGGCTCACCCGGGCGGCAATGTGACGGGACTTTCGATTCTCAATGCGGAACTCAGCGCGAAGCGTCTGGAGGTACTCAAGGAAGTAGTGCCCGGGCTGTCGCGAGGGGCGCTGCTGTGGAATGCAGCAAACCCCGCTAACACGCTGGCGTGGAAAGAATCGGAAGGCGCGGCTCGAGCGTTGGGAGTTGCGCTTCAATCTCAGGAGGTGCGAGACCCGAAGGACTTCGAAGGCGCTTTTGCCTTGATGGCTCAACAGCGCCCCGACGTGCTGCTCGTACTGCAGGATGCTCTGACCCTGGAGTACCGAAAAGAGATCATCGCCTTCGCGTTACAGATGCGGCTTCCGAGTATGTTTGTAGGGAAGGAATGGGTGGTGGAGGGTGGTCTGATGTCTTATGGGGACCGCTTGCCTGAAAGGTATCGACGCGCCGCAGACTTGGTAGACAGGATTCTAAAAGGCGAAAAGCCCGCTGACCTACCCGTGGAGCAACCGACGAAGTTCGAACTTGTCATCAACCTCAAGACCGCCAAGGCAATAGAGTTGGCCATCCCGCCCGCGCTCCTCGCCCGCGCCGACGAAGTGATCGAGTGAAGATGTGTGGTTGCGGCGCATGAGCGGCTTCACAATATCCAGCGGTGTTTCTGATCTGAGGAGATCAGATCAGAGCTGGTCAACCTCAAGACCGCCGGGGCGATGGGGCTAACCATCCCGGCGACTATCATCGCCACCGCCGAGGAGGTGATCGAACAACGCGGCCCGAACAGCGGCCTGCCCGCCACGAAGGTATCGAACGCCGCCCAGAATTGGGCGTGGTAGCGATCGTCCCGTAAGTAGCTGTTATGGCCATTTGTCCCTCCGGTTCGTATCCTCGCCCCTTTTTGGGATCAGGTTCTTGGCGACCACCCCCAAACAGAGGATAAGTAATCCCGGATTCTCCATCCAAGTCGTCCAAATGACGATTCCTGACAACTGGCTGTCGAGCCAACGCGGGTTTGATGTCGGCTATCTGGACACGTCACGTCGCTCGGAACCAAATCTATCTGCGGTGATTAACGTCCTCGGGGCTTGCCATGACGGGCACTCATGGCAACCATATTGATCTTCGCCGCCTACTTAGCCCTAGTACCTGGAATCACAAATCGGTATTGCAGCCCATCCTTCGAGACGGCCACTTCGTGACCTCCTCAGGATGAGGTCTAACTCGTTGAAACACAACAACCTCATGCTGAGGAGCGAGCGACGCGAGCGTCTCGAAGCATGGGCAGTAAGCGACTCACAAATCTAACATAGTCAGTACTAGCTGTTGAGCAGCTTGATCGCGGCTTCATGCACGCGCGGGTCGCCTGCGGCGATGATGCGGCCGCCGCTTTGGGCGGGCTTACCGTCCCATGTGGTGACGATGCCGCCGGCGCCGGTGATGATCGGAATCAATGCTGCGATATCGTAAGGCTTCAGTTCGGTTTCGACCACGAGATCGAGATGGCCGGCGGCGAGCATGCAGTAGGAATAGCAGTCGCCGCCATAGCGCGTCAGCCGCACCGCTTCCTCGACGCGTCCGAAGGCCGCGCGGTCGGCGGCGTTCATCAACAGCGGGCTGGTCGTGAACGCGGTCGCCTCGTTCAGGGATGCGCACCGCCGCACCGCCAGTTTCCGCTCGCCCGATGGCCCCTGGTACTGGGCCGAGCCGCTGTCGCCGGAAAAGCGCTCGCCGATAAAGGGCTGGTGCATCATGCCGAACACCGGCGTGCCCTGGTGCAGTAGCGCGATCAGCGTGCCCCAGATCGGGAAGCCCGCGATAAAGGATTTGGTGCCGTCGATCGGATCCAGCACCCAGACATATTCGGCGTCTTCGCGTTCGCTGCCGAATTCCTCGCCGACGATGCCATGCTGGGGGAAATTGGCCTTGATCAACCGCCGCATCACCGCTTCCGCCGCGCGGTCGGCTTCGGTCACCGGATCGAAATCGTGGCTGGTGCTCTTGTTGTCGATGGAGAGCGAGGTGCGAAAGAACGGCAGGATGGTTTCGCCGGAGGAAGTCGCAAGGCGGCCGATGAAGGCTGTAAAATCAATGACCATCACGGCTGTTCCTTGAGGTGTGGAGCGGGGAGAATGTGTCGGCTCTTTGCCTAGCCCAATCCTGCAAGCCGCGCACGGATTACAGAGATTTGTCCCGCCTGCGTTCGGCACTTTTCGGCGCGCGAATCGGCGTTCGAAGCAAGACTGCTCAGTGGTGTATTTTCCGATAACGCCGTCGATCACGAATTCGAGAACTTAACGACGATGTTTCGCTGGTTGACCCGATTGGCGCGGGCCCTGCCTTCAATACTTTGAAATTATAAGAGAAAACTTGCAGCCTGTCCTATGTTACCTGGGAACCAGCCCTGTGGATTTTGCATGGGAAAAGCTTCAAAAGCTCTTGCACTTTGTGCAGCGCGGTCTCATATTGTTGCGGTGCGGTAGCGCTCTTGCGCTATCGCTGCCCTCCTTGGGCGTTTCCTCCCTAGACTTGGGCCGCTTGTTTACTCAAGCGGCCCTTTTTTTGAGAAGCGCTATTTTTTAAGCGCAGCTGCCATTCCGAGACACGCGTTTTCGCGTGAACGGTGGACGTGCAATTGCACATCGTGGTGAATCTCGAGCTTCTACTCCAGCGACTCTCTATTCCGCGGCGGCCTGGAACGGTCCGAGGTCGCCGAGCGGAACGGCGGCCAGCGCGTCGGCCAGGCTTGCGAAATCCTGAGCCACCTGGGCGAACCTCGCGCTGCGTTCGCGCCGCCGCTCGTCCATGTAGATCGCCCGGTTAAGTTCGAGCTGGATGGTGTGCAGTCCGCTGGCCGGGTTACCGTAATGCTCGGTGATGAAACCACCGGCATAAGGCTTGTTGCGTCCGACCGAATAGCCAAGCTGTCGCATGGTTTCCTCGACCATGTCGGGAAGCAGGGCCGCGCAACTGGTGCCGTAGCGGTCGCCGATCACCATGTCCGGCCGCCGCGGCTCGTCCCGCGACACCCCGATCGAGGGCATCGAATGGCAATCCACCACGACAACGGTTCCGAATGCCTGATGCGCCTTGTTGATCAGCCGCCGCAGCGCGCGGTGATAGGGCTTGTAGAGCGCCTCGATCCGCGCCAGCGCGTCGTCGACCGCAAGCCGCTCGCGATAAATTTCCTGCCCGTCGCCGACCACGCGCGGGATGGTTCCGAGACCACCGGCAACGCGCATCGATCGGGTATTGGCGAAGCTCGGCAATCGCCCCGAGAACATGCGCGGATCGAGCTCGTAGGGCTCCCGGTTAACGTCGACATAGGAGCGGGGGAAGTTGACCCTTACGGTCGGAAAACCGCGGTCGCTCAGGCCGCCGATCAACTCGTCCATGAACGAATCCTCGGAGCGGCGCAGCGCGGGAAGGTCGATCCGCGACGCGTTAAGGAATTCGTCCGGGTAGACCGAGCCGGAATGCGGAGAATTGAAAATGATCGGCGCCCGCCAAACGGCCGGTTCCACGATCTCGAACGGAGGCGACAGTTCGCCATCAAACTGGGTCATCGTCGGGCGCCGTCCCTGGAATCCGCCGTTCTGATACGTCCTTTCAGAAAAACGGAGCTTTTATGAGCACGCATTGTCGGTAATCACAACCGTTCTGCCAAGCGAAAAAGTTTGAAACCGGCTGGAACGTGTCCAGGCCACACAAAACCCACACCTTCATTGATTCGGGGCGCGTTCCGGTGCACAAATAGCAATGCGGACGGCGGCCCGCTTCGTTCCCTTTCACCCGAAATTTACTCTCTATCGGGTTTAGTGAGCGTACCGATCCTCTAAATAGGATGCGACCACCAACCGCCATGCACAAAATCCTCCTCGCCGAAGACGACAACGATATGCGCCGGTTTCTGGTCAAAGCACTGGAAAACGCCGGTTTTCAGGTCTCATCGCATGACAACGGGCTGTCCGCCTATCAGCGGCTGCGCGAGGAGCCGTTTGAGATGCTGCTCACCGATATCGTGATGCCCGAGATGGACGGCATCGAGCTGGCGCGCCGCGCCTCGGAGCTCGATCCCGACATCAAGATCATGTTCATCACCGGCTTTGCCGCGGTCGCCCTCAACTCGGATTCGGAGGCGCCGAAGAATGCCAAGGTGCTGTCGAAACCGGTCCATCTTCGCGAATTGGTCAGCGAAGTGAACAAGATGCTGGCCGCCTGATTCGCCAGGCCCCCGATTGCGGGCAAGCCTTCTTGCCTGCCCGCTTTGGAGCCGATATACGGACCCAACCCGTCGTTCAAGGTCTTAGGGCGCGTAGCTCAGCGGGAGAGCACCTCGTTGACATCGAGGGGGTCACAGGTTCGATCCCTGTCGCGCCCACCATCCATATCAAGGACTTAGGCCATCGGCTTGTTGCCAAC
>Ga0193713_1000255_pt1 | contig 17938 bp, 9 predicted proteins | sample H3a2metaG_FD_143054 | JGI IMG/M metagenome (GOLD analysis project Ga0193713, IMG submission 143054) | Soil microbial communities from a riparian zone of the East river system, Colorado, United States - H3a2 | ecosystem: Environmental > Terrestrial > Soil > Riparian zone | place: USA: East River... | reverse complement strand
CAATACCAAGAACATGTTGAACATGCTGAAAGCGTCGCGGCCCAACGACCGGCCGCCGCTTTATTGTCTCAATCAGGTCGGCATGCCGAGACGCCCGGAAATCAACGCGCGCGGGTTCGTCAAGACCATCGAGAGCCCGCCGATCGCGGCTATTCCATTCGATTCACGATTGTTCGGCATGGCTGCCAATAACGGCCAGATGATCGCGGAAATCTCCGCCAATCATCGCACCGCCAAGATGTTTTTGCAGATCGCGCAACGGCTGACGGGCCGCGGCGAGACCAAAAAGCCGCGGGCTTCGTTCTTCTCGCCCATCATCAGGAAGTTGCGAGCCAGATAAGTCCTGGCGTGGAGCGCCGCGACGTCGCTCTAGTCGATGAATTCAGCGCCCAATTCGCAACCGATCCGCCATGCCAGCCGACATTGGCGCGGATTGCCTGTCGACAATATGATGGTGAATTCAGTGGGAATGTCGAGATATTCGGCGATCAGCTTCACGCCGCCGTCCGATACGTCCGTGATCGTGCAGTCGCGCGGCAACGAGCTGTTCCCGAATTGGATCTTCGCGACCCTCCTGCATAGACGACGTTCGGTTTTGCGTCGATTCGCCAACATGTCGATCCTTCGTCCTGCTCGATAATGCCTCATCCGGCATTTCAGCAGTCTACAGGCGAAACGTTGGAATCTGGCTATCGGGACCGCTCGCAATGTATATGTTCTGTTTGAATTCTTTTTACCGAGTTCTTCAGGAATGTCTCGAATACCGTGAGTGGTTATTAGTACCTGCGTAAGAATTCGGCGACCGCCGCAGCGCCCCGGTGCCTGCTCTATTGCCAGCCCACGCGCGTGAGGCACCCGACGGGCCGGAACGGTGTTCGAACGGCCCCTGAGCGCGGGTGCCAACGGTTGTCACTTTGATCTAAATGCCTGCCGCGCGCGTCCCGACGCTGCGCGCGCAACGATCCGCCGTCGCATTTTCCGCGCGTTGCCGCGAATAAAACGATTGATCCCCTGTCATTTGCCGATAGCCTGAGCTTTCGACTCAAAACCGGAAGCGATGGATCATGGGAAGCGTCGTTCTTCTCGACCTGATGGGTGGCGTGGCATTGCTGCTGTGGGGCCTGCACATGGTTCACAGCGGAATTCTGCGCGCTTTCGGCCCTGATCTGCGTCAGCTTTTGGCGGCAGCTCTGAAGAACCGCTTCACCGCCTTTGCGGCGGGTATCGGGCTGACAGCCCTGTTACAAAGCAGCACCGCAACCGCCCTGATCACGAGTTCCTTCACCGCCGAGGGCCTGGTCAGCCTGGTCCCGGCGCTGGCGATCATGCTCGGCGCCAATGTCGGAACCACGCTGATCGTTCAAATCCTGTCGTTCAACATCGCCGCCGTCGCCCCCGTTCTGTTCATCATCGGGCTGGTCGCCTTCCGCAGCGGCGCGCGTTCGCGCATCAAGGACGTCGGCCGCGTCTCGATCGGTCTCGGCTTGATGCTGCTGGCGCTGCATATTCTGCTCGACACGCTGGCGCCTGCGGAGAATGCGCCCGGCATGCGGGTCTTCATGAGCGGCATCACCGGCGATCCCGTACTCTGCATTATCATCGGCGCTGCCGTCACCTGGGCGGTGCATTCAAGCGTGGCCAGCGTGCTCCTGGTCATGTCGCTTGCCTACGCGCAGTTCATTTCGCCTTATGCGTCTCTTGCGCTTGTGCTGGGCGCCAATCTCGGCAGCGCCATCAATCCGGTGTTCGAAGGCGCTCACCGCGACAACCCCGCAAGCTATCGTCTTCCGCTCGGAAATCTCATCAACCGGCTGATCGGCGTGCTGCTGGTCGCGCCATTCCTGCGTCCGATTGCCGAGCTTTTGCAGGCATGGCAGCCCGACCTCGCCAAGATGACCGCAGGATTTCATATCGCGTTCAACGTCGCGACGGCGATAATTTTCATCGGCCTGCTCGACGGCATGGCCCGGCTGTTGAAAAGGCTTCTGCCAAACCGGGTCCAGAAAGCCGACCCGTCACGGCCACGCTATCTCGACGAGAGCGCGCTTGAAACACCCTCGCTCGCGTTGGCGGACGCCGCGCGCGAAACCCTGCACATGGGCGATCACGTCGAGGTCATGCTGCGCAAGGTGATGGCCGCGATGATGACCAACGATCGCGCGCTGGTGGATGAGGTGTCCCGAATGGACAACAGCGTCGACAACCTCGACGAGGCCATCAAGCTCTATGTGACCAAACTGACGCGCGGCAGCCTCGACGAGCGCGAGGGACAGCGGGCGATGGAGATCATCTCCTTTGCCATCAATCTTGAGCATATGGGCGATATCATCGACAAGAATTTGAGCGAACTCGCCACCAAGAAAATCAAGCGCCGGTTCCAGTTTTCGCCGGAAGGCGCCGAAGAATTATCGGCATTCCACAAGCGAACCATGGACTCGCTGCGGATCGCGTTCGGCGTCTTCATGTCGGGCGACGTCAATGAAGCCCGCAAGCTTCTCGCGGAGAAGGCGCTTCTGCGCAATACCGAGCTGGCCGCCACCGAGCGGCATCTCGACCGGCTGCGCGAGGGCCGGCCTGAGAGCATCGAGACCACCTCGCTTCATCTCGACGTGCTGCGCGACTTGCGGCGAATCCACTCGCATATCTGTTCGGTGGCCTATCCCGTGCTCGACGCCGCGGGCGAACTGCCCGCCCACAAGAACGCTGAAAACGATCTGGCCGCGCTGCCCGCACCCGCCGCAAATCCGTGACGCGTTGACGAATCTCAATCGCTGGCGGATGACTGCCGACCGTTGACGATGATGAAGTACAGATTGCGGATGTAGACCAGGAGCCCGAGCGCCTGGCCCGCGATGAATACCGGGTCTCTGCGATACAGCGCGTAGACCAGCAGCAGTGCGCCGCCGCCAATCGAGAAGAACCAGAACGCCACCGGAATCACGCTCTTGCGCGCGCGTTCCGAGGCGATCCATTGCACCACGAAGCGCATGGTGAAGAATCCCTGCGCCACGAACCCCAGAATCACCCAGCCATCGAATTTGATGACAAAGACATCGTGCAGATAGGCAGCGAATGTATTGAACAGGTCAGTCATTGGAGATTACCTCGGTCGCGACCGGCGTCGGCTTCTTGCGGCGGATCAGCCACCACACCCCGGCAAGATCCATGATCCCGATCCATAGCCGATCGAAGAAACCGTAATTTGACACGCCCGAATGGCGCGGGCGGTCGATCACATCGACATAGGCGATCTCATATCCTTCGCGGCGCATCAGCGCCGGCAAAAAGCGATGCAGCCCGTCGAAATAAGGCATCATCAGGAACACCTCGCGCCGGAATGCCTTCAGACCGCAGCCGGTGTCGCGGGTGCCATCGCGCAAGATTGCGTTGCGCACGCCATTGGCAACGCGGGACTGGATTTTCTTGAAGCCGGTGTCCTTGCGCCCGACGCGCAGGCCGGCGGCAAGGCCGACGCGTTCGCCGCCATTCTCGATCGCCGCAATCAAATCCGGCAGGAACGCCGGGTTGTTTTGGCCGTCGCCGTCGAGTGTCGCCACGATGGCGCCGCGCGCGGCACGGACCCCGCTACGCACCGCCGCCGACTGACCCGACGACGTCGCGTGACGGATCTGGCGCAGATTTCCCCGCTGTCTCATGATCGCCGCAAGCCGCTCGGCGGTCGCATCGGTTGAGCCATCATTGACGTAGATGATTTCATAACTCCATCGACCGCCGAGGGCAGAGACGATCTCGGCGATCAGCGGCGCTACGTTCTCGGCCTCGTTGCGCACGGGGACAACGATGGTAACGGCCACCGCGGCTGTGTCAGAACAAGGCAAAGCAACGCTCACGGTTTGAGTTGGCCCGCTGCCGATGACGCTTGCCGTCCCGCAGTTTCGCCGCCCGCTTCTAGGGGGCCGAGGGCCTGCGGGCAACCCCCTTGCGACGCCCCGGAACCGCGCCGAAGTGGCACAATCCAAGTATCAATGGAAACCCGCCGCAATCCCCACGATCTGGCCATCCTGGCCGTTGAAGCCATGGTGCGCAAATGCCTCACATGGGTCGCCTTCACTCCGCCCGCCGCTTATCCAGGTCACGCGCGCGCGACCAGCTGACCATTTGATGAACGGATCAACGCCCGCCGGCAATGTCGCTCTGCAGCTATCCTGGCTGTGATGGATGACAAGGGTGCGCGGCAACGACGCCGGTGAGCCGAGGATCGACATGACATTTTGACTGCTGCCCGAATCGAGGCTGAGAAATCCAGATGTCAGCACCAGCGCATCCGGCCGAGCCCCGCGCGCAATTCCTTCTGCCGCGCGTATCGTGCCGCGACTGGTGCCGATAACCGTCACCGGCCTCTTGATCGCGGCCATATATTGAACCGCGCTGTTGAGATCGGCGCCCGCATCGACGACAAGCACCGCCAATCCGCGCGCCGCGTAGGCATGCCGTGTCCGAACCAACTGGTTGCCGGTGAGACCGTGGATATCGCCCTGGTCGCCCGGACGGATGTTGCCGTCGCCGCCCGGCATCAGAATCACACTCGCACGTGGGGCCTTCGGCTTGATCAGCACCGCACGCGAACCGCCGATACTGACCGTCTCGTCAGCCATGGCAGGGGCGCATGAAAGGCCGGCAAGCATTGCGGCAGCTCCGAAACAACCCATCCATCCGTATTTTGTCATTCCATACTTTCCATATGTAGTCGGCTTCTCAGGCTGTTTCCCTCAACGTTCGATGTGTCAGTTGGCGGACACCAGCATCGCCAAATGATGAGACGTCAATTGATCTTGTAGTTCAAGCCGACACGGCCACCGTAGGTGGTTACGCCGGTTTGGCCGGCTTGCGCCGTAAAGGACGCAAGGCCGGTGAAGGCGTTGGAAATGTTTACCGTCGTGCCCACCGTCGCGGTCGCCCAATCCCTGCCGAGCTTGACGGCCGGCATCTCATAGCTTGGCGCTTCGATTGTCGTCAGTGAAGCCCTCACTGTGCGGTCGGCTGCGAATTCATGATTCCACACGGCCTGCACATAGGGGCGGAACCGGCCGAGGTCATAGGTCGCCTTGTAACCGAGCCCGCTGATGAGGGAATCGCGGGTCTGATCGTCGAATCTGAGACTGGTGAAGCTGCCGGTTTCGGTGAACCCGCCGATATTAACGTGCTGCCAGGTCAATCCCACCACCGGGCCATGGGTCAAGGCGCCGAAAGCGAAATCGTGCCCGCCCTGAAACGCGACGGAAATGTTGGAGCCGCTGGTCTTGCCGTTGTTGTTCTGCAAGGTGATGCCGATCGGCACAATACGATTCACATCGTAGTCCAGCGCGCCATAGGTTGCGACCACGCTGGCCCAGCTCGGCCCTTTGAGATAGCCGCCGTAAATGCTGCCCGCGATCTCATTCTGCTTGAATTTTCCGCCAAGATCGAAGCCGGGCGTCTGCGTTCCCGTGGTGATGGCGGCACCGAGCAGATAACCGGTGGTCGACTTGTAGTCGAGCCCGACGGTGCCCGACAGCGGCGTGCTGGGATCGCCCGGAAAGCCGGGCGCGGGATTATTGATTTTCAGGCTGGAAACATCCCCGTTGATCCAGACATTGAAACCAGCGGTCTGACGCAGCCTTGAAATGCCGATCTGGTCCTGAATGCCGGCAAACGGTACCGGTGCGGGCCTGAACGGCGTTTTCCGCCAGGAATGAAATCTGGCTCGGCGCAATGAGCAGGCTGTAGAAATAGTCCGCCTGAATCTTCTGTCCCGCCGTGGTCAGATGCTGGTCGTCGGCAAACAAATGAGTCTGGGCAGCGTCGGCGGTTTTCAGATGGGATTGCGCGATGGGGTCAGCGGGATTGGGATTGGAGATACACAGCAACGCGTAGGCGGTGGTAAGCCGGGTACCGCCGACGGTGGGCTGCGTACAGGCCGCTTGAGCTGCGCTGCTGCCGACGAACTGAAAGCCGAATGCGGACGGATTCGCGGCGATGGCGACCCGGACCGCGTTGAAATCGCCCGGAATGAAATTGACGCCGCGTTGCGCCAGCCCCGACCATAGCGCCTTGGTGTAAGCGAGTTCTGCCGCCTGCTGCGCCGGATCGGCGAGCGGGAACGAATAGTTGAGACCCGGAACGATGATCGTTCGCGCGCCGGCGGCCTGGAGCTTGGCGATCGCGTTCGACAATCCGTCGGCGGCATTTTGCAAATAGAGAGTTCTGTCGGCTGGGCCTCCGGTGCTGAACGCAAAGCTGATGTCATTGGCCCCGGAACTGACCATATAGAGGCCGTTGCTATTGGCGTGACCGCTCACCGAGGCGAGGTAATTGTCGATCTGCTGCGCCGTGGGAATCGCAGCTGGAAATCCACCGTTTGTTCCGTCGTTGACGAGCACGTTCTTGGCGCCGCTGGTCGCGAAATTGGTGCCGCCCGGCTGGTTGGCCGGGTCGGCCGTTAGCCCGAAATAGGCCGCCAGAACCTGCGAGTTCATCAGGCCCGGACTATTAGTTGGCGCGCCTGTCCCGCCAGCCGCAATGGCGGCGGCAAAAGCGATGTTGAACTTGTTAGTGGCGGGGCCGTTGGGATTCCCCAATACTTTATAAAAACCGCTATCGACAGTGCTGTCACCGAACACGAGGGCCTGGGTGAACGATTGCGCCGATGCTTGCGACATCATGGCCGGCGCGGTCATCATGGCAACACTCGCAAACGTCACCGCCGCAATTGCTACGAAACCCTTTGCCAGGCGGCTGATAGCAAACTCCCCCCACGCGAGGCCCGCCATCTGGCCCCTAACAACTTGCCCAACCATTCGAATTCCTGTGCTCTGTTTTGCGGCGACGCCTAGGATTCGATATCTAGAAGACTCCTTGAAACCGCACGTCCTCCGAAAGATTGACCAGAACGACATCCGCGCGGATTTCGGCGCGACGTGGCAAATTCGCTACACAACAATTCACGACCGGTTGCGAATAGGCGGACGGTTGTACGAGTTGCGCCCATTTGCTATGCGCGCATGTGGGGCGGACACTGTGGCGACGCCTCATGCGCCGTCTCGAGCCGCGAGAGGCCGAGGCATATCAAGGAAGAAACATCGATCCGCATGACGACCGATCGAAACGATTTTTCAATCGTCCGTTTTTCAACCGACGATCTGCCGAAGAAGGATCGCACCGCAATTTGGCGCGAGCATTTTGGCCCCTCCGTATTCAAGGTCGAAATCGAGCTGCCGCCTCCGAATACACCGGTGAAGGTCGATATGGCGGCACGTTCGCTGCCCGGGTTGCAACTGCTATCAGGACTCTACACGCCCGGCCGCATGATCCGCACCCGCCGGCTTATCGCTGAGGACGGCAACGACGATTTCATTCTTCGCATCAACACCCGTGGCGCCGCGACTGTAGCGACCGCAGGCCGCAAAATCGATTATGCTTGCGGGGCCGTTCTGACGAATGCTGCGGAAGTAAGCGCGTTCGATCGTCCCACTTTCGGAGGCTCTACCGTCGTTCGAATTCAACGCTCGATCCTGTCGGCGCTTGTGATCGACATCGATGACATCGTGATGCGACCTATCCCCGGCGAAACGAACACTCTTAAACTTCTGCTTGGCTATGCGAACGTGTTGTTGACCGATGTCCCGTTGGCATCGCCGCCCGAGCTTCGACACCTGATCGTCAGTCAAATCACCGATCTCGTCGCGCTCACGCTTGGCGCCACGCGCGATGCCGCTCATATCGCAGAAGGTCGCGGTGTTCCAGCCGCCCGCCTGCATGCGGCCAAGGCCTACGTGATGGAGAACAGCAGCCGTCGGAATCTTTCGGTTGCGGACGTTGCCAAGCATCTGGGAGTGAGCAACCGCCACGTCCAGAGACTGTTTGAGAGCGACGGCACCACGTTTTCGACTTTTCTTCTCGATTACCGGCTCGCGTGCGCTTATCGCATGCTTTGCAAATCGCAATATGGCCACTGGGGAATAGGAAAGATCGCCGATTACGCCGGCTTTGCCGACCTTTCCTATTTCGGTCGCTGCTTCCGGAAACGCTATGGCAGCAAGCCCCGCGAGATCAGAAGCGTGGACCGGAACTCCAAACCCCTCAAGTGATCGCAGTTTCGCCGTCCGCTTCTTATGGGCCTGACGGCTCGCGGGCAACCCTTTTAAGATGCCCCAATGAGGGCCCCGCGAGCGGCACAATTACGCCATCGCGACCGATCGCGAACCCCAGGCGGCGGGCGGCGAACCAATATCGCACCAACATCGCGCCGACCACACCGATCAGCGCACCTGCGACCACGTCGCTTGGATGATGGGCCAACAGCACGAGGCGGCTGATGGCGATCAGAACGGCATACACAATCATCGCGGGCCGCGCCTGCGGCCAAACCGCGGAAACCGCAAAAGCCAATGCAAAGCTGGTAATGGCGTGGCCCGATGGAAAGCTGGCATAGGCTTCGGTTCCGGCGAAGTGTGCGAAGTTGAAGGCATTGGCTTCGCCTCCGACGAACGGCCGGCCGCGCCCGACAATCCATTTGATGACCTCACCGGCGAGGACCGGCACCAGCACCGCGAAAAACACAAACTGCAGATGCGTCCCCAGGCTGAGCAACGGCGACCGTGAGGTTCCCCGCCATCGCGGGATCATCAGCGCAAGGGCGGCCAATATCCCCGCCAGTAACCACAGCACATAGGCCGATTTTCCGAAATCGGTCAGGATACGAACGGGCCAGAGGCTGGCGGTGCCGCGCGGCGGCATCAGGCCAATTTCGGCGACGTCGAGCGCATACATCAGCGCGATGATGGCGGCGCCGAGAATGGCGGCGAGCAGCAACACGTGACGCGCCGATCGTCGTGCCGCCTCGGCGCGCCGCGAATGCGATGGCCGGCGCACCAGTTGTGTCGCCGACGTCCTCACCAGGATAAAGACCTGAGAAACATAATTCGACGGTGCGCCGATGCCGGCCTGAGCTGACATCTACTCGGTGTCCTCGGAGCGGAAGATCGCGATCGAAATCGCCCTGCCCTGCGAAATATTATAGCCGTCGATGCGGGTGGCCACGTTATAGCGCAGCCCGATGGCTTCGGCGCGCTGGGCGAAACCGCGTTCCGAGCGCGCTTCCACCAGCGCGAACCTGCAACTGCCCTGGCCCAGGAAATCCGCGGCGCCCGAGCCGTCCGTCAGCACCGTCGAGGTGCCGGTCATGAAAACAAGACTTGGTTCGTGAAAGCCGGCGGCGGCGGCTTTCGGTCCGACGCAGACGACGTTGCGCAGCGCGCGCGCGACCTCGGCGCTGGGAAATAGCGGCGTCAGCGCCGGCACCACGACGCCATAGATCGCCACGGCCAAAAACATCGCCGACACCACGGCGTTCAGCAGCGAGCGTTCGGCGCGGTTGTCGTCGTAAAGCCACCACGCGAACAGCCCGAAGATGAGGGCTGCCGCCACGAACGGCCACGCCAGAAACACCGGCTGACGCGTCAGCGTGATCGCGCCGATAACGGCAATGACCGAAGCCGCGGCAGGAATGACAAACCACCAGGCGGCGCCGCGCATCAACCATGATCGCGACAGCACGCGGCGCTCCAGCGCGCCAACCGTCAGGATGGCGATCGCCGGATAGAGCGGCAGCACGTAATGCGGCAGTTTGGTCAGCACCAGTTCGAACACGATCCAGGACGGAACCAGCCACGCCAGCAGGTATTGCGCGCCGGGCTCCCGCCTCGCCCGCCACACCGCGGGCGCGGCCATCCCGGCGAGCGCCGCTCCCGGCCAGAACGTCACCCAGAACAGCAACAGATACAGTCCTGGCGGTGCGCCGTGGGATTCCTGCGCGGACAGCTTGCTCAGCATGTCGCCGCCGATCGAATCCGCGAAAAATGCATCACCGGCGCGCCAGAAGATCGCGACGAACCAGGGCAGCACCAGAACGAGGGTCCACATCAAGCCCCATACCGGACGCAGACGCCACAGCCATGCTGCAGACCGATCGAGGATCGCCAGCGTGACGATCGTCAGCCCCACGAACATCAGAATCAGCGGTCCCTTCAGCAGGATGCCGCCCGCCAGCGCGGTCCAGAAAATCGCGGGCCATGACCATGGCGGGTGCGCGGGATCCTCGCCCCGTTGCCACGACAAATACACCCGCGCCATCGCCCCCATCGCGGCGACGACGGACAGCAGCAGCATCGCATCGGTCTTGGCAAGCCGCGCTTCGGCGCCGAGCAGCACCGAACTGCACAGGATAAGGGCGGCCAGTATGGCCCCGCGCCGCGTCACGAAGGCGAGCGCGTTCCAGTAGGTCAGCAGCACCGCGCCGATCGCACCGATCAGGGCCGGAACCCGGTACAGCCAAACGCGAACCGGGGCCCGCGGCAAGCCCAGCGCCGAGGCGGTTTCGACCACGGCTGCCTGCAGCCAGTATACGCCGACCGGTTTCTTGTAGCGCACATCGTCCTGGAACCGGATGTCGACGAAATCCCCGCTCTCGACCATCTGCTTGGTCGCCTGCGCGAACCGCGCCTCGTCGCGGTCGATCGGCGGAATGTTGAAAAATCCAGGCAGAAACAGCAGCAGCCCGCACAGGGTGAGGAACGCGATCGCGCGGACATGACTGACCGTCACAAAATCGATCACGCCCGCGAGCCTGCTGCCGGGATTCACCCGGTTCTTAGGCTGGCGTGGCTCTCCAAATCTGGGGCGGGCATAGGTCTCGGACATCGGCTCCGCATACGCCGAAACCGCTATCGGGACAACCGGTTAGCAAAACTCTATTGAATTCTGATGACAACTGTGTCCGCGGCACCCATGGCGTCGATCACGGTCAATCGGGCAAAGCCCGGGCCGGGCGGATCCACCAGACGCTGCCGTCGGCTGTCGATTTCGCCCACCGCCACACCGTTAACGAGCATTGTCAGCGGAAGCACGCCGCCGGCGATTTTTACCGGCATCGCGGCGAGTTCCGCACCGCCCGAGCGATCCACATCGATCCGCGAGCCATTCAATGGAAACTGGATGTGCGGCGCCTGCTCGCCGCCAGTCCGGACCAGTTCCCCCACCGGCCGGAACCGGCGCAACGGCAGTGGAAGTTTCGCGTTGCTCGCCAGCAGCGCCCCCTTGGGCGGCTTCGGCAGGGCCGCTGGCAGTTTTCCGGTTCGAGCGAAGGCGTCGAACAGAATGGGCGCGGCGGCAGTGCGGCCGACAAGACCGGGAACCGGCGCGCCGTCGGGACGCCCCACCCAGACCCCGATCGTGATGCGGCCGTCGAAGCCAACCGACCAGGCGTCGCGATAGCCGTAACTGGTGCCGGTCTTGAACGCGATCCGGTTGTGCACGCCGTTTTCCGGTGGCGGTGTACCGATCAGCACGTTGCCGACCTGCCAGGCCGCGACCTGATCCATCAGCCGCAATGGATCGCGCGCATCGTCCTCTGCTTTCATGATCTCGCGCAGCGGGCGCGTGCTGCCGAGCCGCGCCAATCCTGAATAGAGTTGCGCCAGATCCTGCAGCGTGACGCCGACGCCGCCGAGACCCATCGCAAGGCCCGGCGCTTCGTCTTTCGGCAGCACCAGACTGGCGCCCGCCTGCTTTATTCGCGACGACAGGCGGCTGGCGCCGACCCGGTCCAGCAAGGCGATCGCCGGTACGTTCAGGGATAGTTGCAGCGCCTTGCGTACAGGCACGGTTCCCTGAAACGTCATGTCGAAATTTTCCGGCGCGTAAGAGCCGAAGCGGATTGGCCGGTCGTCGATCAGGCTTTCCGGATGAACGAAGCCGTCCTCGAATGCGAGGCCGTAGATAAATGGCTTCAGCGTCGAACCCGGTGAGCGTACCGCGCGGGTCATATCGACCTGCCCTGCGCGCCGGTCATCGAAATAATCGGGCGAGCCGATCCGCGCCAGCACGTCGCCGCTTTCATTATCCACCGCGATGATGGCAATGGAAATATTCGGACTCAGCGCGGCCGCGCGGTCGCGCGCCAGCGCCTCAAGAACTTTCTGCAGGCTGGAATCCAGTGTCAGCGTGATGACGTCAGCATCTTTCACGGTGGCCATCGCCTGATCGGCCGAATGCGGCGCCAGAATGGGCATCGGCTTGCGCAGCCGTGACACCGTTGCTGATTTCGCCTGTGCCGCATCCTCGGCCGCCACCTGTCCATCCTCAACCATGCGATCGAGAACGCGCTCCCGCGCGACATGTGCGACATTGGGGTGGCGATCGAGGCGGCGATTTTCCGGCGATTGCGGCAGCGCTACCAGCAGCGCCGATTCCGCCAGCGACAACCGCTTCGGCTCCTTGCCGAAATAGGCAATCGAAGCGGCACGAACGCCCTCGAGGTTGCCGCCGAACGGCGCCAGCGCCAGATACAGATCGAGAATCTGGTTCTTGTCGAGTTGCCGCTCGATTTGCAGCGCGCGAACCATCTGGCGCAGCTTGGCGTAAACCGAGCGCTCCCGCCGCGGCTCCATCAGCCGCGCGAGTTGCATCGTGATGGTGGAGCCGCCCGACACGATATGACCGCGGGTGACGAGTTGAAACGCAGCGCGGCCCAATGCCAAAGGATCGACGCCGGCGTGGGAATAGAAACGCCGGTCTTCATATGCCAGCAACAGCTTGAGATAACCGGGATCGACGCCGGTTCTGGCATCAACCGGCAGCCGCCAGCGGCCGTCGGCCATGGCGTAGGCGCGCAGCAGCTTGCCGTTGCGGTCGACGATCGTGGTGGAGACTTGCCGGGACTGCGCGAGCGGCAATGGACCGAGCGCGACGACCCACGCGCCTATCGCAATGGTGATAGAGGCGATGATGGCGAACGAAAAGGCGACGATGCGAACAGTGCGCCGCTTGTCCCGGCCATCCACGTCTTCCTCGTTAACCGGAACAGACGTGGATGCCCGGGACAAGCCCGGGCATGACGGAGAGTCTTTTCGGCCCGATGCGCTCATTTCGCCGGACGCACCTCGACTGAGCCCGTGCCGGTGCGGCCATAGCGTGACGGATTATACATGTCCTCGACATAGGCCTGCGGCAGCACGTATTTGCCCGGCGATACCGCCCGCACCACATAGGCCACCGTGAACGCCGCCTTGTCGTCGGCGGCGCGGTCGATGGCGGCGGTGAAGCGATCGTCGCGAAACTCGGTATTTTCCGGCTCTTCGCCGTCCTCGATCCAGTCCAGCGTGCCGGTGTCGCCGGACGAGACCAGATGCGGGTTATCGATCTCAAGACCGGCGGGGAGATAATCCGACACCATGATGTGACCGTATTCCGGTTTGGCCTCGGTGATCTTCAACACCACGGCAAAGCGATCGTTCTGCCTGGCCTTGGACACATCGGCCGGCTTGCCGTCGAGCGAGAAATAACTGCGCTCGATCTTGAAGCCGTTCGACGCCGCGGGCTCCGGCGTCACCGGCGCGCCGCTCACCGAAACCACCGCCTGCACCGCCGCATCGCCGGTGTTGGTAATCTTGATCGGCTTGCCTTCCAGTACGGCTGCCTTGTAGCTGCGATACAGCGCGGTTTTGACCGGCGCGCCATCGACATCGAGGGTCAGCGTTTCCTTTGCCAGCGCCCGCGACGCCAGCACCAGCCAGGCATTTTCCTGGGTCGAGGTGTAAGGCGTCAATCCGCGCGCCACTTCGACGCGCGCGACGGCCTGCGTCAGCGTCGCCCGCGGTGCGTTGCCTTCGCTCGCAAGCGAAACCAATGCGGCGGCATCGCGCAAAGCGCTGCCGTAGTCGGTCCGGCCGAACTCCAGTACAGGTTTTGGCGCGAGGCTTTCAAGCGCGGCGGCATAGACCCGCTCCGCCCTGCCCTTGTCGCCGACCAGCGCCAGCGCCGCCGCAAGTTGCGATTTTGCAATCGGGGTGGCCAGATTGTTCAGCTTGGTATCGGCAAGGTAGCGCAGATCGCCAATGGGTGCTGTGCCGTTACGGGCCAGCACGTAGAGGCCGTAAGCGAGGTCACGCCCGCCGTCCTTTTCAGGCTCATTGGCGTTCACGACCGAGTTGCGGATGCGATCGAGCGCGCTCTTGAACAACACATCCGGCACCGCAAATCCCTTTTCGCGGGCGCGGGTCAGGAAGTCCGTGACGTAGGCGTCGAGCCAGGCGTCATCGCCGCCGGCCGACCACAGCCCGAACGAACCGTTGGAGCCTTGCCGCGCCAGCAGACGATCGATGGCATCCTTGATGCGCTGATCCACTTCCGTGTCCATGGCGAGATGCGCACCCGCCGCCAGATCATTGACGTAAAGCAGCGGCATCGCCCGGCTGGTGATCTGCTCCGAACATCCATGCGGGTAACGATCCAGCGCCTTCAGGATGGTCGCGGCATCGAGCGCTGTGGACAGACTGACCGACAGCGAGACGCCGCCGGTGCCCTGCACCAGATCCGAAAACATGTCGGATGTCAGGGTCAGGCTCTCACCCTTGGCCAGCGTGCGGATCGAGCGGCGCGCGAGGATCTGCGTTGCCGCCTTGACGTCGAGCGCATAATGCCGCGCCAGCGTCAGTCCGTTCGGCCCCTTGATATCGACATCGAGCTGCGCGGTTCCGGCACCGCCGGCATCAAGCGCCAGCGACATCGAGGTTCGCTGCTTGGCTGCGAGTTTTACAGTCGTGTCGGGATTGCCCGTCACCTTTATGGGGCCGGATGTCCTGACATTGACGGTGTAATCGCCGGGGGCGCCTTCGACGTTGTCGAGGTCAAAACTCATGGTGCCCTTATCGCCATTGAGCAGGAAGCGCGGCAGCGTCGCGGTCAGCACCACCGGATCGCGGACCGTGACATCGGTCGTGGCACGGCCAAGCTTGGTCGCGGTCCACGCCACCGCCATCACCCGCGCGGTGCCGGCGAACTCCGGAATTTCGAAACCGATTTCAGCCGAGCCGTCGGCTGCGACCGTGACAATCCCGGAATACAGCGCCAGCGGCTTCTGCGTCGGAGGACTTCCCTGCAACTCGGCGCCCGCGGAATCGCCGCCGGTCTTGAGCTGGCCGCGGGTGCCCTGCATGCCGTCGATCAATTGCCCATAGAGGTCGCGGATTTCCGACGTCATGCGGCGCTGGCCGAGATAGTAATCGTCCGGCGCCGGCGGCTTGTAGTTGGTGAGGTTGAGAATACCGACATCGACCGCGGCGACGACGATTTTTGCATCCTCGCCGGGACTTAATCCGCCAAGCTTGACCGGCAACTTCATCGTGGTGCCAGGGCGCACCAGCGCCGGCGGCGAGAGATTGACAGCGAGGGTGCGGGTCTTCTTGTCGATGCCGAACCATTTCAGGCCGATGGCGCGACCCGGCATCCGCAACGCCGCGGCATCGAGCGGACGGCGCAACGTCGCCACCACATAGGCGCCGGTGCCCCAATCCTTGCCGACGGGAATCTTGACCTGCGCCGTACCTTCCTTGACGTCAGTGGTCTGGGTCGTCAGCAGCCGGTCGCCCAGCACATTGATGGTGAGCTTGCCGGCCGAGCGGGCGTTGACCGACACCACCATGGTGTCGCCGGATTGATATTCCGGTTTGTCGATCGACGTTTCCAACAGATCGGGCGTATCGGCGCTGCCGTCGGAATACCATCCGACATCGAACTGCACCGATGTCAGCGGCCCGTCGGTGTCGGTCGATTTGACGTCGAGACGATAGCGGCCGGGCTGCGGCGACAACGTCACCCGTGATGGCTTGTCGGCGGCTGCGGCCAGGTCGCCATCGGCAACCCGCGTGGTCGTCTTGACCGGCTCATATTCCCAGGACGAACTCTGGCGATACCATTGATAGCGGGATTCGACCTTCAGCAACTCATAGCGCAGGCCATCGCGCGCCAACTGCTTGCCGTCGGGTGCTACGAACACGACGTCGAAAGCGGCCTTGTCGCCTTCCGCGACGCTCTTGTCGCCGAACAGCGGCTTGACGCCGATCATCGCCGCGGCAGGCTGAACCGGCAGCACCAGTTTGCGCTCGACCGCGCGGCCGCCGGCTTCCGCCATGCGAATGAAGATCTGGGCTTCCTGCGGACGCGTCGATGACGGCGGTTTTGCCAGACTGACCGGGAATGTCGCGACACCATTGGCGTCGGCCTCGGGCAGGTTTTCGATCGGCGTGCGTTCGTTGCTGGCGGTCTCCTCGTCGGCAACACCGAACTGATAGCCGGCGAAACCCGGCCGTGCCGAAGCCGGCGCCACCAGCATCTCGCCTTCCAGTTGCAGGCCCGAGGCCGGCGCGCCGTACAGGAAATGGCCATCGACCTTAAGTTCTACCGGAGCATCAGCTTTGATCTGTTTGTCCTTGGTGGATACGTCGAACTCGATACGTTCGGGGACGTAGTCCTCGACCATGAAGGTGGTTTCTCCCACCGATGAGGCCTTGGGATCGGTGAACGCCCGCGCGCGCCATGTCCCGGTCGGAACCGCGGAGTTGAGCGCGACCGCCATGCTTCGCCCGCCCGCGCCCTGATCCGGCAGCACGGCGCGACGGAATTCGACGCCATCGGGGCGCTCGATCACCAGCGTCAGCGGCCCGCCGGTCACCGCATTGCCCTGGCCGTCGCGCAGAAGTGCCGTGAGGTACACGGTCTCGTTGGAGCGGTAGACGCCGCGTTCGGCATAGACGAACGCATCCGCGCCCGCGGGAACGGCCCGGCCGGAAACGCCGCGGTCGGAGAGGTCGAACGCGTCGGCTTTCAGGCTGAGGAAAGCGTAGTCGGCTTTATCGCCGGTCACCGTCAACATTGCCGGCGACAGACCGCCCTCGCCGCGCGCCAGGCCTGCCTCGAACAGCACGTGACCGGAATCGTCGGTCTTGCGGGTGGCCAGAATCTCGTTGTTGCGCGCCACCAGCCGCACTTCGGCTTTCGCTACCGCATCGGTAGATGCCAGCGAATTGACGAAGACGTGGATGCCATCATTGCCGGAGAAGGCTGTCAGGCCCAAATCTGAAACGATGAACCACTGCGTCGCCAGCGAGCCGTCGTCGTCGCTGCCGGGGCCCTTGGCCGCGGCGGTCATGACGTAGACGCCCGGCTGCAGATCGCCGAGGGCCTGATCGACCGGAAACGCTGTGGTGACGTCCTGGTTGAGCGTGGTCGCCGTCGCCAGTTCGCCCGACCAGACCTTCACGCCGCGCTCGCCGCCAAGGCTGGAAAGCTCATACTTGCTCAGGGCTCGCTGAAAATCGCTGTCGATCACCGTATTGACGAGATTGCGGTCGCCGATCCGAAACACGTTGATCGACACCGCCGGGGTATTGACGCTGACCAGCGGAATGCCGCGCTGGCCGGTGCGCGGCAGCACATAGGCTCGCCCGGTGAAGCGCACGAACGGCTTGCGGTCGCGCACATAGATATTGAATTCAGCTGATTTCGGCAGGCTTTCCTTGACGGTGGACGGCAGCCCGGCGCGCAGATTGATGTTGTAGCGCTCGCCGTGCTTGAGGCCATCGACGCACAGCTGCTTGCCTTCCGACGACAGCGCCGGCTTGTCGTTGCCCGCCAGCGCCAGGAACGGCGCGAAGTCGGTGCGCTTGGCAAGATCCTCGGAGAACTGGAAACAGGCGCGCGGCGACGCGGCGTCGGAATCGACGGTATAGTCCAGCAGCCGGAAGCCATACTGGTCGCGCATCTTTTCATATTGCCCGCGCACGTCGGCGACTTCGCGCAGGTCGAGCGAGAGCCGAAACGCATCGAGCGCCGGACGCCACAGCTTGCGCTCGGACATTGCGCGGCCGAGTACGGCAAGTGCGTCGGCCTCCTCCGCGGGATTGCCGGCGCGCTGATAGGCGATGTAGGCGGCGGTCGAGGCGCGCTCGAGCAGAAAGGTTTGCTCGCTGCTGTTGGAGGGCCGAATCTGGAAAATGGTGCGGGCCAGCCGCAGCCAGTTGGCGCTGTCGTCGGGTGCCGTGGCGGCGATCTGCCCCAGGACTTGCAGGCCGTTGCGGAAATCGCTGCGTTTGAAGGCGGCATC
>Ga0193713_1000254_pt1 | contig 17981 bp, 16 predicted proteins | sample H3a2metaG_FD_143054 | JGI IMG/M metagenome (GOLD analysis project Ga0193713, IMG submission 143054) | Soil microbial communities from a riparian zone of the East river system, Colorado, United States - H3a2 | ecosystem: Environmental > Terrestrial > Soil > Riparian zone | place: USA: East River... | reverse complement strand
CACCGGACGGAGCGGCGAGGATCTGATCGTGCTGGTCGCGGTGGGCACGGTGGTGAGCGACGAGCAGACCGGCGAAGAGCTGGGGGACCTCCGGGTCGCCGGACAGGAGCTCAAGGTCGCGCAGGGCGGCAAGGGCGGCTGGGGCAATACGCGCTTCAAGAGCAGCACCAATCGCGCGCCACGTCAGTTCGGACCGGGCCTGCCCGGCGAGAAGCGGGCCCTGGCGCTCGAGCTCAAGGTGATCGCGGACGTCGGGCTCCTGGGGCTCCCGAACGCCGGCAAATCCACATTGATTCGTGCGGTTTCCGCGGCGCGGCCGCGGGTGGCCGACTATCCGTTCACAACGCTCCACCCCAATCTCGGCGTGGTCTACTGCGGGCAGCACCGCAGCTTTGTCATGGCCGACATCCCCGGCCTGATCGAGGGCGCGGCGGAAGGGGCGGGCCTCGGGCATCGCTTCCTGAAACACCTGCAGCGCACCGGCGTGTTGCTGCATCTGATCGATATGGCGCCGAGCGATCCGGACGCCGATCCGGTGCGCGATGCGCGCGCCATCGTCGCGGAGCTGAAAAAATTCAGCAAGGACTTGGGTAAGAAGCCGCGCTGGCTGGTGATCAACAAGCGCGACCTGCTGCCCGATACGGAGGCGGAGGCGCGTGCCCGCAGCATTGTGCGGAGCCTGCGCTACACGGGTCCGGTGCACCTGATCTCGGCCGCGACGGGGCGCGGCACGCGCGAGCTGGCCGAAGCGGTCATGAATTTCCTCGATGAACGCCGGGCCACGGGGCGGCGGGCGGTGGTCGATGCGCAATAGCAAGGTGCGCCAGCGCATTGCCGCGGGCAAGCTGAAACTGCGCATCCGGGACCTGCGCAATCTGGGCGCCCGCTCTGAGCAGATTCTGGGAGCGATTGGTATCCGCACTGCCGATGAGCTGCGCCGGCAGGGCGCCGTGCGCACCTATGCCGAGCTCAAGCGCGCGGGGTCAAAACCGTCATTGAACATGCTGTGGGCGCTGGCCGGCGCGCTCGAACCCTGGCCCGAGGGCACGCATTGGCGCGAGATCGCGCACGGTGAGTCGCGCCTATCGCTCCTGCTCGCGGTCGAGGATCTGGAGTCCGCTGCGCGGCGGCGCGCCTAGCGTCAGGCGATCTTCTTGATGCGCGCGGCCAGCCGGCTCTTATGGCGGTCAGCCTGGTTGCGGTGAATGATCTTCTTGTTCACCAGGGTGTCGATCAGCGGTACCGCCGCCAGGTAATGCGTGCGGGCCTCGTCCTTCTTGCCGGCGGCGACCGCATCGACCACCTTGCGGATCGCCGAGCGCATGCGCGAGCGCAGGGCGACGTTGCGCTCCCGGTGCACCATGGCCTGCCGGGCCGCTTTTTCCGCTGATTTCGTGTTTGCCACGCGCTCGCTCCGCCGTCCGTTACTGGAATAAGGCCCCCCGAGGGGCCGCGTAGTCTGCGCAGCGGCCCTCTCGTTGTCAATGCGCCTCCGGTATAGTTCCTCCCGCCCCATGAGCCGCACCATCCTCAAGAGCACCAGCGTCGTCGGTGCCACCACGCTGGTCTCCCGCATCACGGGGTTGTTCCGCGACGTGGCCCTGGCCCAGGCCTTTGGCGCCAGCGCGCTGCAGGACGCCTTCCTGGTGGCCTACAAGATCCCCAATTTCCTGCGGCGGCTGTTTGCCGAAGGGTCTTTCTCGCAGGCCTTCGTGCCGGTGATTTCCGAGTACCGTCTGCAGCGCAGCCACGCCGAGGTCAAGGAGCTCGTGGGCGGGGTCACGGGGACGCTCGGAGGCGTGCTGCTGGCCGTCACCGCCGTCGGGGTCGTGGCGGCGCCGCTGATCATTCTGCTGTACGCCACTGGCTTCACCCGCGATGCGGGCAAGTTTGCGCTCACGGTGCAGATGTTGCGCTGGACCTTTCCCTATCTGCTGTTCATCTCGCTCACGGCGCTGTTTTCGGGCGTGCTCAACAGTTACCAGCGCTTCGCCCTACCGGCTTTCACGCAGGTGGCGATGAACCTGGTGATGATCTTCTTCGCGGTCGGCATCGCCGAACACAGCCGCAATCCAGGCATCGTGCTGGCGGTGGGCGTGTTCGTGGCCGGCGTGCTGCAGCTGCTGATGCAGCTGCCCGCGGTGGCGCGGCTCGGGTTGCTGTCCTGGCCGCGCTGGCGGCCCGCGCACGAGGGCGTGCGGCGCATCGGCCGGCTGATGATCCCGGGAATCGTCGGTTCCTCGATGGCGCAGGTGAGTCTGGTGCTCGACACCACCATTGCCTCGTGGCTGGTCACGGGGAGCGTGTCCTGGCTGTACTTCGCTGATCGCCTGATGGAATTTCCGCTCGGCGTGTTCAGCGTGGCGCTCGCCACCGTGATCCTCCCGGGTTTGTCCACGCATCACACCGAACGCTCGCCCGAGCAGTTTTCCCTGACGCTTGACTGGGCCCTGCGGCTCACCGTGATGCTGGTGATGCCCGCCGCCGTCGGGTTGCTCACCTTCGCCGGCCCGATCACCGCGGCCGTATTCGGTTATCGCAATTTCGACGCCCATTCCGTGGCGATGGCGAGCTGGGCGCTGATGGCCTATTCCTGGGGCCTGATGATGTTCAGCCTGGTCAAGGTGCTGGCCCCCGGATTCTTTGCGCGCCAGGACACCCGCACGCCGGTGCGCGCCAGCCTGGTGGCACTGGCGGTGAACATGGCCATGAACATCGGCATTGCGCTGCCCGCCTCCCGCCTGGGGTTTCCCGCACCGCACATCCTGCTCGCCACCGCGACCTGCACTGGATCGGCAGTCAATGCCTACCTGCTGTTTCGTGGCCTGCGCCGCGCGGGCGTTTACCACCCCTCGAAAGCCTGGGCGACGCTGTGGCCGCGCGTGCTGCTGGCCAGCGCGCTGATGGGCTCGCTCCTGTGGTGGTGGTCGGGGAGCCTGGAGCAATGGATGGCGCTGCACCCGGTGGCGCGGCTGCTGCGCTGCGCCGGCGGCATCAGTGCCGCCGGCGCCCTGTATTTTGCGGTGCTGTACGCACTCGGCATGCGCTACCGTGACCTGCGGACGCGGCCGGCATGAGCCTGCAGCTGGTACGCGGCACACCGCGTGGGGCGCAATCGCCCTGCGTCGTCACCATCGGTGCCTTCGACGGCCTGCACGTTGGGCATCAGGCGCTCATTGCGCGCACCCTGGCGCGCGCGCGTGAGTCGCAGGTGCCCTCGGTGCTGCTGAGCTTCGAGCCGATGCCGCGCGAGTTCCTGAGCCCGAAGGATCCACCGGCGCGCCTGACCAATCTTCGCGAGCGCTGGCGGCTGCTGGAGCACAGCGGGCTGGATCGGCTGCAGGTCCTGACCTTCAACGATCGCCTGCGCTCGCTGTCGGGACGGGATTTCATGGAGCTGTTGCATGCGCTGGGCGCGCGCGCCGTGATCGTTGGTCACGACTTCCGTTTCGGCCGTGGCGCGGAAGCCAGTGCCGAGTGGTTTGCCGCCGAATCTTCGAGGTACGGCTACGAGGTTGAGGTCGTCGCCGCCGTCCCGGTGGGTGATGAGCGCGCCAGCAGCGGCCTGGTGCGCACCGCGCTGGCTGCCAATGATCTGCCGCGCGCCGCGGCGATGCTGGGACGGGCCTACACGATGCGCGGCCGCGTCGCTCACGGCAATCAGCTGGGCCGGAAACTCGGCTTTCCGACCGCCAACCTGCCACTGCACCGCCGGCGCGCGCCGCTTGCGGGGATCTACGCGACGCGTGTCAGTGGCGCCGGCTGCACGTCCTGGCCCTCTGTTGGGAGCCTGGGCACGCGACCGATGGTCGGCGGTGTGGTGCCGATCCTCGAGGTGCATCTCTTCGATTTCGATCGCGACATTTATGACCAGGAGCTCGAGGTGGAATTTGTTGCGCATCTGCGCGAGGAACGGCGCTTTGAGTCCCTCGATGCAATGGTGGTGCAGATGCATCGCGACGCCGCCGAGGCGCGGGCGATACTGGCAAGGGTAGGCTAAAATGTGCAGTTCAGCGCAGCGCCTTTGACGGAATCATCCGCAGTGACCGACTACAAGAACACGCTCAACCTGCCTCAGACGGGCTTTCCGATGAAAGCGGACCTGGCGCAGCGCGAGCCGAAGCAGCTTGCGCATTGGGCCGCGCAGGACCTCTACGCGCGCATTCGCGCGGCCGCGAAGGGCCGCCCGTCATTTGTGCTGCACGATGGTCCGCCCTACGCCAACGGCGTCATTCATCTCGGGCATGCCGTCAACAAGGTTCTCAAGGATATCGTCGTCAAGTCGCACGGTCTCGCCGGCTTCGATGCGCCGTATGTACCGGGCTGGGATTGCCATGGACTGCCGATCGAACTCGCCGTGGAGAAGAAGCACGGCAGGCCGGGGCATAAACTCGACGCGCGCGCCTTTCGCGCCGCGTGCCGCGAATTTGCCGCCCGCCAGATCGATTCGCAGCGCGCCGACTTCAAGCGCCTCGGAGTCCTGGGCGACTGGGAGCGTCCCTACCTGACGATGGATTCGCGCTACGAGGCGCAGCAGATTCGCGCGCTCGGGAAGATCATCGCCAACGGCCATCTGTACCGCGGGCTCAGGCCCGTGCACTGGTGCCTCGATTGCCGCTCGGCGCTGGCCGAGGCGGAAGTCGAGTACGAGACTCGCACCGCCACCGCGATCGACGTGGCTTTTCGCTGCGTCGATCGTGCCGACTTCGCGCGGCGCAGCGGCATCAGCGTGGCAGCGCTCGAAGGGGCGGGCGTGTCCATCGTCATCTGGACCACCACGCCCTGGACGCTGCCCGCGAACGAAGCCGTCGCCTTGCGGGCCGAATACGAATACGTGCTGATGCGTGTCGAGCGGGCCGGCGGAGCGGAATTGCTGGTGCTGGCGGCGGAACTTGCGCTGGCCTCGCTGGGGCGTCTTGGTCTTGAGGGCCGGGAAGTGGGCCGCTGCCGCGGCGCGCAGCTCGAGGGGCTGAAGCTCGAGCACCCGTGGTTGCCTAAGCAGGTGCCGGTCATTCTCGGCGATCACGTCACGCTGGAAGTCGGAACAGGTGCCGTGCACACGGCCCCAGCGCATGGCCTGGAAGATTTCGCAATTGGCCGTACCTATGAGCTGCCGGTCGTCAACCCGGTGGGGCCGGACGGGCGTTTTGCGCCCGGCACCGAGCTGGTGGCGGGGCTGAAAGTGGATGCTGCAAACCCCGTCATCGTCGCGGCGCTGGATGAACGCGGCCGCCTGCTGCATCAGCAGCCGCATCCGCACAGTTACCCGCACTGCTGGCGGCACAAAACGCCGCTGATCTTCCGCGCCACCTCGCAGTGGTTCATCAGCATGGATGCGCGCGGACTGCGCGCCGGCACGCTGCGCGACATCAAGAATGTGCACTGGACGCCTGAATGGGGCCAGCCGCGCATCACCGGCATGATCGATAACCGTCCGGACTGGTGCCTGTCGCGCCAGCGCACCTGGGGCGTGCCGATCACGCTGTTCACGCATCGCGGCAGCGGGGACCTGCACCCGCGCACGGCCGTGCTCATCGACGCCGTCGCGGCGCGCGTGGAACGCGACGGGATCGACGCCTGGTTCGCGCTCGATCCGGCCGAGCTGCTCGGAGCAGAAGCGGAACATTACGACAAAGCCACGGATGTCATGGACGTGTGGGCCGATTCAGGCCTGTCGTTTGAATGCGTCGCGGCGATGCGCGGGGATTTCCATGCTCCGGTCGATCTGTACCTGGAGGGCTCGGACCAGCATCGTGGCTGGTTCCACAGCTCGATCCTGATGTCCGAGGCCCTGTATGGCAGAGCGCCGTATCGCGGCGTGCTCACCCACGGATTCACGGTGGACGAGCAGGGCCGCAAGATGTCCAAGTCACTGGGCAACGGCATCGAGCCGCAGGACATCATCAAGACACTCGGCGCCGACATCCTGCGCCTGTGGGTGGCGGCTACCGATTTTTCCAACGAAATGAGCCTCTCGCAGGAAATCCTGCGGCGCATGAGCGACTCCTATCGCCGCATGCGCAACACCGTGCGCTTCCTGCTGGGCAATCTGCACGGCTTTGACCCCTCGCAGGCGTTGCCTTTCGCTGAACTTGTGGCGCTCGATGCCTGGGCGATCGAGCGCACGCGCGAGCTGCAGGGGGAGATCGAGGCCGCGTACAAGGATTACCAGTTTCACCTGATCTACCAGAGGGTGCACAACTTCTGCGTCGTGGACCTCGGGGGCTTTTACCTCGACATCATCAAGGATCGGCTCTACACGACGCCCGCGGCCGGGCGGCCGCGGCGCTCGGCGCAAACGGCCATGTGGCACATTGCCGAGGCGATGGTGCGCTGGCTGGCGCCCATCCTGTCCTTCACAGCCGAGGAGATCTGGGGCCAGTTGCCCGGAGCGCGGCTGGAATCGGTGTTCCTCAGCATCTGGCATGCACTGCCGCCGACCGCTGCCACGGGCGGATCTGGGGCCGGCGGCCCTGAATCTGGCGCAGCCATTGATTGGACGGCCCTCATCGCGCTGCGCACGGACGTGTCACGCGAGCTCGAGCGCCTGAGAGTCGCCGGGGAAATCGGTGCCCCTCTCGAGGCCGAACTCGACGTCTACTGCCTCGAGGCCCAGTACCCACGGCTTAACGCACTCGGCGATGAACTTCGATTCCTGATGATCACCTCGCAGGCGCGCGTGCAGCGCGTGACGGCGGCGCCGGCGGGCGCCGTCGAAGCGGCATTGGTTCCCGGCGGCGGCGTGTGGATCAGCGTGCAGCGCACGGCGGCAGTGAAATGCGTGCGCTGCTGGCATCACCGCGAGGATGTGGGTCAGGCGGCGGCGCATCCGCAGCTGTGTGCCCGCTGCGTTGGCAATGTGACGGGGCCCGGCGAATTGCGCCGCTACGCCTGATGAAACCCGACACGATGGCTGCAGGCGCGACGGGCACTGGACAGTGGCGCTGGCTGGTGCTGAGCGCGGCGATCATCGGCCTCGATCAATGGAGCAAGCGGCTGATTGAAGCGGCCCTGCTGCCTTTCGAGGCCCGTTATTGCCTGCCCGTGTTCAACCTGGTGCGGGCTCACAACCGGGGCGCGGCCTTCAGCCTGTTCGAAGGCGCCTCCGGCTGGCAACGCTGGGCCTTCAGCGCCCTGGCCGTGATCGTGAGTGTCTCGCTCATCATCTGGCTCAGGAGTCTGCAGCGACACGCCAATGTGCTGGCGGCGGGCCTGGCGCTGATCCTGGGCGGTGCGATCGGGAATGTGCTCGATCGCCTGCGGCTCGGCTACGTGGTTGATTTCCTGCAGGTGCACTGGCAGCAGCACTATTTCCCCGCCTTCAATGTCGCCGATTCGGCGATCACCGTTGGTGCGGCCTGCCTGCTGCTCGACATTTACCTGGGCTCACGGCGCCACTCCACCGCGGTGGGCAGCTAGGGCCCCTCGCACATGCGCATCCTGCTCGCCAACCCCAGAGGCTTCTGCGCCGGCGTCGATCGCGCCATAGAAATCGTGGAGCGCGCGATCGAACTGTTCGGCGCACCAATCCATGTGCGGCACGAAGTGGTGCACAACCGCACCGTGGTCGAACGCCTGCGCGCCCTGGGCGCCGTGTTCGTCGAGGAATTGCATGAGGTGCCCGATGGGGCGACCGTCATTTTCTCGGCCCACGGCGTGTCGACCGCAGTGGAGCAGGAAGCGCGGCGGCGGGGACTGCGGGTCTTCGACGCCACCTGTCCCCTGGTCACGAAGGTGCACATGGAGGTGGCCCGCTTTGCGCGCGAAGGGCGCGACGTGCTGCTGATCGGCCACGCGGGCCATCCGGAAGTCGAGGGCACGATGGGCCGGTTCGATGCCTCGCACGGCGGGCGCATCCTGCTCATCGAAAGCGTGGCCGACGTGCAGCGCCTTAAAGTGCGCGATCCGCTGCAGCTCGCCTTCGTCACGCAAACGACGCTGTCGGTGGATGACACCGCCGCGATCGTGGAAGCGCTGCGCGAGCGCTTCCCTGCCCTGCAGGCGCCGCGCAAGGAAGACATCTGCTACGCCACCCAGAACCGGCAGGATGCCGTGAAGCAGCTGCTCGAGCACTGCGAGGTGCTGGTGGTGGTCGGCTCGCGCAGCAGCTCCAATTCCAACCGGCTGCGTGAACTCGCCGACCGGGCCGGGGTCCCCGGATATCTCGTGGACGGCGCAGCGGACCTGCAGCGGGCCTGGTTCGAGGGGCGCGACACGGTCGGCGTGACGGCCGGCGCTTCGGCGCCAGAGCTGCTGGTGCAGCAGGTGGTCGAGCGCCTGCGCGAGTGGGGTGGGGCGCCGCCGGCAGAATCCCACGGCCGGCCTGAAAACGTCGTTTTTGCGTTGCCGCGCTCGCTGCGGTAAAACGGTCGCCAGTATGGACAGGAAAGCCGGAGTTCCGCCTTCCGCGGCCGCAGAGATCAGCGCCCGCCTGCAGGCCAGTGGCATCCGCGTCACCGCGCAGCGCCTGCAGATCGCCGAGCTCCTGCTCGCGGTTCCCCAGCACCTGACGGCCGATCAGATCGCCGGGGCCCTGCAGCAGCGTGGGCTGGTGGTCGCCAAGGCCACCGTTTACAACACGCTGAATCTATTCGCGGCGCGGGGGCTGCTGCGCCCCCTGTCGGTCGATGGCACACGCAGCTGGTTCGATTCCAATGTTGAGCCGCACTACCATTTTCATGATGAACGGTCCGGCTCCCTGACCGACGTCGCATTGCCGGAAGTCCAGTTCAGCCGCCTGCCGGAGCCGCCCGCCGGGATGGAAGTCGCGGGCCTCGATCTGGTGATCCGGCTGCGCCCGATCCGGTAGAATTCCGCGGCCTGCCGGAGTAGCTCAGTTGGTAGAGCGGCGCATTCGTAATGCGTAGGTCGTAGGTTCGATTCCTATCTCCGGCACCAGCCCCTCTTCCAAGCACTTCCACTGACATCCAGTGACATCATGTAAGTGCATGAAATACCGATAAAAACGGATACTTGCGTCCACGGACGTACATTGACAGTCACGGCCGCGTGCGGGTACAAATGCGGGTACGACGTGATCAGGAAGAGGCGCGTACCCTCATGCCGCTTAGTGAACACCAGATCAAGGCCGCCAGACCGCAGGAGACGGCCTACAAGCTCACCGATGCCGAAGGGCTGTCCTTGCTGGTGACCCCCTCGGGCGGCCGTCTGTGGCGCCTGAGGTATCGATACGCTGGGCGCGAGAGCATGATCGGCCTGGGCTCCTACCCGGCGACCACTCTCAAGCTGGCGCGCGAGCGTCGCGACGCCGCCCGGGCGCAGCTCGAGGCCGGGCTCAACCCGTCGAGCGTCAGGGCCGAAGCCCGGGATCGGCAGGGCGTCACCTTCGAGGCCCTGGCCAAGGAATGGCTGTCGCGCCAGACGTTCACGGCCAAGACCCGCAGCAAGGCGGAATGGATGCTCAACGACCTGGTCATGCCTCACCTGGGCACGCGGCCGATCAATGAGCTTACCGCACCGGAAATCCTGGCCGTACTCCGGCGCATCGAGTCGCGCGGAAAGCTGGAAACCTGCCACCGGACCAAATGGCGGATTGGTCAGATCGTTCGCTATGCGGTGGCGACGGGCCGCGCCGAGCGCGACCCGACCGGCGATCTCAAGGGGGCGTTGTCAGCGGCGAAGACCGTGAACCGGCGGGCCATCACGGCGCCGCGGCGATTCGGCGAGCTGCTGCTCGCGATCGACGGTTACGTGGGCCAGGGCCCGACCTGGGCGGCCATGAAGCTGGCGCCGCTGGTGTTCGTGCGACCTGGGGAACTGCGAGCGGCTCAATGGTCGGAATTCTCACTCGACGGCGACAGCCCCGAGTGGCGCATTCCCGCCGAGCGCATGAAGATGAAGGAAGAGCACATCGTGCCGCTGTCGCGACAGGCGGTGGCGGTCCTGCGGGAACTCCAGGCATTCACCGGGCGGGGCCGCTTGCTGTTCCCGAGCTTGCGGACGTCGGTCCGTCCGATTTCGGAGAATACGCTGAACGCCGCGCTTCGGCGGCTGGGTTTCACCAAGGACGAGATGACGGCGCATGGTTTTCGGGCGACGGCGTCGACCTTGCTTAATGAGCGGGGCATTGCGCCGGATCTGATTGAGCTGCAACTCGCGCATGCCGAACGCAACAAGGTGCGCGCCGCCTACAACCGGGCGCAGCGCCTCGCCGATCGGCGGCAGATGATGCAGCAGTGGGCCGATTACCTCGACGAGCTCCGGGCTATGGCGGCGAGCCCCGTGGTCGTGCCGATCAGGCGCAATAGCGCTTGAGCGGGCGAAATTCGCCAGCTCAAGCGCGATGCGCATTTACACGCTCGGCGATCCACTGCTGTACTTCATCTTCGAGCCAGCCTACGGCGCGGACGCCGATGCGAACGCGGCGCGGAAAGCGCTGCGTCGCTTCGAGCTGATAGATCATGGAGCGCCTAAGGCCCGTCGCCTTGCAGACTTCGGGAAGCCGAATCAGGCTCATCGGCGCCGACATCGCCGCCGGCGGCGATTGATTCGTTGTTGCCCATTCCATCGTGTGGTTCCTGCATTACTCGCTGAGAAGATGCCAAAGGTAGTTGAACATGCCCTGTCAACGCCGGCTATGCGGGGTATCCGACAAAAACCGCCCAATACCCAGACAATGCAAGATCGTTCTCGGCCCCAAGACCAGGAGAATGTCGGGGTAATGGCTGAGTTTTGTTCGAAACCCGGACTGGCAACCCCGCCCAAAGTCCGAAACACTCCTCGGGCATGACAGCAGACAGTTTCATTGCGGCCCGCGTATCCAGCGAAACGAAAACGAGGCTACGCTCGCTCGCGCAGGTACAGCAGCAAAGCGAGTCGGCCATAATCAAGAGCCTGCTCGACAGTCTGATTGATGGCGACAGTGCACCGCGTGCGCTGACCATCGCGGAGCCCGCGGCTCCACGCGGCGCACGCCTCTATATCCGGCTCATGCCAGAAGACCGGCGGCTGCTGCAGGAGCGGGTCGCGGCGCGCCACCTGGCGCCGGCGACGTATGTGGCCATGCTGGTGCGCGCACACCTGCGCGAGTTATCGCCGCTCCCCAGGGACGAGCTCGCAGCCCTGAAGGACGTCGTTGCACAGCTCAGCGCCTTCGGCCGCTACGTCAATGCGCTGGTCCGCGCCGTGAATCAGGGCGCCAATCCGCCCAATACCTTGATCGTGCAGCTGCACGCGATGCTGCGTCTGAGCGAAGGGCTGCGCGACCACGTGAAGGCCGTGGTCAAGGCCAACGCGATGAGCTGGCGGACAGGCCATGGCGAACCGAACGCGTAGCGCACCGTGGTTCGATTTCGTCAGCTACGGCCGAATGGGCCGCGGTGAGCGGCCGAATCTGACAGCGGTGCAGATCGAGCATATTCGTCGCACCATTGACCGATCGCCCGAAGTGATGATCAAAGTCCTGTCCAAAGGCGCGACGACGACGCGCTCGGTAGCGACTCATATCGATTACGTGGGGCGAAAGGGTGAACTCGCCATTGAAACCGATGACGGACGGATTCTGCAGGAGGACGGAGTCGGAGAGAGCCTCGCAGCAGACTGGGCGTTGGACATGGAGTCCGAAGCCAGGGCTCTGGAGCCACGAGCGCAGCAGCGGGCGGCGCGACTCATTCACAAACTCGTATTTTCCATGCCGCCGGGGACGGCTCCGGACAGCGTCTTGCGCGCGACGCGCGCGTTCTGCCGGGAGGAGTTTGCCCTGAAGCATCGCTACGCCATGGCGCTTCACACCGACGAACCGCATCCGCATGTGCATGTGTTCGTCAAGGCCATGAGCGAATCCGGTCAGCGCCTGGATATCCGCAAGTCGACGCTCCGTGCCTGGCGAGAATCGTTTGCCGAGCGGCTGCGCGAGCTGGGAGTGCCGGCGCATGCGTCATCGCGGCAGGTGCGGGGTGTTTCAGCGCCCCGACCATCGGATGGCAGGTACCGCTCGCTGCAGCGTGGCGCATCGACGGTTGTTGAGGGCACGCCGGCCAAACCGAATCCGGCGGTAGTGTTGGAGCGGCGGGAAAGGAGCCGCAGCCTCGTCGTTGGATGGACAGCTGCGGGCGATCAGCTGGACCAACAGGGCCATCATCAGCTCGCGCATGGTGTGCTGCAGTTCGCGCGGTGGTTGGCGGATTCGCCGTCGCGGTCCTTCACAGACGCAACGCTGGACACCGCATCAGCGCAGGAAGCACCGCCCGACAAGATCCTTGAGCGCCACCCTGTGCGCTAGCAACCCTCTGATCCGCAGTCATTGAGACACTTGGCAAAGCGGTTGTCGGTATTCCGAATTAACCAAACTGGCGTATGACAACGCTGGCAACGCGTTGACGTTTGGGACCGTTACCAACACGTACTACAACAGTGGACGGATGAAGACTGCGAAAGTGGGATCCTCCACAACGACTTATGTTTACAACGCGCTTGGTCAGCGCATCAAAAAGAGCGGCGGCAGTGCAGGCACAGTGCTTTACGCGTACGATGAATCTGGCCGCTTAATTGGCGAGTACAGCAGCGCTGGCGCGTTGGTTCAGGAGACCATTTGGCTAGAAGATACGCCTGTGGCAACAATCCGGCCGGGAACGCCAGCCATCGTTTACTACGTGCACGCCGACCAACTCAACGCGCCCCGCATGGTCACCAGGCCGAGTGACAACAAGATTGCGTGGCGGTGGGATACCGACCCATTTGGGACGAGTGCACCCAATGAGAACCCGCAATCCTTGGGCACGTTCAAGTACAACCAACGGTTCCCAGGGCAGATGTTCGATTCAGAGACCTCAATCAACTACAACTACTTCAGAGACTATGACGCTGTCGTCGGGCGGTACGTGGAGTCCGATCCGGTCGGGCTAAAGGGTGGCGTCAACACCTATAGCTACGCAAAGTCTGGCCCTAGCATGCGAATAGATCCGACGGGACTCTATGATGCTCCAGCCGTGGATGAGCCATGGCCGGAAACAGACACCGTTAGCATTCTGTGCAAGGCGCTGCACCCAGACGCGGAAGAGTATGCCTGCGACAATCGTTGCCAATGCGTATCTCTCGCGAAACAGGCACTCTGCGGACCAGGTAACCTGCGTTGCTTGGAGATCGTGAGAAATAAGCAATATGGATGTAAGCTCAAGTGCGCAACTGGGTTCTGTCCCGCCTCTCCGCCGACGCGATACGCCAATAATTGGGACGGTATCTTTGGCCGCTTCTTGTGAGGACAGGTATGCGAAACTCCATTTTACTTCTTTGTGCCGCATTGCTTTGCAGTGGCACATTTTACTTCGGCCTAATAACCGGCGAAGCTCGTGCCACCAACACAACTTCGATGGTGCTAATTGGATCCAGCGTGCTCGACAAACGAACCGTAATGGGGTTAATCAGGTTAGGCAATAGTGATGGCGCGGAGAGGTATATAAACTCATCGATAGACGCGGACCTAATTCAATTGAATGCCGTACTTGAGCATGCGACCGACAAGTCGTTGAAAGCGAGAACTGAGCAGACCATTGCGATTGTTGCACGGGATCGAGCTGGGCGCCCCGTCATCAAGAATCAATCGCTGCCCGAAGTCGACGCGAGAGTCAACTCGATTCTAAGTGCATCGCGCCCGCTCAAGTTAGGATCGCCGCCGAGTAATAAATAACAAAACTACCTCACAGGGCTCACATTTTGCGGCCGAACAGCGACCATCGGCGCTGACGGGTTCCCATACGTCGTGCCCAATCTCTTTAACTCATTTGCACGAAGGCTAGTGGAAAGCTGCGGCGGGCAAGTCTCGGGAGATGGACCACTCACGGGGTGGGGCGACGCTGGGAGCGTTGGATTTTGACGATGACCAAGATCGTAGCAGCAGCCCTAAAGTGGCACCCGTTTGTCGTGCTCGTTGCATACGGCTTTCTGGTCATCGATTACCAGCGATACCTTGACGGTAGCCTTAAGTACATCCGGCCGAACATGCCTGCAGCTCCAGAGGACATCCTTGGTCATGGATTCTGGGTGCCCTGGCTGATCCTAGTCGCTTGGTTTGCCCTTGCATGCTTCTTGAGCTATCGGTTCGGGATGCAGCGGAAGACAGGGTACTGGGTGGTCGTCGTCTGCGGCTTCGTACTGCTCAGCGTTGCCGATTTTTACCTCTATGGCGTGCTTGAGCGGCAGGTGCTCGCAGGGTGACCGGCGCCGTCGCGCGCACTGTCAGGGTGCCAAGATCGATGTAGTGCAGGATAGGCGGCGAGCCGCTCTTGTTTAACAGCACCTGCACATTTGCCGTGCAGTTTGCGACGGTCCGCGCAGGCGCGGGTACAGTTGCGGGTACGCGTTTTCGAAGCGTACAGTGAAATGTCTTCCGAATGATTGACTTGGGCGCGCGCTTGCTGTGCCTATCTCCGGCACCAGCCTGTCGCCAAACGCCGGCATTATGTGACCTACGTCACAGGCGGCAGCGCTTATGCGCCACGTGACGCCCCCGTGACACTGCCTGCGTGGCCCAAAGCTAGCCTTCGAGCTATGAAACTGGCTGAACTCCAGGTCCTGCATTTCGATGGTGCGACCTTCCCGCTGACCGCCGCCGAACTGGCTGCGGCGGGTGGGCATGGGCAAGCCTGGGTGATTGCGACCTGCCAGCGCACCGTGATCGTCGCCGCGGGGCGCGAGGCGCGGGCGGTGCTGGCCGAGCGGCTGCCCGAAGCTGCGCGTGCGCAGGGCTATACGGGCGCCGAAGCCTATGCCTTCCTGCTGCGCTTCGCCTGCGGCCTCGAGAGCCGGCTGGTGGGCGAGACCGAGATCTTCGGCCAGATCAAGGAATCGTGGCGCGAGTTCTGCGCCCATCCGGGAATACTCTCGCGCCAGCTCGACAGCTGGGTGCAGCTGCTCTTCCAGGACACGAAAGAAGTGCGGGCGCGCCAGCTCTCCGGGCTGGGCAGCGCCTCCTATGGTTCGCAGGTGCGGCGGCTCCTGGGAGTGGCTTCGGCCGGCCCGACGCTGCTGGTCGGCGCCGGGCAGCTGGCGCAGGCCGTGGCACCATGGATCGAGACGGGCGAGTTGCTGCTGTGGAACCGGACCCGCGACAAGGCGCTGGAGCTGGCGCGGGTGGTGTCGGAACGCCATCCGCAGCGCGCCTGCCGGGTGCTCGAGGCGACGGCCGAGGCCGAACTTGAAGCCTGGTCGACGGCCGGCGATATCGTGCTGTGCGTACCGGCCGACCCGGCGCGGGATGCGGCACGCATGGCGGCGTGGAAGGCTCGTCCGGCGCACAGTGGACGCATCGTGCACCTGGGGCTCGGCGAGGCGGGCGATGCCAGCTGGGCCGGAGTGCCCGGCCTGACCAGCCTCAATGCCCTGTTCGACATGCTGAAAGCGCAATCCGACCTGCGCAGCGTGCAGGTCAGCCGGGCGCGTCGCGCCTGCGCCGAAAAAGCGGTGTTGCGGTCCCTGGGCCCGAGCGCCACGCAGGCGCATGGCTGGGAAGATCTCGCGGCATTTGCCACCATAAGCCCTTAACTTCTCCTGAAGGGGCTTCCGTCCGGATGTTGCAGCGGCCACTACGGCTAGGCACTCGTCGTTCGCTGTTGGCGCGCGCGCAAAGTAGCGCCGTCGCGCGCCGCCTGGAGCAGCTCCATTCCGGTCTCAAGGTCGAACTCGTCGGCATCGACACCCGCGGCGATCGGATCACCAGCACCCCGCTCTCTCAGGTCGACGGCAAGGAGTTCTTCACCGCCGAGATCGATGCCGCGCTGCGCGCCGGGGATGTCGACCTGACGGTGCACTCCTACAAGGACCTGAGCCTGGAGCGGCCGGCGGATCTGCACCTCGGTGCCGTGCCGGCGCGCGAGAATCCGCGCGACATCGTGTATTTCGCCGCCGACGTGCCCGAGCGGCTCGCGAGCGGCGCGACGCTGCGCATCGGCAGCTCCTCGCCCCGCCGCCAGGCCTTCGTGCCCTCGTTCCTGGAGCGCGCCCTGCCCAATGCGCCGCGCATTGAACTGTGCGAACTGCGCGGCAATGTCGACACCCGCCTGCGGCGCCTGCGCGAGCCGCGCAGCAGTGGGCGGCAACTCGATGGCGTGATTCTCGCCTTCGCGGGCCTCTCGCGCCTGTGGCAGGACGAGGCCGTGGGTGCAGCGGCGCTGCTGCATGAACTGCTCGCGGGCCTGCCGCGCATGCTACTGCCGCTGACGCTCTGCCCGACCGCTCCGGCGCAGGGTGCGCTGGCGATCGAGTGCCGGAACGCAGATCTCGAAACGCGCGCGCTGCTCGCGGCAATCGACGATCCGGCCACGCGCGCCGGTATCGGCGTCGAGCGCGCGCTGCTCGCAGAGCGCGGCGGCGGCTGCCATCAGCGCTTCGGCGCGACGCAGGTGCAGGTCGATGGACTGGGCCCGCTGCTCTACCTGCGCGAGGCCGGCGAACAGGGCCCAATGGCCTCTGAAGTACGCTGGTCGTCGCCCGCGGGCCCGCGCACGCCGCTGCAGCCCTGGGATGGGAGCCTCCAGCCGGCGCCAGCGCTGGAGCCGCTCCCCGGGATCGCGGCCGAGGCGGCGCAGCGGCTCGCCGCGGTAAAAGCCGCATTCATTGCCCACCGCCGTGCGCTGCCCGAGCTGCCGGCCGCCGCCGTGAATCACTGTCCGCACCTCTGGGTGTCCGGCACCGAGAGCTGGTTTGCGCTGGCCGCGCGTGGCGCGTGGGTGGAGGGCTGCGCCGAGAGCCTGGGCTTCGGAGCGCTGCGCGCGATGCTCGCCTCGCCGCTCCTGGCGCTGCCGCCACTGCGCGAGTGGCTCGCGCTCACGAACCAGGAAGCCGCCGCGGGCTGGGCCGAGGTGCCGGTGCTGGCAACCTACCGGCATGTCAGCGACAGTGGCGGGGCGGGTGCGAGCGGTCCGGCCGGTCCCCCGCCGGAAGCGATGCAACTGTGGTGGCACAGCGGCGTACAGTTCGAACGCTGGGGTGCGCAGGCGCCGGGCGGCTGTCAGCATGCCTGCGGGCCCGGCAAGACCGCCGAAGCGCTGCGTCGCCGGGGCGTGCAGGATCTGACGGTCTTTCCCTCGGTGCAGCATTGGCGGGAGTGGTTGCGCACATGAACGTGAAGGCGGGACAGGGGAGCCTGAGTGTGATGCCCGCGCGGCGCACACGCCTGATCGCCGTGCTGGCCGCGGTCTGGATTGCCCTGGTGCTCAGCCTCGGCGCCTGGTGGGTCACGCTGGTGATACGCCAGGCGCGGCAGATCGGCGAGCTGCAGTCCCTCGCCGGCAGTGCCGATAGCGCGGTGGCGGCGCAATGGGCCAGCACCCGGCGCATGGTGGTCGGTGAGTCCAGTGTGTTCCTGCTGCTGCTGCTGGCGGTGACGGCGCTGCTGGGCTGGCTGTACTGGCGCGAAAACCGCCGCGCCCGCAGCATGCAGGCGTTTTTCGCCGCGTTCACCCACGAACTGCGCACTCCGCTCACGAGCATCCGCCTGCAGGCGGAAGCGATCGCTGAGGGGGATCAGCGCGCCGAACTGGCGCGCCGCCTGCTCGAGGATTCACACCGGCTGGAATCGCAGATCGACAAGACGCTGGAACTCGCGCGCATCGAGGGCGGCGGGCCGCTGGCCGAGCAGTCCGTGCCGCTGCGCGGCTGGCTCGATCGTTCCCTGTCCAGCATCGCGGGCGCGCACGGCGAGCGTGTGGAGCTGCGCATGCACCTCGACGATTCGCTGCCGCCGATCCTGGCCGACGCCGCCGCGGTGCAGATGATTCTGCGTAACCTGCTCGAAAATTCAGTGCGCCACGCGCGGCTCGAGCGCGTGCAGGTGCGCCTGACGGCACGCGCCCTCGACGGGAAGGTGATGCTCGAATACCACGACAATGGCGCCGGCACGGGCGTGCAGGGGCGCGAGCTCGGGCGTCTGTTCGGTCGCGGCGCCGCTTCCGGCGGCAGCGGGGTCGGCCTGTACCTGGTGCGGACGCTGATGCAGCGCATGGGCGGGCGCGCCGATTTCTACAGTG
>Ga0193713_1000253_pt1 | contig 18003 bp, 10 predicted proteins | sample H3a2metaG_FD_143054 | JGI IMG/M metagenome (GOLD analysis project Ga0193713, IMG submission 143054) | Soil microbial communities from a riparian zone of the East river system, Colorado, United States - H3a2 | ecosystem: Environmental > Terrestrial > Soil > Riparian zone | place: USA: East River... | reverse complement strand
GCCCGCGTCGGTTGCGGCGTTCGCCTGCTCTGCGAAATCTCGCTCGCGAGACACATTTGAGCGTTCACGATTTTGTTTGGCCGTTGTTTGTAAGTGAAAAAGTGCAGCAGCGCCGGCCGATCGTCAGTATGCCTGGGGTTTGTCAGTTATCTGTCAAGGAAGTTGCCGATGAAACGCGCGCTGCTCAGGAACTGGGGCTCCAAGCGGTTCTGCTTTTCGGGATTCCAGAACAAAAAGACGAACAGGCCAGCGGCGCCTATGCCGAAGACGGGATCGTCCAAAAAGCGCTGAGGGCCATAAAGTCAAAATGTCCAGACCTTGTCACCATCACCGATGTCTGCCTGTGTGAGTACATGAGCCATGGGCACTGTGGCGTGACACACATCGATGGAGATCATTTCCACGTTCTCAACGACGAGACTGTCGAGTTGTTGGTGAAGACGGCTCTCTCTCACGCCGCAGCTGGTGCGGACATCGTGGCGCCAAGCGACATGATGGACGGTCGCGTCGGTGCGATTCGCGAGGCGCTCGATGAGCGAGGCTTCGATCAAACGGCGATTATGAGTTACGCGGCCAAATTCGCGTCGGCTTTCTACGGGCCATTCCGCGAGGCCGCCGAGAGCCCGCCCCAGTTCGGCGACCGTCGCTCTTATCAGATGGATTTTGCCAACGCGAATGAAGCCTTGCGCGAGGTAGCACTGGATATCGACGAAGGAGCGGACATTGTGATGGTAAAACCTGCCTTGCCCTACATGGACATTTTGTGGCGAGTCCGTGAGCGGTTTCGAAAACCAACCGCCGTTTATCATGTGAGCGGCGAGTATGCGATGGTCAAGTCCGCCGTCGAGAAAGGGCTTCTGAACGAACGTGATGCCGTGCTTGAGATCATGACTGCTCTTAAGCGAGCTGGGGCCGATATCATTGTCACCTACTGGGCACGCGAACTCGCGAGATGGCTGCGGGAATAAAACGCGGCCGCGGCGAAACTGAGAGACACGCCAGGTTGAAACGGCTGGCGTTCCTTTGGGCGCAAGCCCAAGGCTATTCCGCGTGCGCGATGGAAGTCAGTCTGCCAAACTGCCGGTATCGTGCCGACGTCGCCGCGTATCGACTGGCGCCTGGGAAAATTGGATCGATAGCGATCTTTGAGTGTAAACAGGCGCTCTGCGATTTGCGTCGAGATAATTGTCAGAGCGACGTCGCCCGCCAGAGACTCGAAACAATTTCCCAACGCCGCCAGTTTCTCGAAAGGCGTCTCCGCGAACACTATCCGAACCTGCGGAACGGCGATTCCCTATTTCCCGAATTCGATTTGCCTGATTTCACCGTAGTCGGGCACCGTGGTTACGCGCGACTCTTGCGTGAGCTGCGTGCCCTGCAAAATCGCCTCTATGATTGTACCAAGTTCGACAGATTACTTCGCTACCGGTGCGCGAATTTGTATTTCCTCGTTCTGCCTGAGGAGTTATTCCGCGATTCGGAGATTCCCATCGACTGGGGCGCTCTTGTGGAAGACGACGGGACGCTCAAGCTCGTCCGTAAACCAATATGGCACGAAACAACAGCCGAGTATCACATTCGGCTGTTGCACCGAATCGCCGTGGCCGGAACACGAGTGATTAATCGGAAGTTCGAAATCACATTTGACGACATTGCAGCCTGGAGCCGGGATCCGCCTGTCCGCAGTAGACTTGGCGAAGGCGGGTGACCCCCAGCCCCCTCGCCTCAGCCACGCTAAACTGGCACGAGCAAATTGTGGCCAGTCATCTTTTTTGGCTGAGGCAGCCCAAGCAAAAACAAAAGAGTTGGTGCCACATCGGCCAGAATTCCGTCTTCGCATCGAAATCGTGCAGCATCGTTGGCCACGTAGATGAAATGCACAAGGTTGCTCGTGTGCGCAGTATTGGGTGAACCATCAGCGTTGCGCATCTTCTCGCAATTGCCATGGTCGGCGGTCACGATGGCTTTGCCGTCAAGCTCGAGAAGTTTGGGAATAATTCGCGCCATGCATTTATCCACTGTCTCTACAGCTTTGACTCCCGCTTCGATCACGCCGGTGTGGCCGACCATGTCGGGATTGGCGAAGTTGAGGATGATCAGATCGTAATTCGCCATTCGTGCGAGCACTTCATCGATGACTTCGAACGCGCTCATCTCTGGTTCTAAATCATAGGTAGCGACCTTTGGTGAAGGGATCAGCCTGCGGTCTTCGTCCGGAAAAGGCTTCTCGATCCCGCCGTTAAAAAAGTAGGTCACATGCGCGTACTTTTCAGTCTCAGCAATGCGCAATTGCCGTTTGCCGGCTGCGCTGACGATTTCGCCCAAGATGTCGGCGAGCTCTTCCGGCGCGAAAATGAACGGCGAAGAATAGGTCACATCGTATTGCGTTAGCGTGACAAAATGGACTTGCGGCCAGACCTCGCGGTCAAAGCCATCGAAATCCTTCAGCAAAAATGCCTGTGATAATTGGCGGGCGCGATCGGCGCGGAAATTGAAAAATAAAACCACGTCGCCATCACGCACCCGCTGCTCGTTTGCATGAGAAAAAATCAACGGCGGCATGAACTCGTCCGTTTTGCCGTTTTTGTATTGCTGCTCCACAGCCGCCGAGGGCGAAGACTTGCAGATTTCGCCGCGACCAAGAACAATCGCGTCCCACGCTTTTTTAGTACGGTCCCAACGCCGATCGCGATCCATCGAAAAATACCGGCCTACAACCGTGACAATTTGCCCGCCGCTTTTCTTGAGTTCTGTCTCGCAAGTTTTTAAATAAGCGGCGCCACCGGTCGGTGATGTGTCGCGCCCGTCCGTGAAAGCATGAACGAAAATCTCCGCAACACCTGCATCGTGCGCCGCGTTCGCAAGCGCGATCATGTGCGAATAATGGCTGTGTACACCGCCGTCTGAAACCAGCCCGATCAAATGAAGGCGGTGACCGCGCGCACTGGCAAAAGTTTCCTGCAAAACCCGGTTACGCGTTAATTCGCCCTCTTCAATTGCCTTATTAATTCGCGTCAGATCCTGGTAAACGATTCTACCGGCTCCCAAGTTGAGATGACCAACCTCCGAATTGCCCATTTGTCCTTCCGGGAGGCCAACATCGCTTCCGCTTGCGCTCAATTTGGAGCCTGGATAATCCCGGTAGAGCTCGTCATGAAATGGAGTCGACGCGAGAAGGGTTGCATCACCATTTTCCTTGCGCTTGTCCTTGCCGCCCGGATTAATGCCCCAGCCGTCGCGAATAATTAGCATCACCGGACCAGCCATACGTCGCGCACTTTGGCCATGAATGACAAAGTCGACAAGCGGTTCTTTCTTCCTGGATATGGGTCCAGTTTCCAAGTTTACTAGCTTAGCAACACGCACCTTACAAACTTGCTTCACTATTTGCGACGGTCATAGACCGCCGCTACAGGGAAGGTAATGAAGTGGCGCAACCAGTTGCTGGCACTTTTTTGTCTCCTCGCCTTTGCTGGAATTGGTGTCCTTTATTTTCAGCACTGGGTCATCCGGAAGCCTTTCGGAATTATCTTGTTTGTTGGAGAAGGCCTTTCCCCTGCCCGGCTTGCCCCAACCCGCGCCTATGCCGCTGGCGCCAGCACGCGCCTGAACCTGGATTCGATGTCTCATGCAGCTTTGCTGATGAATTATTCAAAGGATTTCGCCGCTCCAGACCAGGCGGCCGCTGCGACCGCAATTGCGACTGGTGAGAGAGTGGCGAATCGCGCCGTTGCGATCAATGCCGACGGGAAAGCAATCAAGAGCATCATTGAACTAGCGCGGGAATACGGACGGGCCACGGGACTCATAACGGACACGAAGCTCACCGATCCGACGAGCGCGGCCTTTTACGCACATCCCGCCGAGTCGAGCGATGCCGAGAAGATCGCAACCGAGTTTGTGGATCGCGGAAGTGTCGACATAGCGATGTGTGGCGGTGCTGCACAATTTCTTCCCGTCACAAAGGGCGGCGATAGACAGGACAGCCGTGATCTTTTACTCGAGCTCCGTGGCAACGGGTTTGATATTGTTCAAACCCGAGCCGAGCTGGACGCGGTTCCCGCGTGGCGCCGTCCGAAACTGGTCGGCGTTTTTAGTAAAGAAGATCTCGCGTTCGTGAACCAGGTAAAAGAAAGAAGTCAGCAGCCCAGTCTTTCAGATATGGTGCGGCGAGCAATCCAATTGCTCCAGTACAACGTTGGCGGGTATTTACTGGTGGTTGATGCAGGGTTAATGCGAAAAGCAGCGCAGGAAAACAATGGGGAGAGGACCTTGAGCCAAACGGTCGAACTGGACCGTGCGGTTGGCATCGCGCGAAGTTACGGCGGAGAAAAATCGACGATCGTGGTCTGCGGAGATGTGGCGATCGGCGGATTAAACCTGAATGGATTTCCCTTTCTCAAAGACAGCGGCATTGCCCTCTTAGGCTTTAATTCTGCCGGCCAGCCCTGGATTACCTGGGCCACCGGTCCGAATGGCGATAAATCGTACGGAGCAGCGAAAATACCAAGTAAACAAGACGAAAATCAGACCAGGCAACCGCAGACGGAACAACCCGAACCGGCGGCGTTTTACACGAAATCTGCTCTGGTGACTGTTGAAGACGTCGTCGCATTTGGCAATGGTCCCGGAACAGATGCTCTGGCAGGAGTAGTGGAGAGCACCAAGGTGTTCGAAATTCTGCGCGATGAACTCTGACGGAAATGACGAAATCCGAATATCAGCGTTGAAAGACTTCAATCGCAGGCGGCTATCCTGCATTTATTTTGCCGTTTCACGATAAGGCAACCCCAACTCATAGAGCGCGATCTGCTGTTGAAGCTCGGGGGCTAATGAATCATCACCCTGGCTCCGCCTCAGCTGCATCGCAGTTCGGGCGCTTTCAATCGCTTTTCCAAATTGGCCAGCTTCCGCATATGCCGCTGCCAGGGTCCGTAGCACGAGCGCATTGGTGCCTCCGGAAAGTTGGTTAGCTTGCCTCGCAAGTTGAATCGCCCTAGCTCCGTTTCGCAGTGAGGCGTTGGAATTTGTGGCCAGTAACCACGCCAGATTATTTAAAGCGGAAACGGATTGCGGAGAAATCTCCAACGCCTTTTCATAGTGTTTGACGGCTTCGGCCGATTGACCTTTTTCATCAAGAGCAATGGCGAGGACCGTGTGACAGTCTGCGTTATTAGGCTGAATCAACAAGGCGGCCCGAGAATGCTCGATCGCCGCATCAAGCTTCCCTTTCTCAAGCAGAGAATGGCCAAGACCGTAACGGGCAAGAAAGTAATCGGGACGTATTGCAACCGCTTTTTCGTAGTGAACGATCGCGTCGTCGATTCGTCTCTTTTGAAGAAGAGCATTGGCCAAGGCCACTTGAGCATCTGGATCGTTTGGTTGCATCCTGACTGCTTTGTCGCAATGGAAAATCGCCTCGTCCACCTGGCCTTTACCCAGAAGAGCGGTTCCGAGATTGTAATCGGCATCCCAAAAATTCGGCTGCATTTGCAACGTCGTCCGATAATGCGCAATCGCATCGTCAAGCTGACCTTTTTCAAACAGTACGATGCCCAAATTGTTGTGAGCCATCCAGCAACTGGGATTTCTGGACAGAGTCGTGCGCCAGAGCGTTTCGATGTTGCCATACATTGCAGCTTGTCGCCACGTCAGTGTCGCCAGGAGTGCCACCACACAGAGCGCCGCGCTAAAGATTATGTTGCGGCTGCTCTTAGATGCCTCGGCCAGATTGACCAGACCGGCCGATGCCAGGGCGATCGGACCGATACAGGCCAGATACTGATAATGATCGGCTACAAAGGTGTAGCGAAATGTATAAAGCATGATGAACCCCAGCACCGGGCTCAGGGTCGCAACAAAAAATGCCGCTGCGACCTCAACACAGCGTCCCACATAACGACGGAGAAAATAGATTGCCCCGCACACGATAACTCCCGCCAACAGCCATGCGTAGTTGAGCAGATGAGTCGGCGCGATATCCCATCGCGGATAAATAAATGCGAGATTAGATGGCCAGGTAAGTTTGCTCAGATAAAACCAAATGGCGCGGCTCGCGACGAGAACCCGTTCGATTGGGCTCAGGAACGTAAAAACAGCGCGGCTCGTCCCCTGATGGTAGCGCTCCCACCACATCGCTAATACGCCCATGGCGATGCCGAGAACAACGAAGGGAATGATCTGGAAAATTCGTTTCCAACTGATGGGCTTCTTCTGCAGCCACAAAATCAAAAACAACGCTGCCGGCAGCGTGCAGGCCGTTGTCTTGGCCGAAAGCGCCAATAGATAAAGGATCAGGGCGAGTACATAAAACAGCCAGGGCCGCTTCGTTCTCCCGTCAGCAAACGCAATCCAGGCAAGGAGCGTGAGCAAAAAGAAGAAGCCCATTAGTACATTTTTGCGTTCCGTGATCCAGGCGACCGATTCCACCTGCACGGGATGCAGCGCGAAAATTGCTCCAGCCAGCCATGCTCCCGGGACCTTTAACCGCGTCAGTACCAACCAAACCAGCAGTGCGTTGGCGATATGCAGCAGAAGATTCACCCAATGATAACCGGTTGGATCGAGGCCCCAAAGCGCGTGCTCGATGCGAAACGTTGTATAAGTCAGCGGGAAATACTGCGAAGGTGAAGCGAGCGAAAACCAGATCCGCCGTAGACCATCAGGCGCCGTCAACAGCTCATTATTGGTGATGTAAACGTCGTCGTCCCAGAGAAAACCTCCGTTCCACGCGGGCCGGTACGCAAAGATCGTCACAGCCGCCAGAATCAAACCAAAAAGCAACCCGCTCCACCATGCACGGCGAGGCTGCTCCGTGGTTCGTTGGGATATTTCTTTGCTTCCGGCCACTGCTTCCATTCCAGTGTTGGAATTCCCTGATTCGCTCCGTTAAGGGAGGTGAAACCAATTATAATCGCTGGAGAACGCCGGCCAGTTAACAACGGATTGCGAGACGACGATGAAGAGCACAATTCCTCCAAATAAAATTATCCGAGGGATCCCCGAAAAGGCGCGGTCCAGCACGCGCGAGTAAAGCAGGAAAAATGGAACTGCGGCAGCGCTGAGCAGCCTTCCGGAAGTGAAATACGGATGCTCGCGGGACGGATAGACGCAAAGCCCGAAGTCGAAGGCCATTGATAGAAGGGCAACGAACAAGATCAGAACTGCGACGCTTGAAAACGCCAGCCAAAGACTCTCTCGTTGAAGGTCAGTGAGCTTGGTTGAACGCGGAAACAGGCTGATCACGGCCAGGCCAATCGCGAGCGTGGACGAAATCCAGTAGAACGCGTCGCTCCCTTGGGAGGCGAGTCGTTTCCCATGCCAGATGAATTCGCCTCGCCACAAACTCGCGATCAACTCTGGCCAGAACTCCTTCACTCCATTCAGTGTGAAAATAGGGTGCGGCAACCAATCGCTAACCCGTTTGCGAGTCCATCCTAGGAACTCAATCTTCGAGCCAGTGGCGGTGAGATCGCCGAACGTATGATAATTCCACGCAAACCAAACAGCGATTGGGACGGCTGCGGATACTATCAATACGGCGAGGGATACTAAAAGGGCGCGCAATGTTCTCCTTTGGGGGAGATTTCGAAGCTTGAAGATCACAGCTATTCCGGCGACGGGGAGCAGAGCAATGTTCGTTATCTTCGCGAGACACGTCGCGGCGAACGCAAGCCCGGTCCACATTGCCAGAGGCAGAGTCGGTGGCTCGGCCCGCAAAAATTTTATCAAACCGATAAAAGCGATTCCAAAGCAAAGCGGGGAGAGCACATCGCTTTGTATTGAATAAAAAACGGTCTGCGGCCAAACGGCCAGCAATACCGGAACGCTAAGATGTATGAATTGGCGATCGGGAAACACGAGCTTTGCAGCGACGAACCCTATCCAGACCAAGCTCCCGGCGACAAACACGTTCAAAAAGCGAACCCAATACAACAGCCAGGCGCCCGTAATGCCAAAGACGCGGCCAAGATTTAACCAGAGGCCCGCGATCGCATAATAAAGTGGTGGTTCCCCTGACTCGTGATTTTGATTGGATCGCCACCACGCCGAGCTGCTTTTTACGGCCTGCTCGCGCTGCTCAGCTGGCAACGTCCAGTTTGCCGGCGGAAAATCGTTCGTCTCGAACTGTTGCGGAGCCATAAAGAACTCCGGGGTGCCGTACAGAGAAATGTAATATGCAGATTCGGAAGAATAATGACCCAAATCGCGCGGCGGCTCACCTCGTGCGTATTTCATCACCAAATCTACGTGCGCCTGCTCATCGACATTATTGAAAAACGGAAATGCTGCGCAGAAGAGGAAGGTGCGAACTCCAGCGACCAGGCATAAGAACCAAATAAACAGCTTCGCCGATTCCTGAGGGCCTGCTTGTTCACATCTTGCGTCAGGTGGCCTCTTCATCGATTTAGCACTTCTAATGCCGACTAAAAGTCGCGATCAAGAAAGAGTGCTGCGGATTGCATGGTGGCTCGCCGCAGCTGGTGTTTTTGGCCTCGTGATTGCCATCAGAATTCGACTTCTTGGAGTTCCACTCGAGCGCGACGAAGGCGAATACGCTTATGCCGGTCAACTCATTTTGCAAGGTGTTCCACCATACACGCTCGCTTACAACATGAAGTTCCCAGGCACTTATGCAGCCTACGCCGCAATCATGTCGATCTTTGGGCAAACAATAACCGGAATTCATTTGGGACTGCTTCTAGTTAACGCAGCTACGATCATTTTGATTTTTTTACTGGGCCGCCAACTTGTGAATTCGGTAGTAGGACTTGCCGCAGGAATGAGTTATGCCGTGCTCTCTGTAAGCCCCTCGGTGCTGGGGTTTGCCGGCCATGCTACACATTTTGTGCTGCTCCCGGCGCTCGGCGGAACATTGCTTCTGCTCAAAGCCACAGATCGCCAAGCCTTTGGATTGCTATTCGCGAGCGGGCTGCTGTTCGGCCTTGGAGTGTTAATGAAGCAGCCTGCGGTTTTCTTCGCGCTGTTTGGAGCGATTTATCTTGTTTTCAATAATCTTCGTCGTCGATTCCGACCCCAAACAATTTTTCTGCGAACCCTGATTTTCAGTGCCGGCGTAATTCTTCCCTTGGGAATTACTTGCCTCCTTTTCTGGCGTATGGGTGTGTTCGACAGATTCTGGTTTTGGACAATCGATTACGCCCGTCAGTACGGCAGCCTGGTTCCTTTCAGCCAAGCGCCGCGAATTTTCTTCTACAGCGCAAAGGAAGTAATTGTGGCGGGCTGGCCAACCTGGACACTGGCTGGAATCGGACTCGTTGCGGGTTTGTGGGAGCAACGAACACGTCCAATCGCAGTTTTTCTGCTGGGCTTACTATTCTTCTCTGCATTGGCGCTATGCGCGGGATTCTATTTTCGATTGCACTATTTCATTTTGGTGCTTCCAGCTGTTTCGCTGCTTGCGGGCATTGCCATCAGCAGATTGTCGTATCGCAGTGTAGATCGATCAATCGTAGTCCAATTTACCCCGATCTTAATTCTGGGATTTGCTCTTGCTTGGCCGATTATCACACAAGGAAAGTTCTTTTTTGAAGCGTCCCCTGCCGATGCTTCTCGAATGATTTATCCAGAGAGTCCCTTTGTGGAATCCATCAGAATTGCAGAATACCTGCGGGAACATACGACCCGAAGTGACACGATCGCCGTGCTGGGTTCCGAGCCGCAGATTTATTTTTATTCCGGCCGACATTCCGCAACCGGCTACATTTATACTTACGGCCTGATGGAACCCCAGAAGTATGCCACCCAAATGCAGCAAGAAATGATCCGTGACATTGAACGTGCCCATCCCAAATTTCTCATCTCTGTCGTGATGCCAGATTCTTGGCTGCAACGACCGGAATCCGAGCGGTTGATCTTCACCTGGGCTAATGAGTACACGGCGCAAAACTATACTGTGGCAGGTTTCGTGAACATGGTCGCGCCAGACAAAGCAGATTATTATTTGGGTGACGTACCACAATCAGTGCCACAGCTGGGAAAATACATTTTGATCTACCAGAGGAAATCCTAATGGAATGACGAAGTCCGAATGACGGATGACGAATTAATGACGAAGCTCGAATGGCAAAAACACGCACGGCGGTCTTCGCGTCTTTTCAGGTTTCTTCATTTGGATTTCCTTCGTCATTCGCATTCGTGCTTCGTCATTCTTTCGAACGCAGCGCATGCACCGGCTCAGAGCTCAATCGATAAGTCCACCTAAAGTCCACCGCGGTTGGCTTACCATCGGGATCTGCGTCATTCTGGCGGGCCTGACATGGCTTGTTTTTGGCCAAACGCTCTGGCACGACTTCATTAATTATGACGATCCGCGTTACGTCTATGAAAACACGAAAATAACCGGTGGGCTCAGCATTAGCGGTATTGCCTGGGCATTTACTCATATTCATTCCATGAACTGGCATCCGCTAACGACCATTTCGCACATGCTCGACTGCCAGCTATATGGATTGAATGCAGGATGGCATCATTTTACCAACGTACTCCTCCACACCCTGGCGGCCATCCTTCTTTTTCTTGCGCTGCAACAGATGACCGACGCGGTGTGGCGAAGCGCTTTTGTAGCAGCGGTGTTCGCAATTCATCCGCTACGCGTCGAATCCGTTGCGTGGATAGCAGAACGAAAGGATGTGCTAAGCGGCGTATGTTTCATGCTTACATTGCTCGCCTATGTCTGTTACACGCGCGCGCCGTCACTGAGACGTTACCTGGCAGTGGTACTGGTGTTTGTGTTAGGCCTTATGTCAAAACCGATGCTGGTCACGTTGCCATTGGTATTACTGGTTCTTGACTATTGGCCACTCTCCAGAATCGGCGGTCACAGGTCAGGCACTGGACGTCAGTTATTAATACCTGTCTTAGAAAAGGTTCCCCTGATAGTTCTGTCCACCGTTTCAAGCATCATCACGTTTCTTGTACAGAAAGGTGCGGTCGGTCGGACCGAGGAGTTACCGATATTGGAACGAATCAACAATGCGGTAGTCAGCTATGTCCTATACCTCCGGCAGATGCTCTGGCCGATGGACCTCGCGGTGTTCTACCCGCATCCTGAGAACCGCCTACCGCTTTCGGAAATCGCCTTCTGTCTCCTCCTTCTAATTTGTATCACGTGCGTAGCTATCGCTCTGCGAAAAAAGCGGCCCTACCTTATAACGGGTTGGTTATGGTATCTGGGCATGCTCGTACCTGTCATCGGATTGGTGCAAGTCGGATGGCAGGGCCGGGCTGACCGATACACATATTTACCGCAGATTGGCCTCTATATAGCAACTACATGGGCAGTGGCCGATCTGACAAGTTTGTGGCGACGTCAACGCACAATTTTGAGCGCCGCTGCAATACTTGTCATCGGCGCTTTGAGCTTGTGCGCCTGGGTTCAAACCTCGTATTGGCGCGAGAGCGAAAGATTATTCAGGCATGCCCTTGCTGTAACCACAAACAATGATGTTGCTGAAAACAACCTCGGCATCGTCTTTTTGGGACAAGGTAAGGTCGACGAGGCTATCTCGCTCCTGCAATCAGCCGTGGATCTTCGGCCAGACAATAGCCCTGCCCATGAAAATCTTGCCAAGGCTCTTCTCCAAAAAGGTCAAGTTGACGACGCATTGATCCAGTACCGTAAATTACTCGAACTACAACCCGATAACATAGAGGTTCACAACATCGTCGGCACGGTTTTTACCCAGCAAGGTCGTGTTGTCGAAGGTGTCGAAGAATGGCAGAAGGTATTGGCGATTCAACCCGATAACGGAAACGCAATGAGTAACCTCGCGTGGGTGTTTGCAACGTCACCAGATCAGTCTCTTCGAGATGGTCCAAAAGCGGTTGAACTGGCAAAGCAAGCCCTACGCATTTCCGGAGGCAGAATTCCAATACTCTTCCGAACATTAGCTGCCGCTTATGCCGAAAGTGGCGAGTTTTCCAAGGCAATGCAGACTGCGCAGCAGGGGATTGAATTGGCCAATAGCCAGGGAAACTCGGGACTGGCTACCGAGCTCCAGGGCAATATTGCACTTTACCAAGAACAGCGGCCGCTGCGGGATCCTAGTTTAACACATGGCACCTCGCCGCCCCACAGCGAATAACACAAAGCGGCAGGCTTACGAGCGACCAGGTAAGCTAGCGCGAGGTGTTCGCACTCGTAGTATAACTGTCATTATATACCTGTTCCTTGCCGGAATCAGCCTGGCCGTATTTGCCCAAACAATCCGTTATGAGTTCGTCAATTTCGATGACGATTTATACGTCTACAATGCCCCGGGAATTCAGGCTGGACTAACGATAAAGGGGATAGGTCTCGCCTTTACCAGCCAACATGCACGCAACTGGCATCCATTAACGACTCTGTCGCATATGCTGGACTGTCAACTATACGGCCTGAACGCTGGCGGCCATCATGCTACCAACATTATCTTGCATACGATCGCGGTGCTCCTCCTGTTTCAGGTGTTGCAGCAAATGACTGGTGCAGTATGGAAGAGTACGATTGTCGCAGCACTATTTGCCGTGCACCCCTTGCATGTCGAATCCGTGGCATGGATAAGCGAGCGAAAAGACCTTCTGAGCGCTGTCTTCTTTTTACTCATGCTGGGCGCATACAGTCGTTATGCACGCGCACCGTCTATAACGCGGTACCTGGCGGTCGTTGTGCTCTTCGCAGCTGGGCTCATGTCCAAGCCAATGTTGGTAAGTGCCCCCATCATCCTTCTCCTTCTCGATTACTGGCCGCTACGCCGTTTTGAACAACCCTCCTTACCAACAGGGAAGAAGAAAATCGCACGGTGCAACAGTCAAAAACACATGATACGACGCCTCTTTCTGGAAAAGATTCCGTTGCTTATTCTTTCCGTAGGCGCCTGCATCGTCACATTTATCCTGCAAAAGCGCGCGGCTGGCGCGATCCCGCCGTTGCCGCTCCTTTGGCGGGTGCAAAACGCGTTCGCAAGTTACGCGATTTACGCGTGGAAAACGTTATGGCCGACAGACCTCGCGGTTTTCTATCCTCACCCAAATGACACTCTGGCAATTTGGGAAGTCATTTCCGCGATCGCAGTCCTGCTGGCCATCACTGCGGCAGCGATCGTTTTCCGAAACCAACGACCTTATCTGTTCACCGGATGGTTCTGGTATCTCGTTATGCTGGTGCCGGTGATTGGCATCATCCAGGTCGGAGAACAAGGTCATGCAGATCGTTATACGTACCTCCCACATATCGGTCTGTTTCTACTTGCAGTTTGGCTTGCTGCTGACGTGATTGGAGTCCGCCGGTCCAGATCACAGTTTGCCGTAGCCGTCGCGGTCGCGATAGCAATTATCGCTGCTCTGGCATGGCGCGCATTTATTCAGACTTCTAATTGGCGCAATAGCGAGACTCTTTGGACCCATGCTCTTGCGGTGAGTCCTGACAACGACGTTGCCCACAATAATCTCGGGTACTTGTGTGCCGGCCGCGGTGAGTTAGACAAAGCGATCTCGCACTTTGAGAGTGCCGCAAGGATTAGGTCTGGTAAGCGGGACGCCCACTACGACTTGGGTTCGGCTTTTGTGCAAATGAATCTCGCTGACGATCTCGCCAGAAAAGGGCGATCCGACGAAGCGATGGTCCATTACGAGGAGGCAATCAGATTGCAACCGAATTATGCAGACGCCTATTACAACCGCGGTAGCGTTCTTTTTGCAAAAGGCCGCACCGACGAAGCGATCGCTGATTTGGAGAAAACTCTCCAAATACAGCCCAATGACGCGGATGCCCATACCGGGCTTGGTAATGCTCTTTTGCGGAAGGGTTCGCTGCACGAGGCGATTGCCCAGTACGAAAAAGCCTTGGCTTTGGCTCCTGAAGATCCTCATTCTCGTAACAACATTGCCTGGGTATTGGCGACAGCTTCTGATGCCTCAATCCGCGACGGCGGCAAAGCGGTCGGATTTGCCGAGGAAGCAGTGCAGCTTTCAGGCGGTAGAGAACCACGGTTTCTTCGGACGCTCGCAGCTGCTTACGCGGAGAACGGCCGGTTCTCTGAGGCCCTCGCCGTGGCGCAACAAGCTGTAGTCATAGCTACTATGCAGGAGAAGACCGACGTCAGGAATCGTCTCGAGAAAGACCTTGTGCTTTATCGCGGACGCCTCCCGCTTCGGGAAAACTCTCCGGAAAACTAGCGAACGGCGGATTACGCAGACACCACAGATAAATGACCAGACGGCAACGTCCGCTGAAATGACGAAGCACTAATGACTAGTGACGAAGGAAGCACAAAGCTCGAATGTCGAAGAAGCGACGTCGCGACGTCTCCTTGTTTAATCATTCGTCATTCCTTCGAGCTTCGTCATTCGGAGTTCGTCATTGTCTCATCCTTTATCCGCTAATTTGCATGATTCGCGGGTTAAACCTGGCGCTAGGTAACACTATCTCGCTTCCTTGTGATAAGGGAGACCCAGCTCATAGAGCGAGATTTCATCCCGGAGAGCGCTGGATAAGGTGGAGTTCCCCTGGATCTCTGCCGCTTGCAACGCCTGTTCAGCAGTTTTCTTGGCCTCAACAAAGTGGCCAGTCTCAGCGTATGCCGCAGCAAGGATGCGTAGAACAATCGCATGATTTTCGCTCCGAGAGCTTTCGGATTCTGCTCGTTCGGCCAAGAGGACGGCCTCTGATCCATTTCTGAGCGATGGGTCGGCAGCCGTAGCCAGCAGCCATGCCAGATTGCTCTCGGCAGCTACGTTATCAGGCACAATCCGAAGCGCATCCCTGTATTGCGCAATCGCGTCTCGGACGCGGCCTTTTGCGAGGAACACGCTTCCCAGATTTGCGCGAGCATCCGCGTTCTCCGGGCGCAACTCGAGGACTTTTTGATAATGAACGATCGCCTCATCTTTCCGACCCGTTCGAAACAAAGCGCTCGCAAGGTTGTACTGAGCCTCAGCCTGGTTTGGCGATACCGCGAGGCAGGCTGAGTAACAAGCGATCGCACCATCTAAATCACCGTTGGAAAGAAGCGCATTCGCTAGATTGCAAGAGGCATCGGCGTAATCTGGCTGGATTGCGAGGGCCTTCCGATAATGAGCAATCGCCTCATCTACACGCCCACTCGCAAAAAGCGTAGTACCAAGATTATTGTGTGCTTCTGCATCAGCAGGATTTATTTCCAGTGCTTTCTCATAATGAGCGATAGCTTCGTCGATCTGGCCTTTCTGTACGAGAAGCCGGCCTAGATTATAATGCGCCTCCGCATAACTTGGCCGCAGCTCAACGGCCCGGCGATAATGAGCAATCGCCCCATCAGCGTCGCCTTGGTCATTGAGAGCAATACCCAAATTGTAATGCGCCATCCAGCAACCGGGATTCTTTGTCAGTGTCCCTGTGTACAGGGTGACAAGATTGTGGTAAACGGCAGTTTGTCGCCATGTCAAAAAAACGAGTCCAAGCAAAAATAGTCCGCAGGTTAACGGAAGCAGAGACGATTTCCACCCGATCGCAGCAATGCTTCCACCAGAAAATTGTAGGGCGTCTGTGTCAGACGCCAACTGGGACGGCGTTTCACCGAAACGCCCTACAATCGTTACGATGCCTGCGCCAGCTAATGCCAGAGGCCCCATGCTCGCCAGATATTGAAAATGGTCGCTCACAAACGAGTAGCGAAAGAAATAGACGCTGAAAAATCCAAGCACCGGGAACAGGGAAACCACATAGTATGCAGCGGCAAAGAATGCGGCGCGGCTCCATTTCGCGCGGATCAACCACAAGGCAAGCAAGCCAGCTAATGCCGCGACGAGTGGCAAATAAGCCATTAGCTGGGAAGAATTAATTTTCCACCGCGAATAAATAAAGATCAACGGATGCGGCCATGCCAGTTTCGCCAGGTAAAACCAGATTGCACGCCCCGCGATGATAAGCCTCTCCGGCCAGGTCTGCGCCCACTCAACACCGATTGCGCCAGCGTGGAACTTCTGTTCCAAAATCGTCCAGACGCTCGCGAGCGCGGATATTAACAAAAACGGCGCGAGCGCGGCGATATCACGCCAGTAGATCCGCCCTTTTCGCCACCAGACACAGAGGGCAAGTACCACAGGCAACATGATCACGGAGGGCTTGCTTAGGGTCGCCAGAATGAAGAAAGACAAGGACGAAACGAACCACATCAAGCAATACCTGTCGCCGGCTCGTCGCCTGGACGTGCTAGAGACAGCTCCTTCCTGGTCTGCTGTGCCTTGGATCCGTAATATCCGCCTAATCCGCAGTCGCTCCTCCCATTTTAAAAAACAGAAGATCGCCAAGAGATAAAAGAAGCCCGATTGCGTGTTTTTCAGCTCAGTTACCCAGGCGACTGATTGGACCATCACCGGGTGCAAAGCCCATAGCGCCGCTCCCAGCCACGCGCCGCGAACATTTAGTTGTCGCAAGACCTGCCAGAGCAAGACAGCCGATCCGGCGTGCAAAAGCACATTCAGGAGATGGTATGGCCAGGGCGACAGGCCGACGAATTTATGCACAGTCCAAAAAGTCGTAAGCACCAACGGGTAATAGACGGCCCGCGCGCTGGTCCAAATTTCTTTCAATCCCAGCGGACCAACGATGCAGGGGTTTCGAGTCAGATGTGATTCGTCATCCCAAATGAATCCGGCGGTAAAGACTCGGGCGTAGGCGATGAAAACGAGGGCGATGACAAGGAATCCCAAGAGCCACGCCTTCTGCGACACCCGCCGTCGCGCATTGCACAGTTCCCCAACCTGCGAGGCCATGCTGTTCAAGGGAGTGTTTGCCGGCAATAGCCCAGCGTTTTAACGCTGGGCCTAGCGAGTGAAGAATGAGAAGTCCCGTGGGGACGAAAGAGTAGCTCAGTCCAACATCGATTCCTCATAATCAAAACCGTGCCTGCGAAGCATCGTAACAAACTCCTCCCGAAACGATCGGGTTCGGTGATGGTTCGGTTGATCGCGAATGTAGGCCGTTGTCGCTTCGATACCGGATACACCGATGCTGAATGCACCATAGCCTTCCTGCCAACAAAAGGAACGCATCTTCGGGAATGTTTCGTGAATCCATTTCGATGAGTTGCCTTTCAGGAGTTGGATCGCTTTGGCAACGGATAATGTCGCTGGTAGGGAGAGCAAAATGTGGACGTGATCTGTGGCTCCACCGATAGCGAGCGCTTTCATCTGGTTTTGTCTGGCAATGCCGCCCAGGTACGGCCAGAGGCGGTCTCGTAATTCCGAGCTTAGGAAAGCTTCGCGAATTTTTGTGCTCCAGACACAATGAACAAGACAACTCGAAAACGAATGCATGATCGATGACTCCTTTCGTCTCTACTGGGACTCGCTGTGAATTGTATCATGGTTACCCAGCGTTAAAAGCGCTGGGCTATTATCGAAAACGTTAGTGATCGCGCCCGGCCATAACGCGCGATCGCATTGGCTAACATGCCGCGGCTATATCGGCCCGGGGCGAACCCCCCTTAGGACACGGCAAAAAGCAAAACGGCCGGACTCTGTAAGGAGTCCGGCCGCTGTAAATTTGCGCTAGCTGATTTTTAGAAGCGCTTCTTCAGCCCGACGTACCAGAACCGGCCTTTGATCGTGGTCAGCGATTCGTCGTAACCGTTCTCAAAGCTGCCAGCTACAAACGGTGGATCTTCATCCAACACGTTCTGCATGCCGAGCGTAACCGTGGTGTTATTGAGCCACCATTTCCAGTTGCTGCAGCCGTACTCAGCCGTGGACACTGGGACGACATTCTTGTCCTTGCCATCCTTCATCCTCACGTTTTTGCCGCCATCCTTGGCAAAGCCTGGCACCTCGGCTGGCGCGGGCGGCGGCAGGTTGAACGTGTAGTTTAAGATCAGGTCGAACGTGGTCCACGCCGACACTTTCCGCGCAAACGGGCTCTCGTCGCCGGCGGTAAAAACCTCACCGGTGCGAGTGACGGTCACGGTGCTGCCTTCCGGGATTGTTCGCGGGGTCTGCGGTTTGCTGCCAACGATTGATTGGTTG
>Ga0193713_1000252_pt1 | contig 18035 bp, 15 predicted proteins | sample H3a2metaG_FD_143054 | JGI IMG/M metagenome (GOLD analysis project Ga0193713, IMG submission 143054) | Soil microbial communities from a riparian zone of the East river system, Colorado, United States - H3a2 | ecosystem: Environmental > Terrestrial > Soil > Riparian zone | place: USA: East River... | reverse complement strand
TGGACCTCGCGGACGATGTCGTTCAGGCGGAGGAGATCCTGCGTCACCTTGTCGAGGCGGTTCTCGGTCTCCTTCTTTCGGGCGCGGTACTTCGAGATTCCCGCGGCCTCGTCGAAGACCAGCCGGCGCTGGCGCGGGTCGCTCGTCACGAGCCGGTCGATCTTCCCCTGCTCGATGATCGAGTAGTTGTCCGCCCCGATGCCGGTTCCGTACAGGAGGTCGCGGATGTCCTTCAGCCGGCAGAGGGAGCCGTTGATGAAGTACTCCCCCTCTCCCGTGGCGTGAAGCTTCCGGGTGATCGTGACTTCCTCGAAGTCGATGGGAAGCGCTCGATCGGAGTTGTCGAGCGTGAGCGAGACCTCGGCCATCCCCGCGGGGCCGATGCCCTCGGCGCCCTTGAAGATGACGTCGATCATCTCCTCGCCGCGGACGGACTTGTAGGAAAGCGTGCCGAGCACCCACTTGATGGCGTCGACGACGTTGGACTTGCCGCAGCCGTTGGGTCCGACGATGCCGGTGATGCCGGGCTCGAAGGCGATCTCCGTCCGGTTGGCGAAGGACTTGAACCCGCACATCTCGAGTTTCTTGAGCTGCATCGTTGTATGTGTCCTGCAGTTGGTGAGTTGTCAGACCTCGGACTTCAGACTTCAACCAATGCCTGAAGGCCGGGGCTGACGACTAGGCCAGGAGGATCCCTGCCAGCGAGCGGAGGGCCCGCATCAGCCTGTGAATGACCCCTCTCATACGACTCCCCCTCTCAAAGACGACAAGAATGTATCGGCAGATTAACAGGGCCTGTTGAGTGAGATTGCGGGATCCTTTGACCCTCGACGATGACGGATGACAGATGACGGCTTACCCGAACAGGACCGGCCGATCGATCAGGCCCTGCCGGATGGCGGCGTAATGGGCGTGGCGGGAGGGGGCGATGGCGCCCGAGCGGAGCGCCTCGAGGACGGCGCAGTGGGGTTCCTTCAGGTGGGAGCAGTTCCGGTACTTGCACCGGTCTGCGAGCCTGGCGAACTCCGGAAAGTAGTCCCGCAGCGTCCCGGGGGTGATCTCCCAGAGCGCGAAGATCTCCAGCCCGGGGGTGTCCGCCACGAAGGTGCCGGGGCCGATTTCGACCAGCTCCGACCAGCTCGTCGTGTGACGTCCCCCGCCGGTGCGCTCGCTGACTTTGCCGGTCCTTGCCGAGGACGCGGGATGGAGCGCGTTCAGGAGGCTCGATTTGCCGACCCCGGAGGGCCCGATCAGGACCGTCGTTTTTCCGTCGAGGAACGCCCGGAGCTCGGCGATCCCGTCACCGCGCGCGGCGGCGGTGATAAAAACCGGGATGCCCAGCGGAGGATAGACCTCGAGGCCCTCCGGGGTCCCGAGGTCCGACTTGTTGACGCAAATCGCCGCGGGAATGCCGGCGGCCGAAGCCATGACGGTGCAGCGGTCGATGGTCAGCGGATCGAGATCGGGCTGGCGGACCGACTCGACGATCAGGATCGCGTCGACGTTCGCGACGAGGATCTGCTCCTTGCGGAGATTTGCGGGATCCGGCCGTGAGAGCTTGGATCGGCGCGGATGGACTTTCTCGATCACTCCCTCGCCCTCGCCGGTCGCCGTCGCCTCGACCTCGTCCCCGAGGGCGGCGAGCCGGACGGCGGAGGGCTTTCGTTCTTTCTTGAGCCGGCCCCGGAAGGTGCAGGAGAGGATCCCCGCCTCGGTCGCCACCTCGTACGTCCTGCCGACGATCTTGGCGATCCGGCCGATCACGGGACGGACACCTGGGCGCAGAGCGTTTCGAGGGCCGCGCGGCGCAAGAGCGCGAAGAGTTCGGGCGGCGCGAGCCGGGCCCGCGTCTCCGGCGGAACCCGCGCGGTGCCCTGGGTCATGAGCGTGTGGAAGCGCGCTTCCGAGGCGATCCCCTCGTCGGCGGTCATCGATCCGAAATCCCGGAGGTGGACGCCGTCCGTGTAGGCCGGACCCGCCTCGAGAGATCGGGCGCGGGCGAACATCTGCCGGTCGATGCGGAAGAACCGGCCGGCGGCATCGGGTCCGCCGAGGTCGTGGAGCGCCAGCCGCAGTCCGTGTTTCTCGGCCTCCTCCCGCACCCGGAAATAGAGGAACGAGAGGATGCGGATGCCGAGCCGCAGCGCGGATTCGTCCGAGGCCATTTCGGCGCCGCACATGAGCCGGACCGCCTCGTTGAGGCCGGCCAATCCGACGGCGTATTCGTGGGCGTCGCCGCGGGGCCGCCGCAGCAGCGTCCGTTTCACGAGATGAGCCCGCACGGCCGCGTCGAGCGCGACCTCCAGCTCCGCGTAGAAGTCCGAGCCCCCCTCCCCGCGGTAGCACGCCTGCGGAAGATTGATCGTAACGGCCTGGGCGATGACAAAGGCGCCCGCGTCCTGCTCGGAGGGCCCGCGGACGGCGAACCGCGACACCCGGCGGCCGGTGCCTCCGGGGCGCTCGAAGACGAAGGTCGAGCGGCCGCGTTCGAGAGCGACCCGGCAGGCTTCGCGGAGGAGCAGGACGCCTTCCTCGTCGGAGAACAATTCCGCGGGGACGTGGAAGACGAAACCCGCGTCCAGGTCGCGGGCGGTCCGAAGCACCTCGAGGGTGAATCGATTCGACGCCGGATCGAGGGAACGGCCCAGGTCGAGTCCGAGATGGAGACGCGGCGCCCCGCGCTGGAGCAGCTGCAGAACCAGGTGGGCCGCCTCCTCGGCGACCGTGACGTCGGTGGCGCCGGCCAGGAATGGCGCATAACCGGAATTGAGGCGCACGAGTTCCACCCCGCCCGACACCTCGCGCGCGGCCGCGGCCAGCCGGGCATCGAGATGCGCGCCGAGCGTCCGGGCCCCCACGGGCGGCTCGGCGAGAAGCGGGTGATTCCCGGTTCGCGCCCCGCCCCGCTGCACCTCATCGACGGGGAGCGCCATCCAGTGGACCTTGAGCGGGTATTCCAGGTCGTGGATGTGGATCCGGCCCTCGACGTGCGCGTCCGCGACGGCCCGCGGGTGCAGTTCCTGGAGGGCGTACTGCTTCATCGTGGTTTCACCGATGAGCCGGCACATGGCGTCGGGGTCGATCGCCTGGGGCGCCTCGACCCCGGGCCGGACGAGCCGGTCGAGGTCGTACTTCGGAAGGCCCACCACCAGCTGGCGGCGCATCTTCGACGCGTGGCCCCGGGCGAGAAGCTCCTGGTTGACGAGCTCCCGGATCAGGATCGAGGAAATGCGGCGATGGCCCTCGCGGAAAATGCGCTGCTCCACCGCCGCGGCGATTTCCTCCGCCGTCACCGGGTCCAGCCCCGCTTCCTTCACCAACGCCGCCGTGATGCGATCGCGCCCCCACGCGCTCACCTCGTCGCGCGTCGCGGCCTCGACCAGGACGGGCTCCGTGGGAAAGAGCTCGCCCAGGAGCGAAGGAGCTTCGGGGGGGGCGGGCCGGCCCTGCGTCTCGCGGAAGAGGAGGTAGGCGCGGGCGACCTCGCGGTGTCCCGTCTCGAAGAGAATCTTCTCCACCATCCGCTGGATCTCCTCGCTCGAGGGGACCTCGCGGTCGTGGTAGCGCTCGAGATAGGTGGTGACGACGCCGGCCAGGTCGTTCGCGAGGTAGCGGTTGTCGTGGCCCGCGGCGCGCGCCGCCCGGTAGATGGCCTCGGCCAGCTTCGCCTCGTCGTAGTCGACGACGCGGCCGTCCCGCTTCCGCACCTTGTCGATCTTGCGTGCAGTCATTCGGTTGATTTCAGATTACGGATTGCGGATTTCCGGCAATCGGAAATCGGCAATCGGAAATCGTCTCCACCAGCGCGTCCTGGCGTGCGTTTCTCTCCCTCTCCAGTGATTCACGTTACGGAAGCATGGGTTTGAGTTCGCGCATGAACTCCGCGATGTCCTTGAATTCCCGGTAGACCGAGGCGAACCGGACGTAGGCGACGTGGTCGAGCGCCTTCAGCTCCCGCATGACGAGGTCGCCGATCGACTTGGACCGGACCTCGCGCTCGAAGCGGCCGAGGAGGTCCGCCTCGATCTTGGTGACGATGTCGTCGATCATCTCGACCGGGACGGGCCGCTTCTTGCAGGCCATCCGGAGCCCGGCGCGGATCTTCTCACGGTCGAAGGGCTCGCGCCGGCCGTCCTTCTTGATCACGTAGAGGATGCGCTCCTCGAGCTGCTCCTTCGTGGTGAACCGCTTCTTGCAGGCGAGGCACTCGCGCCGGCGCCGGATGATGCGCCCGTCCCCGGCCGCGCGGGAATCGATCACCCGGTCATTATCTTTTTTGCAGAAAGGACATTTCATGGGAGGGCGGTCAGTCTACTAAGGCGAGCCTCAAGCTCCAAGCTTGGAGCTTCACTTCCCTACGCAAAACCTGGTGAAGATTCGGTCCAAGATTTCCTCATCCACTCGTCGTCCGGTAATGCCCCCGAGCGCATCGAGCGCCGCGCGCGCGTCGAGGGCCGCGAATTCCGGGCTTCGCTCGGCCCGGAAGGACTCCGCGGCCCGGTCCAGGGACCGGCGCGCCTGGCGGAGGAGCGCGAGCTGCCGCCGCGAGAGGGTGAAGCGCGCCCCGGGGCCCGCCGCTCCCGCCCACTCTCTCAGCCTCGAGCGCAGCTCCCCGATACCGTGACCCGTCACGGCCGAGACGACGACCGCGTCGGGGATCGGCAGCCTCCCCGCGACGGCGGTCCCGTCGGCGAGATCGGATTTCGTCACCACCGCGACGGCCGGCCGTCCCGGTTCCGGCGCGCACGGGACCTCCGGCGCGGTCGCGTCCACGACCACGACCCACAGGTCGGCGCCTCGAATCGCTTTCTCCGCGCGATGGGCCGCCTCGCGGTCCACGGCGCCGGCCGCGCCCTCCCCCGGCAGGCCCGGGGCGTCGAACAGGCGCAATCCTTCCACCCGGCCCTCGAGAAGATCCCGAGTGGTGCCCGGCACGTCGCTCGTGATGGCGTCCGTCCCCGCGAGCGCGTTGAAGAGCGTCGACTTCCCCGCGTTGCGCGGTCCGACCAGGAAAGCGGCGGGCGCGTCGGACGCCACCTCGGCCGCCCGGGAGTCGGCCAACAGGGCCGACAGTTCACGCCCGAGGTCCCGCAACCGGCGGAGCGCCTCCACGGAGGGAAGAAGGTCGATGTCCTGGTCCACGAAGTCGATGGAAGCTTCCACGTCCGCCGCGAACGAAGTCAGGCGATCCTCGAGGCCGGCGACCCTCCGGGAAAATTCCCCCTGGAGAAGCGCCGCGGCGGCGGACAGTTCCGCGTCCGATCCCGCGCGGATCGCGGCGAGGACCGCCTCGGCCTGGGCGAGATCGATCCGGCCGTTCTGAAAGGCGCGTCGGGTGAACTCGCCCGGGTCGGCGGAACGGGCGCCGAGGTCGAGCAGCCGGTCGACCGCGGCGCGCGCGAGGGGCGGCGCCCCGGGGAGATGGATCTCGACGACGTCTTCGCGCGTGTAGCTGCGGGGAGCGGGCATCGACCACGCGTCGCACGGGAAGGTCGCCTCGCCGAGGCGGCCCGTGCCGCGGCGCACGCCGCGACCCCGGGCAAGAGGGACGATCCGGCGCGCCAGCGGGAAAGCGCGCGGTCCGCTCAGCCGGATCACGGCCCGCTCCGAGCCCCCCGCCGCCGACGCGAGGGCGACGATCGTCTCGTTGGGGCGTAGTCGTTGAGCTTCCCGTCTCCCGTTTCCCGTTACCCGCTTCCGAAGTTCCAAGCCGCGAGTTGCATTCGCCAGTGGAGGAATATTTCGAGGTCTCCCCATCATATTCTCTGGCTCGGAGCTAGAAGCGTCGGGAACGGGGATCGGGAATCGGGGAACTGGGAGCTCACCCGTCTCCTATCGAACGTAGGCTTTAAGGCGTTCCCTCGCGGTGTCGTCGAGCCCCTCGAAGCGGACGGCGAGCCCGAATTCGTGCTCGTTGTCCCAGAACCGCACCACGCGGCAGCGGGCGCGGAACGTCTTGGCCTTGGGCGAGTTGATCTCGACGTCGAGTTTGAACCGATCCATGGGGAGCGACTGCTTCTTGGTCCGGAAATTCCGGAGGAGCATCCCCGAGGTCGAGACCTCCTCCACGTCCACCGCGCCCTCGTCGTAGACGGTGTTCGTCCCGATGATGATCTGCACCCGCGCGTCGTGCTCCACCTTCTTCCGGATCGAATCGCGCCGGTTCGACGTCACGAGGGCCGGGTGAAGGTATCCCAGCTCGCGGGCGATCTTGAAGACGTGCTCGATCGTCTCGGGGGCGAACGAGTCGCGCGTGTCCTTGTTCAGGATGCGCGAGACCGACCCCTGGTCGATCTTGCAGGCGTTCGCGATGTCTTCCTGCGTGACCTTGGACTTCTTGGAGCTGTCCGTGCCCATCGCAGAGCCCTCCCGTTACGGAATGACGGCCGGATCCGTCGGCGAATTCATCCCCGGCCTCGCCCCTGCCGGAAGAAAGTACTTCTTGATGACTCTCTGCTCGATCATGGCCAGCAGCGAGTTGACGAAGAGGTACAGGCTCAATCCGCTCGCCAGCGAGTAGCAGAACAGGCCGAAGAGGACCGGCATGAACATCATCATCCTCTGCTGGGCCGCCATCTTGGGATCCTGCGGCTTCGGCGCGAAGTAGGCCTGGAGGAACCACGTGATCGTCATCACGAGCGGCACCAGGTTGAATTCATGGAGCGCAGTCACGAGCAGGTTGACCGGCTTCCCGAAGATGATCAGGCGGTCGGGCTGGGAAAGATCGTGGATCCAGGCCAGGAAGGGCGCGTGGCGGAACTCCAGCGAAATGTCGAGGACGCTGTAGAGGCCGATGAAGATCGGCAGCTGGAGCATGATCGGGAAGCATCCCGAGAGCGGGTTGACCTTCTCCTCCTTGAAGAGCTTCATGGTCTCCGCCTGCTGCCGCGGGGGATCGTCCGCGAACCGCTCGCGAATGATGTTGATCTTCGGCTGGAGCTGCGCCATCCGGGCCATCGAGGTCTGGCTCTTCTTCGTGAGCGGAAAGAGACACAGCCGCACCGCCAGGGTCGTCAGGATGATGGCCCAGCCGTAATTCCCCGTGACCTGGTGGGCGACGCCGACGATCCACAGGATGAGCCGGCCGATGGGATTGAAGAGTCCCCAGCACCCGTAGCTCAGCATGTGGTCGGAGGCTCCGGTGACGACGGCGAGCTCTTCTTTTCGGACGGGGCCCAGGTAGAGGTAAAAGGTCCCGACGTTCGATCCCTCCCTCACCTCGAGCTCCTGGGAGGCCGCCTCGACCCCCAGCGCCTTCAACTTCCCCGCGGGCGGCGTGTCCTGGGTCGTGGGCTTGAATACGACGGAGTCGATCCACTCCGGACTTTCCGGCGTCCGCAGGATGGCGGTGGCGTACCGGTTGCGCAGGCCGAACCAGTCCACCCGGCGCCCCGCCTTCCGCTCCTCGTCGGGAATCCGCACCTCGACCGGCTTCCCCTCCTTGAGGGGACGGTCGTAGGGGATCGTCTGCATCGCGCGCGACCCGTCGAGGACGGTCGCGACGAACCCGTTGCCGTAGTAGTCGAACCGGTAGGGGCTGTCGTGCTCGAGGCCCGTCAGCGCGACGAGCCGCAGTCTGACTTTCTGCGGAGCCCCCGACGGGGAGTTGCGGAGGGTGACGACCATCTGGAGCTCATGGCTCTCCTCCCCCAGCGTGAACTTCTTCTCGATGTTGACCCCGTTGCCGAGGCGATACAGGTAGGTGACGCTTCGCTCCGACTCCCCGGTCACCGACCAGGCGGCGCGGGAGAGATCCGCTTCGGCGTTGTCCGCGGTGAGGGCGAGGTGGGGAACCTCGGCGTCGAATGTCCGAAGAAGGTCCACATCTTCCAGGCCCGCGACGAGGATTTTTCCGCTGCGGATCCCGGCGCCCTTGTTCGTGAGGACGAGGGAGACCTTCTTGTTGAAGAGCCTGGATTCCTTGACCGTTTCCTGCGGCTGGCGCGAGGGGCCGGGCTCCTTCGGGGGCGGAGGCGGCGGCTCGGGGCGGGTCGGCACCGGGGCCGGTGGCGCCCCGGCGTTGGCTTGGGGAGTCGGTACGGGGACCGGCTTGGCCGGATAGAGCGCCTGGATGAGGAGCGACCAGCCGACGAACACCGCGACGCAGAGGACGACGAGGAGGACGACGCGCTTTTCCAACCCCTACTTCCTTTCGTGGCGGAAGGTTTCCCCGCAGGCGGGGCAGCGCAGTTCGTCCCCCTTCCAGTCGCGCGGCTTGCCGCACTTCGGGCAGGGGCGGGATGCCTCCTCGATGAGCATGACGGGGATCTCTTCCTTGATCGGGAAGACGAGCCCGCACTTGGGATTCTCGCAGGCGAGCGTCTCGCCGACCTGGCGGAGGCCCGACGTGCACAGGCTGCACGCCATGATGTCGAGCAGATCCTTGGGAAGGGTCATGTCCTTGTTCCGTACCTCTCTTCGACGATGTGACGTTAGCGGGAGCTACCCATAGTGTCAAATAAAATATGGTTAATTCCCCATGAATTTCGGACCCGCCCCCTCGAGCTCGAGGAGCCGCCGCTTGCGGTCGACGCCCCCGCCGAACCCGCCCAGCTTCCCCCCGGCCGCGACTACGCGGTGGCAGGGGATGCCGAGGCAGAGCGGATTCCTCGCCATCAGCCGGCCCACCGCCCGCGCGGCTCCCGGGCGCCCCGCCGCCTCCGCGACCTCGCCGTACGTGCGCACCCTGCCGTACGGAATCCGCGCCACGGCCGCGTACACCCGGCGGGCGAACGGCGTCGATCCCGGAAGATCGAGAGGCCCGAGGGTCACTCGACCCCCCGCGAAGTAGCGCGCGATCTTTTTCCGGAAGGGACGGAGCGCTTTGGGATCGCGCTCGGCGAATCCGAGACCGGCGAGCGCCTCCGATCCGGCGTCCCACTTGAGCAGCGCCAGCCGCCCGCCGCGCACCGCCGCGATTCCCCGTCCGAACGGAGTCGGCACGAAGTCGAATTTCAGCGTCATGATTTCACCTTGATACGGAAGACTCTCGCGAACGTGGCGTCCACCAGGCCGGGCGCCCGCGCCGGAAGGGGAGCCGCCTCCTCGGGCGCCTGGGGCCGTATCTCCGCCTTCCGCGGCACCTTCAGGAAGAACGCCGATTCCGTCGCGCGGTACTTCATCGCATTTCCCTGTTCGTCCAGATAGGGCTTCCAGGGAATCAGCTGCTGAAGTCGTTCCACCAGGACGAACCGCGTGGGAGCGCCGGGCACCGCTCCCCGAACCGTCCACCGGCCGCCCTCCTCCAGCCGCAATTCGAGATCGCGGATCGTCGCTTCCGCGATCGTCGGGTGAACCGGCTTCAGGATGCGGCCGAACTCGAAGTCCACCGCCTGTTCCGAGCCCCAGATCGCGCAGACGCTGATCGCGACCGGCGACTCGGGCGCTTCCACGAGCCCCTGCCAGGCCTTGATGGCGACATTCCCCTTCGGAAGGAGGACGCCGTACGCCGCGACGAAGACGATCGCCGCCGCGATCGCCGCGACGGTGAGCAGCCAGGGGCTTCCCTTCCTGGCCCACGTCACGTAGACCGCGACAAAGAAGGCGAAGGCGTAGACGACAATGAAGAGCATCGCGGCTTCGCGCTTCGCGGGAATCCACCGCTCGGTCACGACATAGGGCGCGATGGTCGGATCGATCGCGGGAAATCGCGTCCCGGGCTCGGCAATCCGCTCCAGGAGGTCCCGCCGCGGCTGGGTCACGAGCGCGCCGCCCAGCGCGCGCCAGACCGTCATCGTCAGGTCGGGCGCCCAGCGATCGGAGGCCACGACCGCGTCGACAATTTCCAAGGCGCCCATGTCCGCCGCTTCGTTCCAGTCGGCCGGGTCGGAGGGAACCACCCGGACGGGTACCCTTCCCTCCAGAACGGTCAGCTTCTCGCGGTGCAAGGCTTCGGCTTCCGGATGGGCGGGATCGACGAGCACGAGGCGGGCGTCGCCCAGGAATTCGAGCGGGCCCGTCAGCGGCCGGCGGTCCACCTCCCCCGAGGGACCGCGGAGGATCGCCTCGATCTTCGCGCTCGTCCCCACGGCGATGACGGGGAGGATCACCGCGAGGGTTCCCCCCGCCGGAATGTGCACGGGTCGTGTCGCGCGGATCCCGGTGTCGCCCGTGGCGGTGAGTTCCCCTTCGAAGGAAACCGGACTGGCCAATCGGACCTTGAGGGGCAGCCAGCAGCCGGTTCGCGCCAGGCGGCCCGTCATCGATTGGACTTCCTGGATCGCGGGACGGTCCTGGAACGCGAGAAGGGAGAGGATCAGAACCGGGAGCACGCTCCGATTCTATTCGCGCCCGGCGGTGGAGTCCACGGGACGGAGGAGTGGGTGGTGGCTTCGTTTCGAGATTCCAGACCCCAGATCCCAGCTTTCGGAAGCTTCCGGCCTCAAGCTCCGTAGTTGGGCTTCACCTGGATTGCCCTCAAATGTGCTCTTGGCCTCCGGCTTGCGACTTGGAACTTCAGGGACTGGGATCGGGGATCAGGGATCTGGAAACTGAGACACCACCGAGGAGTGAGCTCCAAGCTTCAAGCTTCGAGCTTCAAGCCGGTTCCGAGGCGCGGGTCCGAAGGAATGGCCCTGTTGCGAGGAGCGCGACCGCGAGCAGGCCGAATACCGCGGCCTGCGCTCCGGGCGCCCACGAAATCGACGCCCCCGGCTGGAGTTGCGCGGCCGCCCAGAAGGGCGAGAGGACCGCGAGGAATTCGAGGCGCGACCCGCCCCCGACCTCGCCCGAGAGGAATCCCAGGAACGGGAAAAGGGCGGAGAACGTGAAAAAGGCCAGGAAATACCAGGGCCGGGTCCGTGCCCATCCGAGCTGGCCCACGAGCGCCGTGACGAAGCAGGCGATCGCGCCCACGAGGAGGTGGCCCCGGAAGAACTGGCCGACCGTGATCTGCGAAAGATCCTGGGTCACGAGGGCGAGCGGCAGCGCCACCACGAGCAGGACGCCGACCTGGAGGATGAGCAGGTGGGATTCGGCGCCGGGCCCGGCCGTCTTGATCGCGCCCTCGACCGCGGGCCGGAGGAGCCGGGGCATGAAGAAAGGCCAGAGAACCGTCACGAAAAAGAGCTCGACCTCCATCAGGCAGAGAAAAATCCCGTCGGGCCCCATCGAGGACAGCCCGAAAGGGAGCATCCCGCCGATCGCGACGAGGAGCGCGCCGCACGTGAGGCCGGTCCACGCCAGGTAAAGGGCGAGAGCGCGAGGTACGTTCAGTTGCATGACCCGACTCCTAGTCCCGATACGACAAAACGGCTATTTCGGCTTGCGCACAACTCCCGTTTCCATCAGCCGGACCCGGGCGGGCCCCTTCTGATGGACTTTGACGACCGCGACGCCTTCCAGTCTCGGGTAGTTTTCCGCGGTACGGCGGAGATTGTCCAGCTTCTCGCCGATCGAGGGCTCGCCGAACCGCGCCGCCGAGGGCGCCCGGCCCCAGCCGATCACGGAGCCGGAGGCGGTGACGAGGCCGAGTTCCGGGGCCTGCGGATCGCGACGCCCGTTCACGTTGGAAACGTCGACCATCCGCAGGTTGAGTCCCCGAAGGAAGGCCTCCCCTTCGGCGACGGAGGCCAGCTCGAGCGCGGCCGCGATCTCGGCGCCCTCCCAGGTCCGGCCCGCGACCGGCGGGACGCCGGCGGCTCCCACGACTTCCATCGCCGCCTTCGGGGCCCGTTCGTACGCACCGGGGAGGCGGACGCCTTCGCGGTCGACCAGGATGTAGCCGCCGGGGCGGCGCACGGCGAGCCGCACCGCGCGCATCTCGAGGCGCACCCGGACCTGGTCGGGGAAGAGGCGCTCCACGGCGATGACCCGCCGGACCCACGGGTTCGCCTCGAAGGAGGCGGCGACGTTGTGGACGAGATCGGGGTCGAGGAGACTGGCGCGCCCCGCCGGAAGCGTGACGACGCTCTCGGGCGCCGACGGATCGGCCCACGAAGGGGCGACGTTCGCCCGCGCCAGGTTCTTCGGAATCCGGAACTCGGGCGAGGAGATGACGGCCATGTAGACGGAGCGGTGGATCAGGAGGACGATGAGGACGAGCGCCCCCGCGGCGGCGGCGCGGAGGCCGACCTTCGCGAGCACGTGACGTCGCTCGGCGACGGCCTTGGTCAGAGAGCGCCACCCGGCCGCGAGACGGGCGACGGACTTGCGCAGCGACATTGGGATCCCCGGGGCCCGGACGGTCCGGGCGCCACGGTGTATATCGTCCACAAGGCGGAGAAGCTTGACGGAGGGAGGAGTCTGGTGCCTCCGCCGGACTTCAGACTTCAGACATCGGACTTCAGGAGGAAGGCGGACTGAGAACTACGGAAGTTTGAAGTCCGATTTCTGACAACTGTCCAAGGCCGCCGCCATCACAAAAGGGCGGCGGCAACCCAGGACCCGGTTTCTCTCTCGCGCCGGAAGGCGAGCCGGAGCATCCGGTCGCAGAGGTCCGTGTAGGCGAGCCCCGCCGCGCGCGCCGCCTTGGGAAGGAGGCTGCGCTCGGTCATGCCGGGGATCGTGTTCACTTCCAGAACCTGGATTTCGTGGAGCGGCGTGAGGAACAGGTCGACCCGGCTCGCGCCCTCGCACCCGAGGGCGCGGTGGGCGCGAAGCGCGGTCATCTGGAGCGCCACGCGGTCGCGCTTTGGAAGCGCGGGGTCGACGATACTCTCGGTGGCGCCGTCGACGTACTTCGCGTCGTAGTCGAAAAGTTCGCGGCCGTTGCGGAGCTCGATGACCGGAAGCGGCCGGTCGTCGAGGATGCCGACCGTCATCTCGCGCCCCTCGATGAATTTCTCCATGAGCGCGGTCCGGCCGTTCCGCGTCGCCAGCTCGAGCCCCTCGGAGAGGCGCGCGCGGTCGCGGTGGACGGTGACGCCGACGCTGGAGCCCTCGGCGCGGGGCTTGATGACGACGGGGAATCCGAGCGAGCGGGCGCAGCGGTCGAGGTCCACGGGGCCGTCGGTGCGGCTGAGGACCTGGTACGCCGGCGTGTCGAGCCCGGAGCGCAGGAACTGCCGCTTCGATTCGAGCTTGTCCATGGCGAGCCGGCTCGCGACGGGGCTGGAGCCGGTGTAGAGGAGCCGGCGCTTCTCCAGGAGCCGCTGGACCTGGCCATCCTCGCCGAACCTCCCGTGGAGCGCGACGAAGACGATCTCGGCCTCGAGACCCTCGAGCTCCGCCCCGTCTTCCCCGCGGACGTCCACTTCCGTGACGCGGTGGCCGGCGCCCGCGAGGGCTCCGGCGATGGCGCGACCCGACCGGAGCGAGATCTCCCGCTCCGAGGAGGGCCCGCCCAGGAGGACGGCGACCGAGTACGTCTTGACCATGGGATTCACCTCACCAGACGAGGATCTCGAGTTCGAGCGACAGGGCGAACCGCGCCGAGACCTCCGCGCGGATCCGGTCGACGAGACACAGGACATCATCGGCCAGCGCGCGGCCTTCATTGATTATGAAATTGGCATGTTTGCTGGAGACGCGGGCCGCCCCGGCGCGGGCGCCCTTGAGGCCGCACCGGTCGATGAGCCGCCCCGCGCGCTCGCCGGGAGGATTCTTGAAAATGCACCCCGCGTTGGGCCGTCCGAGGGGCTGGGTCTCCTTCTTGTCGCGCATGATCTCGTCGTACCGGGCCGCGAGAGGCGCCGGCTCGTCGGGGGTCAGCTGGAGCCCGGCGCCGAGAACGATGCGGCCCCGAAGATCGGACGTCCGGTAGCGGAACCCCGCCTCGGAGGGCGTGAGCCGTTTCGGATTTCCCTCGGCGTCGAGGATGTCGACCCACCGGACGGTCGGCCCGATCTCGCCGTGCCGCCCGCCCGCGTTCATCACGAGGGCGCCGGCGACGGTGCCGGGGACGCCGGTCAGGCCCTGGAGGCCCGCGAGTCCGCGCCGGGTGGCCTCCTTGACGAGCCGCGGGAGGCTCGCCCCGCCCTGCACCGCGACGGAGCCGTCGGGGCTCCAGTCGACGCGGTCGAGCGAATGCAGGCGCAGGACGGCGCCGTCGACGCCGCGGTCGCCCACGAGGAGGTTGCTCCCTCCGCCGAGGAGGCGGACGGGGACGTCGCATTCGCGGGCGGAGCGGAAGGCGAGGCCGAGGTCCTCCTCGGTGCGGGGCTGGACGAGAAACCGCGCAGGGCCGCCGATCCTGAATGTCGTGCAACCGGCCAGCGGGTGGCCGAGCCGGGCGGGAATGGCGCGCTCCCGGAGGAAGGCTTCGAAGGCGGCGAACGCGGGCACGGCGGCGGTATCCCCCTGCTCTCTCCGCTTAATTATAACTTATAACTTATAAATTACAAATGATTTTCCAGTTCCTCCTGGTGCGGGGTACGATTGTCTCCAGGACCGAAAATCAGCCGGAGAGCGCGTAACACAATCAGCCATACCCTTGAGCCGCGGATGCGTCTCATAGGGTGGGGGGGGCGGAGGACGTATGCGGTTGTCGATCGCCACGCTGGCCGTTGCGTTGTGCGGGTCGCTCGGGGGCGCCCAGGACGGCCGCCCCCTCCAGGAATGCACGCCGGCCCAGGAGAAATCGATCGCCCGCGGCCTCAAGTGGCTCATCGACGCGCAGAACAATCACGGCACCTGGGGATGCGAGAGGAGCGGCGCCCCCTGCACGGCGATCACGGGGCTGGCGGCCCTCGCGCTGGCCGCGTCCGGCAGCACGCCGCGCACCGGCGAGTTTGGCGAGGCGATCCAGCGCGCGATCTCGGGCTTGCTCCGAGTGCAGGGCCGCAACGGCTGCATCACGCAGAACGACTCGACCGGCATGGGCCTCTTCTACGACCACTCCTGCGCCACGCTGGCGCTCGCCGAGTTCTATGGGATGCAGAAGGAACCCGGCGAGGTCGAGGGCCTGGCGACGGGGCTGAAGGACGCCGTCGCGTACCTCTATACCCGGCAGAACCGCGACGGCGGCTGGGCCGCCGTGGGGTCCGGCGACGACTCCGACCTCGCCATCACGTGCAACGTGTGGCTCGCCCTGCGCGCCGCCCACAACGCGGGCGTGACGATCGAGGCGGCCCGCGTCGACAAGGTCGAGGAGTTCGTCAAGAAGTGCCGGGATCCCCGCGGGGGCTTCAAGCAATACCCGTCCGTCCGCGGCGGCGGCGGCCGCATGTTCTACCCCACCTCCGCGGGCCTGCGCATCCTCCTGGGCCTGGGCCGGAACGACATGAAGGAGGTCGAGCGCGGCATCGAGGTGCTCCTCTCCAAGAAACTTGGCGACGACTACGGCGGCAAGATCTCGGAGTGGGATTACTGCGGCGGGTTCTTCGCCGTGATGGCGCTCCTGCACGAGAACGGGCGGGCGTGGAAGACGTGGTACCCGAAGCTCCGCGACCAGCTGATCAAGCTTCAGAATCCCGACGGGTCATGGACGATCGAGTATTGCCTCTGCTGCCGCGCCTACGCGACGGCCCTGGCGCTCCTCATGCTCGAGTGCCCGAACCGCGTCCTGCCGATCTTCCAGCTGTAGGCCGTTCGCGCCGCCGGGCCTAGTCCTTGTAAGTCTGGCTCTCCACGAAGACCGCCTCGGCGCGGACGTCGCCGTCTCCCCCGGCCGGGATAGGAGATTTCCCGGATACCCGGATCGTCAGGCGCAGTTTCACCGAGTGGAGGCGTTGGTTCGTGGTGTCCATCTCGATGGTGCCCTCCCCCGCGACGGTGACCTCGAAGTCGCCTGGAAGAGCCCCCGGAATCGCCGGATTGGCCTTCTCCAGCTTTTTGAATTTGGGCGTCGCCTTGATCGCGACGAGCTTACGGCCGTCGCGCGTGACGTTCCTCGCGGGCTCGTTCTTGAACTCCATGATGATCTTATCGTGGAGGACGGGGACGGCGATCTTGTCCTCGCTCACCCACGAGGCCTCCCCCTGTTTGACGGGCCAGTACATCATGCCGGCCTTCATGAGCAGGCGGTCGCAGTCGTCCTCCGGGGAGGAGACTTTCCCCTCGGAGTCGACGCCGAATTTCCAAGCCTTGGTGCACCAGGAGCGGAACAGGTCGATCATCCCGCCCGGGCGGGCGTCGGTGTCGATGGGTTTGTTCCCGTCCTTCTCGCGGTCCCACTCGTACTTGAAAGGCGCGGCATAGAGGACCCCCGTGGCGCTCACGCTCCGCGCCCGGCGCTCCAGCTGGGCGCCGCCGTTCGACCCGTCCGTCTCCATGACGACATTTTCAAAGAGGGCGCGGTAGCCCATCTTGAGGGGCGTTTCATTGCCGTCCTTGATGAAGTCGGGGTGGCTTCCCCGGAGCGAGATCTCCAAGGCGCCGGTCACCTCGTACTTCGCGGTCTCGCCCTTCGTGAACCTGTAGGGCGTCTGTTTCTCCTGCGCTTCAACCGGCCGCGATCCCGGAAGCAATGCCAGAATCAGCCCCAGTCCGATCGTGGAGTTTCTCACTCGCTCCTCCTGCCGCAAAACGTGAAAGGCCTGACGATGATGGGTCTCCCGATTGGACGGAGGGATTCAACGGCTGTCCTGCCCATTCTCGTCCAAACGTACCGGCGCCGGAGGAAAGGGGTCGACCGGAGGCGCCGGGGATCGAAAGAAAAAATAGAACTCCCCCTTCCCTTTGGCGGGGGGCCGTGCTAGCATATGGGCGTATCCCATTGATAATGGAGGGCCTCCAGTGACGCCTTCGCCCATGTCCGCGACCGCCCCGGCCATGTCCGTCATCGCCTCCCCCGCCCCCAAGGCCAAGGGAGTCCGGCTCTCGGATGTCGTCTCGGCCCTTTCCTACGCCCTCGACATCACCGAGGGGCAGCCGGAGGGGCACGCGGTCCGCACCTGCCTCATCGGGATGCGACTGGCGCAGGAGATCGGCCTGCCGCCGGCGACCCGGTCCGCGCTCTTCTACGCCCTGATCATGAAGGACCTCGGCTGTTCCAGCAATTCCGCCAAGGTCGCCTACCTGTTTGGTGCCGACGACCGGGACGTGAAGCGCGACGTGAAAGTCACGGACTGGACCCGCTCGGGCCCCGCGCTCAAGTACCTCTTTCGGAACGCCCTGCCCGGCCGGTCGACCTTCCGGCGCATTCTCCGGACGATCACCCTGGCCATCCGGGGGAGCCGGGGGGCGCGGGAGATCCAGCGCATCCGCTGCGACCGGGGCGCGGAGATCGCGCAGATGATCGAGCTTCCCGAGGAGTCGATCCCGGCGATCCGCCACCTCGACGAACATTGGGACGGCAACGGATATCCGAACAGCCTCAAGGGCGATGCGATCCCCCTCCTGGCGAGGATCATCTGCCTGGCGCAGACCGTGGAGGTCTTCTGGCGCGCGTACGGCGTCGCCGCCGCCTGCGCCATGGCCCTGGATCGCTCGGGGACGTGGTTCGATCCCGAACTGGTCCGTATTCTTGGCGTCGTCGAAATGGACTCGGACTTCTGGGAAAAACTCAGGCGGCCCGATACGCGCGAACAGGCGGCCGCCCTCGAGCCCGCCGACCGCGTCGTGATCGCCGACGACACCCGGATGGACCTCATCGCCCAGGCGTTCGCGCGGGTGGTCGACGCGAAATCGCCCTGGACCTTCAAGCATTCGGAGCGGACCGCCGGAATCGCCATCGGGGTCGGGAAGCTTCTCGGCCTCGATGCCGCGACGCTCCGGGACATCCGCCGCGGGGCGCTCCTGCACGACATCGGGAAGCTCGGCGTCTCGAACCTGGTCCTCGACAAGAAGGGGCCGCTGTCGGGGCCCGAGTGGTACGAGATGCGGAGCCATCCCGAGAAGACGCACCAGATCCTGAGCCGGGTGCCCTGCTTCAGGGACATCGCCGAACTCGCCGGGGCGCATCACGAGCGGCTCGACGGGAGCGGGTATTTCCGCGGGCTCAAGGTGGACCGCTTGACCCTGGCCGCGCGGACGATCCCCGTCGCCGATATCTACGAGGCGCTGTCCGCCGATCGACCCTACCGCGCGGGAATGTCGAAGGACGAGGTTTTCAAAATCATGAAACCGCAGGCGGGGGTCCGGATCTGCAAGGAGTGCTTCGAGGCGCTCGACGCCTTCCTGGCGACGGACGAGGCCAAGCCGTTCCTCAAGAAGAA
>Ga0193713_1000251_pt1 | contig 18036 bp, 12 predicted proteins | sample H3a2metaG_FD_143054 | JGI IMG/M metagenome (GOLD analysis project Ga0193713, IMG submission 143054) | Soil microbial communities from a riparian zone of the East river system, Colorado, United States - H3a2 | ecosystem: Environmental > Terrestrial > Soil > Riparian zone | place: USA: East River... | reverse complement strand
GCCGGCCAACAGCTTCAGAGCGCGCGTTACGCTTTCGACAATCAGAACCTGCCGCTCGCCGCCAGCGAGCTGGCGCGCATCATCGAGAACTACTCCAACACGAATGCCGCTGCCCAAGGGCGGCTGTTGCTCGCCCAGGTACGCCTGCTTCAAGGCCAGCCACAACAGGCGGTCGAGCTCCTGGGGGATCACACGAGCAGCGCGCCGGCGGCATTCCGGGCGCAGGCCTACGGCCTCCTGGGGGCGGCCTACGAGAACCTGGGACGTGTAAGGGAGGCCGCCGAGGCGTACCAGAACGGGGCGGAGCGGGCCCGGATGGACTTCCTCAAGGCGCAGATGCTCTCGGACGCGGGCAGGGCTTGGGCGGCCGCCGGAGACACCGCCAAGGCCATCGCAGCGTACCGGCTCATCGTGGATCAACTCCCGAAAGAGGCGGCGGTAACGGAAGCAAAGGTGCGTCTGGGTGAACTCACCAAGGGGACACCGTGACAGTAGTGAACTTCGTATAATAGATGTTATGTTAAGTTACCACATGTGTGAATGTGGACAAGCTGATCAAGTAAGCACACCCCTGAACACCATACGCCCCTCCCCAGCAAGCCATACGTCCTCATAGCCGCCGCCTCTAGCCTTGGTCGCTTTGATCTCCAGAAGGCGCCCGCTGCGCGTCACAATGTTGATGGCCAGACCTCCCAATCCCCATTCCTGGATGGCGCAGGCGGCGGCTACAGAACCGGTCCCGCAAGCCAGGGTTTCGGCCTCCACGCCCCGTTCGTAGGTCCGCATCCGCCACTCCCGTTCGCTTCTCCCGGGCGAGATGAAGTTCACGTTGGCGCCTTCCGGGGCGAGCGTAGGATCGAGGCGGAGCGCCCGGCCACGCCCCACCAGGTCCACCTCTTCGACGTCGTCCAGGAGCACGACCAGATGGGGTACGCCTACCTGGCCGAGGGCCGCCCGACGCTCCCCAGACGCCAGCGCGAGCCCCGGGACCGCCTCCGGGGCCTCCACGGGCGCCAAGTGCAGCTCGGCGCGGCCCAGACCCGCGGTTCGGCTGCGATAGGTCCCAGCGTCGGTCTCGAGCTCCATCCCATCGGAGGGGCCAAGGTTCAGGTGGGCGGCGAGCGTGGTGCTGCACAGCGCGGCGTTGCCGCACATGGCGGCGCGGGAGCCATCGGAGGTGAAATAGATCATGCGGACGGCGCCCGGGCGCGACCCCGGGGCCACAAAAACGAGCCCGTCGGCACCCACGCCCGTTCCCCGGGCACAGGCTGCCTGGATGTCGGCAGCGGTCCAGTCGTCCGGCGTCGAGACGCGGCCGCCTACCATGACGAAGTCGTTCCCCGACCCCGTCATCTTGTAGATCGGCAGGCCGACTAGATGCGGCCGAACAGCCGTTGCAGCCGAAGCCTCGGCACCATCCACACCGCCTCGCGGACGATGGACCGATTCATCTTGCTCTGCCCCTCGGTTCGGTCGACGAACACGATGGGAATTTCCCGGAACTTGAACCCTTTTCGCCATGCGCGCACGCTCATCTCGATCTGAAAGGCATATCCATTGGAGCGCACCTGAGACAGATCGATCGTCTCCAGCACCCGCCTGCGAAAGCACTTGAAGCCGCCCGTCAGGTCCCAGATACGGAGCCCCGTGATCCGGCGGGCGTAAATGTTGGCGCAATACGATAGCAGCAACCGCGCTATCGGCCAATTGACCACAGTCACCTTCCCGTCGAGGTAGCGCGACCCCAGCACCACGTCGGCCCCCTCGATGGCCTTGAGAAACTCCTTTAAGTGCGCCGGGTCGTGCGAGAAGTCGGCGTCCATCTCGAACACGTAGTCGTAGGTCCGCTCGAGGGCCCAGCCGAAGCCCCGAATGTACGCCGTGCCCAGGCCCAGCTTCCCTTCCCGATGCAAGACGTGGACCCGGGGCTCCTTCGCGGCGAGCTCGTCGGCCATCCGGCCGGTGCCATCGGGGGAATTGTCGTCGACGACGAGCACCTCGAGCCGCGGGTCCTGCGCCAGAACCTGGGGCACGATGTGCAGAAGGTTCGGCGCCTCGTTGTAGGTCGGGATGACGACCAGCGCGCGCTCAGCCACCGCGTCTCCGCCACCCGGTAGGCCCCACCCCTGCCCCCAGGACGAGGATGAGTGAGACCCAGGTGATCACTTTGCCCCAGCGGTACGCGCGGCTGCTGAACGTCAGCTCGACGGCCTTGGCTCCGGCGGGCACGGGCACGGTGATCAGCGTCCAGTCACCACGCAGCACCCGCGCGGGCGCGCCATCCACCGTCGCGTGCCAGTCGGGATACCAGTTCTCAGCGACGAGGGCAAAGCCGGCGGCCAGCGGCGCCGGGTCGAGCGCAATCGACATCCGCCCCGGCTCCCAACGCGTCACCGTCGCCCGCGCTGGACTGGCGGGCGGCAGCGTGGTGACGGGCGCCGCGGGGAAGGAATCGCGGGCGTCGAGCAGCACGACCCGGTCGATCGCCATGCGAGGGTCGACCAGCGTCCCGACGATTTGCATGGAATCGAGGTTGGCGGCGGCGGAGACGACCCGGACGTAAGGCGCGGGGGCGGTTCGCTCGAATAAGTGCGCATTCCCCGTCGGCGTCGCGGCGTCCCGCAGCACCCGGGTGAACCCCGGGATGGAATCGAGCCCCTGCGCGGCAGCCGGGACGATCACCCAGCGCACCGCGAACAGATTCCAGAGGTTGAGGTTCCCCAAGTTCCGCCACTCGTCCCGCCCCCCCATGACGTCGACGAAATAGCGGATCTCGAAGCCGTGCAGGCCCAGCAGCTGCGGGACGTCCTCAGCCATGAGCACGGCGCCGGGATACACGGGCTGCGCGCGAGGACCCATGAGCGCGCCCAAGTCGAGCGCGCGAGCCGGCGCCGCCCCAGGCGTCGCCTTGATGCGTTCGGTGACGGCGTCGGGGCGGTACAAGTCGCGGTCGAGCGTGCTGTAGGTCCAGAATTGCTGCGCGTTGACCCACAGATCGGCGCCGATCACGAGGGCCAGAGCGATCGTCCACTGGGCAGGTCGCAGCCGGCCGAGCACGCCCGCCCAGGCCAAGCCCGCGGCGGCGGCGAGCGCGATCGCACTCGTCACCGCGCCGAACATGATGTCGCCGCCGGCGACGGGCTGCCCGTGGGCGAGTGCGCCGGCCAGGTTGCCGAACACGCCCGCCATGGCGAGCAAGGCGAGGACGCCCGCGGCGATCAGCCAGGCGCGCACGTGGGACTTGCAGGCGGCCTCGTCGGCGCGGCGCTCGAGCCGCTCGACGCCGAAGGCCGCGAAGCAGGCGACGACGAACACCACGACGAAGTACGCCATCCCGGGCGCCCGCATTTGCTTGACGTAGGGCATCACCGACCACCACAGGTGGTAGAACGGCGTCCCCTTCCCCAGGCCGATCAAGAGGAAGAGCAGGCCGATTCCCGCGAGCCACAGTCGCAGGCGTCGGTCCTTCCCTGCCCCTGCGCCAAACACCGCCAGCGCGACTACCGGGAGCCCGAGGTACTCGGAATGCAGCTTGATGCCGTTGGTGCCCCAATACGTCCCCGGCGCGCCCCACCCCACGAAGTTCTTGAGGACGAATTCGGGGATGTGCACCCAGGGAATGCCGTACGTCGTCGCGCCCTCGAACCCGCCCTCCACGGTCACGGCTCGAGGCGAGAGCGGCATGTGCGCGAATGCGGGAAGCAGCTGAATGGCGGCGATGCCGAAGCCCACCGCAACCGCTGCCGACGCGAAGCCCAGCGTACGGATGCGATCGCCCGCAGTGGCGGTTCCGCTTCCGAACGAGAGGTACAAGGCGAAACACCCAGCGGCGACGAGCATGTAGTACGTCATCTGCACGTGCTGGGTGAGAATGCTGAGCCCGATGCCCAGCGCCGTAACGCCGTAGCCCCAGGGCCGGCGATCCCGCATCCCGGCGACGAGCCCGAGTAGAACGAGCGGCAGCAGGGCCGTGACGACCAGCTTCCCGTCGTGTCCGGGCTGGACGTAGGACGCGACGAGCCCCGACAACTGATACGCCAGGCCCCCGACCACGGCGCCACTCCAGGAAACCTGGAGCCGGCGCAGCAGCAGGTACATGAACAGTCCCGCCAGGATGTAGTGAACGAAGAACCCGATGTTGATGACGGTGGCGGTCGGCATGATGAGGCGGAGAAACGCCGTCGGGTACAGGACGTCTCCCGTGCCGAGGGCGCCGACATACGGCATCCCGCCGAAGATCTCCGGATTCCAGAGCGGGACGTGGCCCAAGCGCCGCCACCACTCGGCGCCCCAGCCGCGGAACGGCAAGCCGGCGGTGACCTGATCGCTGTGCGGTCCGGCGATCCATTCGCCGCGCAGCATCGGCAGGCTGAGGATCGCGATCCACAGCGTGAACAGGGCGCTGGCAGCGAGCGTGGGTCGCGCCGGTGCGTACGTGGGGAGCGCGGCCTGGGGAACGTCGCTAGGGCGACTCAGGTGATCCCTCCGCTGTGGGGCGCCGCACCAGGGCGAGGCTGATGAGGGCCGCGCCTGCTTCCGTGACTGTGAGCAACACGCGCGAGCCGACGCTGGCGGCCAATGCGCCGCCGCTTCCCAAGGAGGGCGTGAGCAAACTGACGAGCACGACCTCCCGCACGCCGATCCCGCCGGGAGCGAATAGGGCCAGGGTGCCCAGAATGTAGCTGAGGGTGAAGGCGCCGGCTGCGGTGGCGAAGGAGAGCTGGGCGTCGGGGAGCAGCCCGCGGATGAACAGCCAGAAGGCGAAACCATACGTCAGCCACCCGAGGACCATGAGCGCGCCGCTCAGCCCCACCGCCGATAGCGGCAGCGCCGTGAGCGGCGTCTCGGCGTTCATCAAGCGCCCGACCCACCGGGCCGTCGGTCCCCAGACGAGCACGCCGAGTGACGCGAAGGCGACCAGCAGGCCGACGGCGAGACGCAGACCCGAAGTCGCTTGGGGCGTCGCCCCGGCGACGACGGCCACTCCGGTGCCGAGCACTAACGCCTGGAAGGCCACGGCGGAGGCGGCGGCGGCGCTTCCCCGCACCCCTTCGCGCTGCGCCAGGACGACGAGGCCGGTCACGCTCCAGATCTTCCCCGGCACGTAGCGGCCGAGATTCGCGAGGCACCAGGCCCGCGCCGCAGCGCCGAACCCGATCCGTTGCGCCCACCCGGCCAGCAGGCGGCGCCATGCTTCGATGTACCAGAGATAGGTGAAGAAGACGGTCAGCGTGGCGAGGCCGAGCACGCCCGCTCGCGGATGGAGATGGATCTGCAGCGATCGGAACTCCGCCCAGTTGCGACTGACCGTCCGGGCGACGAGCACGATCACGACCAGGGCGACGGCCGCCTGGGTGGCCCAGAGCCACCGCCGTGCGTTTGTCAGCTCAGTCCTTGATGAACTTGTAGGCGACCGAGCGCGCCAGCATCCAGAAGGGCGCCGGAATCGGCGGATAGAAATACGTGCCGCCCCAATCCGCGAGGCGGAACCCGTTCATCTCGCCCAGGCGGCTGATCGTCTGGCGTGTCCAACTGTAGATGTGCCCCTGCCGGTCCGCGACGCGGAAGAGATTCCAGATGATCTCCTTGATGTGATACGGATTGGGGACAGAGACCATCCATATGCCCCCGGGCTTCAGCACGCGATGAATCTCGCCCGCCGTACTGTAGGCGGTCGGGGTGTGTTCGAGGACCTCGACCATGAAGACGTAGTCGAACGAGGCATCGGGAAACGGCAGTCCCGACGTAATGTCGTGGATCAAGATGTCGGGTGCGGCGAACTCCGGGGCGATGTCGAGGCCCTGGTACTTCACGCCCGGCGGCAAGTACTTGCGGAGGTCGCCGTTGCGTGAGCCGATGTCGAGCACCGCGCTGCCCGGGCGGACCTGCGCCAGCTTCATGTGCTTGCGGAACCGCATCCGCTCTTCGCCAGAATTGCGCCAGTCGTGGCGTTCGCTGTAGAACTTGGTGAGCTCGGGCGAAGCCGTGGCAATCCGTTCAGCCATCTGTCGAAGTCCTTGTGAGCCAGGTAGTTGGGTAGACGAGGCAAGAAAGATAGTTAGTATGAGCCCCATGCGCATCCTTCACATTGTGACGGCGTTCCCCCGCAAACCCGACGACGTCATCACCCCGTGGCTCGTAGAGCTGCTCAAGCGGCTCCGCGCCAAGGGGCACGAGGTGGAGGTATTCACGTCGGCGTACAAAGGCGCGGGCGACCAAGTGGTCGACGGGATCCCCGTCCATCGCTTCCGGTATTTCTTCCGCCGCTGGGAGAACCTGACGCACGAGGAGACCGCGCCCGATCGGATGCGGCGCTCGCTGCTGTACCGAGTGCTTCCCGTGTTCTTCGTCGCCGCCGGCATGTTCGCCATTTGGCGGCACGCGCGCCGTCACCGCTACGACGTCATTCACGTGCACTGGCCGATGCCGCTCGCCTTGCTCGGCTGGGCGGCGCAGCAGGCGCAGCGCGCACCGCTGGTCAGCACGTTCTACGGCGTGGAGCTGCGCTGGGTCAAGGGATCGCTGCGGGCGCTCAAGTGGCTGGCTCGCTGGGCGGCGCGGCGCTCCGACCGGGTGGTCGCCATCTCGACCTATACCGCCGCGGAGCTCCGTGAGCTCGCCGACGTCCCGATCGAGGTCATTCCCTACACCACTTCCCTGCCCGAGCCGCTGTCCCTGCCGAAATCGACTGGCGGTCCGCCCACGGTGTTGTTTGTCGGGCGGTTGGTCGAGCGCAAGGGCGTGCCCTACCTGATCGAGGCAATGAGTCTATTGCCGGATAGGTCGGTCCGACTGGAGATCGTGGGAGACGGTCCGGAGCGCCCGAAGCTCGAAGCAGCGTCCCGGCGCCTCGGGATCGCCGACCGGATCGAGTTTCGCGGCAAGGTTTCCGCGACCGAGCTGCAGGCGGCGTATGCGCGCGCCAGCGCGTTCGTGCTGCCATCGATCTTCGATGCTCGTGGCGACACGGAGGGCTTGGGTGTGGTCGCGCTCGAGGCGATGAACTACGGAACGCCGGTGGTGGCCAGCAGGATCGGGGGGATTCCCGACGTCGTGGAGGATGGTGTCACCGGGATCCTCGTGCCCCCCGGCGACGCGGCGGCGCTCGCGGCCGCGCTGCGCCGGGTGCTCGACGAGCCCGACCTCGCCCGGAAGCTGGGCGAGGCGGGCCGTCGGCGCCTGCACGAGCAATTCAGCTGGGAGGCGATCACCGCCCGGTGGGAGGCGGTGTACTCGAGCCTCCGTTAGCGGATGATGTCGACCCAGCCCCCGTCGTTTGTGACGAGGACGTTCCGGGTCGCGGGATCGGCGGCGATCTCGCGGGGCGTCCCGCCGGTATTCAAGACCGCGATGGTCGCCCGGGTCTGCCGCTTGATCACCTGGACCTTCCCGGCAAACACCAACCCGACGTAGATCCGCGCGCCATCGGCGCTCAAGGAAAGGCCTTCACCGCCGCCGTCGAGCGGCAGCGTGGCGGCCGTGGCTCCTGTGTTCAGATTCACGATCTGCAGCACGTTACCGATCTCGTCGGCGACGTACAGCTCCGAGCGGTCGGGCGACATCGCCATGCCCTGCGTGCGGCCGCCGAGGGTGAAGGTCCGCACGACGGTCATGGACCGCCAATTGACCTCGAGCACGCTGCCCGCGTCCCGGGTGGCGACATAGAGCAGCGTGTCATTCGGGTGCACGAGGAGATGGTGCGACGTAGCCGGCAAGTCGATCGAGCCGAGCACCGTCTTCGTCGCGATGTCGATCTTGAACAGCTTGTTGACGTTGGTCGTGACGAACAGCGTGTTGCCGTCGGCGGAAATCGCGACGGGAAGTGGGTCTCCTGTTACGGGGATCACGTCGGTCTGGGTGAACGAGGCGACGTCAATGATGCTCACGTTATCGCTGAACTGATTCGCCACGTACGCCTTCGTGCCGGCCGCGTTGAACACAACGAGACACGGCACAGACCCGACGGCGATCGTGCCGGTGAACGTGTTCGTCGCGAGATCCATGCGGGTGAGGGTGTTATTCACGACCTGGCTCAGGTACGTGACGCGTTCGGACGAGATGGCCACACCAAACGGGCTGCCCCCGAGCGGTAGATGTGCCACAATCGTGGCCGTGTCCGTGGGGGGCGGCGGCGGCACCGCGGTCGACCGATCGACGATGTCGACCCAACCGCCTTCGTTGACGACAAGCATGCGCGGTGTGCCGGGATCGGCCGCGATCTCGCGCGGGGTTCCGCCGGTATTGATGATGGCGACGGTCGACCGCGTCTGACGATCGAGCACCTGCACCTTGCCGGCGAACACCAGCCCGACGTAGAGCTTCTCACCGTTGGTGCTCAAGGCGAGGCCTTCACCGCCGCCTTGCAGCGGCACGGTCGCCGCCGTGGTCCCCGTATTGAGATTCACCACTTGCAGCACGTTGCCCAACTCATCGGCGACGTACAGTTCCGAGCGATCGGGCGAGATCGCCATCCCCTGCGTGCGGCCGCCCAGTGTGAACGTCCGCACCACGGTCATCGACTGCCAATTCACCTCCAGCACGCTCCCCGCGTCCCGCGTAGCGACGTACAGCAGCTGGCCATTCGGGTGCATCAGGAGATGGTGGGAGGTCGCGGGTAGGTCGATCGAGCCCAGCACCGCTTTCGTGGCGATGTCGATCTTAAAGAGTTTGTTGACGTTCGTGGTGACGAACAGCGTGTTGCCGTCGGGGGAGATTGCGACGGGCAACGGATCTCCCGTGACGGGAATGACGTCGGTCTGGGTCCCCGAGGCGACGTCGATGATGCTGACGTTGTCGCTGAACTGGTTCGCGACGTACGCCTTCATGCCCGCGGCGTTGAACGTGATGAGACACGGCACGTTGCCGACGGGGATCACGGCCGAAAATGTGTTCGTGGACAGCTCCAGCCGCGACAGTGTGTTCGCCGACGGCTGGCTGACGTACGCGAACCGTGCGGCGGTGACCGCGACGCCCAGCGGTTCCCCGCCGAGGCCGACGCGCGCGACGATCCCGCTGTCATTCGGGGGCGGCGGCGGGGGTGGCGGCGGCGGGGGGGGCGGACCGCCTCCGGGGCCGATGACGTCGAGCCAGCCGACCTCGTTGGCGACGAGCACATGACCGCGGGCCGCGTCGGTCGCGATCTCGCGCGGGGTGCCGCCGGTCGCGATCACGTTCAGTGTTGCGCGGGTCCGGCGGTCGAGCACCTGCACCTTCCCATCAAACACGAGGCCGACGTAGATCTTGTCGCCATCGCCGCTCAGCGCCATGCCCTCGCCGCCGCCCTGGAGCGGCGTGGCGGCGATCGCCCCGTTGCTGAGACTCACCACCTGGAGCACGTTGGAGATCTCGTTGGCGACGTACAGCTCCCGGCGGTTGGGAGATAGCGCCATGCCTTGCGGCCGGCCTCCCAGCGTGAACGTCCGCACGACCGTCATCGTCTGCCAGTTGACCTCGAGCACGCTGCCGCCATCCCGGGTCGCCACATATAGCAGGGTGCCCATGGGGTGCACCAGGAGATGGTGCGACGTTGCGGGCAGATCGATCGAACCCACGACGGTCCGTGTCGCGAGGTTGATCTTGAACAGCTTGTTGGCGTTGGTGGTGGTGAACAACGTGCTGCCGTCGGGCGAGATCGCCACGGGCAGCGGATCCCCTGTGACCGGGATCGTGGCGGTCTGCGTGCCCGTGGCGACGTCAATGATGCTGATGTCGTCGCTGAACTGATTCGCGACGTAGGCCGTCGTGCCATTGGGACTGAAGACGACGAAGCACGGCAGCGACCCCACCGCGACCCGTCCGGTGACGGAATTGGACGTGAGCTCGACGCGGGCGACGGTATTGTTGAATGGCTCGCTCACGTACGCGATGGTGCCCGTGACGTCGACGCCGAGGGCCGCGCCCAGCTGGATCCGGGCGACGATCCCATCCGGGGGCGAGACCCTCTGATCGAGGGGAGTCGGACTCTCCGTGGGATTCATGCAGCCCAACGTGAGCAGCGGGCCGCCGACGGCGAGGGTGAGTAGAACCTTTCGAAGCATGCGCATGGCGCTCTCCGTAGGGCGCGGGGTGTACGTCCAGGATACACCCCCCCTCCTCACCCTACGCAACAGAAAGCGCACGAAACGTCATATGGCACGAACTCCGCAGCGGTCCTACATCAACGGATGATATCCACCCACCCGTTCTCGTTCGCGACGAGTACGCGCGAACGGGCCGCATCGACGGCGATTTCTCGTGGGGTTCCGCCGGTTGATATGGTCTTGAGAACCGTGCGCGCGACGCGATTGATCACTTGCACCTTCCCGGCGAACACCAGGCCGACGTAGAGCTTGGTGCCGTCGGTGCTGAGCGCGAGTCCTTCACCGCCCCCGGCCAGGGCAACCGACGTGTCAGTCGTGCCGCTGGCGAGGTTCACGACGCGCAGGGCGTTCAACCCTTCATCCGCGACGTACAGCTCCTGCTGGTCGAGGGAGATCGCCATCCCCTGCGTCGTGCCCCCGAGCGTGAACGTTCGAGCGGCGGTCATGGTGCGCCAATTCACTTCCAGTACAGTGCCCGCAGCGCGGGTGGCGACGTAGAGGAGCGTGTCGTTCGGGTGCATGAGCAGGTGGTGCGACGTCTCCGGCAGGGCGATCGAATCGACCACCGAGTCGTTCGCGAGCGCGATCTTGTAGAGCCGGTTCGCGTTGGTCGTCACGAAGAGAGTGGTGCCGTCGGCGGAGATCGCCACCGGCACTGGATCCCCCGTCACTGAGATCATGCGCGTTTGCGTGCTCGTGGCCACGTTGATGACGCCAACGCTGCGGCTGAACTGATTCGCAACGTAGGCGGTCGTTCCGGCGGCGTCGAATGTCAAATAGGTCGGCCACGAACCCACCGTTACGGAGTTCGTGACCGTCGACGTCACCAGGTCGAGACGCGCGACCCTGTCGGAACCTCCAAGGGCGACGTACGCGATGTCGCCCGAGGCGACAATGCCGAGCGCGCCTCCCCCAACCGGCAGACGTGCGCTGATGGCGCTGTCGTGTACGGTGACCTGCACAAACGTCGCGGCGGATCCGCTGTATGCGCCGATGCTCGCGCTGCCCATGGGGCCGACACTCAATGCCCGCCCCGTACCGGACACGCGTACAACCGTGGTGTCGGTCGAACTCCACGTTACTGACGCCGCGGGCATGGCATCGCCGTGACGGTCGAGTACCCCCGCGCTGAGCTGCAGGCTGTCTCCCTGCCGGAGAAATGCCTGAGGTGGAGTGATCGTAATGCTGTTCGCCACCGCGACAACCGTGATCGAGGAGGTGTCGGCGAGCAGGCCGTTCCGTGCGATGACGGTTGCCACGCCTGCGGCCCCGCCCGCGTAAACGAACCCAGTGGGGGATACGGTCAGGATGCCCGCGGACAGAGATTGGTACGTGATCGTTTGATTCGGTATGGGGTCGTTCACCCCGTCCACTACGGACCCGCGCAGGAAGAATCCCGCTTGCTGGACGATGCTGGTGTCGGACGGGAGAAGGCGCAAAGCGCGAGGGAGAGCCAGGACGAACGTCGGAATGGGCCGCGAGACTGCCTGAGCGGTGACCGCGACGAGCGCCGCGCCCACGGGTCCCACGGAGCGCACCCGGCCGGCGGGACTCACGCGGACGACGGTCGTGTCGCTCGATCCGAATGTTGGCGTGACGCCCGAAACCGTGCGGCCCTGGTCATCGACGGCACTCACGCTGAGCTGAACACTGTCCCCTCGGCCCACGCGCACCGTATCAGGGACGATCACCAGCGTCGCGACGGTTGGCGGTGTGGTCGAGTCACCGCAGTTTACACTGAACGCCACGAGGGCCAAGGCAACGAATGAATAGGCACGTCTCACGGCGCGCTCCTGGTGGCGGTTGGGGTTCGGAGTGGAACAGACGGGTTCAGAAGGGGCCGTGCAAGGGGAACCGCACGAAATGTCATACGGTCGTACGGAAGGCAGTCTACAAAGCGGCCTGGGCGGCGATCGCGGTCCACCGGGTCGGCTGTGCGCGAGCCGCCGCAGCCGCGGCCAGGCCGGCGGGTAAGACGTCGACCCAGCCCGCTTCGTTCGCGATCACCAGCACCCTGCCCGACCTGTCAAACGCCATGCCGCGGGGGCGGCCGCCGGTCGGCAACGTCGCCCGGACTTTCAGGGAGGCGCGATCGACGACGGCGACCGCGCCGGTGGATACGAGCGCGACGTACACCTCGCGTTCATCCGGACTGAGCGCCAGCTCGACCGCCGGGGCGCCCAGGTTCAGCGGGCCAACGCGCTGCCCGGTGGGCAAGCAGACGGCATCGAGCCCGTGCTGCTCATTCGCGACATACAGCATCAGGCCATCGCGGGACACGGCGAGCCCTTGGGGTTGGCCGCCGAGCTTGAAGGTGCGCATCACGCGGTGGTGCATCGTGTCCACTTCCACCACGGTGCCGGCGGCTCGCGTCGCGACGTAGAGCCGTGCCCCTGTGGGGTCCAGCGCGAGAAAATGCGACGTCGCGGGCAACGGGAGCGACGCGATGATGCGTTGGGTGGCCAGGCACAATCCGTACAGACGGTCTTCGTTGGTGGTGAAGTACAGCGTCCGGCCGTTACGCGCGAGGACCACGGGGAATGGGTTCCCCGGCACGGAGAGGAATTCCACGGGCGCGTGGGTGGTCGCATCGATTACCGCGATGCCGTCGCAGTACTGGATGCTGACGTAGGCGCGCGACCCCGTCCCATCGAACGTGATGGCGCTGGGGACGCAACCGACGGGAATCGTCCCGACGAGCCGTCCCGTGGCGAGATCGAGCCGTTCGACAGCCGCGGCATGCGCGCGCGTGATATACGCCGTGCGGGTCCCATGGATCGCGACGCCGAACGGTCCCCCCTCAAGCGGGAGGCGCAGCGGCAGCACGGGGGTGCCGATCTGTCGCCAGTCGTCGCGCTGCTCGGCCGCAGCCCGCCGCCGGACGTGGTCGACCACACTACCCCGGGCGGGACGACACAGCGTCAAGAAACGGCGCAGCACTTCGGCGGTGCCGACGCGGCGCAGCTCACTCCAACGCAGGCCGGTGAGGCGCCGGATGAGGCGATACGACATGGCGGGGTCCACGTGCGCGCGGCGCGCGAGGGCGAGGAGCGTGGACGCGGTGCGATTGGCCTCGAACACCCAGTACAAGACGCTGGCCCAACCGGTGAGCAGCTCGTAGGGCGGCAAGCCTTCACGGCGCAGCAGACGAGCAAGCTGGAACCGGGTGCGCAGGCCCAGACGTGCGGCGACGAGGTCTGCCGACCCGGTGCGCCCGTTCTCGCAGACCATCACGTTGATCACCGCCCGCCCCTGCGCGGAAAGCCATGGCAGGCGGGTCAGCATCGCAGAGGCTAGCGGCAGCGGCGGCATTGGTCCCCTGTGGCGCGCGTGCAACAGTGGATGAATGGCTGCCGTTTACCCACGCAACACTAGTGCCACAGTCGCAAGGCGCTGCTATACGTCGTCCGGGGTTCCTCGTGTTGCGTGCGCGCTACGGTCAGGCGGAGTCACGGTCTCGCAGCCGCCGCATCTCGCGTTCCAGCGCGCGCAGCTCCTCCCGCATCCCGGCGATCATCTCGCCCACGAACCCGAACCCGAAGAGCGAAACGCCCGCGATGACGAGCACCATGATGAGATCGAGCAGGGGCCGGAAGCCCACGTGCGGGGGTCCGAAGCGCAAGTACAGCGCGACCGCCCCGACGATGAGGCCCAGGGAGAACAGCAGGGCGCCGGCGACCCCGAAGAACAGCATGGGCTTGCGGCCGAAGCGCAGCTGGAACCACACCGACAACAGGTCCAGCACGCCGACGGGAATCCGCCCCAGGCCGAACTTCGATTTCCCCGCCCGCCGCGGATGCAGCGACACCGGCTGCTCGGCGAGCCGGAACCCCTGCGCCGCTGCGATGACGACCATGAAGCGGTGCCAGTCGGGGCGCGTGGGCAGCGCGTCGACCACCTCGCGCCGGTACGCCTTCACCGAATTGAGGTCGGTGACCCGCACGCCGAAGAGCCAGCGACACAGCAGGTTGTAGACGCCCGACACGAAACGCTTCTCGTAGTGCCCCTGCTTTGTGCCCGTCACGATATCGGCGCGGTCCTCGAGGATCGGCGCGACGAGGCTGGGGATGTCGGCCGGGAGGTACTGCAGGTCGGCGGGATAGAACACGAACACGCGCCCGCGCGCGGCGTCGGCGCCCGACTTGAGGGCGTCGGCGATCCCCCGCTGCGCGCGGTGCGTCACGACGCGCACGAAGGGGTGCTTGGCCGCGAGCTCGGCGAGCACGCGCGGCGTGGCGTCGTGGCTGCCGTCGTCCACGATCACCACTTCGCAGGCGTAGGCCAGCGGCAGCAGGGCCTCGCGCGCGAGCCGGACGAACTCGGGCAGGTTGTCGGCTTCGTCCTTTGCGGGGACGAGCACGCTGACGTCCGGAGGCGTGGAATTGGTGGCGAGGCTCATAGCCGCTTGCGCATGCGCGCGGGGAGGATGCCGAGCTGGTCCCGATACTTGGCGACGGTGCGGCGCGCGATCTTCACGCCGCGCTGCTCGAACATCTGGACGATCTGCTGGTCGGTGAGCGGATCCTTCGGGTCCTCGTCGCCCACCATCTTCTGGATCTGCGCCTTGATCGACCGGGCGCTGGCGTCCTCCCCGGTCGTCGTCGTCAGGCCGCTCGAGAAGAAGAACTTGAGCGGCAAGAGGCCGCGCGGCGTCTGGACGTACTTCTCGTTCGTCACGCGGCTCACCGTGCTCTCGTGCATGCTGATGACGTCGGCCACCTCGCGCAGGGTCAGAGGCTTCAGGTATTCGATGCCCTTTTCGAAGAAGTCCCGTTGCCGGTCGACGATGAAGTTCATCACCTTGAGCATCGTCTGGCGGCGCTGCTCGATCGCCTGAATCATCCAATGGGCGCTGTTGAGGCGCTGATTGATGAACTCCTTGCTCTCCGTGTCGTACTTCTTCTTGTCGCGGGCGATCTCCTGATAAGTGCGGGAGATGCGCAGCCGCGGCAGTCCGCCGTCATTCAAGAAGACGTGATACTTGTCATCGATCTTGTCGACGATCAGGTCGGGGATGATGTAGGCGTCGTCCCCCGCTGAGTGCTGGAGACCGGGTTTGGGGTCGAGGCGTGCCAGCTCGTCCGCGGCACGCTGCACCTCGTCCGGGGCGAGCCCAAAGCGCTTGCCCAGGTCGCTCCAGCGGTGTGCGATCAGGTCGTCGAACGCTTCCTTGACGAGCCGATAGACGAGCGTGTCGGTGCCCTTCTGGTTCTCGAGCTGCAGCAACAGGCACTCGCGCAGGTTGCGCGCCGCGATCCCGGGCGGGTCGAGCTGCTGCATGATCCTCAGCATCTCCTCCGCCTCGGCCAGCGTGTATGGGGCCACGTTCAGGTCGAGCTCCGACTCGGCTTCGTGCTCCTCGATCAGCTGGTTGGCGCCCTTCACGATCTCCTCGAGGCTCGCCTGGAGGTACCCGTCTTCGCCGATGTTGCCCAGGAACTCCTCGGCGAGCAGCTGCTGGCGCGGCGTGAGGTCGAGCATCCGCGTCTGGTCCCGCAGATGGTCGATCAGGCCCTTGCTCTCGACCGTCACCGGCTCGACGTATTCGGTGGCGCCGCCCAGCGTGCCGCTCGGCACCCCGTGCTCGGTGCGGTCGTCGAGCAGGATGCTCTCCCAGTCGGGCTCGTCGTCCCCTGACTTCTCTTTCTCGGCGGGCTTCTGCTCCTCAGCGGGCGCCTCGGTCTCTTCCTCCGGCTCGATCATCTCGAGGAACGGATTGCCCAGCAGCTCCTGCTTCAGGTGCTGCTGTAGATCGAGCAGCGGCATGTAGAGCAGGTCCATCGCCTGGTACAGGCGAGGATTGATCCGCAGGTCCTGCCGGAGGGACGTGTGCTGGTGTAGGCCGGTCTTCATGCGGCGTGCGTCAGACGCGCGCGTAAGCGCGCGGTCAACGTGGGCCCGAGGTAGAGGTCGGCCACACGGTCGTCGAACACCAGCTCGCGCACCGTGCCGCCGACCTGCACCTTCCCCTCGAACATGATGTAGGCGCGGTCCACGATGTCGAGCGTTTGCTCCACGTTGTGGTCTGTGATCAGAACGCCGATGCCGCGATGGCGCAGCCCGGCGACGATCGTCTGGATGTCGTTCACGGCGATCGGGTCCACGCCGGCGAACGGCTCGTCGAGCAGCAGGAACTTGGGCTCGGTGACGAGCGCCCGCGTGATCTCGAGCCGCCGCCGCTCGCCGCCCGAGAGCTGGTACGCCTTCTGCCGGCGCAAATGCTTGATCGCCAGCTCGTCGAGCAGCCCCTCCAGGCGCTGCTGGCGGCCGGAGGCGTCCAGCGCGGGGAGCGTCTCGAGGATGGCGAGGACGTTGTCCTCGACGCTCAGCTTGCGGAATACCGAAGGCTCCTGGGCGAGGTAGCCGATGCCCGCCTGCGCGCGCCGGTACATCGGCTCGGCGGTGATCTCGCGCTCGTCGAGCAGGATGCGGCCCTCGTCGGGCCGAATCAGCCCGGTGATCATGTAGAACGACGTCGTCTTCCCCGCCCCATTCGGACCCAAGAGGCCGACGATTTCGCCCTGGGCGAGGTTCACCGAAACGTCGTTCACAACGCGGCGGCTCTTGTACGTCTTGACCAGGTGCTGCGCCTCGAGGCGGCTGGCGCCTCGCACCGCCGGATGCTCGCCGCTCACGGCCTCGCTGCGGGCGAGCGTCTGCTCGGCGACCTCGAGGAAGCGCCGCGCGGCCGCCTCCCGCTCGGCGGGCATGTCGGCCCAGATCTCGGCGGCGAACCCGATCGGCGCCTCGCTCCACAGCGCCCCCGCCGGCAGCACCAGGACCTTGAGCGTGCCGAGGCGCGGCAACACAGAGGTCGAGAGATAGGTGCGCGCGTCGTCCACGGAGAGGCTTCCCGCTTCGGGCGACGCGAGCGCCGAGCCTTTGCTGTGCGCGCGGAGCTTCAAGAACTCCTCGCGGTAGGCGACGGCGAGCGCCCCGAACGTCGCGCGGCCCTGCGCGTCGGCGATGCGAGCCAGCGCGGCTGCCGCGAGAGCGAGCGACGAGTCGCGCGTGGCGAGCAGCTCGGCGAGCCGGTCGGCGGTGGTCATGGCTTCTTCTTCAACGAGTCGGCCTTGGCCGAGTCGGGCGGCGGGGGGGCCGGGGGCCGCGGCTCGAGGTGCACGCCGTCGGCATTGCCGGCGACCACGATGTGGTCGACCTTGGCGCCGCGCAGCAGCACGGCGATGCGCTGGCCCCGCGAATAGTTGATTGCCGGCGCCGCCGTCGAGTCCCGGTCGTCGAAGTGGTGCGTGAGGGCGCGCGCCGCCCCACGGGCGACGATCTGCTGCAGCCGCGAATGCTCGCGCCCGGTGGAATCCTTCTCCTGGACGAAGCGCGCGGTCAGCGAGTCGCCCGCGATCCAGTCGATGTCGGCGGCCGTGGTGGCGGAGTCGCGCTTGGCGCGCGACAGCGCGTGCCGGAAGGCCCGCGATTCGGTCAGGACTTCGGCCGGCGTGTCGATCGCGATCGAGTCGGCGTCGATCAGATACAGGCTCGACACGGCGTGGGCGCGCGCTTTGTCGCCTCCCCCTTCGCCTACCCAGGCGAACGCCTGCTGCAACTTGCGCTCGGCGACGAGCAGATGGATCGTGTCGGCAGTGAGGGTCCAGTCGTCGCCGGTCGCCTTGCCCTCTCCCAGGGCCTTCACCAGGCGGATCTCCCGTTGCTCGAGCCCCAGCTCGATCCGCGTGCCGACGAGCGTGTAGCTCTTGCCGCCCTTCCCCTCGACGCGCGGGTGACCCACGAGGACGCCGATGCCGCGCGTCTCGTCGAGTAGCAACGAATCGGAGCGCGACGCGAAATCACTGCGGTCCACCGTCACCTTGCCGCCCGCCCACACGCGGTCGTCGCCTTTGAAGCGGATCCGGTCGCCCACGATGATGTACGGCTCTCCCGAGTCGGCGGCCTGGCGGTATTCGACGGTGGGGCGCGACGCGGCGAACATCTCGAGATCGGA
>Ga0193713_1000250_pt1 | contig 18052 bp, 18 predicted proteins | sample H3a2metaG_FD_143054 | JGI IMG/M metagenome (GOLD analysis project Ga0193713, IMG submission 143054) | Soil microbial communities from a riparian zone of the East river system, Colorado, United States - H3a2 | ecosystem: Environmental > Terrestrial > Soil > Riparian zone | place: USA: East River... | reverse complement strand
AAATGACCCGCGACGGCTCCTATTGTGTAGGTTTTCGGATGCCGGCATGACGAGGCTATCCACGCACTGCGGCGACCGGCGTCCGAAAAGCGCCAAGGCACGAAATCGCGGGAAGTGGGGCACCGGTGGTGCCGCGGGCGCTATGGAGATTTAGCCGCGGTACGTTGATTTGAGTGCCGGGTAATTTTTCGAAGGGTGTATTGGACTCGAAAGCATGCACAACTTTGGCGTTATGGCACAAGGATTGCTAAATGGGGAAAGTAGGTTTCTCTCCCCATGTGATTTCAAAGAGTTAGGTGTTGCAAAACGGCCACTTTCGACAACTTCTGCGCGATCAGCCGTGCGACAGCCTTGGAGCATCATAGCGCGAACCAATTTTTGAAGGCCGCAACAAACCTCAATTTTGTCCAGCCGAAACTGTTTCAAGCTTCTCGTCAAGATGATCTCCGCTTCTCCTATTGCAGGGTGTCCGTCATTCAAATTCTTGACAATGCAGATGCAGCCTTCCGCATCTTGTGCGCGTATGTGGACCGTTCTATCCGCGACCATCATGTTCGCAGACAAGCCGCACCGCCTCAACGAACGAACTAGCGCGCAGCGATTTTGTGTTTTGACGATCTTGCCTCCGGTTACGGCACTCGCGGTTGGGCTACCCGCGCAGCGGGCTATCGCGCAGCGATTTCGTGCTTTGGCACCTTTCAGACATGCAGCGCCTTGTGAGTCTATGCGGTGACTTTCCTTCAGCTTACAACGGCACAAGGAAAAAAATCGTGTTCAAACGCATAAAACAGCTTGTCAGGATGCCCCCGTGCGGCTCTGACATTTTCACAATGGGCTCGCGTGCCAAAGTGTTTCACAGCCCGGAATCAAGATGGGCGGTTGCGGGCATCGCGTTCGAACAAGTCACACATTAAAAATTTTGGAGCCCTAGCCCTGCGTCCTACCGTGATTCAGTCGGTCGTTCGCAATTTTCATAAACGAAGTACGTTGATCTTCATCGTCTTGGACGTAAAGCAGGAAGCGCCATAAAAGAAGTCGGACTGACGGAATCTCGTTTCCAGCCCGACCTCTTCGAGTGGAGCCACGTTAGCGCTCGGTCCGAACCGAAATCGATTCGGATTTGTTGCGTGGCAGGAGCGAACTGCTAGGCCGGTTTGTGACGCGGATGGATCAATAACCCAGCGCAGGTTCGCAAGGGACATTGTTCCCGCCCCAGGGCGCTGTAGCAAATGCGCCGACGCGCGGCGCTGGAATGCAGACACGGCCGTCAATATAACGGGCGGTGGAGGAGGCGCTCGCATTGGCGTCCTGTGCGAGGTGCCGCGAGGTTACATGGCTCTCGCGAGCCATAGCGGGAGTTGCGAGCATGGCGGAAGCGATCAGCGCAGCCGATAGAAGTTTAAGCTTAGTCATTCAATTTCTCCATTGGATAGGAAAAGCCAATACCACTTGGCTCCTTAGGATTGCGGATTTAGCTTCCTGCGATTGCCGAGCCACAGAGTCGATGAGATGGCTTTGCTATCCGCATCGATCAAGAGACTGGACAGACGATCGATTTATTTCGACGAACTTCGCTTGCTGGGATAAGCATCGGTATCGACGACCTAACATTCGCGTGAATACAATTCATCGATCACAAAAGGGATGTTCGTTACATGAGGCGCGAGCATATGCGGCGACGTACCTCCATCATTATTCTCGGCGGGGCGGTCGCGTTGCCTCTTACAGGACACAGACAGCGCCACAGGTCCGGTCGTTGGCTTTCTCAGCACCGCTTTGCCAGCCTCTTTGGCGTCGTTCGTCTCTGCAGTCCTCCAAGGCCTCAAACAGGTCGGCTTGATCGACGGCCAGAATGCTGCCGTGAATGTGTCCGGATATGATGCTGTAGAGGGCTCCTCCACCGGCCCGAGAGTGCCACGGATGTGGGCGCTGTTAAGGCTCCCACGATTCGGAGCTGCCCACGCAGATAATCACGATAATCGGTCCCGACATCGCCAAGTCGGTCTTCCAGGTTCACAGAGATGAGAACTGTGCCGGCGACTGTCGGGGGCAGCATCTGATCCTACGACTTCGATAAGACTTGCGAAGCTGATTGGCGAATTAGAACATAGTCTGCGGGAGGTCGAATATTGGTCGGTGTGAGCGGGGTGATTTTCATTGGCGCGCTCGGTATTCGGCAGAGTGCCGAACCGATAGAGCGAGTTCGTCGAAATTTGCACTTGTTCGGTCAATTTCTGTGAACGGCTCTTTATTAGTAGGGTTCTGCCCCGAATAGTTGTCGTTTTTTCAAACTGGCGCCTCTGATCCAGCCTCAGAAGCCTGAAAGGCCGCTGTATGGATGGCGCCGCATTGACCAGTATTTTAAAAGGGCGATGATGATTCGTCAAAGCTGCCTCCGCCGTACGCTACGTGGCCGCCAACCCAGAATCCGGTCCAATCGTAAAAATAGCAGCACGCACGGCAGCCTTGCTCGATCGAGTTGTGCTCAAACAGTCGCGATCGCAAACGAACAATTTGCAGGGACGGCCGGTGTTCCGATTCCGAAAGTGCAAAACCCGTTCTTGGCACGATTTAGCCCCGAGAATGCCTGCAGCGATCTTCCTAGGCAACGATGCTGATCGGTGAGGATAGCGTCTTTGCATTTGCAACGACGCGAACAATCATAGGCTCGGCGCGTCCGCGGATCGGAAGTTCTTGCTCTGGCAACAAGTTAACCGGTAGACCCGCTGTCTTGTAAACCTCCTCTGACAGAATGACCTCGCATTCGAGGCCCTTCGTCATGTCCTGCAGGCGCGCAGCCACGTTGACGGCGTCTCCAAGTGCGGTGAACACCTGGTGATCGCGATAACCGATGTCGCCGATGATCACTTCGCCGCCATGGATGCCGATCCCGAAACGGATCGGCTCGAGCAAGTCGTGGCTTAGAAATCGATTCAACTCATCGATATTCGTAGCAATCAGCGCTGCTGCCTGAAGGGCCTGCCGGCAGGCGGTTTGCGGGTTGGTGTTGAGCCCGAATAGGGCCAATTCCCCATCCCCGACAAATTGGTTCGGTTGCCCGCCGCATTCGATCACCGCCTGGGAGACTGCGCTTAGGAACCGGTTGACAATGAATACGGTATCGAACGGCAATCGCTGCTCCGCAAGTGTGGTTGATCCGCGCATGTCCACGAACATACTGACAAGATAACGTTCCTGACCAATGCGGACAGAACCTGCGTTCCGGAGAGAAGCCGCTGTAACATGGGGCACAAAAATCTGGAAGAAAGACAGATCAGTGTTCGGACGCAATTGGCAGGCGAGGCGAATTGCCGGATCGCCACCGGCGCCCACACGATCGAGCACGAAGGCTTCTCGCTTTGACGGCGCCGGCAGCGAATTGCAATCGCCTATCACACGAATTCGACAGGTAGAGCACCGAGCGCGACCGCCGCAAATGCTGGCGTGCGGCACGTTATTGCGCAGGCTGGCTTCGAGCACGCTTAGGCCTTTCGGCACGCGAACCGTCCTGCCGTTGCCGTACGACAGATTGATCATGCCGCCGCGGCGCTCATTCAACGTGCGCACGCCGCGAGCGATCAAAACAAATCCGATCAGGCCGACATATCCAATCAGAAAATAATCGACGATGCTGTCGATGATGTCCTGCTCCGCAGCGGTCCCGACCTGACGTCGGGAGAGATTATCCGCTTTCCATTGCGCGGTGCCGCTGTCATGCACGACCCTTCGTCCGCCTTGATAGAGGCCGAGCATGGCAAGCGTCGGAATGAGCACCGCTGCCGCCAGCAGAAACGGCGCCGCCTTCTCGAAGAACGCCTTTATGCGAAGCCAGAAATACAGTCCAATGCAGGCGTGAACCCAAGATACGATCAGAACAACGAACATCAGCCACATCTTGTATGGCCATACCATCCAGTACGAGTAAAACACCTGCGGATAGAGTTTTTGATGCTGGAACAGCACGTCGTCAATCCGCACACCGGCAAGATGGGTGATGATGAGGGCAGGGATACTTAGACCTAGTACAAGTTGTATCGGCTCGATCGCTTTCCAGTGAAATTGACGGCGCTGGTAAAGCGCCCAAATCCCGAGGCCGGCATGGGCGGCTGCCGCGGCATAAAACACCGTCGCGATTGGCAAACTCTTCCAGAAGGCGGTGTGATATCTGACACCCGTGGCAAGGGCATCCATCGAAATATTGCCGAGCGCATGGTTGATGAAATGGCTTAGCAAGTAGACGAACAGAACCAGCCCACAAGCCAGACGGATCTGCCGGACGCCGACGCTGCGAACAAATTTGGCAAGCGACGCGCGATTGAGCTCAGTCATGTGCATAATCCCGGCCTTCAGACTTTGCAGCTTCAGCTCGGGCAACTTGATGTTCCGAACAAACCGTCGAAGAGAAGGCTTCAACGCCCGACCGGTCGTCGTACATTAATTGGAAATTTCATGTCATGGTCGTGTAGCGGGACCGGGAACGACGCAAAATCTTGAGATAGCCGAAGAGATGCGATGATTGTTAAAGCCGGCTCGATGTTTGAGCGCGAGAGGTTTGCCGTTCATTTCCGGAATGCCAGTTCGATTGATCCGAACTCCGACACCCAAGCTCTGATAAAAAGCCTGTACACCGAGATCCTGGATAGCTTCTTGTGCAGTTCCCGGGGTTGCGGTCACCCCGGACAGAATCGCAGCCAGGCTAAGAAGTTTGAAGTTAGTCGTCCTCGAGTCCTTCCACCTTGACCCAGTGCGGATGTGCGCGGGTCCTCTAATAGAATGACTCGCATCTGATTTCTGATATTCCCGAGCACGCGAATAATGTTTCAAATTTTTTCAAACCACGAGCCACGGGTGGTCTGAAGCGAACCTCTGCGCCGGTGCTTCGGGATTTATGAACCGCGTTCAAGCTGTCGTCGTCTTTGCGCACGAATGTATTATCGACCTAAGCAATATACATTTTAGGCCGGCGATTAAGCCCGAATGGCGGCTTGGTCTACGAGGGGCGACTAGATAGTGTCAGAGTCTCGCTATCGGGGGTCATCATCCGAGGCTCCGTGATCGTGGTGGACTCGCGGACAGTTTGGGCCGCGGTGTTTTTGGAGGGGGCGCTCGTGAAGAAGACTCTAATATCAGCTGCGACCAACTTTGCCTCTGCAACGGCGGTCCACGCCGACGAACTTTCGGACCCCGGCGCTAAAGTGGCAGATCAGCCCAATCCCCGGAAAAGGTCGAACTATCTGCGGTGTGGCATTGCCGACTGAATCAGCCAGTTTAGCCGGTCGCGGAGCGCAGCCCTATTTGCAATTCCCGTGTTCCGATGATCGCCGACGAACTGAGGCGCCAGGCCGACGTCTTCACCGACCTGGTGGAGCTGCAATCCAAGCTCGGCCGCGATCCCTCCGAGCGTCCGGCCTTCCGCGAGCCGCGTCATCACGCGCCGCAATTCCTGCAGCGCGCGACCACGAGGGCACCACCGGGCGAAGGCGCCGACTGCGATGATTGAGCGCGGCCTTGGAGACGGGGGGAACGGGCAATATGCCCATGTCCGCGCGAATCAGAGCAGCTGGCTGGAGATGAAATTCAAGCAAGGCGTTCACGAGGACATTTGGAGCTCAAGGGTTCGGCAGCTTGGGCTGAGGTAATTTCGGGCCGAAGGCCTTAGTCGTGTCGCGCTGCGGGCGAGTTGTTTGGGGCAGTGCGCGCTGGCGAGCAAGTTCTGTAGTGAGCGCGCGCTGGGCCCACATCCGAACCAAGCTCGGTGCGAGCCGATGCTTATATGCATTGAGCTGCTAAGCCAGAGTCAGCCTGAAGTCTTCGTAACCTAGGATCATTCCGGCCGGCCAATCATCGTTAGTCGAATTCGGTAGGCAGCAGTGCGCATCGCGCGTCGCATCGCATAGTTTTGATATCGGAACATGACAAGCTGACGTTTGTCTCTTGTATGAACGACAGCCATCTCCAGAACGCATCATCGGTCTTGCGAACGCGAGTGTGCTACCGAGTACAGTGAATACAAAGCACAAAGTTATCAGTTTGTGACTGATCTTCATGTATTGCCCCCCTCCGGAACCTTTAGTCCGAGACTAACCTATTGAGGCGGACGATCAGGTCGCCGCTTCGTCTTGGGTTTTGCCCCAGCGCCTTTAAAGGAGACCGAAACGGGAGTAGCTCTATTCCCAGGAAATGCCAAAAGTTAGCCGTGCTGACTGGCTGGAGGGCAGATGCCGCCGCGGGCGAACATACAGCGTCGCTGCGGAGACGTTCATTGTCATAATCACATCTTGGCCTACAACTAGGCTACGGACCTTAGGTCCATCGGCTCTGCGTCTGGGTCCGTATCTGTGGCTGGTATTTCGGCCTCCTGCAAACTGTGTTCCAATTCCTCGACCAGCTTCGCAAGCCGAGATGATGTTGCGGGATCGTAAGCTATTTCAGACAGTCGCCGGCACAGTTCGAGTTTCCTTTGCAGTTGTTTTCGGTCAAGCTGTTCATCCATAACGACACACTCCTTAAAGACAATTAAGCCGCACGAGTAGGAGAGACGATTGAGCCTCACTATTAGGGACCGCTTTCCCTTCAAAAATATTCCCGGGGTTGCCGCCTGAATTTAGACCCTGGTCCTCGCACGTAATGAGCTTCAGGTCAGTATTGCCTGACCAATCCTCCGCAGAAGGTAGTCAGAAGATTTAAGCCGATCGTGCGTAATCTTGCCCGTATCGCGTTAAAAGAGGCGTCGATCAGCACACCAGACCGGCAATCGATTTATTCCCGCTAACTTGTTGGCTTCGACAGGAAGAGAGCCGCCCGGCGCTTTCGCGCCGGTCGCGCGCAGAAAGTTTCGTTGGCGCGCTCGCATACGAACCACTGCCATTTGCCGACGCGATCGCGCCAGCCGTCCCGCTTGGTCCGAATCCCTAATCCCGGTTGGGATAGGAAGAGACGTAACGAGACGACTCCTTGGCCGCGAGATAGCGGTCTTTCGCATGGGCGGTCTGACCGTCACGCTTGGTTTCATGCACGAGCTGTTGGTCGGCGAGTCGTCCTCCAAGCTGCAGCACCTTGACGCGGGTAAAACCCGTGATCGTCATCAGTTGCGCAACCATCTTGGTTTTTTTTGCCACCCTTGCAGACAGCTTCAAACAAGTCTGAAGCGAGACCGCATGTGCGACTTGTTCGTTCGGATTGGACTGAACGTCGTTTGACGGCAACGACCATGCGAACCTCAGTCAAGCGGACCTGGGCAAAAATGCCGACGTCAACTAAGTGCCAGACTTAGGAATTGGCGGCGGATAAGCCGGAAGGCGGCGGTCGGTCACCACAAAAGGCGGCGACTACTGGTGCTTCACGGCAAACGTTACCCGTCAAGCGGCACTAAGAGGCGCCTGCGTTGCGCTCGCTGCCGCAATTTGTGTTGTCTCATTGAATCTCATCTGTTTCTCCGTTGATCCTGCTGACGACTTCGACATGCGGTCGCGAAATCAAATTTGAACACCGCTGACGCGCGTCGGGTCCGTAGCAAGCAGGCAAACGAAATCCTGTTACTGGCAAGCAACAAGGACGCGCTGAAGTGTTTGATTGGATGTGCGCGGACATCGCGCGGTCGCGTAAAAAAAATCTCGCTCGATTGGGAATTTCCAAACTCGAACCTGAGTCTCGCTATCAGGGGTCATCATCCTGAGGCTCCGTGATCTTGGTCGAGTCGCGGATATTTGCGCCGCGCCATTTTTGGGGGGACGCTCGTGAAAAGGACTATTTTATCTGCAGCGGCGGTTTTCACCGTCGCAACGGCGGCGCATGCCGGTGAGCTTTCGGACATCCAGGAGCAGTCAAAACAGCTCCGCGAGCAAAATCGGGCGCTGACCAAACGAATCGCAGATCTTGAATGGCGACAGCACAAGCTTGAAGCGCAGCCCGCAAAGCCGCCCGCCGTTGCGGCAAGGTCGGCGAATCCGGCGGATTCGATGGCCGCCGACCTCGCCTACAAGGCGGAATACAAAAAAGCGCCGGTCGATGACAGCCTGACCTGGCACGGCATTACGCTATACGGCCTGGTCGACATGGGCGTGACGTACCAAAGTCACGGCGCCCCGCTGAGCAACACTGCCGGGCTGGGATTGAATTACCTGATCTCGAAGAACAGCAACGGTTCTTACTTCGGCGTCGGCCCGAATGCGCTGAGCTCCTCATATATCGGTTTGAAGGGAAACCAGGAGATTGCGAACGGTCTGTCGGCCATATTCAATCTTCAGACCGGATTCAATCCACAATCCGGCAAGCTTTCCGACGGGCTCGGGTCCATTGTGCAAAACAACGGCCTGGCGATCGGCCAACAGAACTCGTTTGCCGATTCCGCCAAGGACGGCCAGGCGTTCAACGTGGCGGCGTATGCCGGCCTTAGCTCGCCGACATATGGAACGCTGACTTACGGTCGGCAAAACGCGCTGACTTCGGACGGCGTCGTTAATTATGATCCTATGAGCAACTCGGGCGCTTTCTCGCTGATCGGCTTCCAAGGGGCTACCGGCGGTGCGGGAGATACCGAGAATCGCATCTTCGACAATTCGTTCAAATATTCCGTGAATGTAGGCGCTTTCCGTGCCGCCGTGGAAACTCAGATTAGATCTGGCGCCTTTAGTGCCCCAGGCAATGCCGTCGAGGCGCAGATCGGCGCGGACTATGCGGGTCTGTCGGTCGACGCGATCTTCAGTCACGTCACGGATGCGGTTTCCTCAGCCCCCCTCAGTACCGCGCAGATCACAACCGCGGCCAACCTAGGTATAAACCAAGGGGCGGGACTTGTTTCGGGAACTGTCTCCGACAACACCAGCGTTATGCTTCTTGCTAAATACAGCATCGGGCCGGCCAAGCTCTATGGCGGCTATGAGCATATGCAATTCGCGAATCCGAATAATCCATTGACGCCCGGCAGCTTCATTACGGGCGGTTATTCGCTCGGCGCAGTTAACAACACCAATTTTACCACTAATAAGGTCCTTCAGGTATTTTGGGGTGGTATGAAATATGCAGTCAGGCCCGACGTCGATCTGAGTGTCGCCTATTACCATGAAGAGCAGAACAGCTTTCGGTCGGGCGCTGTGAACGTGGGAGGTGTTTGCACAACCAGCGCCTTTGCGGCATGCAGCGGACAGCTGGACGCGGTTTCCTTCGTCGCGGATTACAGATTTGCGAAGCGCTTCGACGCCTATGCCGGCATCATGTGGTCGCAAGTGTCGAATGGCCTTGCAAACGGCTTCCTGCAGAGATCCTCGATCGATCCGACCGTTGGCTTGCGCTTCCAGTTCTGAAGAAAAACTGGGTCAATACAACGCTTCGCAACTGAGGGCCGGTCCCGGCCGGCTCCTCCTGATTAAAGCGAATCACCGATGCCGGCCCGATCTGGGAGCCGCAAGTCAAACCGCATCTCGCGATCTGCCTTACGCGGGAGATTGAATGCAAGATAACAAATCGATTTCGATCATTGCGCGAACTGCGTTTGCGTTCGCTTGCGCACCCCTAGCCGTTGGCAGGCTCGCAATAATCTTAGCGACGCTAGTTGTCTATCACAGTATAATCTCTGCAAAGGCGGACAGTTGTCCGAGCATCAAGGACGAAATTAACACCGATCGGCCTGATGTCACGAATTCCAGCGTTGTTACTCCACCGGGCAGTCTGCAAATCGAGAACGGCGTCAATTTCAGCGCGCGAGGCGACGATCGAGTTATTGACGGCACAAATACGCGCTTGCGCGCCGGAATTACAAACTGTCTCGAAGTTCTCGTGGATACGCCGACGTACTTTGCAAAAGTCGGCAGTTCAAAAAATTCCGGTTTTTCCGATGTAGCACCGGCGCTGAAGTGGCAGATCAGCCCAGTCCCCGGAAAAGTCGATCTATCCGCGGTATTTGGTGTGGCGTTGCCAACCGGATCAGCAAGCATAGCCGGCCCCGGTGCGCAGCCCTATTTGCAATTCCCGTGGTCATGGGAGTTGCACAGCGGGTGGGGATTGAGTGGAATGTTCACCGAGTTCTTTCGTCCCTCTGACCCCGCCAGCAAGCTGATCACAGAGGCGACATTTGTGATCGAAAAGAGGGTGACCGAGAGAGTGAGCCTGTTTGTGGAGTACGTCGGTGATTACCCGCAGAATGGAAGTTCCGCGCAACTACTGAATTGGGGCGGACTGTACCGCCTCACTCCAAATCAGCAGGTGGATTTTCACGTCGCCCTGGGGCTCAACCACAATGCGCCCAGTTACATCGTCGGGGTCGGATATTCGGTGCGTTTTGATGAGCTGTTCCCGGTCAGGCGAAGCAGTCACTCGATCGCCCCGCGCAATTAGGAAACAACTCGAGGTTCCATCTTGCCAGACAAGCGTCGGCATTTATGCAGAGCGGTCCGAACATAGGCGCGCCTCGGATGCTCTCGTTCCAAACAAACCCCAGCGGGAATAAATCGATCGTTGGGCCGGTCATCCCAAAGGGATGCTGAATAGCATCGCTATCTTCATTCAATTGCAAACTTGGCGGATCGGGCAAGGGCCCGTCGGAAATCAGACCGCGCCTTGTGGACGAAGCCGGCTCAAGAGACAGGAGACACCGGTGAGTGTGCATTCCTTCCGCTATCCCTCTATTAACTCGATGCGGGCGAGATTCCGTACGGTCGCGCTGAATCTTTTGACCGCCTTTTGGGGAGGGTCTGTGAGCCAATATCAACTTGAAGCCCATTATATGCGAGGGCCGGGCCCAAAATGGCGTGAAAAGCATGGACGGAATAGGGAGGCCACAGACTTCATCCAGAGGCCTCTAATATTGTACGATAAATGGGATCTATAGGTAATTCTCGCAAGAGCCGTCCTGTCCGTCTCACCTTTGAGACCGACAGGATGATCCGGAATTCGACAGCGGATAGAGCTGTAACCTCTATGCAGCTTGACGTCTTCCCGGGCCCTAGCCAGGGGCGCTGCTGAATTGTCCAAGCCGCGCCGCTGTACCAGCGGCGAGTTGCAGTAGAACGCCGAGCGCCCACCCGGAACCGATCCCGACATTCCACATGGCGGGTGGAGTCTCGTCAAAGATGATCATATAGACCGAGACGAGCGCTGCGACAGCGGCGACGAATGTGCCGATAGCGCTTGCCAGCGCTATCGTCTTCGGACCTGAGCCGGTGCTGGAAAAAGTACGGCTGGAAGACATCGAGGGAATGTTAGTTCCCAAATAGAAGCCGAGAGAGCCATACAGCACCGCGGAGAAGAGAGCTCCCAAGGAATTGATCTCCTCGATATCTGCCTTGGCTACCATAGCTGCGACGAAAAGCCCGCATAGCGCACCCATGATGGCGAGACCGATCCTTTCCATGACCTGAGCAAAGCCGTTGAGGTGGTGGCGGGTCGGTGCTGCGGCTTCTGCTCTATTTGCCATAATCGGATCTCCCTTTGTTGGTTGAAGAGGCCCAATCGACTTCCTATCGGGCTTTGCACGAGCCACAGAGTCGAAGGAACTCTTGCGCATCGATCAGGAGACTGGACGCGCGATTGTTTTATTCCGGTGGCACTCCGCCGCTTCGACAGGGCAGCAGATGAACTGACTTCGCCAGATCGGGAACCACAGGTTTGCCGGAGCGGAAATAGCGACGGCGCATGAGCGATCAATGCGGTTTAGATGATCGCTAAAAAAGCCAGGAATAAAGCGCGCCTGCAATGAGTCTTTGCTGTGGTGAAGCAAGTTGTGGTGTCAAATGAAAACGCGATCGCACAGCATGCAGCTTCATCGATCGTGTTGAGCCGATCCGCAGCGCCGCCTGGGCTCCAGCTTTTCTCCCGAAGCTGGGGCCCTTTTTTTCTGGCGCCCGGGCTGCGAACACATCTTTGCCAGCGGTGAGCGGGCTGCAGCTCTCAATTAAAAAAATGTGCGCGAGTTAGGAATTTCATCACGCGAAGGTGAGTCTTTTGTGAGAGGCAACGCGCGCGTACCAAGTTTACAGCGCGGGCTGCGCAACCATTTCGATTTCTCTCTCTGCCCGGGTGCGATGATCGACGCACCTCCAGCAGATAGCTTCAACTCAAACAAGGAGATTGGTCGTGACAGTCCGTGACCCAGTGCACTTCGTCGCAAATCCGGAAACGTCTTCAGGGGTGGGCTGCAAGTCGCAAAGCGTTCTGCGTGCGTTGAGACTGACCATCCTGTTCACCGTTCTGGCGTCCGCCCCTTGCCTGGCGGAGGATGCGAACAATGCCGGCGCCGGCGCGGTGGCAACCGTGGGCATGGACCATAACACTTTCATTCCCATCGAAATCACCGTCGTGCCCGGCACCACCGTGACCTGGGTCAACAAGGAAGCCATGCCCCACACCGTGGTGGATTTGAACAAGGGGTTTCGATCGAAGACCCTGGCCAAGGACGCCAGCTTCTCTTTCACTTTTGCAACCGCGGGGGACTATGACTATTTGTGTTCGATCCACCCGAACATGAAAGGCAAAGTCATCGTCAAGCCAGCCAGCTAGTGTCCTCGCTCAGCGACATGGTGCGCATTCCCATGCTCCCGCCGCCTGCGCCCGAATCCAGCATGAGCACGGCCGGCGCCTGCTCGGATTGGGAACTCGTCCTGCACGCTTTCTTCGACGGAGAATTGGACGCGGCGGATTCGCTGGCTTGCGAGCTGCACCTCGGGCGATGCCAACGTTGCTCCGGCGAAATGAAAAATCTGAAATCGATGAGGCAGAAATTCAGGCGTTCCGCCATCAGGTGGGCTGCGCCTGTTGTCTTGCGAAATCGAATTGGCTAATCGCGCCTTTCGAAGGGGCATTCGCTGCAGATCTTGGCGGGAGGAAGGCGCGAGCAGCGGGGTCATCGTAATCGGCAATTCAAACGAGGAAATCCTTGGATTGGAGAAACGGTATATTCTTGGGAATAAAGTTCGAGCCGGCCGAGTCTCCCGTTTAGCGGCGCAATTCAGCGCCATTTGGTGCCGTTCGGCCCACAGGGAGAGTGAGACATGGCTAGAAAAGGCTTAGACGATCATGGACATGGATTGGGCCGCCGGGAGGTGCTGGAATGCATGCTGTGGGCTGGCACCGGCGTTTTATGGACGGTTGCCGGCGGCGTTCCGAAATCCAGCCTGATGGGATCGGCGCAGGCTGCGGAGGCCGGCTTCACTTTCTTGCAGATTTCCGACAGCCATGTCGGCTTCGACAAGAAAGCCAATCCCAATGCGCTCGGAACGCTACAGGAAGCCATCGCCAAGGTTAAGGCTCTGCCCAACAAGCCAGCCTTCATGCTGCATACCGGTGACATCACCCATTTGTCGAAGCCAAAAGAATTCGACGACGCTGCGCAGGTCATCGGCAGCGTCGGCCTCGACGTGCACTACGTGCCGGGCGAGCACGATAACCTCGACGAAGTGCCGCTCAAATCCTATCTCGAGCGCTACGGCAAGAACACCAAGGGCACAGGCTGGTATTCCTTCAACCAGAACGGTGTCCATTTCATCGGTCTCAACAATGTGATGGACCTCAAGGCGGGCGGCATGGGCAATCTCGGGCCTGAGCAACTCGCTTGGCTCGCCGATAATGTGAAGGGCCTTTCCGCCTCCACGCCGATCGTCGTCTTCGCTCACATCCCATTGTGGACGATATCCAGGGATTGGGGCTGGGGTACCGATGATTCGGAACAAGCGCTATCGTTACTGAAGCGCTTTGGATCGGTGACGGTGCTCAATGGTCATATTCATCAGTTGATGCAGAAGACCGAAGGCAACGTCACCTTCCACACAGCCAGATCGACGGCATTCCCGCAGCCGGCTCCCGGCACGGCGCCCTCGCCAGGACCGATGGTCGTTCCAGCCGAAAAGCTGCGCTCCGTCCTTGGCATCAGGACTGTCGTCTACACCCAGGGCCAGGAGCTGCTCGCCGTCACCGATCAGCCATTGGCAGCGAGCTGAGCCGACGTCCTGTCGCCGGCATTTCGATTCTTCATCATCGTCTCGCCGACGACTCTTGTGTAAGTGGCACGGCAGCCGTGTCACCGGTACTTGGCTCTTCATCTCCCTGATGAAGGTTCCTGGCATTGGTGACACGGCACCTTGCATCCAAAAGTGCGCGTTTCGAAGTGACGGTTCGGATCGAACCTTCAAAATTCAAGTCAACCACCGACCGGCGATTGCACATCCAATTGATGGGGGCCGCTGGGCCTCAAAATCGGAGTATGATCATGAAGAAGCTTGTGGTAGCGGCTGGCATCGTTGCCGGCATTGCATTCGGAGTACCCGCCATCGCGCAGACAAAGCCGACGATTTCCGTCATCGTAAAAGATACGACGTCGCCCTATTGGCAAGCCGTGCTGGCCGGCGCACGCAAGGCCGGTCAGGACCTCGGCGTCAACGTTATCGAGCTCGGCGCGCAATCCGAATCCGACGTAAGCGGTCAAATCAGCATCCTCGCAAAGGCCGTTGCCTCGAACCCGGCGGCCATCGTCATCGCGCCCGCGAAATTTGCAGCACTTGGAAAGCCGATCGATGAGGCCGCCAAGAAAGTCAAAATTATCGGCATCGAGTCTGCCGCCGATACCAAGGCTATGACGTCGCTCGTGGCGACCGACAATGTGAATGCGGGTCGCGTCGCCGCAGATGCTCTCGCTGTAGCGATCACGAAGTCATCCGCTGACACCGAAGGTGACGTCGTGATGATCAGTTCCATGCCCGGAGTTCCATCCCTCGATCAGCGCGTCAAAGGTTTCAAGGAGGTGGTCACCGCAAAGTATAAGGCGCTGGATATCACGGCCGAGAAGGTCGCCGATGGCAAGCCGGCGACGGTCCTTGGTATTATGAACGACCTCATCGCCAACACTGGTGATCTGCGCGGCGTGTTCGTCTCAGATCCGATCACGGCGCAGGCCGTAAGTCAGGCCGTGGTCGAAAAGAAGACAAACGACAAAATCAATATAGTCGGCGTCGGCTCGGACGAGAAGCTCGTCAAGTTCCTGCGGGATGACGTGATCGCCGGGCTCGTGGTGGAGGATCCCTTCCGCATGGGTTATGACGGCGTCAAGACTGCGCTCGCCGCCTCGAAGGGCGAGCAGGTGTCGGCCAATATCGATACCGGGGCAACCCTTGTCACCAAAGCCAACATGAGCTCTGCGCGTTCGCAAGAACTCCTCAAACCGAAAGTCAGGTGACCTATAACGGCGGTTGTCGGCATTGATCGGCGCCTTGAGCGGCATCCGGCGGGTGGACTGCGCCTGCTGCCTTGCGCAATCGTATCGGCTGATAGCGTCCTTTTGAGGGGAACGTTCGCGACGGATTTTGGCGGAAGACGGCGCGAGCATCGGCGTCATTCACGGATCGGATAAATTGTATGTTTTGGGAATAAAGCTCGAACTGGCCGAGTCTCCTGTTTAGTGGCGCAATTCGGCGCCATCTGGTGCCGTTCGGCCCACAGGGAGAGTGAGACATGGCCAAAAAAGGCTTAGACGATCATGGACACGGATTGGGCCATCGAGCGGGGGCCCGGTTACCTCTCAGCCGTGCCGTAATCGTTGCAATGCTTTTGGGTCCAATCGTCGGAGGGTTGCTGGCCTACGGTGCGGTAGCGGCGCAGGAGGAGCCGAACGCGGTCACGATCGACAATTTCACGTTTGGGCCGAAGGAATTGACAGTCCCGGTAGGAACGACGGTCAAGTGGGTCAATCACGACGACATACCGCACACCGTGGCCAATAAGGACAACCTATTCCGGTCGAAGGCGCTCGATACCGACGACTCCTATTCCTATACGTTCGCTAACGCCGGAAAGTTCGACTATTTCTGCGGTCTGCATCCGTACATGGTCGGGAAGATCATCGTAAAGTGACGGTAGCGCCTTGAGAATATAGCGAACATGACGACACCCTTATCGGTACGTCGGTCGGAGTTACGGAGTGCCGAACTTAACGAAGTCGTGCAAAAAAAACGGCCGGGAGGCCCAGATCGTTTGTCTGGCCAGCAGCAGGCGTCGGACTTGATCGTGCAAGGCAAGGATGATCGCGCAATGTTCGACGAAGTCTTTCTGCCGCATATGGCCGAAGCCTATCGTCTGGCACAATGGCTGACCGGCAATGCCTACGACGCCGAAGATGTTGTGCAGGACGCGGCGTTGCGCGCATTTCGCGGCATCAAGAGCTTCGGCGCCGTCAACGCTCGCGCCTGGTCTCTGACAATTGTGCGAAACACCGCCTATAGCTGGCTGCTGAAGAACAAATCCAAGGCTGTTGTCTTTACGGACGATCTCAGTCCTCCGGAGCAACAGGAACTTGAGCATGAAGGCCCGTACGGAACGAGAGTCGAGACACCGGAGGAGATCGCTCTCTTCAAAGCGGATGCCGAAGACGTTCAGCGAGCGTTGGCGAAGCTGCCGGCGCACTTTCGTGAAGTCATTGTCTTGCGGGAAATGAACCAGTTGAACTATCGCGATATCGCGGAGATCACCAATGTTCCAATCGGCACGGTGATGTCGCGCCTGTCTCGGGGCAGGCAACTTCTCATCACTCTTCTAGGAGACCGAAAGTAAGTTATGATCGCATCCATGAGAGATAACGACGAACTGCAGATGAACGCCTATTGCGACGGCGAACTCGATCCGGCTTCCGCGATTGAGTTCGAACGGCGGCTGGCTGGTGATGAGACTTTGAAGGCCCAGTATAACCGGTTGCTGTCGTTGCGCCGTACCGTTCGTTCGCTACCGCAATACGATGTGCCTGCAGGTCTGCAGGCCCGCATCCAGTCGGCGTTGAATGCCGATCGGCCGGACCAGGTGGATCGGCTGGGTCGGGCTAGTCGTCCGGTCCAGGCGGGACGTCCGCGTCAGCGAAACTGGTCGTTTCAGGCGCTGGCCGCGGCTGCGGTGCTTGGTGCGGTGATCTCGAGTTCTGTGATGCTGACGATGGAGCGCTATGATCGACAGGAGGATGTCGCCCGCGCAGTCGTTGCAGGCCACATCCGGGGTCTATTGGCCCCGCAGCCCTTCGACGTTGCGTCTTCCGACCGCCATACGGTGAAGCCTTGGTTCACATCGCACCTGCCGCTATCGCCTCAGGTGCCTGACCTCGCGGCCCAGGGCTTCGTCCTCGAGGGTGGCCGCGTGGACGTCGTTGGCCACGATCCGGTTGCAACGATCGTCTACAAGCATGCCAAGCATACGGTCAGTCTGACGACCTTGCCACGCGGTCAATCCGTCTCTGACCAGGCGATTGCAGGATACAACGTCCGTAGCTGGAGTGATGCTGAGTTCACCTACATTGCGGTTTCGGACATCTCCTCCGAAGATCTTGCTTCATTCGAGCGGGCATTTTCCGAGGGATCGCCGGCGCCGGAAATCAAATAGACGAGCGACGTCGTCCAGCGCTCGGTTGGGGCGTCGCGATCCGTAAGCCCAGATGGGCCGGCTGGCAGGCGCATCGCTTATGTTGATCAAGAATCTTGAAAAGCTGCGTAAGAGGACTCTGCGCGAACGGATCTGTGAAGAGGTCGTGCACCTGATCTTATCCGGCGAATTGCCGAGCGGCGGATGGCTGGACGAGAAGCAGGTCATCCACAAGCTGCGGGTCAGTCGAACCCCGTTCCGCGAGGTGATCGGGATCCTAGCAAAGGGTGGGCTGGTCGAGATCAGGCCTTATCGCGTTTTTATGTGCGCAGCTTTTACCGCAGCGAGACCGCGGATCGCTACGAGCTATTCAAGCGGCTTGAATGTCTTGCGGTCGAACTCACTGTGCCGCAAATGAGTGACCACGCCTACGGTTTGATAATATACTTAGGGCCCGTCCGGGAGCTATCGCTTCAGGGCGAGGGCGTTGGGGCTGACAGTATAGTTCCATTCGCCGTGGAAGTCGTGACGTGTGAGGTTGACGGCTTCGATGTCGGCGTCGGACACCTTGATGCCGGCCGGATAGGTGTTTTGATCGAGTTCGCAGCGAACCTTGAGACCGGTCTTGGTCGTCGTAGCTGCGATCAGCTGGACGATGACCTGATGGCTGACGAGGGGTTTGCCGCGCCAGTTTCCGGTGATGAAAGAGAAGAGGCGATGCTCGATCTTG
>Ga0193713_1000249_pt1 | contig 18054 bp, 22 predicted proteins | sample H3a2metaG_FD_143054 | JGI IMG/M metagenome (GOLD analysis project Ga0193713, IMG submission 143054) | Soil microbial communities from a riparian zone of the East river system, Colorado, United States - H3a2 | ecosystem: Environmental > Terrestrial > Soil > Riparian zone | place: USA: East River... | reverse complement strand
ACACGGGTTCGACTCCCGTTGGGGGCATTGATCCCAAACGTAAGAAATTCCAAACCTCCCTTCGGGGAGTTCAAAGAACCCGACGGAGACCTCCCCCTTCGCGGCATCCACCACGATCTCCCCGACGAAGAGCCGGACGAACTCCTTCCGTTCTTCGGGGGTTCCCCGGTCGATGATGCGGCGGAAGTCCGCGATCCGCGAAGCGATCTCGCGGGCCTGGCTCTTGAGGTCGGTGCGCGACGGACTTCCTCCCTTGGCGCGCGCAAGCTCCAAGTCGTCCTCCAGAGACCGGATCTCGCGGTTCAGCACCCGGAGCTCCTCCTTCGCCAATGCGAGCGAGTCCTCCTCAAGAGCGCCGAGGATGAGCTTCACCTTCCTCCGCTTATCATCGAGTCTGCGCTGGATGTCGCGGACGGGATCGGCCGTCTTTTCCTGCGCGCCCTCCAGGGCGAGGTCGAGCTCGATCTCCTTTGCCAGGGACTGAATGTCGTCCCCGGAAGGAAGGCCCTTCGGGAAGAGCCTGTTTTGGATCCGGCCGAGGATCCAACTTTCAACCTCCTCCGCCGGAACATAGCTGCAGCGGCAGACGGACGAGCCGCCCCGGTCGTAACCGGCATCGTAGTAATACCGGATCTTCGTCCGCGGATCGGTCCGGCCGCTGAAGCTGTACCCGCAGGATGAACACTTGATGAGCCCGTCTCCGGAGAGGAGATAGGCGGATCTCACGGCCCGGCCGCTCTTGGCGTCGGCGTGGCCGCTCGTCTGTTTCTGCGTCTCAATCCTCTCCCTCGCCGCATCGAAGAGCTTCGGAGGGACGATCGCCTCGTGGCAGTTCTCGACCACGATGCACTCGTCCTCCGTCCGGTGCACGAACGTGCGACCGGGGACGTCCTTGCGCTCGATCCGGGACTCGTAGCCGCTCTCGGTCTTTTCGATCTCCAGCCAGTGGTGCTTCCCGTCCGAGCGTCGGCCGTAGACGAGCCTGCCCGCGTAGGCGGGATTCCGGAGGATGAACCGGACGGACACGGGGAGCCAGATGCGTCCACGGGGCGGAGGGACTCCCTTATCGTTCAAGTCCCGGGCAATCCACTTCAGGCCTTTTCCTTCTTCCGCGTACTTCCGGAAGATGGAAAGAACGCATGCGACCTTGTCAGGATCGCCAGGCACCAGTTTGACCTTGTCGCCTTTCAGCTTGTCGGAATAGGGAGAGCGGCTTTTCCCCCGGTCCTCAATCGACTTCAGAAGTTCCACGGGCTTCCCATCGGGAAGGCACTTCTGGACGCTCTTGTCCGGCAGGGTCGCATACCGGTACTTGGGTAGGCCATCAGGGCCGAAGGTCATCCGGTCGTACCCGTAGGGAGGCGTGCCTCCGGGCCACCAGCCGGTTCTGGCGAGCTGGCAGCCCGTCCGCATGGCGTACTTGGAGAGGTTGACAGAGTAGTCGTAAGCCTGCTCCCCCTTGATGATGAGCTGGACGAAGTCGGCGATGTTCCCGCGCGAGCGGATCCGCTCGGTGACGCTGTAGAACTCGTACCCGGAGCGTTCCACTTCCACGAAGTAGGCGAAGACCTTCTTGGGGTCGTCGAAGCGTCCGAACCTCGAGACGTCGTAAACGAGGATCGGGATGAAGTCGGCGTTCGTCCGTACGGGATTCGGGTGGGAGCGGACGTAGGCGAGGATCGCCCGCAGGGCCGGACGGGTCTCGTCGTGACCCTTGAGCCCGTCATCGACGAACGCGGGCACCACGGGCTCGACCGAAAGTCGCTTCCGCTCCCGGTCGATGGTCTCCATCTGGTCGGGGATGGAGGCGTCCTGCGACTCCGTCGAGCAGCGGGCGTAGACCAAGCATCGGCCGCCCTGCCATGGTGCCATGTCGGACCGGCGATCGTTCATGGTGTCACGCCGCCTTTCTGGAGGAGCCGCAGGAAGGGGAGTCGTCACGACGGAGCCAGGCGACCAAGAGCGCCTTCACTCGGGCCATCCGAGCCCCCGGATCGATCGGTGCCGGAAGGGCTCTCTCCTTCATGTTCCAGCTTCCCGCTATCCCTACGTTCCTCGGGGGTCTACCCCTTTTCACATCCCGCCTCCAGATTGAACAAGATCGACGTGCCAAACATGGACACAGCTCGCGTGAATCCGCGAATTTCACCCGGCCGGGTCGCCGACCCGAGACCATCTCCCGGTCGATGCGCTTCCTGGGCGAAGGCCGCTATTCCTCCTCGCTCTTCTGGGTGCCTTCCTCCGGGCGGGGGGCGACCCTGAAGAGATGGTGGTGCGGGCCGTTCTTGCCCGCATCTTTCGCGCGGCAGATCTTGGCGTCGATCGGCGCTTCCATCTTGGAGAAGTCGATAGTGATGCCGCCCATCGAGACCGTCCCGAGTTCCTTCAGGGCGATCCGGCCCATCAGGTACTCCTGGCCTTCCTTGCCTTCCTTCTTCCAGAAGGCGCCCACGTACTTCGTCTTCCCGCCCTCGGGGGTGTAGACCAGATTGTGGGTCGGCTGCTTGCGCTCGGCGTCGCGCCTGCCGTTCTCGAAGACCGCGAGCGAAAGGTCGCCCGCAATCCCGAGGTCGAGGGCGACGGAGATGTGCTTCTTTCCCTCCTTCTCCCGATCCCAACCGCTTCCCAACTTGTCCTTGGCCATTTCAGCCTCCACGAATCGCTATTGACCCGTCGTCTGCGTCCGCGACGGGCGGACGCCCATGCAGGTCACTTGTTGTTGTGCCACTCAGACTTGCCGCACATCAGGACCCGGATCGCCACGCCCCCCATTCCGGTCGATCCCGCCAGGAATCGCACGGTGGCATGGCCGCCCGGTCCGACTTCCATGCGCTCGGAAGTAAGAAGCTCGACGTTTCTTCGTGTGGGAAGAATTTCGATCACGTGTCCGTCCGTCTCGCAGCCTTCGAGTTCAACCTCGACCTCGACGATCTCGTCCACCTCATGCCGTTGGGGGCGGGAGTAGACGATTCGAAGTCCGTGAGTGCACGCGGTGGGCTTGGGGTCATACACCGGCTCAAGCACCCAAGCGCGGGAGGCTCCCTTGACCTCGGCCACTCCCGACCGGGCATGGTCGCCCAGTTCCGAATACGGTCGGTCTACAAGAATCCACTTGGACGGATGAATGGGCTCTGGATCCCTGAACCGTTCCTGGCGCGGTTGGCAACCAAGGGCCGCCAGGATGAGGAAGGGGAAAAGGCGGATCACTTCCGTCCTCCCGCAGTTCCGAAGCCCCAGGTGGTGGTTCCGCAGTCCCCGCAGCCGGGGCCGGTGGTTCCGGCTTGGGCACCCTTTGAGGATCGAGGCTTACCGCCGCCCCACTTCTGAGTGTCCTCCTCGACCCTGAATCTCCTCTCATCGAGCACGAGCTGATTCAGGGCGGACGTCGCATTCGAGGCGGTGTTCTGTCTGGCGACGGAGAATCCCTCGAGGAGCGTCCGGTTGAGCTGGTTCTGCCTGTCGTGGGTTTCGGTAAGGCGCGCGATCTCCGATCGAAGGTCGTCCCGCTCGCGTTCAAGCTTGCGGATGAGTCCCTCGCCGGCGGTCGGGAGCTTTCGGGCCGCCTCGATGTTCCGCTCAACCTCGTGAACGGTCCGGACCAGATCGAGGAGTGCGCACTGGGAGGCCAGGGAGGCGATAACGACGCCCCGGAGCGCCGGCCGAAGAAGGGAGATCTCCGCGAATTCGATCGGGGTCACGCCGGGAGAGCCCGGAGGGACGAGCTTGGAGAAGTCCTCCGGAGTCGGCCTTTCTCCCTTCGCCGACTTCTCGACCGTTTCGATCCAGCTCTTTTCGTACTTCTCCCGGATCTTCCGGTATTCCTTCTCGACAGCCCCTTTGGCGATCTCCCCGGTCCCGCCCTGGGATGTGTACTTGATCCGGTCGCCGATCAGGTTCTGGAGGGTCGTCTCTTCGTCCTTGGTGAGATTCAGCGCTCCCCGGAGTTCCCGGATGAGATCGAGATCCACGACCCGTTCGCCCGAAAGCGATCTGAGTCGGTCCGCGGCGCGGCAGGCTTGGAGGGCCTCGTCGAGAGGTAGACCGGCTTTCCGTTTCTCCTCCACGCACGCCTTGATGGCCTCGGCGCGTTCCTTCTCCAAGGCATCACCCAAGGCCTGCTCGACCGCCCTGCATCGGTCGTAGTTCATCGCCAGCATCGCGTTGGCGGAGATCCGGTAATGCTGGAGAGCCTGACACAAGGTGGGAGAGGCTTCGCAGGCAAGAACCAAGGCGTTCCGGAGGAGCTCCGATTCGATCGCCCCCATTACGGAGCCGAGGAACTCCTCTCGGGCGTTCTTGGAAAAGAGGCTCCTCAGGCTCGCCGCGACGTCGAATCTGCCGCATGCGAAGTCGGAGTCGACCATGGCCGAGACTCCGATCCGTCCCGATCCCCGGTCTCCCTGCGGGGAGGCCGTCGGGAAATCCGCCGAGAGGGCCAGATCGAATCTCTCGCGTCCCTGGTAGGAACTCCGGGATTTGACCGCGTCCGCCTTGGCGGCCGCGCGTGCGCGCTCGAAGACGTCCTGCGCACCGGCGACCGTGGAGAACACCATGACTAGGGCGATCGTGAGCGTGCTATCTCTCAACATCGGTGCCACTTCCTTGAATCGCTTTGAGGATCGTCTCCTCCGAGGCGAAGCCCCGAAGGACGATCGGACGTTTCCCTGAGGTCTGGATGACGACGGTCGGAGTGACGGTGACGGCGTACTTCGACCAGAGGTCGGGCGACCCGCCCCACATCACCTTTTGAATCCGGACATCGGGTAATCTGGATCGGACGGTTTCAAGAACCGGATCCTGTCTGTCGCAGTAGCCGCACCCTTCACGCCGGAAATAGATGAGTTCTGTCGCCGGAGCCTTGAGCTTCGCGATCAGGGTCGACTCCTTGACCGGCGCTGTCTTTTCCGACGGACCTCTGATCTCCGCATCAGGTGGCACGACGGACTCTTTTGCATCTTCCGCGCTCGCTGTGGATTCAAGCATCTCCATCGCACGGCGGAGTTTGGTGATTCGCTCCTTCTGCCACTCGAGATAGCCCTTGGCCGTCTCGGGCGTGGGATCATCGAGGAATCGGAGGACTTGCGGCGGAGGAAGGTAGACGGAAAACCTGCCGTCCGGCATCCTGATCGGCTCCGCCCATACGCTTACTCCCGGGGGCGAGCCGCTTTTCTTGACCCTTGGACCTTCCTTCTTCGACCCCCAGTAGTCCACGATCCCCGCCGCGAGAACGGGCCTGTCGGTCATCCCATCCCCTCCGTCGGGAACCTGAGGGTGCGTGGCTTGAAGTGCCGTCCATGCGAGGACGATGAAAATCACTTCCGGCATTTCAGGAGCTCCTCCAGATCCGGATCGGACCCGTACGCGACATGTACCCGGCCATCGTGATCGAGGGCCACAGCGGGAAGCCTTGTGAGGCCGTATCTCGCTGCCAGCCGCAATCCCTCCTCGTCGAAGATGTTCAGGCCGAAGTCCGGACCGGCCCCATCTCGAAGGGTCGAGACCGCCGACTTGAAGGCCTGTGAGGGGACTGTTGAGAGGGTGTTGAAATCGCTCACCAGAAGGTGAAGGGCTACTTCCATGCCGGAGTGGTTCGCTTGGATCCTGCGAAGCTGGGTGACCGTCTTCTCGGAGGGGGCCGCTTCCGGGGAAAAGAACAGGTGAAGGCGCCGGGTTTCATTCCCCCGATCCTGCATCCCGAAGATCAGGACAGGGGCGGCTAGGCCGGACATCACGATCGCAGCGATCACCACTCTGAAAGCCGGCCTCGAGCCCATTCGCATCTGACAACCTTCCTCACAAGCAAGGAAGGGGGCGAGTCGCGAAACCCTTGTACGGAATCCGCCGCTTAAAGAAAAAAACGCGAAATCGAACGATTGAATACAACGCTTTTGGCCTTCGCCCCCTTCCTTGCCTATGGGATGAGAAGAATGACGAACGCAGAACAGGCAAGGGGTTGGGAAGTGAGGGACGGCGAGCTCTTCGAATCGGGTGAGGCCGTCCCGGTCCGGCCCTGCATCGTCCGGGCCGTACTTCGGGGGGCCGGATTGGACGAACGGGCCCAAGGCCCGATTCTCCTGGGGCTCGTCCGGAAGATCCTCAGGATCGAGCGGATCATCTCGATCCGACAGTTGGGCCAGGCCATAAGAGCCCGAGCGTGAAAGGAAGCGGAATGAACCCAGAGTCGAGGCCGACGGAAGCGGCAGGAAGGGTGGACGAGAAGCTCCTCCGTTGGGCGGAGCTTCCATGGCTCCTCAAGACGATCCTGGAGCGTACGCCCCGGGCGCAGTGGCACAAGATCCGGCCGATCCTGGCGACCTCGCCGGAGACTCACAAGATCCTCGACCTGGCTCAGGCCGTCGAGCAGGTCTTTCCCCGCTCGACGCTCGGAATGAGGCGGCGGGATCTCTCGATCGAAGAACGCACGAACAAGGCCCAGGAGCTGATCCAGAGTTTCGACGAGTTCTGGGCCGGTGTGAGGGCTCTTGAGAAGGTCCTTGAGAAGATCGCCCGGTCCTGCGGGATCTGGGCATCCCCTGAAACAAGGAAGTACCCGGCCAAGCCCGCGGCGGCACCGAGGGCACCGATGACCCCGAAGCCGCCGGTGAAACCGAAGGCCCAGGCGGCTCCTCCGCCCGCGCCTCCCGTGGAGTCCGAGTCGCTGCCCGAGGCCGTATTCGAAGTCGAGGGGCATGAAGGGGACGGAGAAACCGAAGGCGCGGCCTGACCGGCCCGAATAATTCTCTCGTTTTCGTTCTTTGAGAAGCGGTTCGCTTGTCCGGATTCCGGGGTCCGTCCCGGCGTCTGACCGGCTCCTCTCCCGGGCTCTCTTCCCCCATCCGCGGCGCCAGCCGCGGCTCCCGAAGCGGCTCCGGGGCGTCCCGACGAAGTTCGCGATCCAGCGATCTTCGTCCGGGCGCCCCGACCGCTGGACGGAGGTGGAACGAACGCCCTTCGCGGCGGTTGCACAGGCCCGGGAAGGAGAAGGGATGGCGCAGGGACAAGGTCCCGGTAATCCCGACCGCCCCCTTCCGTGGCGCTCGTACAGGGAACCAGCCATACGGGAAGCGGCGAGGAGACTGAACCTGGTTCTTTCTCTTCCCGCCGGGCACTTCGAGGCCGCCCGCTTCAGGCGCGATCTCCGAAGTGCCATCCTGAAGGAATCCCCGAGGCGTCCCCGGAGGGCGTGAAGACTTCTCCCGATCGGCGCCCATCGCGCGCACGCATTAGTTCGTGCGGGGTCCTTTCACCCACCGGTGTCATAAAGCCCGATCGGGAGATTTCCGCGCGTCCTCCAAGAAGGGCGGCGGGGCGGGCCCCGGTCCCCAACCAAATGGGGCACGGCCGGACAAGCGCGTCTTCCCGAGCGAAGCACTGCCGGTCCCGAAGGAAAAAGGGCCGGCGTGGGCGCTAGCAAGGGGAGCGCGGAGATTTCCCCCGCATGGAGACCGACGGACTCGTTTCCCGACGTCTCGCGGGGGATCTCCCCGCGCTCGCGGCGGTGATCCAACCGCCGCAGAGCGCATCGTTCTTTTACAATTGGGCAATTAGCGACAGAAACAAACACACAACAACTACACTTTTTAAACTTTCTCGTTTTTCACATTCACCCCGCCGCAGGCGACAGCCTGTCGGAGTTGGGGGTTTTGCAAGGTCCTGCCGGTCGCTCTCCTTCGCGTGAGCGGCCGACGACCTTCATCACGAGACGCGCCCGATCACCTCGGGCGCTTGTAATCGCCCCGTCGCTTCGACGACGGGTGCGGTTCAGTTGAAGCGGTCCGGTGCCCAAGTACCGGACCTGTCGCGTTCCTTTCCCCGCGCTGCTCCGCGGGGTGGCGTTATTTTTCGCCGCCCCCCGGGCAGGGAGGACGGCTCGTTTCCGCCCTTTGCGGCGGGGAGGTTCTTTTCATGGTGTCCGCTCCTCTCTTGGAGCTGGCCGATCGCGAATTCCCGTTCCTCATGCGTCATCCGACGAACCGCGAGGACGCCATCCAGGTCCTCGCCATCACTTCGTGGGAGACCCAGGGCCGGGACACTGTCGAGGCCGCCCGCACGCAGCTCTCGGAGCTGGCCCGGGGCCTCGGGTACCGGAAGGACGGCGACCGCTGGAGAAAGGCGGGTTAGCCATGTCAGTTCGTGAATCCTTCATCGATCTTCCAGGCGACATCGCCTGGCCGATCGATCACAAGGAGGAAGTGCCTCTTTGGGGCTGGGACCGGCAGCTTTGGCCGCATTTGGCCAAGGCCGACCCCCTGGCCCTGTCGAAGATCCTCCGCAAGCGTCTTCGCGCCCGCGCATTTGCGGAGCGCATCCAGGCCGGTCGCATGGCCGGCATCGATGGCGTCGCCATTCTGCGTCATCTCCACGCGTCGGACCTCAACGAGGCGGCCGCGCGGGGCTGGCAGCTGGTCGAGCGACATCTGGCGCTGTCTTTCCATCCAAGGGTGGGCTCACCGGACGAACGCTCCGTGCTGAACCCGTTGAAATCCACCGGGTGAACCCGGTATCGTAAGTGGAGGCAGGCATGCTGATCGATATCCCCCGGTCGCTTCGACTGAAGCTCGGGGAGGACGGTTGCACGGCGCTGGTGCAGATCATGAACGACCATTTCGAGAATTCGAAGGGCGAAATCGTGGAACTCTGCGTCCAGAGGTTCGAGCGACGGCTTTCCGAAGAGAGTGCGAAGACGCGCCTTGAGTTGTCGGATCGGATCACTGTCCTGTCCGATCGAACCGCGAAGGAGCACGTCTCCACCCTCCGCTGGCTCGTCGTTCTTCTCGTCGTCCAAGTCGCTCTCGCCGCCCTCTCGAATATCGTTTAGGGCGGGAGACCTGTTCCAAAGTAACTGACTTCCCCCCATCGTTCTCGCATCCTCGATCATCGGATTCGAGGCGGCGGAGTTTCCTCACCGAAACCCGACGCCGCCTCTCCGATGAGGGGCGGCGTCATTACATCGCCCCCAGGGCGGGGAGTGTTTCCCATGCGTGCGCCAAGCCGGCGTTCGCTCTTCTACTTCCTGATCGGCGCCTTCGGGCGCCTCTACGAGGGAGCCGAAGGAAGGCTCCCGAAACGGATCCACGAGCGCCCCCGCGAGGTCCCCTTGGTTTACCTCTGCGAGGGACGCCATCTACACTGGGCGGTCATTCTCCCCGATGGTCCCTACACGGGGAGGATCGCCTGGTCCAACGTCTTTCGGCCCGGGACCTTGGTGAAATCCAAGAAGTCCTGGAGGTTCGCCGCGATGAGGAGGATCGACGGGAATCCCCAGACGATCGTCTCCCCGCGGTATCTCAAAGTCCTCTGGCTTCCGCCCACTCCCCCCGCAGTGATGCTGGGGAGGCCGCGGTTCCTCCCACTTCGGGAGTTCTCGTTCGCAGCGTGACGGCCCCGGGGAATCTCAAACGGAGACACCCCGAGGGCTCTTTGTGATCCCAATCCTTACCGATGGGATCGACCTCAGGCGGTGGCTTTAGAAAATCGTCGCCGACCTGAACTATGGAGGATTTGGATGACACAGTCATCCGTCCAAGGCGGCGCGAAGACCAAGACCGTCACCGGTCCGGTCGAGGCCGCGAACAAGGGCGGCGTGAAAATCGCCGACGCCTGGCACAACTACGGCCGCACCTTCAAGGGCGAACGCCCCGGCAAGGACGCGGTTGGACGAAGGGTCGAACTGACCCTCGTCTGGTCCACCCGGGACGGCAAGTGGTTCATCCGCTCCGTCTCGACGGCCGAGGAGTCGAAGACCCCGGCGCCCGCCAAGGGCGGAGCGCCCAGCAAGCCTCCTCCGTCCAGTCCGGAGCCCCAGAAGGCCGAAGAGGCCGGGCTCCTCGGTCAGGACGGAGAGAGCGACCCTTCCGACGAGTCCGCGCCTTCCGCCGAAGAGGGACGTCTGGCGACGCCGGAAGCCCTCAAGTATGCGGAAGACCTGGCCCTGAAGGAGGGGTGGACGAGCGAGGAGCTCAATTCCCTCGCCTCGCGACGGTTCGGGAAGTCGTTCCAGGAGCTCTCGCCCGGGGAAGCCTCGAAGCTCATCGTCTTCTTCGGCGGCTACCAGCTGACGGGCTCCCGCGGCTCCACGCAAGGCTCGTAGTCCAAAGAACGAGCTGAACAACACTCCGGTCCCCCGCCATCCGGCCGGGGGACCGGCATCTTAAGGACACATCTACGCATGCTCCTTTCGAAGGAAAACCTCAACCTCGCGAAGATCGCGAGCACCGAGCCTTCCCGACTGGCGCTCACGGGCGTCTACGTCGATCCCAAGCGGAAGGTCACCGCCGCCTCCAACGGCGCGATTCTCGTCGAGATCTCCGCGCCCAAGGAGACCGAGGCTCCGTTCCCGACCGGCGGCATGGAACTCGCCGGCGAAGACCAGGAGCCGTTCGTCCTGCCCGCGAAGGCCGCCCTGGAGGCCGCGAAGGCCGCCAAGTGGGGCGCCGCCCTCGCCTCGAGTCCGTCCGGCAAGCCCGCGATCCTCGCGGCTTCGGACGAGAAGAAGTCCGTTTCCACCGAGGTCGAGCCCGTGGAGGGCACGTTCCCCGAGTACCGGAACGACGGCATCTTCGGGAAGGGCGACTCGATCGCCCTCGCGTTCAAGACCGACAACCTCAACAAGATCCTCGGCGCGGCCGCGATCGGGGATGTCGTCAAGCTGATCCTCTTCAAGGATCGCATGAGGATCGAATCGACGAACGAGCGCGGGCAGAACGCGCGCGGCGTTCTCATGTGCTTCGGCAAGCCTGCGGCCAACAGATCCCAGGCCCAGCCGGAGAGAGCTCCCGAAGAGGAGACTCCCTCGCCGCGAGCGGCCTCCAACCCGAGCGGCCGTCACTACTACGGCCGCTGGAAGAAGCGGAAGGTCGATCCGTCGGCCCCGCCCACGGCGGGCCAGATCGCCTTCTACGCCTACCTCCTCTTCCGACGCGACCAGAAGGTCACCCAGGCGGCTCTCGCCGGGGATGAGATCGTCGGGAAGATCGAGGATCTCAAGAAGAACCTCCCCGTGGACAAGGGGAGGTGCACCTGGCCGCAGTGGAGGAAGCTTTTCATGATCCTCCAGGAGCAGGGCGGGACCAAGACCCTCTGCGAGGTCCTGAACGGACTCACGACGATCGCCGAGACGAGCGCGACGATCGACGAGTGGGTCAAGAAGGAAGCTCCGGAGCCCGTCGAGGCGGCGGCGTAAGCCGGCCGCGAACGAAGGTCAAACTTCACGGACGGGGCGGCTCTCCTTCACCGGGGAGCCGCCCCGATCTCATTCCTTCATGGGATCGAACGATGCCCAAAACGAATCCCGACAGGCAGGAGGTCCTGCGCCGCTGGCCGAGGATCACCGCCCATGTCATTGCGGAGTCGCTGGGCTATGCCGCGCCCGGTTTGGCGGCCAAGATCGTCGCCGACGCAGCTTGCGGCAGGCCCAACTACTGTGAGTGGATCGACTGCTGCTACCGGGGCAATGCCCCGGAAGCCGTGCGCAGCGCGATCCGTCATCGCCATCGCCACCACGGGCCGATGGCGGAATTCCGGCAGGCGCTGGCCTTGGTAAGGCATTGCGCTCAAACGGGCGAGGAACTGCTCTTCGCCTCCTGGTTCTAGGAAAGGAAACAAGCCATGCGCTTGGCCGGACAGGTCAAGATGGGCTACTACCCGACCCCCGAGAAGGTGGTCGGACGCCTGAGCGAACTCGTCTCGTTCCCTCCTTACAGCAAGGCGGGAGTCCTCGACCCCTGCTGCGGCGAGGGCCGCGCCCTCAAGTCCCTTTGCGAGGGTGAAAACGCCGTCACGTACGGCATCGAGCTCGACGCGAAGCGCGCCGAGGAAGCCAAGGGAAGGCTCGACCGCGTCATCCACGCCGGATACGAGCATGTTGAAATTCCCGCCGAATCGATGGGACTCCTCTTCCTCAATCCCCCGTACGACAACAACGAAGGGGAGCGGAAGGAACTCACGTTCCTCCGCGACACCTTCGGGACGCTCGCGCGCGAGGGGATCCTGATCTACATCGTCCCCGCGAAGCGCCTCACCCGGGACGTGGCGAGCCTCCTGGCCGCCAACTTCTCGAGAATCGAGGTCTTCCGGTTTCCGGACCCCGAGTACGGGGATTTCGGGCAGATCGCGGTCCTCGGACGCAAGAGCGACTGGCCGACTGATTCGTCGGAAGGCGCGAAGAAACTCCTGGAAGCGGCGTCCGAAGAGAACCTCAAGGAACTTCCGGAGAATCCCGTTCCACGGTTCTCGATTCCTTCCACGCCGGAGGCCATCCTCCACAAGCGGGAAGTCTCGCTTGAGGACCTGTCCAAACTCCTCGCTCAATCCCCCCTCTGGGGACGGCTCTCGACGCTCGTCGAAGCCGGTGAGGTCGGGGAGCTTGCAAGCCCCCCGACGCCCCTTCACGTGGGGCATCTGGGATTGCTGCTCGCCGCCGGTCGCCTGAACGGCATCGTCGGCACCGGAGCGGACCGCCACATCGTGGTGGGCCGGCCGGAAAAGCACATCGTCGAATCGGAGGAGACCGAGGAGGACGCCGAAGGAAACGAGTTCACCGTGAAGAAACGGCTCGAGACCTTCCGGATCGCCATCAAACTCCTCAGGCCCTCGGGCGAGATCGTCAAGCTCGTCTGATTCGCCCTCGAAAGGACTCTGGTAATACCATGCAAGTCCATTTCTACGACACGAGCCGGGGCCTCTCCGTCGGCGCGTTCTCGGACCGCTTCCTATTCTCGGGGTCGGAGAACTACGGGACGATCGTCCTCCTGTCGATCGCCGGGCCGCACAGCGCGGTCAAGGCGATCCTCGCCGCGGCCGCCTCAGGCTATTCGATCCGCACCAACGCCTTTCCCCATGGCTCCTTCACCGGAAGCCGCGAGGGAGGCGGAAGACTGCTGACCGCCCCCCTCGGGACGGGAATGGTCCATGGACTGTACGTAGGCCCGGACCTCCTCGAACGGGAGACGCACCACTTCGCCCTCCTGGGCGAGACGCCTTCGCGGATCTTCGCGGAGCTCAATCGAAGGTTCACGCTGCCGGCCGTCCCCGAGTGGGCGGACCGGATCGCTGCGGAACTGAAGGCCCGGGGCCGCCTGAAACCCCTTCAGGGGTTCGGGGCTTCCGGGTGCGAGGTCTCGCTGTCCGACGCCGAGCTGGACTCGATCGTCTCGGACGGCGTCAAGCGGGACCAGATGAGGTTTTAGATAACCGGATGCTCGACGACATCAAGTCGGTCGACGACTACATGAAGCGCTTCGTCGGGGATCTGACGGAGCGGCTGACGAAGGAACTGAACCCCCTCTACGATCCCTCAAGAGACTCGTGGAGTCCGAGGATCGGGAGATTCAAGAGGCCTCCCTTCCGGGCCCAGGGCGACGCCCTCATGGGCCTCGTCTCGGTGCTCAAGCGCCGGAAGAGCGCCTTCCTCTGCGGCGAGTGCGGGGTCGGAAAGACCCTGATGGGGGCAGGACTGCCGTGGCTCCTCTTCGGAGACCGGTACCGCGTCCTCATCATGTGTCCCGGCCATCTCGTCGAAAAGTGGGCCAGGGAAGTCAAAGAGACGATTCCCGGCGCCACCGCCCGCATCATCACCCGCGTCTCGGACCTGCAGGAGCTGTCGGACAACCCGGGCAAACCCTCCGGCCGGGAGTACTACGTCATCGGCCGGGATCGGGCGAAGCTCGGCTTCAGCACGCGTCCCGCCTTCATCCGGCGGCGGCACACCTACAGGAAACCTCCCCGGAGAGAGAAGTTCGACAGGACCACCTACCTGGCCTGCCCCCGTTGCGCGGCCTTCCTCGTGAATGAGAAGAAGCAGACTCCCATCACCGAGGAGGAACTCACCGCCAAGAGGCTCTTCTGCCCGAAGTGCAAGGAAGCCCTCTGGCAGGCGGATGGACGGAGACTCCGGCGGTATCCGCCGGCGGAGTTCATCAAGCGGCGCCTGAGAGGCGCTTTCGATCTTTTCATCGCCGACGAGGTGCATGAACTGAAAGGCGCCGACACGGCCCAGGGAAACGTCCTCGGGATGCTCGCGTCGGCGGCCAAAAAAACCCTGTGCCTCACCGGCACCCTCATCGGCGGCTACGCAAGCCACCTTTTCTACATCCTCTACCGGGTGAACGCGAAGGCGCTCCTCGCGGAGAACCTCAAGTACACCCAGGTGGACGACTTCGTCGCCCGCTACGGGTCGATCGAATACGTCACCAAGACCCAGGTGAGCGGGCCGAGTCTCAAGACGGCCCGCGGGTCGAACACCCGGGAGTACGTCCGGATGCGGCCGGGAATCTCGCCGCTTCTTTTCGCCCGACACCTGCTGGGCTCGACGGCCTTCGTGGAGCTGGCGGACGTCTCGGACTGCCTTCCAGCATTCTCCGAGGACGTCTCCGTCGTGGAAATGTCGGAGCCGCAGAAGGCGGCCTACGCGGATCTCGAACGCAAGTTCAAGAGCGCCATGGCCGACCGCTCCAAAGCGACGAAGCTGCTTGGAGCCTACCTCATGGGGCTTCTCGCCTACCCTGACAAGCCCTTCGACAACGAGCCCTATCCGGAAGTCGGACCGGCGAAGGAGCTTCCGAAGAACGTTGTCTACCCCAAGGAGCGCAAGCTGCTTGGATTTGTCCGGGAGGAACTCTCCCAAGACCGGAAAGTCTGGGTCTTCGCGACGTTCACCAACCGGAAAGACGTCGTTTCGAGACTCGAGAGCCTGATCCGGAAGGAGGGTTGCAAGACCGCCGTCCTCCGTCATGACACGGTGGACCTTTCGGACAGGGAGAAGTGGGTCAAGGACCGGGTCAAGGAAGGGGTGGAGGTCGTCATCTCCAACCCCGAGCTCGTAAAGACCGGCCTGGACCTTCTAGACTTCCCGAGCCTCTATTTCTACGAGACCGGCTACAACACGTTCACTCTCATGCAGGCCTCGCGGAGGAGCTGGAGGATCGGACAGAAGGAAACCGTCCGGGTCCACTACTCCTGCTACAAGAAGACCCTGCAGGAAGCCGCCCTCCGCCTCATGGGCGCCAAGGTCAAGGCCACGATGGCCCTTCAGGGCAAATTCAGCGCCGAAGGGCTCCTCGCGCTCACCCAGAGCGAGGACATGATGACCGCCCTCGCCAAGGCCCTCATGAACGGCATCGACGGCGTCGATTCGGCCGAGAAGTACTGGCGGAACGACCGATCGGCGGGAGTCTCCGCGAGAGTCGAAGCCGCTCTCATCTCCGCGGCGCCGGCGCTTGCGCCTGCGGCCTCGCCGGAGATCGAAATCCCCGCCCCATCCAGGGAAATGGAAGAGCCCATCACGCTCGACCTCTTCTCGGATCGCGTCGATGTCGTGCTGCCCCACAAACCCGTCAAGGTCGTGGTTGCGCGCGTCGCCCAGCTCGAACTGGCCCTCAGCTGAGGGCTCACTTCCAGGAAGGAACCGCCCGGGCTCTTGATCATCAAGATCGGAGTCCGTCCGGCGTCGGGGGCCGCCCGCCAGGGCGGCCCCCCACTCATTCCTTCCGTGAAAGGTCCACCGTAATGAGCAAAATGAAAGGATGGAACCGTCGCGGCCGTTACCGGCCGCTCTTCCGCATCCTCAAGGTCTTCGTGGCTCTGGCCCGGTCGCGCTTCGGCCTGACCTTCCAGGAACTTCTGGAAGAGGCCGACTGCAAGCGCCGGACGCTCTACCGCTACCTGGATGTTCTTCAGGAGGCGGGCGTCCGGATCCGGACGGAACGGAGACTCAATGGCGAACTGGTTCGCCGTTTCGAACACGTGGACGGCACACAAATCCGCGTGACAGGGTGATTTCATGAAACTGCCGAAGGCAGGAACTCGGATGAAGACCGCAACCGAAAGTCGGCGGATCGCCGACCTCGAATACGCGGCCTCGCGGCTCTTCCTCATGGTCGAAGCGCTCAACTCGGGCCGGATCGAGCCCGGCCAGGCCGAATCGACCTGGGCCCAGGGGCTCCTCGAGGACCTGGACATCGCCGATGAGGTGATGGATCAGGCGGCGCTCGATCACGACGACATGACGGGCGGGTGGACGGGGGTCGCGTGACCCCAAGAACCCGCCTCGCAAACAAAAGCCCGCTCCCGAAGCGGAGCGGTTCCGGAGGTCCGATGGACCGTCCTCAGGGAATCGTCCTTTCGATTCCCCCGGCGTTGAGGGACAGGATTGCGGGAGTCGTTCCCTCCAGACTCACCTACGACGCTTTCGCCGGGCTCTTCGCCGGTGCGAAGCGCTCGCTCAAGATCCTCGCACCCTACGTCGACCCCTCGTTCACGGCGCTATTGGCTCTCACCCAGGCGCCCGTCCAAGTTCTCACGACGGCGGGCGAAGGCCGAGGGATGCGCGCGAGTCCGGTCTTGGAACGTTGTGCTGCAATGCGCCGCGTGGCGGTTCGCTACCTCAGCGAGCGGCGCGACAGGGCGCTTCTCTATCAGATGCACGCCAAGATGATCCTTGCGGACTCGGAGCGTGCCTATGTCGGCACCGCGAATCTGACCGACACCAGCATCCATTACAACCTGGAACTCGGACTCCTCGTGGAGGATCGAAGGACCGTCGGCGAACTCGTCCGGCTCTTCGATATCCTCTTCGACCGCGTGGGCGTGCCGGCCAGGCTGCTTTGACTCCCCGCTTCAAGGGCGTCCTCCCTAACGTGGGGACGCCTCACTCCTTTTGGCTCCCGCTCGGGTGCCATATGACAAGGACATCATGGGCTACACCAACCACTGCTATCGAGTCTTGGAGTTCGATCGGAAGAAGTACCGAGCCGCCGTCTCGGACTTGAAGAAGATCCTGCCGGAAACGGGGGTGGATCTCGCGAGCTTCGACGGGACTGGCGAACCCACGATCGATGGAAACGACCTCCGCTTCAACGGACGCAGTCCCCAGGACTGCGAGTCGTTCTCCATGCCCCGCGTGTTCGATGACCGGCCGATTCTGCGGAAGCTGCCGGGTTTCACGTTCTCGAAAACGAATTACCTGCCGTACGACTTGGCCGTGAAGGTCAGCCTCCTGGTCTTCAAGCGCCACTTCGCCAAGGATGTCGAAATCGGGTCTGACGACTCAGACCTCCTGGCAGGCTGGAATCAGGCCATCGAGCTGGCCCACCGCGTCCTCGGATATGCAATGGCATGGAGCGTCGAAGAGTGGATCGAGGACGGCCTCACACACCGGCATCTCGTTCTGGCCTCGCAGTAGACCTTCAACTCCTTCGTGGCCCGGCATCTGCCGGGCCACGATTCACCCATCAAGGGCGCTTCCAAAAGCCGAATGGCGCCTCATGCACGTGGCCCCGTATTCGGGTGCCAAAGGAAAGTCACATCGGATGAACGACTACAGTCTGGCGATCGTCGTGGGAAGACTCACGCACGATCCCGAGCTCAAGTACACGAACCCCGGCGGCATTCCGTACCTTCGGATGTCGCTCGCCGTGAACCGGCAAGTCAAGTCCGAGGACGAAGGACCCCGGAAGACGATCACCTTCGTCGAAGTCAGCGTTTGGAGGCGTCTGGCGGAACTCTGCGCCCAGTTTCTCAAGAAGGGCCGGACCGTCATGGTGGTCGGGAGCCTGCGCCAGTCGCGATGGGTCGGGAAGGACGGGACGGCGAAATCGCGAGTCGAAGTCTTCGCGGACCGCGTCCAGTTTCTCGGCAAGTCCGATGTCAGTGCTCCGGAGCCCTGCGGCGACGAGGCAGGAGCGATTACTGGCGACGCCGACGAGACTGCTTAGGTCCGTCACCAACTTGGGACCCCAACTCGGGTCTCTCATTCCCCATTCTTGGTCGGGGGCCGGTTCCAAACCGGCCTCCGACTTCCGATCCCCCTGACAGGGATCGAGAGCCGCGCTTCAGTGCCACGGAAGCGACGGCTCGTTTGAGGTCATGCATGGAGCTTCTGACCAAGGAGCTTGAAAGGCGATTCGCCGCAGTTGGACGCCAGGAGGCCCTCGCCGACAAGGCGATCGTCGTCGCCAAGTACTTCACGCCGGGATGCCATTGGACCTGGTACGCCACGGAGTACGACCCCGAGACCCGGCAGTTCTTCGGGCTCGTCGATGGGTTCGAAGCCGAACT
>Ga0193713_1000248_pt1 | contig 18070 bp, 14 predicted proteins | sample H3a2metaG_FD_143054 | JGI IMG/M metagenome (GOLD analysis project Ga0193713, IMG submission 143054) | Soil microbial communities from a riparian zone of the East river system, Colorado, United States - H3a2 | ecosystem: Environmental > Terrestrial > Soil > Riparian zone | place: USA: East River... | reverse complement strand
GGACGGCCCTATCGGGCGCAGCCACGGTTCATCTTTAAGGATTGGGGCGCCACCCAACCCAACCGTGACGGCTTCGTGACGCGGGAGCGCGAGCGGCCCACGAACGACAACGGACGGCGCGGCGTCACAGGACGCGACATCGGCGGCATCGGCATCATTCCGCCTCCCAATGCGCGCGACCGCCGTGCGGGCCCCGGGCAGACCGGTCAGCCCGGGCAGGCTGGACAGCCCGATCGGCCAAACCAAAATGGCAACGACGATCGCGGTCAGGGACGTCGCGATCGGCCGGATCGGCCGGATCATCCGGAGCGCCCGGACAACCGTGGACAGCGCGACCGGCCCGATCCGTCAGTCCAACCCGATCGGCCACAGATCATCGCGCCACGCGAACAGCCGCGGCAAGTCGAACCGCGACGCGAAGAACCCCGGCAGGTCGAACCGCGCCGTGAGCAGCCCAGGCAGGTCGAGCCGCGCCGCGAGCAGCCCAGGCAAGTTGAACCGCGCCGCGAACAACCGCGGCAGGCCGAGCCCCAGCGCGAGCAGCCGAGACAGGCCGCGCCTCAGCGGGAGCAACCGCGGCAGGCCGCACCTCAGCGGGAGGCGCCGAAGGAGAGACCGCGCAGCGAGCCTGAGGTACGGCGGCGCAAGCCCTGATCGTTCAAGCTGAAACTGATGCGCCCGATCGTAGTCACACGCGGTCGGGCGCGTTAGCTTTTTCCACCCCTTTCATTACTCCCGAGGATCGATCCGTGCGTCACACGCTGCGCGTGCTCAGCCTCCTTCTGCTCCCCGGATTACTGGCCGCCCAATCGCCGGCCTCCGTGCAGCGGGCGGTGCAGTCCATCACTCCGGACGACGTCCGGCGTCGCATCGGCATCATCTCGGACGACTCGATGCGCGGCCGCGATACGCCGAGCCCCGAGCTGGAGCAGGTGGGGGCCTACATCGCCTCGGAGTTCCGCCGCATCGGCCTGAAGCCCGGCGGCGACAACGGGACCTTCTTACAGCGCTACGCGATCGATCGGGTGCAGTTCGTTGCCGATAGCTCGATGGCGATCGTGCACGGTGGCGGGGATGCGACGCTCGCCTATGGCCGGGACTTCGTGTTCAGCGACAACATGTTCGAGAACGGCGACTACGCCGGGGACCTCGTCCTGCTTACCGGCACGATGGGCGTGGTGGCCCAGCTCGACACGGCGGCGCTCGCCGGGAAGATGCTGGTGCTCACCGCGCGTGTGCGGAGTCGGGCCGAACGCCAACGGCTCTTCGCCTGGCACCCGGCTGGCGTGATCGTCCTCACCTCGGCGTCCGATGCCGATTGGAGCACGGTGGTAGACCGCAGTGCCCAAACACAACTGCGCGACCCGAGCCGACGCGTCGGCCCACCGCTGGTTCTCACGGTCCGCACAGCCTCCCTCGCACCGGTCCTTACGCGTCTGGGCGCGGATTCGGCCGCCGTCCAACAGGCGGCGCAAGCGGGCGCCCCGCTGGCCGCGCAGCCCCTGCGCGGGGCCCTGCTGCACGTGCACGCCCGGATCCGCGCCGTCGATCGCAAATCGGCGCCCAACGTCGTCGGCATCCTCGAGGGGAGCGACCCGCGCCTGAAGAGCGAGTATCTGATTCTGAGCGCCCATATGGATCACGTCGGCGTGGGCAGGCCGGTGAACGGCGACAGCATCTACAATGGGGCGGACGACGATGCCTCGGGTACGACGGCCGTTGTGGAGGCCGCCGAGGCCTTCGCGCAGCTCCGGCCCCGGCCCAAGCGCTCGATCATCTTCCTGACCGTGAGCGGCGAGGAGAAGGGGTTGTGGGGGAGCGCCTACTTCGCCGACCATCCGCCGGTGCCGATCACGAACATCGTCGCGGACCTGAATACCGACATGGTCGGCCGTAACTGGACGGACACGATCGTCGCGATCGGCAAGGAGCACTCGGATTTGGGCGCTACCCTGAACCGTGTGGGGGCGGCGCACCCCGAGCTGCGGATGCAGCCGATCGACGATATGTGGCCGCAGGAAAACTTCTACGGCCGATCCGATCACTACAACTTCGCTAGGAAGGGCGTGCCCATCCTCTTTTTTTTTAACGGCGTCCATGCGGATTACCATCGCCCCAGCGATTCGGTCGAGAAGATCGACGCCGAGAAGGAGTCGCGCATCGTGAAGCTGGTCTTCTACCTCGGCCTCGAAGTGGCGAATGCCGCTGACCGTCCGAAATGGAATCCGGACAGCTACGCACGCATCGTGACGGGCAACTGATGCGCGCCCGGGTGACGGCGCTGCTCCTCGCGGTCCCCTGCACCGCAGCCGCCCAGCAGACGCAGCCGCCGGCTCGTGGCGCTGCCTCCATCACGGCCGCGGATGTCGGGCGCCGGATCAACACGATCGCGGCCGATTCGATGCGCGGCCGCGCCACGCCCAGCCGCGAGCTCGAAGAGGTCGCCGCGTACGTCGCCGGAGAATTCCGCCGGCTCAACCTGCGGCCGGGTGGCGACAGCGGCACATTCCTCCAGCGCTACCCCTTGGAGGTGTCCCACTTCGAGCCTGACAGCTCCACGTTGCGGGCGTCGGGACGAGCGACGGCGAGCTGGCGCATCGGGGACGACGTCCTTCTCGTCCAGGGCGAGGCGCCCGAGGGGAACCCGACGGCTGCTGTGGTTCTCGTGACCGGAAACCCGCAGGGCAGAGGCGCGCTCGATTCGGCGGCGGTCGCCGGGAAGCTGGTCATCCTGTCGTTCGGGCCGCAGCTCAACGCGATCGCGGTCAAACTGCTGCCGCTGCGACCCCTCGCCATTCTGCTGGTGGGCGATCTCCCGGACTCGGTGTGGGCGCAATTCCCGGGGCGCGAGGCCGGCATCCGGGTCCGCAATCCGAGCGAAGCCGTGGGGCCGGCGATCCCCGCGATCTTCGCTACGCGCATCGGCACCATGGGACCCTGGCTCACGCGGGCGGGTGTGCGCCTCGATTCCCTCCCGGCATGGGGTCAGGCAGCGCTCGCCGCGCGGCCGATCGCCGACGTGACGATCCAAATCGACGTCTGGCAGGGCAGGCTCGAGCACACGAGCGCGCCCAACGTCGTCGGGATTCTCGAGGGCTCGGACTCCGTACTGAAACGCGAGTACGTCATCTACTCGGCGCATATGGATCACATCGGGACGCCGCGCGACGGCATGGGGTGCGCGCCGCGAGGCGCGGACTCGATCTGCAACGGCGCCGACGACGACGGCTCTGGCACGGTGGCCGTGCTGGAGCTGGCCGAGGCATTCGCGACGGCCGCCGAGCGGCCCAAACGGTCGGTGGTGTTCATGACGGTGAGCGGCGAGGAGCGCGGGCTCTGGGGCAGCGCCTATTTCACCGATCACCCCACGCTGCCGCTCGCAAGCGTGGTCGCGGACCTGAATACCGACATGGTGGGCCGCAACGCCCCGGACACGATCTCCGTGATCGGGCGTGAGCACTCCGACCTCGGCGCCGTGGTGGATCGCGTCGCCCGCGCGCATCCGGAGCTGCGGCTCCACCCGGTGGGGGATCTGTGGCCCCAAGAGGGGCTGTTCTTCCGGTCGGACCACTTCAACTTCGCGAAGCATGGCGTGCCGATTCTCTTCTTCACGAGCGGCCTGCACCCCGACTACCATCGGGTGACAGACGAGCCCCGTGCCCTCGACGCCGACAAGGTCGCCCGGTACGCGCGCCTGGCGTATTACGTCGGGATGGACGTTGCGAACGCGGCCGCGCGGCCCAAGTGGAACCCGGAGAGCTATAAGCAGATCGTGACCGGCGGCGGGGGGCACTGAGGGTTCGTCCGTGCGCGTGCTGATCGTGGAAGACGATCCCGAGCTTGCCGGGTTGCTCCGCGACGGCTTGCGCGAGCACCGCATCGACCCGACCCTCGCGATGAACTTCGCGGACGGCCGGGCCCAAGCCTCCGCCGGCGACTACGACGTGCTGGTGCTCGACGTGCGCCTCCCCGGTGGAACCGGGTTCGAGCTGTGCCGCGAGCTGCGCCGCGACGACGTCACGACCCCCGTTCTGATGTTGACCGCGCTCGACGCGGTGGACGACCGAGTCCGTGGCCTCGAGGTCGGCGCGGACGACTACCTCACCAAGCCGTTTGCATTTCAAGAGCTGGTCGCGCGGCTGAAGGCGCTGGCGCGGCGGCGACCGTTGTCCCTCACGCCCGACCGCCACCGCATCGCGGATCTCGACGTGGACCTTGGCACCCGGGAAGTGCGCCGCGCCACCCGACCGATCAGGCTGACCGCGAAGGAGTTCGCTCTGCTCGAGCTGTTCGTGCGAAACCAAGGCAAGGTCGTTGATCGCACCACCATCACCACGCACGTCTGGGACCAGAATCACGATCCCTTCGCCAACGTGCTCGAGGTATTGGTGCGTCGGCTGCGCGGCTCTCACGCCGCGCTCATTGGGGAAGGCCGAATCACGACCCTGCGCGGCGCCGGGTATCGATTCGGCCTTCCCCAATGAGCGCGGCGTGAGACCCGCCCCATCGCTCGCACGTCTGCGGCTGCGACTCACCTTGTGGTACGCAGGGACCTTCACGCTGATCCTGCTCCTGTTGGGTAGCGGGCTGCTGATCGCCATTCGACACCACATCTCCCGCCGGCTCGACGACTCGCTGCGGGCGGCGACGGCCGCCGTCGCGACCGCCACGCGGACGCTCGAGGTCGAGCGCGCCGCCGGCGGGGCCGCGGACGCGGTGGAAGAACTGCACATCCCCGACCGCCTTCTCTATCTGTTCGATGCAGATGGGCGCCCCATCACGCCCCTCGACGCGGACCCGTGGATCCAGGCTGCCGCACGAGAGGCCGCGCACACCGGACGAGCGGACCTGGACCGGGATGCACCGGGCGACCACCCGGTGCGATTGCACGCCGAGCGTTTCGCGGGCGGCACGGGGACCGGCTACGTCGCCGCGGCCGTCGCCGATCGATTGGAGCTCGAGGATCAGTACGCGTCGCTGATCGGGACGTTCGCGGCGGCGGCGTTCGCCGCGCTCCTCCTGGTGGCGGCAGGCGGGTACGTCCTGGTCCGCCAATCCACCGCGCCCGTCGAGCGCTCGATGGAACAGATGCGCCGTTTCATGGCCGACGCGGCGCACGAGCTCCGCACACCGGTCACGGTCTTACGCGCGCGCGCCGAGGTCGCGCTGGGACAGGAGCGGGACCCCGCACGCGATGCCGCGGCGCTCCAGGCAATGGAGCAAGAGGCCGACCGCGTGGGCGTGATCGTGGGCGACCTGCTGACGCTCGCGCGCGCGGACGCCGGGGAGCAGGTCGTCGCGCGGGAGCCGCTCTACCTCGACGACCTGGCGGCAAACGCTGTGGAAAGCGTACGCGCGCTCGCTGAGCGGAAGCGGATCACCCTCGAGGTCGGCGAGTTCGAAGAGGCGGCGATCGTGGGCGACCCCACGCTGGTGCGGCGGTTGTTGTTGATCGTGCTCGACAACGCGATCAAGTACACGCCAGCCGGCGGCCGCGTCGGCCTCGACGTCACCGCTCGCGGGGGGCAACGCTCGGTCATCGTGTCGGACACGGGCGTGGGGATTCCCGAGGACCAGCTCTCCCACGTGTTCGAGCGATTCTATCGGGGCGAGCCGGCGCGCCGGGAGGCGGAGGGGGCCGGGCTGGGCCTCGCCATCGCGTGGTGGATCACGGAGTTGCACGACGCAACCATCGCAGTTGCCCCGGGCGAGGGAACGCACGGCACGCGCGTCACCGTCACCTTCCCCGCCCCCGCGTAAGGCAGGCGTAAGGTTCGCGGATTAGGTTCCTCGAACCATGCACCTCGTTCCCGCAACCGCCACCGCGCTGGCGATCCTGTGGCTCCCCCCGCCGCGACTCACGGCTCAGCAACCCGTGACGCGCGCCGACGCGGTGGCGGCCGCGCTGACCCACGGCGCGCGCGTGGCGATGGGCCGGGCTGACACGGCCGCCGCCCGCGGCTTGGTGCGTGCCGCTCGCGCATTTCCCAACCCCGCCTTCTCCGCGAGCTACACGAAGGACCTTCCCCGCTATCACGCCCTGATCGACTTGCCCCTCGATCTCCCGTGGTTGCGTGGTGCGCGTATCGGCGCAGCCACTTCGGCACGGGACGCCGCGCGTTTTGGGTTCGCGTTCGAGCGGGCGACGATTCGCTTCGACGTCGAGACGACGTACACGCAGGCACTCGCCGCGGCGCGACATGCCGACCTGTCGCGCCGCACCGCGCTCGACGCCGACAGTCTGCTCCGCATCGCCGAGCTGCGGCGTCAGGTCGGTGACGTGAGCGAGCTCGATGTACGGCTCGCCGCGGTAAACGCCGGTCAGATGGAGAACATTGCCCTGGACGACTCCCTCACGGCCCTGGGCACGTTGCTTTCGGTGCAGCTCCAGATGGGACTCGCCGGCGACGAGGCGACGATCCAGCTGGTGGACTCGCTGACTCCGCCCGCCGGCAGAGACGCGCCGGAGGACGGCGCGCTGCTCCCCATCGCCGCGGCCGAGGCGTCGCTCCGCTCGGCGGAACGGGCGCTGGCGTTCTCCCGCCGCAGCCGCTTTGCGCCGAACCTCCAGCTTGGCTTCGACACCGGCGACCCGACGAGCGCGGCGCCCCACGAGCTGTTGCCCGTCGTTGGCTTCTCGTTGCCGCTGCCGCTCTTCAACTGGAGCGGTGGCGAAGTCCTGCAGGCCACCGCGGCGCGGGACCGGGCGCGCGTGCAGCTCGACCTCACGCGCCGCGAGACGACCGCCGCCGTGGTGCAGGCGCGACGGACCCTCGCGGCGGCGCGCGCCCGGCTGACCCGCGCGGAAGGCCTGGTTGCAAGCGCCGATCGCGTCGCCGTCATGTCACTGCGCGCCTACAGCGAAGGGGCGATCCCGCTGGCGAGCGTGCTCGAAGCGCAGCGCAACGCGCGTGAGATTCTGGCGCGATACATCGACGATCTCGCCACGGCGGATGCGTCGGCTCGCGCCCTGCGACTGCTCACCGCCGGTCCGGACGAGCCGTGACGCCCCTCACGGGGCTCGGCCTCATGCTCGCTGGACTCAGCGTCGCCGCTTGCGGGCGCGGATCCAGCGGCCAGCAGGCGTCCGACGCGGACCCCGGCGCCAGTGGCGTGGCCACGGCCGTCGTCACGGTTCAACCCTTCCCGCACGTGATAAACGCGATCGGGACGGTGAGCCCGCGGCCGGAGCGGTACGCGGCGCTCGCCGCTCCAGGGCCGACGCGCGTGGCACGGATCTTCGTCGTGGCGGGCCAACGCGTGAAGGAGGGAGATCCGCTGGTCGAGTTCGAGCGTGCCGCCTTCGACGCCGCCGCGCAGAGCGCTACGGCCGCGCTTGCCAATGCCGAACGCGCGTACGCGCGAGCGGTGCGGCTCGTCGAGGCCGGCATCCTCGCGCAGAAGGACAGCGGCCAGGCGGCGACCGACCTCGCGGCGGCGCAGGCTGCGGCGGTCACCGCGCGCCGCGCGCAGGAGCTGGCGACCCTGCGCGCGCCCTTGGACGGCGTCGTCACGCGCATGAACGCGGTGATGGGCGCGTCTGTCGACGCAAACCAAACAATGGTCGAAGTCGGCGACCCGTCGGCGTTGGACGTCGTGTTCAGCGTGTCGCCGGCGGAGGCCGGGCGCATCAACATCGGGGACACGGTCACCGTGACCGGGGGTGGCGCCGCTGGCGGTGAGGTCCTGGGGACGGGCGTGGTGACGAGCATCGCCGCCGCCGTGGACTCCGTGTCGCGCGCCGTCGACGTGCGCGCCCGACTCGCGCGGCCCACGCGCACTCTGCGGATCGGAGAATCGTTAGGGGGACGCATCGTCACGGGCGTGAGTCCCCGGGCCGTGACCGTGTCGGTGGAGGCGTTGGTTCCGGAAGGGGATGGTTTCCGGGTCTTCGTGGTGGATGCCGCGGGCATCGCGCATGCCCGAGCGGTCACGGTGGGCGCGCGTTCCGAAACGCTCGTGGAGATCATCACCGGGCTCGCGGCCGGGGAGATCGTCGTGACGACCGGTGCCTACGGCGTTGAAGACGGGGTGCGGATCAGCGGAGCGCGCCGGTGAAGCTGTTCGACGTCCTCAGCCGGCAGCAGCGCCTCATCTACCTCCTCGTGGCTTTGCTGAGCGCCGCCGGCATCTGGGCGGCGCGGCACCTGCCGTCGGCCATCTATCCGGAGCTCCGCTTCTCGCGCATCACGATCGTCGCCCAGGGCTCGACCCTCGGCGCGCGGCAGGTGGTGTTCAGCATCACGCGTCCGCTCGAGGAAGCGGTGAGCATCGTCCCCGGAGTCACGCGGGTGCGGTCGCACTCGATCCGCGGCGCGACCGAGATCTCGGTGACGTTCGCGCCCGGCACGAACATGGACCAGGCGCTCCAACTGGTCCGGGCGCGCGTGAACCAGGTTCAGGGCGTGCTGCCCCCTGATCTGAGCCTCGACGTCGAGCAGCTCACTCCCTCTCTGTTCCCCATCCTTTCCTACAATCTCGAGGGGGGGGAGCCGGCGACGCTGTACGACCTCGCGCGCTACGAGATCAAACCGCTCATCTCCCGCGTGCCCGGCGTCGGCCGCGTGGACGTGCAGGGCTCGGACGTGCGCGAGCTCGAGGTGATCGCCGACCCCGCCCTGCTCGCCGCGCAGGGCATGACGTACACGGACCTCGCCGACGTGATCCGGCGCGCCATTACCGTGCAGGCCGTGGGACGGGTGGCGCAGGATTACCGACAGTACTTGATCGTCACGGACCAGGAGGCTCACGCGCCCGAGGACATCGGGGCCGTGGTGATGCGAGGCGGCCTGCGCGTGCGGGACGTCGCGACGGTGCAGCTCGGGACCGAGGATCACGTCCGCATCATCGCGGGCGACGGCAGGCCGGCGGCCCTGATCAACATCACGCGCCAGGTCGGGGGCAGCACACTGGTGCTCGCCGATAGCGTGGCGCGGATCGTCGCGACGATCGCACCGACGCTGCCGCCCGGCGTGCACCTGAAGCCGGTGTACGACCAGGCCGAGCTGGTCCGGGAGGCGGTGCGCTCGGTGCGGGATGCCATGCTCATCGGCGCCGCGCTCGCGGTGGTCGTGCTGCTGCTGTTTCTCCGTCACGGACGCATCACCGCCATCAGCGCCGCCTCCATCCCGCTGACCCTCGCCATCACGGTCGTGGTCATGCAATGGCTGGGTCAAACGTTCAATCTGATGACCCTGGGCGCGATGGCGATCGCGATCGGCCTGGTGATCGACGACGCGGTCGTGATCACCGAGAACATCGCGCGCCATCTGCGCCTCACGCCCGACCGCATGGTGGCCATCCGCGAAGCGGTGCAGGAGCTGATTTGGCCCGTGACGACCTCGACGCTGACGACCGTCGTGGTGTTTCTCCCGCTCGGCCTGCTGCAGGGCGTCGTGGGGCAGTTCTTCGCAGCGCTGGCGACGACGCTCACCGTGGCTGTCCTCGTGTCACTCGTTCTGGCCCTGACGATCATCCCGCTCCTCGCCGAGCAGTTCGTGACCGCGCACGAGATCGAACCCGCCGGGAACCGCCTCTTGGCTCGTGTGCAGACGGCGCTCGACGTGCTCGGATCGCGCTACGAGCGCGCCCTCGCCGGCGTCTTGAGCCACACCCACCGGATCGGGATCGCGGCCGGGCTCCTCGTCGTTGCCGGGGTCGTGTTGATGCGCCTCGTGAGTACGGGCTTCCTCCCCGAGATGGATGAAGGCGCGTTCGTGCTCGACTACTTCACGCCGGGCGGGACGGCGCTGGCGGAGACGGATCGCGAGGTAAGGATCGCGGAGCGCATTCTCGCGGCCACGCCCGAGATCGAAGCGACGTCTCGCCGCACGGGCGCCGAGCTTGGGTTGTTCGCCACGTCGCAGAACACCGGCGACATCGCCGCGCGCCTCGTCCCTCGGAGCGCCCGGTCGCGGAACATCTTCGCGGTCATGGACGACGTGCGGGGCTCCGTCAACACGGCGGTACCCCGCCTGCACATCGAGTTCGTGCAGATTCTGTCGGACGTGATCAACGATCTCGCCGGCGCCGCGAAGCCCGTGGAGATCAAGCTGTTCGGGGAGCGATTGGATACGCTCGAGGCGTACGCCCGGCGCGTCGGCCCCGAGCTCGAGGGGATCCAGGGCCTCGAGGATCTGTACGATGGCGTGAGCGAGCCGTCTCCCGAGCTGATGATGCGGGTGAACCAGTCCGAGGCGGATCGGATCGGGATGACGCCCGAGGACGTCGGGAGCGTGGTGAGTGCCGCTCTCCTGGGGACAGACGCAGGGGAGATCCGCGCCGGGGACCGCCCCGTAGGCGTGCGGGTGCGGGCGCCCGACTCGGTGCGCTACGACCCCCTACGGCTGCGCGCTCTGCCCATCGTCGCCCGCGGCCCGGGCCGCCCGACGCCGCTCGGCAGCCTGGCCACCTTCACGCCGGCGCAGTCCCGCCTCAGCCTGGAGCGCGAAAACCAGCAGCAGATGATTGCGATGACGGCCGACGTGAGCGGGCGCTCGCTCGGCAAGATCATGGGGGATGTGCAACGCGTACTCGCCGGGCATCCCGCACCCTCGGGCGTCCGAGTCGTGCTCGGCGGACAATACGAAAGCCAGCAGGAAGCGTTCCGCGCGCTCCTCCTAGTGCTGGCGCTCGCCGCGGTCAGCGTGTGCGCCGTGATGGTGGTACAGTTCGAGTCCTTCGTCGAGCCGCTCGTCGTGCTGCTCGTCGCCCCCGTCTCGTTCGTCGGCGCGCTCGCCTTGCTCATCGTCACCGGCACGGCGCTCAACGTGGCGTCGTTCATGGGCCTCATCCTGCTGGTCGGGCTGATCGTCAAGAACGGCATCATTCTGCTCGACTTCACCAAGCTGCGGATGCGTGAAGGCGCACCTCTCGAGGTCGCTATTCGAGAGGCAGCGCGAGTGCGGTTGCGCCCGATTCTCATGACCACACTCTGCACCCTGTTCGGCCTGCTGCCCCTGGCGCTCGGCCTGGGCGCGGGGAGCGAGCTGCAACGCCCCTTGGCGCTCGCCGTCATCGGCGGGTTGGTCCTGTCGACCCCCATCACGCTGTTCGCCGTTCCCACGCTGCTCGTCGCGATCCGCGGCCGCCATTATACCGTGCGGAGGACCTCGTGAGACTCCTGCTGTTGGCCCTACTCCCGGCAACCGCCTACGCCCAGACGTTGGAGACGGAGACAGCCCGGTTCCATCCTGCCGATTCGTTCCAGATTGCGAGCGGGTTCGAGCAGCAATTCTCGGCGGAGGGGCGTGAGAGTGCGCTGCCCGTGGCGTTCGAATACGCGCTCACCAATACGTGGGAATTGCTCGTCGAGCCCGTGCCGTACACCGCCATCCGTCCCAAGGTCGGCCCACGCGCCACGGGCCTCGGGGACCTGGAGGTGACCGTCATCCACGGCCTCTGGACGGAAACGGCGGGGCGACCCGCGATCGCCGTCGCGGCCGAGGTCAAGCTCGCCACGGCGGAGAGCCGGCTGATCGGGACGGACAAGACCGATTTCACGGGCTACCTGATCGCGAGCCGGCGCTTCGGCGCCGTCGATCTGCACGCGAATCTGGGATACACGATTCTCGGAAAGCCGGCGGGGATCAGCGTGAGCAACCTGATCGACTTCGCGCTCGGCGGAACCGTGCCGGTCGGGCGGAGGGCGATTGCCTTTGCCGAGCTGCTTGGAAACACCAGTGCCGCCGGCGGCCCGGAGAACAGCGCGGCGCCGGAAATCGCCGGCGGCGAGCTATCCGGCACGATTGGCTACGGGCGGGAAGTCAGTCGCACTTTGTTCATCAATCTCGCCGTCACGTACGACAACACCCACGCCGTGATGGTGCGGCCTGGATTCACCCTGCGCATACACTAGAAGAAGGAGACGCACCGATGATCACGTTCACCAGCATCGCCCTACTTGCGGCGCTAGCCCAGCAGCCCGCGGCGCCCGCCTACAAGCGCGAGGTCCCCGACAGCCTCATCGCCAAGGTCAAGGTCAGCGAAGACTCGGCCCGCGCGATCGCGCTGCGGCGCGTCCCCGGCGGGACGATCGAGGCGCTCGAGCTCGAGCGGGAGGGCGGTACGCTCCTCTACTCGTGGGACATCAAGGTGGCGGGTAAACCCGGAATCACGGAGGTCCACGTGAGCGCGCGCACTGGGCGCATCCTCTCCGTGGAGCACGAGGCGAACTAAGCGGAGTTCTTCAGCAGCTCGGCGTTCGTCTTCGAGCGCTTGAGCTGATCCAGCAACGCTTGCATCGCTTGCTCCGGCGGCATCCCCACGAGGGTCCGCCGGAGCTTTTGCTTGGCCTCGACCGTCTTGGCGTCGGCGAGCAGCTCTTCCCGACGAGTGCCGCTCGCCGCGATGTCGACGGCGGGATAGATCCGGCGGTCGGCCAACTCGCGCGTGAGCCGCAGCTCCGCGTTGCCGGTCCCCTTGAACTCTTCGAAGATGATGTCGTCCATCCGGCTCTCGGTCTCGACCAGCGCGGTGGCAATCACGGTGAGCGAGCCGCCGCCGTCCGCCGGCGGCACGGCCCGCGCGGCCCCGAACAGACCCTTGGGCTTGGCGAGGGCGTTGGCGTCGAGGCCGCCGGTCATGGTGCGGCCGGTCCCCCGTCCCGTGGTGTTGTGCGACCGCGCGAGGCGGGTGATCGAATCGAGGACGATGACGACGTCGCGGCCCAGCTCCACCTGCCGGCGCGCGTGCTCGAACACCATGTCGGCGGCGGCCACGTGCCGTTCGTGGGGCAGATCGAAGCTCGACGCGATCACTTCGCCCCGTCCCCAATCGATCATCTCGCTGACTTCCTCGGGTCGCTCGTCCACGAGCAGGATGAGGAGAATCGCCGCAGGATGGTTTTCCGCGACCGACTCGGCCAGCGCCTGCAACATCACGGTCTTCCCCGCCTTCGGCGGCGACACGATCAGCGCCCGTTGGCCGAATCCGAAGGGGCAGATCAGGTCGACGACGCGCTGCGTCTCGGCGGTGCGGGGACTCGACGCCTTCGGAGTTTCGAGCGTGAGCGGGCGGCTGGGATGGACGGCGCCGAGCTTCGCGAAGTCGGGCCGAGCGTCGAGCCCATTGGGGGGCTGCCCGTTGACGCTCGTCACACGGCCGTTCTCGAGCACGACCAAGTCACCGCGCCGCAAGCCCGGGAGGTTGACGGAGGGATCGCCCTTCGCGGGCAGATAGCTGTTGGCCGCGAGGCGGACAGCGCCGCCCTTCTGGGCGGGGTCATACCAACCGACGATTTGAGGCAGAGAAGACACCGAGAGTGGGACGACCCAATATGCCACATTCTCGCCCAGGACTGAAGCCCGGGGAGGGACCCCGCGGGTTTATATTTGTGCCCGAATGCGCCAAGACCACATCCGCAACTTTTGCATCGTCGCCCACATCGACCATGGGAAGTCCACCCTGGCCGACCGCCTGATCGAGCTGACGGGCACGCTCGATAAACGGCTGATGCGCGAACAGGTTCTCGATACGATGGATCTGGAGCGCGAGCGTGGCATCACGATCAAGCTGAACGCGGTGCGGATGAGCTACCATGCCAAAAACGGCCAGCTCTACGAGCTGAATCTCATCGATACCCCGGGTCACGTGGACTTCACGTACGAGGTGTCGCGCTCGCTCGCCGCGTGCGAGGGCGCGATCCTCGTCGTGGACGCCTCGCAGGGGATCCAGGCGCAGACGCTCTCGAACCTGCTGCTCGCGATGGACGCCGGCCTCGAGATCATCCCGGTCCTCAACAAGATCGATCTGCCGGGCGCCGAGCCCGATAAGCGGGCGCAGGAGATCCACGATCTCATCGGGACGAAGCCGGAGGAGATTCTCCGCATTTCCGCCAAAGAGGGGACAGGCGTGCCGGAGCTGCTCGAGGCGGTGGTGCAACGCGTGCCTCCGCCCAGAGGCGATCACGAGGCCCCGCTCCGCGCCCTCATCTTCGACTCCTACTTCGACCGTTACCGCGGCGCGATCCCCAGTATTCGGGTCGTAGACGGGGTGATCGCGCCCGGGATGAAGATTGCGTTCGGGGCACACAAGGACGACGTGTATGAGGTGGACGAGGTCGGCTACCTCCAGCTGGGTCACAAGCCGGCCGAGCGGCTCGAAGCGGGGGAAGTCGGCTACTTCGTCGCCAACGTCCGCGGGGTGCAGGAGACGCGCCCCGGCGACACCGTATTCGACGCCGAGCATCGGGATGTGCAGCTCCTTCCCGGGTACCGCGACATCCAGTCCATGGTATTTGCCGGACTGTACCCGACCAATCCGGAGCAGTACGAAGACCTGCGCGACTCGCTGGCGAAGCTGCAGCTCAACGACTCGTCGTTGCACTATCAGCCCGAAACGTCGGTCGCCCTCGGCTTCGGGTTCCGCTGCGGCTTCCTGGGCCTCTTGCACATGGAGATCGTCCGCGAGCGGTTGGAGCGGGAATTCGATCTCGATCTGATCAGCACCGTCCCCAGCGTGGAGTACCACGTCCACCGCACTGACGGCACGATGGAGCTGGTGGAGAATCCGAGCCTGATGCCGCACGGCTCCACCGTGGACCGGGTGGAGGAGCCGTACGTGAAGGCCCGGATTTTCGTCCCGGCGGACTACATCGGCGGCGTCATGAACCTGGGTCAGGAGCGGCGCGGCGTGTATCAGGGAATGCACTACTTGGATCCGACGCGCGTCGAGTTCCACTGGGAGTTCCCGCTCGCCGAGATCATCCTGGACTTCTACGACAAGCTGAAGACCATCTCGCGCGGCTACGCGTCGCTCGACTACGAATTCCTCGCGTACCGGCAAGCCGACCTGGTGAAGCTCGACATGCTCCTGAACGGCGACGCGGTCGATGCGTTCAGCGTCATCATCCACCAGGACAAGGCGTATGAGTGGGGCCGCAAGATCGCCGAGAAACTCAAGGAGCTGATTCCTCGCCAGCTGTTCGAGGTCGTGATCCAGGCGGCGATCGGCACGAAGGTGATCGCGCGCGAAACCGTGCGCCCGCTCCGCAAGGACGTCACGGCGAAATGCTACGGCGGCGACGTCACGCGCAAGCGCAAGCTGCTCGAGAAGCAGAAGGCGGGGAAGAAACGCATGAAGCAGGTCGGGTCGGTCGAGATCCCGCAGGAAGCCTTCCTGGCGGTCCTTCAGGTTGAGTAGTCTCGTCATCCAGACGGCCTTCCTGGGAGACGTCGTGCTCACGACGCCGCTGCTCGCGGCGCTCGCCGCGCGGCACGGGCCCGTGGACGTGGTGACGACACCGGCGGCGGCGCCGCTCCTCGAAACGCACCCGGCGGTGCGGCGCGTGGTGCCGTACGACAAGCGCGGGCGCGACCACGGCTGGCGGGGACTGCGCGATCTGGCGCGCCGGCTGCGCGCCGAGGGCTACGAGCGCGCCTACCTGCCCCACCGCTCGCTCCGCACCGCAGCCCTGGCCGCGCTGGCACGGATCCCGGTGCGCGTCGGGTTTCACGACGGTTGGCCCTTCTTTTATACAGAGGCCCGCCGGCGCCCGGCGGACGGCCACGAAGTGGACCGGCTCCTGGCCCTCGCGGAGGAGCCCGCTGCCGCCTATGCTCCCACCCTCCATCCCACCCCCGAGGACGAGCGGGTGGCCGGGGCCCTGCTCAGCGCGGCGGGAATCGAGCAAGGCGCGGCGTTCATCGCCCTCGCGCCCGGCTCGATTTGGGGCAGCAAGCGGTGGCCCTACTTCGGGGAGCTGGCCGTTGCACTTGCGGCGCATGTCCCCGTGGTCGTTGTGGGCGGCCCGGACGACGCTGGCTTGGGCAACGAGATCGTTAGGGCGGTAGAAGGCGGTACAGGGCGGTGCGGGGCGGTAAACGCGTGCGGGAAGGTCACGCTGCGACAGTCCGCCGCGCTGATCGAGCGGGCGCGGGTGTTGGTGACGAACGACAGCGCCCCGCTGCATGTGGCGACGGCGATGGGGACGCCGATCGTCGCGGTGTTCGGGCCGACCCTTCCGGAGTTCGGGTTCAGCCCCATCAGGTCGGGTGACGTAGCACTGGGTGTTGCGGGGCTCGACTGCCGGCCCTGCTCGCGACACGGGCCGCCACGCTGCCCATTGGGCCATCACCGCTGCATGCGCGACCTCGGACCGGAGGTCGTCGCCGCAGCCATCGATCAGATTGAGATTGACGAGATGGGGGAGGCCGGTGCGCTACATCGTCGGGATTGACCTCGGCGGCACGAACATCGTGGTCGGCACGGTAGCCGAGGACGGCTCCGAGCTGGTCGGTCTCGTGTCCGAACCCACGCTCCCCGACCAAGGTGGGGACGCGGTGATCGCGCGCATCGTGAAGCTGGCACGCGCCTCCATTGTCGCGGCGCGCGGCAAGGAGATTGTCGGCGTGGGCATCGGCTCGCCCGGACCGCTCGACACCAAGACGGGGATCGTGATCCTGACCCCGAACCTCGGCTGGGTCAACATGCCGCTGCGCGACCGGGTCGCCGATGGGCTCAAGCTGCCGACCGTGCTCGACAACGATGCCAACTGCGCCATCTACGGCGAATGGTGGCGCGGCGCCGCGCAGGGCGTGGACCACGTCATCGGCCTCACGATCGGGACGGGCATTGGCGGCGGCATCATCCTGGGCGGCGAGATCTATCATGGCGCCTCGGACGTGGCCGGCGAAATCGGCCACATGACGATCGACGCGAATGGCCGCCTCTGCAAATGCGGCAATCACGGGTGCCTCGAGGCCTACGCGTCGGGTCCGGCGATCGCGGCCCGCGCGGTCGAGGGGATCGAGGCGGGAGCGCAGTCGGCCTTGCCGACGTATGTCGGCGGCGATCTGACGCGGATCACCGCGCAGGTCGTGTACGAAGCCGCGCACGACGGCGATCCCTACGCGCTCGAGGTCGTGCGCGAGACCGCCAAGCTGCTCGGTGCCGGTGTCGCCAGTCTCGTCAACATTTTCAATCCCAGTGTCGTGGTAATCTGCGGCGGCGTCACGCTCGCGGGGGAAAAACTGTTCGGGCCCCTGACGGCGGAAGTGCACCACCGAGCGTTCAAGCCGGCGTGGGAGGTGTGCCGCATCGTGCCCGGCGCGCTCACCGGTACCGCGGGCGTGTATGGCGCCGCCGCCGTGTTCAAGCAGCGAACGTGGGGGGCCTGCTGAAACGTCTGGGCGTGATCGGTTCGATGGTGTGGGATACGATCCACGACCGCGACCCAGCGCAGCGGGCGGTGGAAGAGTGGGGCGGCATCGCCTACGCGCTCGCCGCCGTCGACGCCACCCTGAGCGACGACTGGCACCTCGTTCCCCTAATCAAGGTCGGCAGGGACCTGGCGCCGCGCGCCAACGAATTCCTGCGCACCCTCCGGCACGTGGTACCCGGCACCCGGTTCATCGAGGTCCCCGAAGCCAACAACCGTGTCACGCTGCGGTATTCGTCCGCCGAGCGCCGCTGTGAGCAGATGCAGGGGGGCGTGCCGCCGTGGACCTGGCCTGAGCTCGGGCCCATGGTCCGGGATCTGGACGCGCTGTACGTGAATTTCATCTCCGGGTTCGAGCTGAATCTCGAGACAGCCCAACTGTTGCGGCGGGGTTTCCCCCGGTTCGTCTATGCCGACCTCCACAGTCTGTTTCTCGGGAAGGAGGCGGACGGGACCCGCGTCCCGCAGCCCCTCCCCCAGGCGCCGGCGTGGTTCGGCTGCTTTGACGCGGTCCAGCTGAATGAAGACGAGATGCGGGAGCTCGGGGACGATCCGCTGGCGACGGCAGCCGACGCGCTCGGCCACGGCTGCCGGACGCTGGTCGTGACGCTCGGCAGTCGAGGGGCCGCGTACTTCACCGGCAATCCCATTCGCACCGCTCGGATCCCGCCGGACAACGCGGCGCCCCTCGAGGGAGACCCCACCGGCTGTGGCGACGTCTTCGGCGGCGCGGTCGCGGCGGGCTTGGTGAGCGGCGCGGGCCTCGAGGATGCGCTGCGTGCGGGCACGCGGCTTGCCGGGCGGAACCTCGCCCACCGCGGGGCCACGGGCCTGCGGGATCACCTGCTCGGCCGCTTGTCGGTGGTATGACGCGGCTCGTCGAACTGGGCCGGCACTTCGACGAAGTGCCGG
>Ga0193713_1000246_pt1 | contig 18111 bp, 16 predicted proteins | sample H3a2metaG_FD_143054 | JGI IMG/M metagenome (GOLD analysis project Ga0193713, IMG submission 143054) | Soil microbial communities from a riparian zone of the East river system, Colorado, United States - H3a2 | ecosystem: Environmental > Terrestrial > Soil > Riparian zone | place: USA: East River... | reverse complement strand
TTTCAAGGCGGTCACGCATTGAAAGCGAGTTATGGGGCCGCTCGCTGGACTTGACTTCGGCCGGATGCTAGGTGGCTTCAAACATGTTATATGGACCTACTATGACAGAAGGTGCCGACGAGGGACTCAACGAACGGGCGCAGCTGCTGCTCAAGGCCCTGATCGAGAATTACATCCGCGACGGCCAACCGGTGGGATCTCGGACCCTGTCGCGTGATTCCGGACTGAGCCTGTCGTCGGCGACCATCCGCAATGTCATGGCCGACTTGGAAGACTTAGGCTTCGTCGCCTCGCCCCACACCTCGGCCGGCCGCATACCCACCGACAAGGGTTATCGGTTCTTCGTCGATACGTTGCTGAAGCTCAAGCCGCTGCATCATGATGAGATCGAGGACATCGAGCGGCGTCTGGGCATTGATGCGGCCAGCGGCCGTTCATTGGTGCAGACCGTATCGCAAATGCTCTCCAACCAGACGCATATGGCCGGGCTGGTGACGCTGCCGAACCCGCACTACATCGCGCTGTCGCAAATCGAATTCATCGCCCTGTCGGAGAATCGCGCGCTCGCCATCATGGTCATGAGCAATCGCGAGGTGCAGAACCGGGTGGTGCAGCTGGAACGTTACTACTCGCCGGAGGAGCTGCGCCGCGCCGCCAACTATCTGAATGAGGCATTTTCCGGCCGTTCCCTGCCGGACGTACGCGCGCAGCTGCTGGCGCAGCTGCAGGAGACGCGCCAGCACATGGATCAGATCATGCAGGACGCGATCCAAGTGGCGCAAAAGGTCTTCGACGACAAGACCGAAGAGCGCGTGGAATATGTCATCGCGGGCGAAACCAACTTAATGGGATTTGCCGAATTATCGAATGTGGATCGCTTGCGCCGCCTATTCGAAGCCTTCAACGAGAAGCACGATATCTTGCGGCTGTTGGACAGCTGCCTGCGCGCCGACGGGATTCAAATCTTCATCGGTCAGGAATCCGGCTATCGGATTCTCGACGACATCAGCGTCGTCACCGCTCCCTACATGGTCGGCAACCAGGTGGTCGGGGTCTTGGGGATCATTGGCCCCACCCGCATGGCCTACGAACGTGTCATCCCCATCGTCGACATCACGGCCAAACTCTTGGGTTCGGCCTTGAACGCCCGCAAATAGTCCCCAAATGGTCGCTTCGAGCGGCGCATCCGCCGCTTTTTATTGAGGGCTCAAAACGCGTGAACGAGAACAATCAGCCTTCCGGGGCCGAAGCTGCCGATATGAACACAGCTCCCCCTCCCGAGGCGCCCACAGCCCTGGCCGCGGCAGAAGCCAAGGCCGTCGAAAACCGCAACAGCTACCTGCGTGCCGTTGCCGAATTGGAGAACTACCGCAAGCGCGCCGAGCGAGAACTCGAGAATGCGCGCAAGTATGCGGTCGAGCGTTTTGCCCAGGAGTTGGTCGGCGTCGGTGATTCGCTGGAGGCGGGGATCGATGCCGCGACCGCGAATCCGGGGCCCGCGGTGCTCGAAGGTGCCAAGGCGACTTTGAAGCAGCTGCAGCAGGCCTTCGACAAGGCGGGCATCAAGGTCATCGACCCTTTAGGTCAGCCCTTCGATCCGGATTGGCACGAGGCCATGGTGGCTCAGGAGAGCCGCGATAGTGCGCCCAACACAGTCCTGTCGGTCATTCAAAAAGGCTACTCGCTGAACGGGCGCTTGCTGCGGCCGGCGAGGGTCATCGTCAGTAAGGCGCCCGGTGGGGACGCCAATTGAAAAATGCGTTGCAAGGCCCCAGATACGGTCACAACATTCGATTTTTTTAGAGGGTTTTCACTATGGGTAAAATGATTGGTATCGATCTCGGCACCACGAATTCCTGTGTCGCGATCATGGAGGGCGGCAAGCCCAAGGTCATCGAGAACAGTGAGGGTGATCGCACCACGCCGTCGATCGTTGCCTTCACCAAGGATGGCGAGGTGCTGGTGGGACAGTCCGCCAAGCGCCAGGCCGTCACCAATCCGGCCAACACCGTGGCCGCGGTCAAGCGCCTCATCGGCCGCAAATTCACCGACGAAGTCGTGAAGAAAGACATGGGCATGGTCTCCTACAAGATCGTCAAGGCCGACAACGGCGATGCCTGGGTCGAAGTGCAGGGCAAGAAAATGGCGCCGCAGGAGATCTCCGCGCGCGTCCTGCAGAAAATGAAAAAGACCGCCGAGGACTATCTGGGCGAGCCCGTCACCGAGGCCGTCATCACGGTACCGGCGTATTTCAACGATTCGCAGCGCCAGGCCACCAAGGATGCCGGACGCATCGCGGGCTTGAACGTCAAGCGCATCATCAACGAGCCGACGGCGGCCGCACTGGCCTATGGGCTCGACAAGGACGGCGGTGACCGCAAGATCGCCGTGTACGACTTGGGCGGCGGCACCTTTGACGTGTCGGTCATCGAAATCGCTGAAGTGGATGGCGAGCGCCAGTTCGAAGTGTTGTCGACCAACGGCGATACCTTTTTAGGCGGCGAGGACTTCGATCTTCGCGTCGTCAATTATCTGGCGGACGAATTCAAGAAAGAGAGCGGCATCGACGTGCGCAAGGACCCCCTGGCCATGCAGCGCCTGAAGGAAACTGCGGAAAAGGCCAAGATCGAGCTGTCCTCGAGTCAGCAAACCGAAATCAACCTGCCGTACATCACGGCGGATGCAGCGGGCCCGAAGCACCTGAACATGAAGCTGACCCGCGCCAAGCTCGAGTCCCTGGTGGAAGACCTGGTGCAGAAGACCATGGAGCCCTGCCGCATTGCGCTCAAGGATGCCGGCCTGACCATGAAGGATGTGGGCGAGGTCATTCTGGTCGGCGGTCAAACCCGCATGCCGCTGGTGCAAAAGGTGGTGAAGGACCTGTTCGGCAAGGAGCCGCGCAAGGACGTGAACCCCGATGAAGCCGTGGCGGTGGGCGCCGCGATTCAGGGCGGCGTTCTGTCAGGCGACGTCAAGGACGTGCTGCTGCTCGATGTCACGCCGTTGTCTCTGGGTATCGAAACCCTCGGCGGCGTCATGACCAAGGTGATCGAAAAGAACACCACGATTCCGACCAAGGCGACGCAGACATTTTCGACCGCGGACGACAATCAGACCGGCGTCACCATTCACGTGCTGCAGGGTGAGCGCGACCGATCGAGCGACAACAAATCATTGGGCCGCTTCGACCTGACCGACATTCCGCCGGCCCCGCGCGGCATGCCGCAAATCGAGGTCGGCTTCGACATCGACGCCAACGGCATATTGAATGTGTCGGCGAAGGATGTGAAAACCGGCAAGGAACAGCGCATTGTCATCAAGGCCTCGAGCGGGTTGTCGGAGGCAGAGATCAAGCGCATGGTTTCCGATGCGGAAACGCATGCCGAGGAAGACAAGAAGTTTCGCGAGCTCGTGACCGCGCGCAACAAGGCGGATGCGACCATTCACAGCGTTGAGAAGGCGCTCAAGGATGCCGGCGACAAGGTTTCCGAGGATCAGAAGAAGGCGGCCACCGACGCGGTGGCGGCAGTCAAGACCGCGATGAGCGGCGATGACCGCGAGGATATCGAGCGCAAGACCACGGAGCTGGAGCAGGCTTCGAGTGCGATCGTGCAGAAGATGTACGAGCAATCCGCCCAGGGCGCAGGAGCTTCCGCGGACACGGGGCCCGCCGGACATACGCAGGCTCCTAAGGACGATGTGCTGGATGCAGAGTTCGAGGAAGTGAAGGACAACGACCGCAAGAAGGCTTAGCGACAAGCGATGCGCTGGAACAGTTGTGATGGGATAGAGCAATTGTGACGGGCTAGTAGTGATCGGAACCGCCGGTATGCATAGTGCCGGCGGTTCGTTTTTTGTGACGATGCCGATAAGGTGAGCAATGGCGAAGCAGGATTATTACAAGCTTCTCGATGTGACCCGGGACGCGACTGAAGCGGATATCAAAAAGGCCTATCGCCGGCTTGCGATGAAATTCCATCCGGATCGCAATCCGGACGATCCAGAGTCGGAACACCGCTTCAAAGAGTGCAAGGAAGCCTACGAGGTCTTGTGCGACCAGCATAAGCGCGCCGTCTACGATCAGTTCGGCCATGCAGGCCTCGAAGGCAACCGCGGCGGCGGGTTTAGTGCCGGGGAGGCGTTCGGCGACATCTTCGGGGAGATGTTCGGCGACATCTTCTCCGGCGGACAGCGCGGCCGGTCGCAAGTGTTCCGCGGCGCCGATCTGCGCTACGAGCTCGAATTGGACCTAGAGAAAGCGGTGTTCGGCACCGAGACCGAGATTCGTATTCCATCGATGGGCGAATGCAAGACCTGCAAGGGTTCGGGCGCGGCGAAAGGCTCCACGCCGAAGACCTGCGACACCTGCCATGGCCAGGGCCAGGTTCGGGTGCAGCAATCGATATTCACCATCCAGCAACCCTGTCCACGCTGCAAAGGCCGCGGCAAAATCATCTCCAATCCCTGCGATACCTGCTACGGGCAGGGCCGCGTTAGGCAGGAGAAATCGCTGCCGGTGAAAGTGCCGGCGGGGGTCGATACCGGCGATCGCATCCGTTTGAACGGCGAGGGTGAGGTGGGTCGAAACGGCGGGCCGGCCGGCGATCTGTACGTCGAGATCCGGGTGCGCGAGCACGCGATTTTCGAGCGCGAAGGCAGCCATCTTTCCTGCGAGGTGCCCATCACCTTTGCCACCGCGACCTTGGGCGGCACCGTCGAGGTGCCGACTCTCGATGGCGAAGTGATCTTGAAGATTCCCAGTGAAACGCAATCGGGGCGCGTGTTTCGCATGCGCGAGAAGGGCGTGCGCCCGGTGCGCGGGGGTGCTCCCGGGGACCTGTTCTGCCGCGTGGTGGTCGAGACCCCGGTGAGCCTGCGGGCCGAGCAGAAGGAGCTGTTGAGGAAGTTCCAAGCCTCTTTGGACGAGGGTAGCCATCATCCGAAAGAGCAAACCTTCTTCGAGGGCGTCAAGAAGTTCTTCACGCGCGCGGTCGAGTAAGGAGCTTGGGAGCCTCGCACCCGCTGATCGTCTTCGGCATTACCGGTCGCATGGGGCAGTCGTTGATCCGGGCGCTGCGCGAGGGCTCGGCATTTGCGCTGCGCGCCGCCATTGCCTCGCCGGCCAGCCCTCGATTGGGCCAGGAGTGCGCGGCGGAAGGACCGCCCACGGGCGTGATGATCACTGCCGATGCGGCTGCGGCCTTGAAGGCGGCGGCCTCAGAGCCCGGCGCTGTCGCGATGGACTTCGGCGCGGTTGCGATGGACTTCAGTGTGGGCCGGGCGGTTGCCGCCCATGCACAGGCCTGTGCTCAGGCCGGCGTGCCGCTGCTGGTCGGGGCAACGGGATTTGACGCGGCGGCACGGGCAGAACTCGAGCGCGCCGCCAATAAGATCGCGGTATTGATCGCGCCCAACACCAGCGTCGGGGTCGCCGTCTTGGGCGAATTGGTCGCGCAGGCAGCAGCGGCCTTGGGCGAGAGCTACGACGTTGAAATTGCCGAGGCTCACCACCGAACGAAGCGCGATGCGCCTTCGGGTACGGCCTTGAAGCTGGGCGAGGCGGTCGCCCGGGTGCGCGGCCGGTCCTTGGAAGAAGTCGCCGTTTACGCCCGCTACGGAAAGGATACGCCGGCAGCCCACGGCAGCATCGGTTTCTCGGTGCTGCGGGCGGGGGACATCGTGGGCGAGCACACGGTGACCTTTGCCGGGGCCGGGGAGCGCCTGGAGATCACCCACCGGGCGACGGACCGCATGACCTTTGCGCAGGGGGCCCTGCGGGCCGCCGCCTGGCTGCTGGGCCGCCCGGCGGGCCTGTACGGGATGCAGGATGTGCTCGGAGTTCAGAAGAAGCATGGACAGTGATCGCGGGCATCGTTAATATTCGCGCCCGGAATCGATCGCGTGTTAATTCCACAAAGCGGGAGGACGTTCTCAAGAGCGCCTCCCGCTTTGCGCATCTGCGCCATACCGCCATAGGGCAAAGCGAGGAACCGGAGTGTCGACACCTGCAGTGCTAGCTCTCGAAGATGGCACCGTGTTCCGAGGCGTCTCAGTAGGCGCAAAAGGCAACACGACGGGTGAAGTAGTTTTCAATACGGCCATGACCGGGTATCAGGAGATCCTCACCGATCCTTCGTACTGCCGGCAGATCGTCACCCTGACCTATCCGCATATCGGCAATACCGGCACGACGCCGGAGGATTTGGAATCTGGCGCGGTTTACGCTGCCGGCCTCGTGATTCGGGACCTGCCGCTGCTGCATTCCAATTGGCGCTCCACCGAATCGCTGCAGAGTTTCTTGATTCGCTGCAAGGTCGTCGCCATCGCGGATATCGATACCCGCAAGCTGACGCGCCTGCTGCGCGAGAAGGGCGCTCAATCCGGCTGCATCATGACGGGCGAGAAATTCGACCAGAACGCGGCGGTGCGTGCGGCGAAGAAATTTCCCGGCCTCAAGGGCATGGATCTGGCCAAAGCGGTCTCCACCAAGAAGATCTACCAGTGGAACGACGGCTTGATTTGGAAGACAGCGGCGAAGCCGCCGCGTCCGCAGAGCCGCTTGCACGTGGTGGCGTACGACTACGGCATGAAGCGCAGCATCTTGCGTATTCTCGCCGAGCACGGTTGCCGCATGACAGTGGTGCCTGCTCAAACCCCTGCAGATCAGGTACTTGCGATGAATCCTGATGGTATTTTCTTAAGTAATGGTCCCGGGGATCCTGAGCCCTGTGACTACGCCATTCAAGCGATAACGCGTTTCTTGGAGACGGATATCCCGATCTTTGGAATTTGCCTCGGGCACCAATTGCTGGGACTGGCGAGCGGCGCCAAGACCTTGAAGATGAAGTTCGGCCACCACGGCGCGAATCATCCGGTGCTGGAAATCGATTCGGGCCGCGTGCTCATTTCCAGCCAAAACCACGGGTTTGCGGTCGATGAGTCGACGCTGCCCGATACTTTGCGTCCCACGCACCGCTCCTTATTCGACGGCTCGCTGCAGGGCCTGACCCGCACCGATCGTCCGGCCTTCAGCTTTCAAGGACACCCCGAAGCGAGCCCGGGCCCGCACGATTTGCGGCTGCTGTTCGAGCACTTCTTGTACTTGATGGTGAAGCGCGTCCAGGCTTATTCCCGCGGACGCAATAACCTCAAACCACCAAAATCGGCCGAAGGATAGCTCGTGCCGAAACGTACCGACCTGGATAGCATCCTAATCATCGGGGCCGGTCCCATCATCATCGGTCAGGCTTGCGAGTTCGACTATTCTGGAGCTCAGGCGTGTAAGGCCCTGAAAGAAGAGGGATATCGAGTCATCCTGGTGAACTCCAATCCCGCCACCATCATGACGGATCCGGAGACCGCCGACTCCATCTATATAGAGCCGATCAACTGGCGCACCATCGCCCGCATCATCGAGAAGGAACGACCGACTGCGCTGCTGCCCACCATGGGCGGCCAGACGGCGCTCAACACGGCATTGGATCTGGTGCGCGAGGGGATCTTGGAGAAATTCAGTGTCGAGATGATCGGTGCCTCGCAGCGCGCCATCGACATGGCGGAAGACCGCGAACTGTTCCGCCGCGCCATGACCGACATCGGTCTGGAAACTGCGCGCGCGCGCATTGCGCACAGCATGGAGGAGGCTCTGGCGGTGCAGTCGGAGATCGGCTTCCCCACGGTGATCAGGCCGTCTTTTACCTTGGGAGGCAGCGGCGGCGGCATCGCCTACAACCGCGAGGAATTTGAATCCATCGTTGCGCGTGGACTGGACGCCTCGCCTACCAACGAGGTGCTGCTCGAAGAATCGGTGCTGGGCTGGAAAGAGTACGAAATGGAAGTGGTCCGCGACCACGACGACAACTGCATCATCGTGTGCTCGATCGAGAACATCGATCCGATGGGCGTGCACACCGGCGACTCGATCACGGTGGCCCCCGCACAGACGCTCACCGATCGCGAGTATCAGCGCCTGCGGGACGCTTCGATCGCGGTATTGCGCAAGATCGGCGTCGACACCGGCGGCTCCAACGTGCAGTTCGCGATCAACCCGGAAGACGGCAGGGTCCTGGTGATCGAAATGAATCCCCGTGTGTCGCGCTCCTCGGCGCTGGCGTCCAAGGCCACCGGATTTCCGATTGCGAAGATCGCCGCCAAGCTGGCCGTGGGCTATACCTTGAGCGAATTGAAGAACGAAATCACCGGCGGCGCGACGCCGGCTTCCTTCGAGCCGACCATCGACTATGTGGTCACGAAGATTCCGCGCTTCACGTTCGAGAAGTTTCCCGGCGCCAACACCCGCTTGACCACCCAGATGAAATCGGTGGGCGAGGCCATGGCAATCGGCCGGACGTTTCAGGAATCCATGCAAAAGGCGCTGCGCAGCCTGGAGACCGGCTACGACGGATTCAATGAGCAGCTGACCTTGCCGTTGACGGAAGAGGCCGCGGAAAAACTCTCATACGAACTGCGCTGGCCGGGGCCGGATCGAATTCTGTATGTGGCGGACGCATTTCGCGCCGGCTGGACTTTGCAGCAGGTGTTCGAGGCCACCAAGATAGATCCCTGGTTCCTGGCGCAGATCGAGGATCTGTTGCGCGAGGAGAAAGGACTCGCCAAGGATGGCTTCGACAGCTTGAATCTGGCGCGTTTACGCGCGCTGAAGCGCAAGGGCTTCTCCGATTCGCGCATTGCGAAATTGGTGGGGCGGGATGAGCCGGATATCCGCCGCGAGCGGCGCAAACTGGGTTTGCATCCCGTTTTCAAGCGCGTCGATACCTGCGCGGCCGAATTCGGCACCTCGACCGCATATCTGTATTCGACTTACGAAGAAGAATGCGAAGCGGCTCCCACGGACCGGCGCAAAATCATGATCCTGGGCGGCGGCCCGAACCGCATCGGCCAGGGCATCGAATTCGATTATTGCTGCGTGCATGCCGCCATGGCGCTGCGCGAGGACGGCTTCGAAACCATCATGGTGAATTGCAATCCGGAGACCGTGTCGACGGACTATGACACCTCGGATCGGCTGTACTTCGAACCCTTGACCTTTGAAGACGTGATGGAAATCATCGAGAAGGAAAAACCCGAAGGCGTCATCGTGCAGTTCGGCGGGCAGACACCGTTGAAATTGTCGCGCGCGCTCGCCGCGGCGGGCGCGCCCATCATCGGCACGACACCCGACAGCATCGATATCGCGGAGGATCGCGAGCGATTCCAAAAGCTCGTGGCGACCCTCAAGCTCAAGCAGCCTGCGAATGCCACCGCGCGCAACGAGGCGTCGGCCGTTTCCCTGGCCAAAGAAGTCGGCTTTCCGCTGATCGTGCGCCCCAGCTATGTGCTCGGCGGCCGGGCGATGGAAGTCGTGTTCAACGAGGACGACTTGCGGCAGTACATGATCGATGCCATGAAGGTGTCGAATGACAGCCCCGTGCTGCTCGACCGCTTTCTCGATCTGGCCATCGAAGTCGATGTGGATGCGGTCAGCGACGGCACGGACGTGCTGATCGGCGGCATCATGGAACACATCGAACAGGCCGGCGTGCATTCCGGGGATTCCGGCTGTTCCCTGCCGCCGAACGGCCTGTCGCAGGAAATCCAGGACGAGTTGCGGGTTCAGACCCGCAAGCTCGCCAAGGCGCTGAACGTCATTGGTTTGATGAACATCCAGTTTGCGATACAAAGCGGCGTGATTTACATCCTGGAAGTCAATCCGCGCGCCTCGCGCACCGTACCCTTCGTCTCCAAGGCCACCGGTATTCCGCTGGCAAAAGTCGCGGCGCGCGTCATGACGGGCAAGACCCTCGCAGTGCAAGAACGCACGCGCGAACGCATCCCGCCGTATTTTTCCGTCAAGGAGGCGGTATTCCCCTTCATCAAGTTCCCGGAAGCCGATCCCATCCTGGGGCCCGAGATGAAATCCACGGGCGAGGTGATGGGAACCGGGAACACCTTCGGCGAAGCGTATGCCAAGGCGCAGGCGGCTTCCGGCGTGATCTTGCCGACCCGCGGCCTCTGCTTCATCAGCGTGCGGGACCGCGACAAACCCGCCGCGGCGATACTGGCGCAAATGCTGATCGCGCGCGGCTTCGAAATCGCCGCCACCGGCGGTACGGCCCTGGTTCTGGAAGAGGCGGGCGTGACCTGCCGCCGGGTCAACAAGGTGCGCGAGGGTCGCCCGCACGTCGTCGATATGATAAAAAATGACGAGGTGGCGTTGATCGTCAATACCACCGAGGGCAAGCAGGCGGTGCGCGAATCACGGTCGATTCGTCGCGAGGCCGTGGCGAGGCGAGTAACCTATTACACAACCGTGGCCGGCGCGCGCGCGACTTGCGATGCGCTCGATCACCTGGGCGACATCGAAGTGAATCGACTGCAGGATTTGCACAAGGAATTGACGGCGTGACGCGAACTCCCATGACGTTGCGCGGAGCGGAGCGGCTGCGCGCGGAACTGAAGCAGCTCAAGAGCGAGGCGCGCCCCAATGTCATCAAGGCCATCGCCGAGGCGCGCGCGCACGGCGACTTGAGCGAAAATGCGGAATATCACGCGGCGCGTGAACAGCAGAGTTTCATCGAAGGGCGCATCAACCAAATCGAGAATCGCTTGAGCAACGCCGAAGTGATCGATGTCACCAAGTTGACCGCGAGCGGCCGCGTGGTGTTCGGCTCGACGCTCGAGTTGGAAGATCAGGACGGCGGCAACAAAGTCATCTACCAGTTGGTAGGCGACGATGAGGCCAACATCAAGCAGGGACTGCTGTCGGTCTCCTCGCCCATTGCGCGCGCGCTCATCGGCAAATCCGAAGGCGATGTCGTCGACGTGACCACGCCGGGCGGCACCCGCAGCTACGAAATCGTCTCCGTCCGCTACGTGTAAAGAAACGTGAAGATGGTGCGGAGTTTCTTCCGGGTGCTCATCGTCCTGTGGGCGGGCAGCCTCTGGTCGACCATCTGGGTGGCGGCAACTTTGTTTAAATTACAAAGCGATCGGCATCTCGCCGGGCTGATGGCGGCCAGGCTGTTTCAAATCGAGACCTACCTCGGGCTCGGCGTCGCCGCGCTGGCGATCGTGCTCCCCGGCAGGACTCGATACTACTGGGCCTACTTCGCCGCCGCGGTCCTGGCGATGAACGAGTGGGTTTTGAAGCGCGTGATGAGCCTGGCGCAGGCGCACGGCACGGCGGCGGGGTTGGGGTTCGGCGCATGGCACGGTGTGTCCGCGGTGCTCTACCTCATCGCCTGCGCCGCTGTGCTGGTCTTAGTCTGGAAGGAGGATTTTCGGTAGCGTCTTGCTGCGGCGGTAGAACACGCCGACGTTGCCGATGCGCTGCACGATCTCGCTGGAAGTCTGCTTGGCCAGATCGTCCAACGCCGCGTCTCGCGCGGTGCGTTCGCCGACGCGGGCGGAGACTTTCACCAATTCATGATCACTGAGGGCCCGATCCATTTCCTGCACCACGCCGGCAGTCAAGCCTGCATTTCCCAGCATGACGATGGGGCTCAAAGGGTGCGCGAGACGGCGCAAATGTTTCTTTTGTTTCTCGGAAAGTGCTGTCATCCAAAGATTATAGTCGCAAGTCAAGATGCCCAAGCGTTCAAAAAGCAGTTCCCGTTGGCTTGCCGAACATGCCAACGATGAGTTCGTGAAGCGCGCGCAGAAGGAGGGCTGGCGCTCGCGCGCCGTGTTCAAGCTCGCGCAGATTCAGGAAACCGAGCGGCTGTTGCGCCCTGGAATCCGCTGCGTCGATCTAGGTTCGGCGCCGGGCGGTTGGAGCCAGTACGCGGCGAAGATCATCGGTGGAAAAAGCCGGATCGTGGCCACAGATATCTTGCCGATGGACGCGATTCCGGGGGTCGACTTCGTACAAGGTGACTTCCGGGACGAGGCGGTGCTCGAGCAAGTATTGCAATGCGTGGGGGCGGATAAGGTCGACCTTGTATTGTCGGATATGGCCCCCAACATGGCTGGAATAGATGCGGTGGACCAGCCTCGCTCCATGTATTTAGCGGAGCTCGCCATCGAGTTCGCAGATCGTGTTTTGGCGCCTGGAGGCGATTTGCTTGTGAAATTATTTCAAGGCGCAGGATTCGAACAGATCATCCGGGATGCCCGCACTCGTTATGGCCGCGTGGCGACGAAAAAGCCGAAAGCGTCACGAACTCGCAGTCCCGAGATCTATCTGTTGGCGCGGCAGTTTAGGATGGTGTAAGTTGAGGAACGCCCGTCAGATTTGCTTGTCCTAATGTATGACGGTTGCAGGTGAAACTTGAACGATTTGACGAAACAGATTCTCTTGTGGGTCGCCCTGGCAGTGATTCTGCTCGCGATTTTCAGCCAATTCGGCATGCGCACGGGTCAGCCGTCACAGATTATCTACTCGCAATTCCTCACCGAGGTGAAGAGCGGTACTGTCGAGTCGGTCACGCTGAAAGGCGAGATTATCGAAGGCAAACGCCGTTCCGGCGAGCAATTTGTCACATTCAATCCTGAAACCAACAACGCCGCCTTAATTGGCCTGCTGTCGGCGCAGGGCGTGAAATTCGGCGGCGAACCGCCCAAGCAGCAGTCCGTATTTCTGCAACTGCTGATATCGGCCTTCCCGATATTGATTCTCATTGGCTTTTGGGCCTACTTCATGCGCCAGATGCAAGGCGCGTCCGGCGGCAGGGGGGCCATGTCCTTCGGCAAGAGCCGCGCACGGCTCCTGGGTGAGGATCAGGTCAACATTACCTTTGCCGATGTGGCAGGGGTCGAGGAGGCCAAGCAAGAAGTTGTCGAAATCGTCGATTTCTTGAAAGATCCCGGCAAGTTCCAGAAACTTGGCGGCAAGATACCGAAAGGCGTGCTGATGGTCGGCTCGCCCGGCACCGGCAAGACCCTCCTGGCCCGCGCCATCGCCGGCGAGGCCAAAGTGCCTTTCTTCACCATTTCGGGCTCGGATTTCGTCGAGATGTTCGTGGGCGTCGGCGCTTCGCGCGTGCGCGACATGTTCGAACAGGCCAAGAAGCACGCTCCCTGCATCATTTTCATCGATGAAATCGACGCCGTCGGCCGGCATCGCGGCGCAGGCCTGGGCGGCGGCCACGACGAGCGCGAGCAAACCTTGAACCAATTGCTGGTCGAGATGGATGGTTTCGAGGGCAATGAAGGCATCATCGTCATCGCGGCCACCAACCGGCCCGATGTGCTCGATCCGGCGCTGCTGCGCCCGGGCCGTTTCGATCGCCAAGTGGTCGTGCCGCTGCCCGACGTTCGCGGCCGCGAGCAGATTCTCAAAGTTCACATGCGCAAAGTCCCGCTCGGCGACAACGTCAAGCCTTCGGTGATTGCGCGCGGCACGCCGGGTTTCTCGGGTGCGGATCTTGCCAATCTCGTCAACGAAGCCGCTCTGTTCGCGGCGCGCGGCAACAAGCGTTCGGTGACCATGGAAGAGTTCGAGCGCGCCAAGGACAAGATCATGATGGGCGCCGAGCGCCGCTCCATGGTCATGACCGAGGAAGAGAAACGCAACACCGCTTATCACGAGTCGGGACACGCCATCGTGGGTTTGAGCGTGCCCGAGCACGATCCGGTGTACAAAGTGACCATCATCCCGCGCGGCCGCGCGCTGGGCGTGACCATGTTCCTGCCGGAAGCGGATCGCTATAGCACCAGCAAGCGCCAGCTCGAGAGCCGCATCGCGACATTGTTCGGCGGCCGCATCGCCGAAGAGTTGGTGTTCGGCGCCGACGCCGTCACCACGGGTGCGTCCAACGACATCGAACGCGCCACGGAACTGGCGCGCAACATGGTCACGCGTTGGGGCCTGTCGGATCGCCTGGGTCCGCAGACCTACAGCGAAGAGTCCGGTGAAGTATTCCTCGGCCGCAGCGTCACGCAGCACAAGCAGGTGTCGGACGTGACCGCGCACGTGATCGACGAAGAAGTGCGTCGCGTCATCGACAACAATTACCAGCGCGCCTACAAGATTCTGCAGACCAACATGGACAAGCTGCAGACCATGTCGGAGGCCTTGATCAAGTACGAGACCATCGACGAGGAAATGATCAAGGACATCATGGAAGGCCGAGCGCCGCGGCCGCCGCGCGACTGGGACGACACACCGACACCGACGCCGCGCGGCCCTTCGGCAGAGAAGCCGGCGCCGCCGCTGGTCAACCCTGCGGGTCAGCACTAAATCTCGAGAACGCGAATTTAACTGGGCGGCGGCCGGCTTGGGGGCATGAGCAGCTTCGAGGCCACAAAGGCAGCAGTGCCCTCGAAGCTGCTCATGCCGCCAAGCAGATCGCAAACCGTCAAAATCACGGGCCGAAATTTACTGCTGAGACTGACGGCCGCGAATGACGCTCACTGCTATCCATGAACTCTGCGCGCCGACGCTGAGCGGGCCGATATTCATGACTTCGGGGCACAGGAAGCCGGAAGGCAACTGCGCCCTTTCGTTGCCTTCCGGCTTCCTGTGCTCCAAGGTCTGAAGTCCCCTATGCAGTGGCGTTGTAGACACAGAACAATCGATCTAAGCCGGCCCGTCGTCATGGGCATTCTCAATGTCACGCCGGATTCATTTTCCGATGGCGGCCGCTTTGCCACCGTCGATGCGGCGCTCGAGCGTGCGCGTCAAATGGCGGCGGAGGGCGCGGCAATAATCGATGTGGGTGGCCAGTCGACCCGACCCGGGGCGCTGGAAGTAGACGAAGCGTTGGAAATCGCGCGTGTGCTTCCCGTCATCGAGGCGATCGCCGCGAGTTGCGATGTCGCCATTTCCATCGATAGTTCAAAGCCCGGCGTGATGAAAGCGGCGGTTGCCGCCGGTGCTTGCATCATCAACGATGTCTACGCCTTGCGAGTGCCCGGCGCCCGCGCGGTCGCGGCCGAGACTCGCGCCGGCGTGTGTCTCATGCACATGCAAGGCGAGCCGCGTACGATGCAAGAGAGTCCGCACTATAATGACGTGGTGGGTGAAGTCAGCGAGTTCCTGTTGCACGAGCGGCAGGCGTGCGTGGCTGCAGGCATCGCTGCTGAGTGCATCGTCTTCGACCCCGGGTTTGGGTTTGGCAAGAGCTTGGAGCACAATTTGACGCTACTGAAGGAACTGTCGCGATTTGCCGCGCTCGGTGCGCCGCTGCTGGTCGGTGTTTCGCGCAAGAGCGTCATCGGCAAAATTCTGGGGAAGGCGCTCAATGATCGCCTGTACGGCGGATTGGGATTGGCGGCGCTGGCGGTGAGCGGCGGCGCACGGATCATTCGTACCCACGATGTGGGCCCAACGCGCGATGCCATACGATGTGTCAGCGCGGTGCTGCAGGGATTGGAAACATGACGAATTTGTTCGGCACCGACGGCGTGCGCGGCCGCGTCGGCACGACACCGATGACAGTGGATTTCGCGCTGCGCCTGGCCAGTGCCGCCGCGCGCGTGCTGGCGCCCGGCGGCGGGCGTGTTCTCATCGGCAAGGACACGCGTGTGTCAGGCTACATGTTCGAGTCGGCGCTGGAAGCGGGATTCGTCGCCGCAGGCGTCGACGTCATGCTGATCGGGCCGCTGCCGACGCCCGGTATCGCCTATATGACTCAACGCCTCGGCTGCTGCTTCGGCGTTGTCATCAGCGCGTCACACAACCCTTATCAAGACAACGGCATCAAGTTCTTCGACGCCATGGGCAGCAAGTTGTCCGACCTGGTCGAACACGAAATCGAGCGTTTGCTGGGGCTGCCCGTGGTGACGCAGGAGTCGCAGCACCTCGGCAAAGCGATACGCATCGACCGCAGCCGCACGCAGTATCAGGACTTCTGTGCCTCGACCATTCCGTCCGGCATGAGCCTGAAGGGCTACAAGATCGTCATCGATTGCGCCAACGGTGCGGGCTACAAAGTGGCGCCGCGGGTGCTGGCCGATTTGGGCGCGGAAATCGTACCCATCGGCTGCTCGCCGAACGGCCGTAATATCAACGACGGCTGCGGATCCACCTCACCCGAACTTCTGCAACTCACGGTGCCTGGCGTGCGCGCTCAAGTCGGACTGGCGCTCGACGGCGATGGCGATCGGGTCGTGATGGTGGATGAGCTTGGGCGCTGCGTGGATGGCGATCAACTGCTGTTCATCCTGGCCATGGCCCGGCGACTGGCCGGCGAATTGAAAGGACCCGTGGTCGGCACGGTGGTGACCGAACTATTACTAGAACATGTGCTCGCGGAGCGCGGCGTTGAATTCCTGCGCGCTCAAGTGGGCGATCGCAATGTGCTCGCCATGCTCAAGCAGGCGGGAGGAACCTTGGGCGGAGAAACCTCGGGTCACATCTTATGCTTGGACAAGACGACCACCGGCGACGGGTTGATCAGTGCCCTTCAGGTGCTCGCCATCATGAAGCAAACGGGATCAGGGCTGGCTGAACTCGCGGCTGGCATGAAGAAGTATCCGCAGGTGTTGCTGAATGTGCGGGTTGCCAGGCGCTTTGATCCGCTGACCGAACCCGGGGTGGCACGGGTGGTCGAAGAGGTTGAACTGCGGCTCAAAGGCCGCGGGCGAATCGTGCTGCGCCCGTCGGGCACCGAGCCGGTTATCCGCGTGATGGTGGAGGGCTCCGATGCGGGTCTCGTCAAGCAGGGCGCCAAGGATATCGCCGCCGCGGTCGAGGCCGCGTCCAAATAATTCCGCGCAACGCCGCAAACGCCCTTCCAGAGCCAACCCTTCGGGCCACGGGGAATGCTCAGACAGGCTCCTGGGGGGCTTGCAGTTACCGAGCGGCGCGGCTAATCTTCGCCGCCTTTCCCGCAGGGCAAAATGCCCGAAGGTAGGCTATGCGTCGTCCGATGGTCGCGGGCAATTGGAAAATGCACGGGTCACAAGCCACCAATCGGGCGTTGCTCGCCGAATTGGAGGGTTATGTCAGGCCGGACTGGCCGATCGACGTCGTGGTGTTTCCGCCCTATGTATATCTCGCCGATGCCGTCCGGGTTTTGGAAGACGGACGGATCCTGGTAGGCGCGCAGGACGTCTGTGCCGAGCCCGGCGGCGCCTTTACGGGCCAAGTCGGCGCCGCCATGCTCAAGGATGTGGGGTGCAGCCACGTCATTGTGGGGCATTCTGAACGGCGTCGCTGGTACCACGAGGACGATGCCTTGGTGGCGCGCAAATTTGCCGCAGCCTTGGCGGGGGGACTCACGCCGGTGCTGTGCGTTGGGGAAACCCTGGAAGAGCGCGAGGCGAATCAAACCGAATTGGTCGTGGGACGACAAGTCGATGCCGTGATCGCGATGCACGGCGTCGGGGGCTTTGCGGAAGCGGTGCTGGCTTACGAGCCCGTTTGGGCCATCGGCACCGGCCGCACCGCCTCGCCCGAACAGGCGCAGGCGGTGCATGCATTCCTGCGCAGTCGCATCGCTGCGCATGATGCTAAGATGGCGGACCGTTTGCGCATTCTTTATGGCGGCAGCGTAAAAGCCGGCAATGCCGCAGAGCTATTCGCAATGCCCGACGTGGATGGTGGCTTGGTGGGCGGCGCTTCCTTGAGCGCCGATGAGTTTCGACAGATTTGCGCGGCTGCGGCCGTTCGTCACTAAAGAGATTATTTATGTTGCGTGGTGTGATTTTGGGCGTGCATGTATTACTTGCGCTGATGATTATCGCGCTGGTGCTGCTGCAGCGTGGCAAGGGCGCGGAGGCGGGAGCCGGATTCGGTTCGGGTGCATCGGGCACCGTGTTTGGTGCGCGCGGCACCAGCACCTTGTTTTCGAAATTGACGGCGGTGTTTGCGGCCCTGTTCTTCGTTACCAGTCTGAGTTTGGCGTATATCGGCTCGCACGCAACCGTAGAGCCGACGTCGGTGTTGGAGCGTGCCGCGCAAGCTGCCGCTGCAGCGCCCTCCAAGGCGCCGCCGCCGGCTCTCACGCCGACGCCGCCACCGGCGACCGCACCGGCTCCGGACGCACCGGCCCCGGACGCGCCGAATTCGACGCCGCCTCCGAAGTAATCAGTGACTGAATTATTCGTGACTGAATCATTCTTATCGGCGCGCAGCGCCGCTAAAGTGCGGGGTTCGCGCAGCGAACCCCGGGAAAAGTTTGGGCGAAGCCCATGAAAATCCGAGCCGACGTGGCGAAATTGGTAGAC
>Ga0193713_1000245_pt1 | contig 18130 bp, 10 predicted proteins | sample H3a2metaG_FD_143054 | JGI IMG/M metagenome (GOLD analysis project Ga0193713, IMG submission 143054) | Soil microbial communities from a riparian zone of the East river system, Colorado, United States - H3a2 | ecosystem: Environmental > Terrestrial > Soil > Riparian zone | place: USA: East River... | reverse complement strand
CTCACGTGCATGCGCGCATGCACGTCGCCTCGTGCTGGCGCCGCGTCCACCATCGAGATCGCCACCAACATACGATCTCCATAGCACTCGCTGCACTGCCGGGTGCCATACTTCCCGCGACTTCGTGCCTTGGCGCTTTTCGGGCGCCGGCCGCCGCAGCGCGTGGATAGCCTCGTCATGCCGGCGTCCGAAAACCTACACAATAGCGGAAGTCGCTGACCTTCAACCGACAAGCCGTGGCACTACGTCATCAAGGCGCAAGGAAAGGCCCAGTCGCCTCAGCGACAATCAAGGGTCTATTCGACAAAAAAGGAAATCGAATCTGACGCTCAGGTCCGGCGAAAGGGTAAGAGCGAGTCGAAGATCCCGCGCCAACGCATCTGCGTCAGGATTGATCGAGAGAACAGAATTCAAGATCAAGGCGGACTATCTTAGATAAGATAACTACCGCTTATCACTTGCAATTGCGCTTCGAACATCCGCCTGAGAGAGTCCAAATTCTTTGGCAATCTTGGTGGGCGTGACACCCGCTTTGAAGACGGCACGAACTGCGCTTAACTTCCCAGGAGTCAACGAAACAGCTGTTGCTTCAACGGATCGCTTGTTCGGGATATTATCGGGCACAGGCGATTTCATGCCGCCGCGCTGCAACCGTTCTGCGACAACAGCCGCGAACAGTTGGTTGAGTTCCTGATCGTCGAGGTGCTTAATCGCAGTTGGTAGATCGCTCGGCAAGACATGCCGCGAGACCGCAACGGTTCCGTTATTGCTGTTAGATTTAGGTGAGGCTGTACCCGCTGCCCATGCCGTAATGAAGCCGCCATTCACGGATGGCAATGCACAAAGCGGCTTCGCCCTACATTTGAACTGCCGAATTTAACGCGGCCACCGCCGAGGGAACCATCAACGGCATCATAAAAGACTTAAAGACTGAGAGATGATTTGGGTACGCAAGCAAGAGTCATTCGAACCGATTTCGGCGACGTGAAAGCCCGAAGTCGGGGTCTGTCCACGATTCACTTCCGGCTACCCAAGTGACCGCTCGGCAGCTGCGACAGCCTCGTCGAATCGCTGTTCGAGCCAAGGCGAAATTCCTCGCAGGCCGCCACGACGTTCTTGGCCCATTCAATATATTCCAATCGCCGCTTTACCGACCAATCAGCGGCTGGACTGGACGCGATGGCTCGAAGATTGCTGGTTTGTCAGCTAATTTGATCAGTTCGGCCTCCCTGCTCTTCTTTGGAGCGGTTTCGATGTGCTTGCGCTTTCGTTCGTCCTTCTGAAGCGTCTTGTTGTCAGTCACTTCCATGACGATATCGGCAACTTGTTTTCCGAATTCCCAGGCGATCATCTCGACCGGCACTTCCTGATCCTCAACGCCGTCGTGCAGCAGATGAGTACAGGGTGGCGCCACTCAAAATAACACTGCGAACTCTTATGTAGTTGCCATTGCTATATAATTTACAAGCCACCCGCCCCGAGAAGCGGGAGCATGAAGAAGCCTCTTCAAATCAGAGCAACTGGTTCTGCCGGCGTGGCGCACGAGATTCGCCAAGCGAAATCACCGTGTGGCTCGCCCTCTTTCAGAACGACGAGGATGTTCTCGGTACTGAGGCAGCTGACATCCTCGTGCGGCCTGCCGCGGACAATGATAAGGTCGGCCAGATAGCCATCACGAACTCGGCCAATCTCGTTGTCCATCCGCATGGCCTTCGCGCCATTGATGGTCCCGCAAACGAGTGCTTCCTCCGGCGTGTAACCGAACCACTTGACGAAGTGGTCAAGGTCGCGCGCATTGGTCCCATGTGGAGTCCAGGCGAAGCCGTAGTCGCCGCCGATCAGCACCCGCAAGCCGCGTTTCCGTAGTTCACGGTAGACATTGGCGCAGTTCTCGACCTGCTCAGGCAGGCCCCAGGCAGCCGCCTTTTCAGGCGTGATGCCCCATGGGGCCGCCTCATAAAGGGTGTTGTGAAGGAGCCCAAAGGCGGGGGCCAAGAACACTCGTTCCCTGTGTTCCTCCAGCATATTGATCGTGTGGTCATCGGCGAACTCGCAGTGGTTGAGGAATTCGATGCCATGCTTGAGCGAAAGCTGGACGGACTCGGATGAACGCGCGTGCGACATCACCCGCTTTCCGTATGCATGCGCCGTCGTGACAGCCGCCTCGATCTCGGCGTCCGTCATGATGGTCGCAGTCGGCGGCGCATTGGGCACCGTCTGGTTGCCCGAAATATTCAACTTGATGATATCGCAACCCTCACGGCTCATGGTGCGCACATAACGCCGGATGTCCTCGGCGCCATCAATGACCACGGCGAAGGATTCCCGATACATGTGCAGGAGGCGCTCGTCACCGAGCCCGCCGGTGACTGTAATTTCCGGCGTTGAAGCCAGTAAGCGCGGTCCCGGAATACGGCCAGCTTTGATCTCGTTGCGGATCACGATGTCGAGGCGCGGTTTGGCCGAACTCGCCCCCACGCACGACGTGAAGCCACCGAGGAGAACACGCCGAGCATTGTGCATTGTCTGAAGTGTATGCTCCTCCACCGGCACGAATCCGGTATCGACAACGTCTGCCTTCTCCAGGAAGGAGAGATGGGAGTGCCCATCCACCAAGCCCGGCATGAGGGTAGCGCCACCGCAATCAACCACGACGGCGTCTTGCTTACGATCCGCGGCCACCACAGGAGCGACGCTCGCAATCCGGCTGCCTTCGACTAGAACCTCGCGTGCCGCCGCCGATCCAACATCGCCGGTCCAGACTGTGCAGTTGGTGAACAGCAGCCTCCGTGCATTCTCTTTCAAGATTCTCTCCTCTCAATTTTTGGCTTAATTTGCACTGTACGGTGCCAAATTGCTATCGGGTCTAGAGATCTTCTAACGTCATTGCTAACGGTTACCCTGCTATTGAGTAACCGCCATCTATGGGAATTGCAGTGCCCGTGACGAAATCGGAAGCGGTGCTCGCCAGAAAAATTGTGACCCCGCAAAATCATCCGGCAAGCCCCAACGTTTCGCTGGTGTCCGGGCCATGACACGTTCATTCTATCTGCGTGCGGGCAGTCGCGGTTAGATCCGTGTCGATCCATCCGGGTAGGATCGCGTTGACTTGTATATTGTCCTTTCCCCAAGCAGCGGCAAAAGATCGCCCCCTCTGCACTATGCCGCCCTTACTGGCGCCATAAGGCACCGCGAGAGGCATTCCGAAGATCGATAGCCTCGAGCCCACGTTAATAATCTTTCCGCCCCGGCCTTGATCATGTGTGGATACACGGCTTGCGAGCACAGAAAGGCGCTAGTCAGGTTTATGTCGAGGACCTCCCGCCATTCATCGAGGCTATAAGTTTCCAGCTGCTTGCGGATGGCGATACCGGCATTGTTGATCAGGATGTCCACGCAACCGAATGCGTGCACTGTCTGATCCACCAGGCTACGAACCGAGGCTTCATTGGCGACATCGACTTCGATGGCGCGGGCGCGCTCGCCAAGCGACGCCGCGGCTTTTGCGCTTTTTTCCTTGTTGCGTCCGGCTATAACAACCGATGCGCCAGCGTCCCGCAGGCTGGTCGGCATGCCCAACCCTATTCCGCCGTTGCCACCTGTGACAATTGCGGCGCGGCCGGTGAGATCAAACAGTTTCATTTGACTTTTCCTTCGATTTTCGCAGAGTATTCCAAACCCGATGCGGCGAGGTGGCTAAATCCAGATGCTCGACTCTCTCAGATGCCAGCGCATAGCGGCTGCGAACATCTGCGCCCCATCACGCCCCAATTGTCGCTAGGCACCTTGAAACTCGGTCGCACGTCCTGAACTGCGAAACCTCACAATTTCCAATAAAAACCACGCCGGTTTCCCGCGAGATGTCCTTATCGCGAATTTGTCGATATTCGCTACTTTGAACGACGCGCAACTTTAACGCTCGATTTTCGCCTGAAGCGAAACGCGAGATCGCCAAAGCGATGCTGCCGCGCGAGTTATTTCGAGTCCCTTCAGTCCGTCTTGATCCGTTCACCGGCGCCGCCACCGTGCTGCCGTGGCCGAGATCGATGAGTTGTCGGAAAAAAGCCATAACGCAGGCGCCGGCCTCGTTGCAGAACGGCAAGCGACGGCCCTCATTGGCCAGTCGCTTGGCGAGTTTCGCAACATCCGTGTCCTAGTAGACGCGGCCTTGTCGCCGATGGACGCCGCCCGGCGATGCCTGATGTGCTCGCGGCCAATATGGGTTGGCGTAGCACATAGCTGAGCGTCCCGACGCCGTCATCCTGCACTGATCCAATGATGTATAGCTGCAGTCGATGGCGGTGAAGCCGCCCTCCCCCCACCTCTGGAAGCAAACCGGATACCGGGGATCGTAGCGTTGAGCCGTGGCCGGGGCGACCGCCAGGATCGTCGTGACCACCAAGATTATCCGACGAAGCATGCGCATCGCACCTCGTTCAAACGAGCACCATTGAACGCCGCCGTCTACGACGCGGCTCGCGCCCCACAGCAAGCCATCTAATTCCGCTGAAATCGCACGGCAGGCAACCTGCTGGCATCCGTTCTTTCCGCCAGCGTTCCTTCCAGAACATTACAAGACCTTTTGACCGGTGCACAATGAGATACTGTGCTCCGTGCCTGCCGCAATGAGGTAGATACTTCCCTCCAAAAGGTTCGTTGGTTTGAAGGCAATGAGTTGTTCGACAGTAACTTTACTGCTCGGTCGGAGTGGATGAAAATTCGGAACGGACTTTCTCCCGCCCGCGAAACGATGCCAGGTCTCGCATTGACTAATTCCGTGCACAAAGACGCATCTGCGGGCGTCGCCGCGCGGGGGCTATCCGCCGCAGCGGGTGCAGGGGTTAGCGTTATCCAACCAACGCCGGGTCTCTTCGTCGGTCCAACCGGGGACGGCAAAGCGCGCCGCCGCCGTCACACCTTGGCTGGGACGAACGATGACATTTTGGGGCGTGCGTAAGTGTACCGTCGGCGGTTTGGAGCGATGCGCCGCGGCGGCATCCGCAGAAGCGGACAGAGTGACTAACAGGCCTAAGGCGAGAACAGAACGCATCGCACTTGTCCCTATCTAACTAGCCAAGGGCTCCGCCCTTGATATCCCTGGCGCCTGGCGCGCATCGGCGTGCTGCGAGCGCTCAATTGGCACATTGAGCGAGTGTTCGCTGCGCCGCGAAAGCATACGCATTGGGGACGCCGGGGTGCCAGCATTAACCGGCAGCGCGGACATCAAGCTTAACACTCGACTCTCGTTGCGAGCACCGACGGAATAGATAGCGTCTCGCACCGGATCTTTCCCAGACCCAACGTCGCAAAGCCCGTCGATCAAAACATTTTCCGGCCGGACGGTCTTGTTTGAAGCAGGATATCGATCTCATGATTAGATATTCATCTCACGGCAGCAGTAACTATCGAACCAACCAACGCGCACCGACCGAGTAACTCTGCCCGCTTGAAAAAGAATATCGCGAGCAACAGGACCTGCGAGAGCGGTTTAGAACGGCTGAGGCCAAGGCCCGCGACGCACCTGCGCGATAAAAAAATCGGCCTTGTCGCTCATGAGCGGCGATCGCGCGTGATGAAATGAAGCATAGATTATTTCTGGCGGTTCTGGTCATTGCTATCGTGTTGGCAACGTTGGGATGGCTCTATGCTTTAGGATGGGTCGCGCTCAAGCTCATCTAGTGGAGCCTCGCGAAGCAACAATGCCAACACAACGAGCGAGGGTGTCCACGCGAGCATCGCTCCCAAACACACTGCTTGTAAGGTCGTCATCACGTCACCTTGGGTTTCCCAGCCCTTGAACAACGCATTCAATTGGTAAATGGAACTTTTGTTCCAAAACAGCCTTTGTTGCGGCAATTCGAGACAGAACTGAAGGCGCCACCTTCATGCTGCAGCGCCGTTGAACGCTCCTCGTCCGGATGCACCCAAACCTAAGGCGCGGTCTGCCGCTCTTCGAGAGAGATCGCGATCGGCAAGGCCCCAGCATTAATGCCGGGTTTCCTAAGGTACAGTTGAACCTTAGGCTGACTGCGATGACCCATGCTAGGGCGCGGGTGCCGCTGCCATGAGTGTCAGCGTAAGTGGGGTGTGTAAAATGCGCTCTTTTCAGGAGAACCTTTCTATTTTCACCGATAATACGACCAATCTCCTTATTCAAATTTCCGACTTGAATGAACTTCGTCAGCGGCTCAAGAGAGCACAACAATCTGCCCGGAGATCGCGGCAGCCGATGCGGCGGAAAAGAATGCGAATTGAACGTTCAGCACATCCCTGAACGCGGATAGCTGATCGCACGTTTGAAGCCTGTTGCCGTCTGGGCTCCCCCTTTCGATGATCCTATCCTGCTGCCGGGTGGGCGCGAGATCGTGACTCTGCGCGATGCCGGCGACTACATCACCAGCCTGCCGAAAACCGAGCAGGATCTCGAGGAGTGGCAGGCCGCGGTAGAAGCCCTCCTCCTGGTAGTCGATCGGTATTGGCGAGAGATCGCAATAGCGGGCCTGATCGTCTTGGGTCCGATCTAGCGAAGCACGAATTTCGGCAACAGCTCTGTCACAGTAATCATTCAGCTGCTTGAGCCTTTGCTCCTGCGCCCAAAACTCAACAATGTGAGTTGCGGCCTGCACTCGATTGAAGGCGACAAACTCGTCAACGGACCAAGGCAACTCGGCGGACATCGATTTGGGATCGTGACGGTTCATTTTACTGACACGCGTGCTTTGTTCTTGCCGCTGGTCTTTTCATTGACGGTCGCCTTTTAGAACTTATTGGGGCGCTTCCGGGCCGCTTCGATGGCCTAAGAAAGCCAAATCGGTGCGTATTCCGGACTGCAATCCACTATCTTTCGGGTGGGAGACATTGACTCAACCGGGGCGTGAGAGAGTGGGATCGGAGAATGCTTGACCTCTATCGCGCAATCGAACCGTATCCTGCGGCATTAGGGTTCACCGCTCTTAGCGCGGGCGTGATTTTCGTCGCCTTGTTCGGCGCAATGCGATGGTTCGCTGGATTGCATCGAAATTCAGCGAGCGCTTCGAGGCGTTCAAGCACGCTCAGCAACGATGAAATCGAACATCTTAAATTTCAGATCAACGCCTCTATGGATCGTGCCGATAAATTGCATCAGCGCGAATTCGAAACCGTACCGGAGGCATGGTCGTCACTCGTCGGCGCTTTTAACTCCGTGAAGTCGTTTATATCCTGACCTTCAACGTATTTCAGATACCGATCTCGAAGACTTCTTGGCTGAAGCCGAAGGGAAGTTAGATGCAATTAGAGAGTGTGACCGCTTCATCACAGTCTCTTGGTTCTTCAGATGGAACAGTCGTTTTGACTCACGGGTTTCTGCCGCTTCGATTAGCTTCTAACAACCGGGGCTGGTGAGTGCATACACTCAATTTTCACCCGGAGGCCGCGGGGCAGTTTTTGGCGGCGGAAAATGTCCTGCGGCCTTTTCAATTTTCCAATTGCCAGTGACCGCCTTCGGGCGGTCTTTTTGTTTGGCGGTTCCAGAATTAACCCGCAGCGGCAGGCATCAAGCTTAACGAGCGAGTTTCGTTGCGGCGCCCATTCGAAATTCTATCGTCAAGATAGTCGCGCGGTTTTGACCAACGCCGCTCCTGCCGGCCATGCGTACCGCGCGATTAGGGCTTGCTGCTGCGCGAAGGCAGCGGCCCCGCCCGATCGTGTTTGGACGGAAAGCTCAATGACGCAGCGACGCAGCTTGATCCTCTCGATCGAAAACTGGAGAGCACAGTCCGTTGCCTTGGGGTCGAGGTAGACGACGCTCTACAAATCGCCGAGCAAATCGAGCTCTAGTCATCGAATCTGGTCAAGCCCACCCTGCCCTACCTACCGCTCGGTGAAGGCAACGTCCAACGAGTTGAATACGGGTTTGAACATGTACCGAATAATAGATTTTGAACCGGTTTGGATGTGGGCTTGCAGGACCATTCCAGGTGCAATCGGATAATTGGTTGCGCCAGAACTCACATGGTCCTGCAGCAGACGAACAGTGGCTTTGTAATAAGGCTCGCTACTATTCGGACCAGGCGCGGCCTGTCCCGGCGGCGGGTTGAAGGTAGTCGCCGACACGAATTCCACCTTGCCGCGAACTGAGCCAAATATCGCGCTGTCGAAGGTCAGGAGCCGAATCTCCGCGTCTGCATCCGAATGAATGTGACCGGAGTCCTTCGGATCGATTCGTACCTCGGCTACCAATTCATGGGCGGTGGGAACTATCCGAGCCACCGGATCGCCAGCCTTGACGACCTCCCCGACGGATTTCGGGGTTAGTTCCTGAACAATTCCATCTGAGGGAGCGCGCACCAAGAGTCGTTCAAAGCGATCGGCAAGTTTGATCAATTGCTGTTCGGTCTCCGCCAAATCTGAGGCCGCCTTGACACGCTCCTCGCTTAGCTTCTGTATAGCCTTAGCATCGGCTTCCGCCAGGCTACTTTCAGCTTCTATGACAGCATCCCTCGCCGAAACGAGCTTACCTTGAAAATTCGGGATTTCACCCTCGGCATGTTGCAAGACATATTTTGCTTCGAGCCAGCTCTTACGAGCACCAAGGCCGGCTCGTTGAAGGCCGTCTTGTAGCGCAACTAACTCCTGCTGAACTTCAACTTGCGCTCGCGCGGATTCCAGACCAGAATTCAGCGTTGCGATTTCGCTGCGCTTCTGAGCGGCCTTGGCTTCGAGGGTCGCGCGCTCGTGGCGTCGTTGAATGACGGAGCTAACGTACAATTTTTCCTGTTGCGCGGCCAAGTCAGCAAAGTCCTCCTTCAAACTGCCGAAGTCCGGTATCTCGTCACGGCTTTGCGCCTCAATCCGGATAAGTTGAAGTTTCAGATTCGCACGGCGTGCCTCATACTGGTCCCGGTCACTGATTGCCGCTTCCGGCCGCAGCCTGATCAGGGGTTGTTGGGCGGCTACAGTCATGCCCTCGTGAACAAAGATTTCGGCGACGATGCCACCTTCAAGATGTTGAACATTCTGAACCTGGCCGCGCGGAACTATCTGGCCCTGTGCGACGGTAACCTCGCGAACCTGCGTCAAGGCACCCCAAACGATTGCGGCGATGACGAAACCGGACGCGGTCAGCAGTGTCGCGACCAGTAAACGAGGTGGCCGGCCGTCCTCCAGCACGAGCGGTCGTGTAAGCCGTCGCGCGATTTCCACTCGCCTGGCAGGTGGTGACGACAAGGTATCTAGGACCTCCGGCGGAGCGCAAATCGGCATCGTGAACCTCTGAATAAAGAAGACTTATTCTCAATGCTGGCAGATCAATCAGGCAGCGGCATAAATCCGCTCCAACACTTTCTCCGGCGGCCCGTCCAAAGCGATCTGTCCATCCCTTAGCACGATGACCCTATCGGCCACGCGCATATGACTTGGGCGAAACGTCGTAAATAAAACGGTTGCACGGCCCTTAAGCGCCGCAAACTTTCTGAGCAGATGTCGTTCTGAAGAAGTGTCGAGGGACGCCGCGGGATTATCCAACATGAAAATGGGGGCATCTTTGATGAAGCAACGCGCGAGGGCCATTCGCTGTTTCAACGCGTCTGGAAAACTCTCGAAATCTGCTGCTGTAAGTCGTTTGTCGAGCCCCCCAGCCGTCAGCCGCTCTTCGCTGTCGAGCCCCATCTCCGTCAAGGCTCGCATTACATCCGCGTCACTTGCATCCGGCCGGGAAAGGCGAATATTTTGGGCTAGGCTACCGTAAAAGAAACTTGCAGTCTCGGGCAGGAATGCTATCTGCGATCGCCATTCGGCTGGATCAATTTGGCGCAAATCCATATCGTCCACCAGCACAGACCCGAAGGTGGGAGGATATAGCCCTGCCATCACCCTTAGAAGCGTTGTCTTGCCCACACCGCTGGAACCTGTAATCGCAATCATTTCGCCGGGCTTGATTTGAAGCTGAATATTGCGCAAGACCGCTTCCGGTCGTTGCGCATGGCGAAACGCCAGACGCTGCGTCGAAATCTTCCCCTTGAAATGGCGAAAGAATGATCGTTGGGCATGAGCATGTCTTTCGCTACGTATCTTCACCAGCCGGTCGATCTGTTTGAACGTCTGCATCGCCTGCTCTATTCGAGGCAGCGAAAGATAGGTCGATTGCACAGGCGCAAGCACTCGCCATATCAATGCCATGGTTCCAATCAGCGCACCTGATGTCATCGAACCATTGCTAACATGGAGTGCGCCAAGACCAAGCGTTGCGATGCCGGCTACACTGACCAGCATCTCGCCTAAATACTGCTGAATATTGTTAAATCTGCGCGCGCGATTGCTCAGGCGAGAGATCAGGCCTGAGAGGTATCGATGGCGTGCGATCCAGATTTCCTCGGCGCTGAGCGCCCGGATTACGCGGCGTTTACTGAAAAGTTCTTGCAGTAAGAGATGTCGGCGCTGCTTCGCAGAACTGATTTCGCGCACGTAGCTGCGCGTCATCGGAATCGTGACGGCGGCGAGCGCGGCATAAACCGCGATCAGCGAGATAGGCACCCAGACGAGATGGCCGCCCCAAACCGCGATTGCTACGATGAAGATAAAAATGAAAGGAATGTCGACGATTGACGACGCCAACGTTCCTGTAAAGAAGTCGCGCATGCTTTCGTATTGTTTGAGGCGCGAAACCTGAGCGCCAATGGGAGCCGCTTCTATCATTGAGACCGGCATGTTGAGAATGACTTCGAATGACTTCATGCTGATCAACGAATCAATTCTTGCGCCAAAATAGGCCATCGTACGCGCCCGAATGCTTCGCAATGCCAGGTTCGTGGCAATTACAATTCCGGCACCTACGGCGAGCATAATCACTGTATTCGTGGATCTCGTGCCAATTCCCAGGTCATAGACGAAAATGACAAAAATCGGCAGCGTGAGCGCGGCGAGATTTCCTAGAAAACTGAAGGCCAGCATGGCAGCAATCGCTGGTTTAAATCGCTTTACGGCAGAAAACAGCCAGGACTTTCCTTCATCGAGGAGCTCTTCTTTGCCAGTGTGATTCCAGACGATGAATACAGAACCAAGCTGGCTTGTCGGGACCAGCTGTTTCCAGGATGCAGAGCTTCCGTCGAATACCAGCAGCGTGCCATCTGCATGCCGTTCGACGATAAGTATGGCGTCAGAGCCGTCGCAAGAAAACAAACAGGGCATAGCCTCATTGGCTATCTCCGACTGCCTGACCGATCGCTGTGACGTTCCGTAACCCAAAAGCGTGAGAACAAGACGTAAGGCCTCAATACTTTCAACTCGATCAAAATGCGGCAGAGCTTCGCGAATTCGGCGGCCTTCCCCCGCCCACCCAAACAACGCCAGCGTGGGGGCAAGGCAAGCTTCCGCGGGCGTCTGAGGTCGGACGATGTCATTAATGTCCGTGACGAGCGAAGTTTCCCCAGAAGATAGTTGGGCATCCGAAGGGCCGGCAAATTCTTCGGCAATCCGGGCGAGGCTCGCGTGAACGGGGTTGTCCAATTTCACCGGGCCTGCATCCGGGATGCCGTCGAGAGCGGGGCTGACGCTGCTGTGTATGGTCATGACGCCGCTCTCTCGAACGTGCTTGGCGCAGGAACAGACCAAGTAGCATGTCCGTCTTCAACAAGAATCAAACGATCGCAAAGGGCCAGCAGGGATGGACGGTGTGTTACGACGATTACAGTCAGACGACCGCGCAGCGTTTCGAGCGCACGTATCAACGCGGGCTCCGCGACCGCGTCGAGGACCATATTGGCCTCATCCAAAGCGAGCACACGTGGCCTATTCGTCAAAGCACGAACGATGTTCACCTGTTGGGCGATAGACATCGGCAGGTCGTCGCCAATTCCTCGGCCGAGCTCCGTTTCGTATCCGTCCGGTAGTAGATTAATCGTAGTTTCCAGGCCGAGCAGTTGCGACATCTTTCGCGCGAAATCGCGCTTTTCCGGGCTGAATACCGTGAGATTCTCCATGATCGTGCCGGAAAACATCACCGGCGCGGCTCCCACATAGGCGATACAGGGCCGTATGGCTTGGAAGTTCGGCTCCATCGTTGAGACACCGCCAATGGTGATGCGGCCCGAGGTCGGTTCGATGTCTCCTTGAATGAGCTTCAACAGTGTGGTTCGACCTGAACCACCTTTACCTTTGACACCCGTGATCGTTCCCACCTTGATCGAAAGATCGACAACCTCCAAGGCGGGATCGGCAGCAGTGTCATACCTGAATGTGACTTTCTCAAACTGAATGTCACCGACGACGCTTGTAAGACCCACAGGAGCAGGAGCGGGCTCGACGGAAGGTAAATCAAGCAGCAACCGAACTTCGGCACGGCGGTGGTCTACGTTTTCCCTCTCCGTCCAGAGCGAGATTGCGCGCAAAAGAGGCTGAAGAATTTGACCTGACAACATGGTGCAACAAGCCAAAGCGCCCATTGTCAGATGATCATTTATTACTTGAGAACCTCCTATCGCGACCACAATGAGTTGCGAGATATTGCCATAAAGCATTGCCGAGGTTTGGTTGGCCTGGCCGGTTAGTATGGATGCCATTGTTGTTTCGGCAACCGCCTGCTGCAATCGCTCGAAGCGTCGCTGCATCTGCGGCTCCATCGCCATACCCTTGACCGTATGTATCCCGGCTAAAACTTCGGCGATGAAGTCGTACTTCCGATTGTCTTGCGCAGTACGCAAATCCAGAATCTTTCGGAATTTGCGCGCACGACCAATGGCAAGCGCGGCAAACATCAAAAACAAGACTGCGGGAACGAGTACCATCGTGCCACCGACAATGGTCAACACGATCAGCGCTATGCCTACAAAGGGTAGATCGATCGCGACCAGTCGGGCCTGACCACTGTGATAGTCGGCCAGTGCCGCTGCGGCGGCATAACGGCTGATGTTTACCGCGGCGGGACAGCGCTCAAACGAGCCATTAGGGGCTCGAAGAAAACGTGAAACCCCTTCGTTCTCCACCTTCTCGACGAACTGCGTCGCATGCCAGGACAAGAGTGCTGATCGGGAAATCTTCAAGGCATAATCAATGGCAATCGCAAATGTGAGACCCAAAAACAGGTAAGCGAGCGTCGCCAAAGAATGGTTTGGAATGACCCGGTCATAGACCTGCATGATCGATAGCGGGAGCGCCAAAGCCAGTAGATTTACTGAGAAGGATGCAAATTTGACTGAGATTGGTACTGACGGCTCTCGAACGAATTCACCATCGCTCAACGATACGAAGCTTACCTGCTTACCACGAGACGAGCCATCAGCGCGGCGCGTGAACCTCCGCCAACCCTGCCTCAAAGGAAAAACGCTCGAAAACTTTTCAAATAACACGACGGGCACGCTATCCAGACCTAAAGTGTCCGATGATTATTAACGAGATGCGTTAGCGCGGCGTTAAGTCAGCTTGAATGGCTTCGCAAACAAATCGGCATCGATACATTCAGCATCTGGTTAAAGCTGACGTCCGATCTCTCTTACGTCGCTTCGCAAGGATTTAAGATGTCTGTTGTTGTATGGACGCCGAAGGTCGTCGTCGGTTGACCAAAGAGACGGCAGTACAGGTGTCAGATGTCCGACAATGATGTTTTGGTAGAGTTGCTGGGTAGCCCTGAGATCAGGACGATCCGGAAGCCGGAAAACATCCTTGGACGCGGCAATGGTGATAGCGATGATACCAGCGGGTACGATCTCACCAACCCCAATCTTCATCACGGCGCCGAAGAAATTTACCGGCCGGTTCAATCATCGGAACCACTGGGAGCAATCCCCTCGATTGGTGCTGGCGCGACAGTCAGCGACACCTTCCAGCTTCAGGTCGTCAACAGCGGAACGACGGCCTCGGTATCGATTGCCGAGAACGCGACCACAGCCGCCACCATTAGAGCGCCCGAACCCGATGCTGGCTCGACGCTCACACATTCCATCGTCGGCGGCGCCGATGCCGCCTGGTTCACCGTCAAGTCCTCGAGCGGTGCCTTGTCGTTCGTCCCAGCTCCCGACTACGAGAAACCGACAGAAGCCGACGGCAATAACGTCTACGACGTCACCGTCCAGGTCTCCGACGGCACCCTGACCGACACTCAGGCCATTGCCATCACGGTCAACAACGTCAACGACAATGCCCCGGTGATCATCTCGAACGCGGCTGGCACCACGGCGTCCGTCAACGTCGCCGAGAACGGCACCGCGGTCACGACCGTCACCGCGACCGACGCCGATGCCGGATCGACGCTCACCTACTCGATCGTCGGCGGCGCCGATGCCTCGGATTTCACCATTGACGCCTCGACTGGCGCACTGTCGTTCGTCTCGGCACCGGACTACGAGCACCCTACCGACGCCGGCGCCAATAATGTCTACGACGTCACCGTCAAGGTCTCCGACGGCACCCTGACCGGCACCCAGGCCATTGCCGTCACGGTCAACAACGTCAACGACAATGGCCCGGTGATCACTTCGAACGCGACTGGCACCACGGCATCCGTCAACGTCGCCGAGAACGGCACCGCGGTCACGACCGTCACTGCGATCGACGCCGATGCTGGCTCCACGCTCACCTACTCCATCGTCGGCGGCGCCGATGCCGCTAGATTCACCGTCGACGCCTCGACCGGTGCTCTGTCGTTCGTCTCAGCTCCCGACTACGAGAACCCTACCGATGCCGGCACCAACAATGTCTACGACGTCACCGTCCAGGTCTCCGATGGCACCCTGACTGACATCCAGGCCATTGCCGTCACAGTCAACAATGTCAACGACAACGCGCCGGTGATCACCTCGAACGGCGCCGGCACCACGGCGTCCGTCAACGTCACCGAGAACGGCACTGCGGTCACGACCATTACCGCGATCGATGCCGATGCCGGTTCCACGCTCACCTACTCGATCGTCGGTGGCGCCGACGCCGCGAAATTCACGGTCGACACCTCGACCGGTGCTCTGTCGTTCGTCTCGGCTCCCGACTACGAGCACCCCACCGACGCTGGCGCCAATAGTGTCTACAACGTCACCGTCCAGGTCTCCGACGGCACCCTGACCGACACCCAGTCAATTGCCGTCACCGTCACCAATGTCAACGACAACGCACCAGTGATCACCTCGAACGGCGCCAGCGCCACAGTGTCCGTCAACGTCGCTGAGAACGGCACTGCGGTCACGACCGTCACTGCGATCGATGCCGATGCCGGTTCCACGCTCACCTACTCGATCGTCGGTGGCGCCGATGCCGCCAGGTTCACAGTCGACGCCTCGACCGGCGCCTTGTCGTTCGTCTCGGCTCCCGACTACGAGAACCCTACCGACGCCGGCGCCAGCAATATCTACGACGTCACCGTTCAGGTCTCCGACGGCACCCTGACCGACACCCAGGCTATTGCCGTCACGATCAACAACGTCAACGACAATGCCCCGGTGATCACCTCGAACGCGGCTGGCACCACGGCGTCCGTCAACATCGTCGAGAACGGCAATGAGGTCACGACCGTCACTGCGACCGATGCCGATGCCGGATCGACGCTCACCTACTCGATCGTCGGTGGCGCCGATGCCGCCAGATTCACCGTCGACGCCTCGACCGGTGCCCTGTCGTTCGTCTCGGCACTGGACTACGAGCACCCGATCGATGCCGGCGGCAACAACGTCTACGACGTCACCGTCCAGGTCTCCGACGGCACCCTGACCGACACCCAGTCAATTGCCGTCACGGTCACCAATGTCAACGACAACGCGCCGGTGATCACATCCAATGGCACCGGCGCTACCGCTTCGGTCAACATCGTCGAGAACGAAACTGAGGTCACGACCGTCACTGCGACCGATGCCGATGCCGGATCGACACTCACCTACTCCATCGTCGGTGGCGCCGACGCCGCCAGGTTCACCGTCGACGCCTCGACCGGCGCCTTGTCGTTCGTCTCGGCTCCCAATTACGAGAACCCTACCAACGCCGGCGCCAACAATATCTACGACGTCACCGTCCAGGTCTCTGACGGTACGCTTACGGACACGCAGGCGATCGCCGTCGCGGTTGCCGACGTCGCCGAGCACATTCAGCTCGGCAATGGCGGCGTGACGTTCGCCGATACCGGTGTGACCGAGCTTTCAATCACGGGCGGCACGGGAAACGACACGATTACCGGAATGGCCGGGGTCGATCATCTTTATGGCGGGGCCGGCAACGACACGCTCGTGGGCGAGGTCGGTGCTGATATCCTCGATGGTGGGACCGGAACCGACACGGCCGTCTATTCGGCTTCGTCAGCAGGTGTGAACGTCAATCTCGCCAACGCAGGTGCCCAGAGCGGCGGTGACGCGGCCGGCGACGTTCTATCGAATTTCGAAAACATCACCGGCTCGGCCTTCAACGATACGTTGATCGGCGATGCAGGCGCCAATGTGCTCACGGGCGGTGCCGGGAACGATGTGCTGATCGGGGGCGGCACAGGGAACCTGTTGGTCAACGGCAGCTTCGAGGCCAATCACATAGTGGCGGGTTCATGGGCGCCGACGGCCACCCTCACGGGGTGGACGGCGGCGTCGGGCGATTTCGAAACGTGGAACCATCTCACAGTTTCCGGCCAGACATACACAGCCTCCGACGGGGTGCAATCCATCGAACTCGACTCCGGCATGGGGCTCGACAGGTTCTATCAGGACGTCCAGACCGCTTCTGGCGCGCAGTATACACTGTCGTTTGATGCCGCCATGCGCGCCGGTACTCCCTCATCGACAGGGACCATACAGGTCTTCTGGAACGGCAACCTGATCGATAGTTTTGATCCGACATCGACGTCGTGGGCCACGCACAGCTATACGGTGACGGGCGACGGCGGCTCAGATCGGCTTACATTCGGCGAAGATGCAGCTGACAATGACAGCCTGGGCGGACTGATCGACAATGTGGGTCTCGTTGGCAACGATATCCTTGACGGCGGCGCCGGCAACGACACGCTGATCGGGGACGCCGGCAACGATACACTCATTGGCGGCAGCGGAATCGATACCGCCGACTATTCGACTGCGACGGCCGCTGTCACGGTCAACCTGAGCATGACGGGCGCGCAGAACACCGGCGCCGGTACCGATACGCTCTCCGGGATCGAGAACCTTACCGGGTCGGGCTACAACGATACCCTCACCGGCGACGCCAACGCCAATGTCATCTCGGGCGGGGCCGGCAACGACACGATTGCTGGCGGCGCCGGAGCCGACACTCTCGACGGCGGGACCGGCATCGACACCGTTGATTATTCTGCTTCGTCGGCCGGCGTGACTGTCAATCTGACTAATACGGGCGCGCAGAGCGGCGGTGACGCCGCCGGCGACGTCCTCGCCAACTTTGAAAATGTCACCGGCTCAGCCTACGCCGACGTGTTGACCGGCGACGCCCATGCCAACATGATCTCCGGCGGGGCCGGCGACGACACGCTGATCGGCGACGGCGGCGCGACAAATCTGATCGTCAACGGCAGCTTCGAGACTGCGGTCGTCGGTGACAACTCCAACCAGCTTTTCAATGCTGTCACCGGCTGGACCGCGGACACCGGCCAGATCCAGATCAAGGGTGCCGGCTATGGCGGCCAGTATGGCAACGAGGGAACCCAATTCGCCGACCTCGATGCGGACACGGGGATCGATTCGTTCCATCAGGACATCCAGACCACGAACGGACAATCCTATCAGCTCAGCTTCGACGCCGAAGGTCGCAGCGGCTATGCTGCCACGACGCAGACCGTCAACGTCTACTGGAACGGCGCCCTGATCGATTCCTTCGACCCTAGCGGCACCTCATACCAGACTCACGCCTATTCCGTGGTCGGCACCGGCGGTCTCGATCGGCTGACATTCGCCGAGTCGAGCGCTGACAATGACACGATCGGTGCCGCGATCGACAACGTCACCTTGTTTGCGACCGGCAACGACACACTCGACGGCGGCGCAGGCAACGATACCCTGATCGGCGGAACGGGCGCGGATATTCTGATCGGCGGCACCGGGATCGACACGGCGGACTACTCGACCAGCGCCAATGGCGTGAACGTCAATCTTGCCACCAACGTCAATACCGGTGGCGATGCCCAGGGCGACAGCCTGACCGGCTTTGAGAACGTCACGGGGTCGAACTACAACGACACACTCAC
>Ga0193713_1000244_pt1 | contig 18247 bp, 17 predicted proteins | sample H3a2metaG_FD_143054 | JGI IMG/M metagenome (GOLD analysis project Ga0193713, IMG submission 143054) | Soil microbial communities from a riparian zone of the East river system, Colorado, United States - H3a2 | ecosystem: Environmental > Terrestrial > Soil > Riparian zone | place: USA: East River... | reverse complement strand
GCCTTCGCCTTCCTGGCCGCCGGCCCGTCCGCCCCGGGCGCGCCCCAGGAAGAGTTCCTCGACTTCATCAGGCTCGCCGAGCAGCTCGAGTCGGACATGAAGAGCGTCGAAAAGGAGACGGACCATTTCGTCATCAGCGCCCCCCGCTCGGCCGCCGAAGTGATGGCGCCCCACGCCGAGACCCTCTGGAATTTCTTCGCCGAGACGCTCGGGGTGTCGCCCAAGGACCGCATCAAGATCGAGTTCTACCTGAGCCGGAGACAGTTCGCCAAGGAGGTCGCCCCCGGGACCTACGAACGGTACGACCCGGAGGCGGGCGTCCTCCACTTTCTCTTCGACTACGACTGGCGGCGCGACCTCGCCCGCGGGATCGCCGAGGCGTTCCTCCACAAGCTCGCGCCCGAGCGCGCCGCGGCGATGCCCCCCGCCCTCAAGTACGGCCTGAAAGTCTACCTCGGGAACTACGACGGCCGGATGGACGCGACCGCGTTTCACACGCCGGCCACCGGTCACCTCCATATCGCCCGCCGTGCCCAGGTCATGTGCTCCCGGGGCAAGCTCGTCGAAGGGAAGAAACTCGAGGATCTGAAGGCCGAGGAGGTCCCCGGATTCGAGCCCGGAACGTGGGCGCTCGCGGGCTACCTGATGAACGCGAAGGGCCGACGCGACGCCCTCAAGACCTGGCTGGCGGCGTACGTGGAGGGCAAGGATCCCGGCCCGATCATCCCCACCCCGGGGGAACTCGCGAGATGGGTCTCCTCCATCGAGGCGAAGGTCCCCGACCGCGAGGAGGGGAAATACCTGGTGGGCGAGACGCAGTTCTACACGATCTACGTTCAGAAGGGGACCGCGCGGAAGAAGCCGGCGATGACCGACAAGCAGATCCTCGAGGACCTGAAAAAGCGGATGGACCTGATCTTCGTCAAGTATGCGCTCGCCTTCAAGGTCGAGGCCTTCAATCCGCGGCGGCCGAAGGTCTACTACTACAAGGACGAGGGCTCCTACATCGGCGCCGGCGGCAGCTCGCAGACGCTCGCGCACTACCTGCCCATCTCCAAGACGGTCGTCGCCTACGAGAACCCGGAAGGGAAAGTCGTCACCACCTTCCACGTCCTCGCCCACGAGGGATGCCACCAGTTCTTCGATCTCTCCTTTCCGGGGTTCTACGGCGCCGAGGACACCCCCACCTGGTTCAGCGAAGGCCTGGCCGAGTGCTTCGGCTCCTGCGAAATCAGGGGAAGCGACCTCGTAATCTTCACCATGTCGGGCTCCGCGGCGGAGAACGCGCCCATCATCCGCGAGGTGGTCAAGCAGGGAAAGGCCGCGTCGCTGAAGGACCTGCTCGAAGTGGACCACGGCAACTTCATGCGGAACGCCCAGATTCTCTATCCGCAGTCCTGGAGCGTCTGCCACTTCCTGTGGAACGCGGGCTACAAGGAAGTGCTCGTGCGGCTGATCGAGGGGTTCAAGCGGGGCCGGCCGCGCGACGAGGTCTACAAGGAGGCCTTCAAACGCGACGGGAAGACGATCGACCTCGATTCGCTCGATCGGGAGTGGACCGAGTATGTGAAGAGGTTGAAGTAGATAGCGTTCAGCCGACAGCGGTCAGCATTCAGCTAAGAAGCGTTCAGCCTTCAGCGGTCAGCCAGAAACTGACTGGCGGTTTCGACACCAATTCCCAGTGAGATGATCTGGGTGTCTCGAAGCTCGAAGCTTCTGAAACTGGGATCTGGGATCTGGAGACTGGAAGCTACACCATCACCGGCAGACGATGCACCGGGCGGAGCGCCCGGGGAGCGGCGCGGGCACCGCGCGGCCGCAATCGGGACACGAAGCGACGCTGGGGACGTCGTAGTAGATGAATTCCTCGCGCGTTCCGAAGATCTGGGCGATGCCGCCGCAATGGGGGCAGAAAACGTACGCGCCGCCTTCGGCGAGATGGCGCCGGGGGAGACGCCCCCGATCCTTCATGGGCATGCCGCAGGCGGAATGAGGGCACATGAGGCCCACCAAGGGCTCCAAGAAGGCGACGGCCCGCTCCACGCAATCCTCCAAACCCCGCTGTCTCTCTCTACCGGAAGCCCGGCGAACCCTTTAGAGACAAAATGAAATGTGATCGCATGATTTCGGGACGACCGTCCCGCGCGAAGTGGGGAGCCGGGGGTTACTTCTTGGGCTCGGGAGGCGGCTCCTCTTCCTTCCCCGGGAAGATCGCGAAGCCGACTTCTTCCGCCGCCGCGGCGAGGGCCAGGTCCTTCGCGGTGTCCGGCATCATGAGCACGGTGACCGTGGAGGCCGAGTAATCCATGTCCACCCTCAGCACGCCGGCGATTCTCTCGAGGCAGTCGCGGAGTTTCTCGGTGGGAGTCCCCTTCTCGAACGCCTCGAAGGAAAGCGTGCGCAGGCGGTGCGACCGGAGGGCCACGAACTTGAATCCCGCTTCCTGGAGCGCCGTCGCGAACCCGCGAGGGTCGAGGTGCTTCACGGGACCGGCCGCCATGAGCTTGGACCCGTCCATGAAGATCTTCTGGACCCCGGCGACTTTCTGGACCGCGTCCATCGCCGCCTTCGGCAGCGATTGCTTCCCCGACGCGAATTCGATCACGAAGAGGCCGGGGTCGTAGAGCGCCGCCTTGATCTGCACCGACGCCGCCGCCTTCAGAAGCGAATTCAACTCCAGGTAACTTCCGGTGAAAAGCAGGCTCGCTTCGTTGTCGGTGACCTTGACGTCCTTGACGCCTGGAACCTTCATCAGCGCCACCTTCAGCGTCTCGGGCGGCTTCGTTTCGTCCAGGATGGCGCGAAGGACGATGGGCGCCGCCTGGAGTTCGGCGGGCTTCGCCGGCTTGGGATCCTTGCCCTTGGGTTTGTCCGGATTCTCGGGGCCCTTGCCGCCCCCGGGCACATCCGGGCCCTTTCCGCCCCCGCCCATGCCGCCGCCGCCCCCGCCCCCCATGCCGCCGCCGCCCTCCTGAAAAACGACGCTGGCGGGAAGAGCGGAGGGCATCGCGAGGCCCATCGCCACCACGACGGCAAGGATGTGTCTCATAAACCTGTCCCCCGGACCACCCCACCGAGGCCGGCGTTAACCGGCCGCCATGATCATATACAGCTTTTACGACGAATACCCTAAGCCCGTGGGGGAGATTCGAAACCGCTCCCGGCCGCCGTCGTACATAGGGTTGGGGAGGATCCTGCCCGATCTCCGGCAAAATCGCGTGAAGGGGTCACCGGGGACGCCGCGCCAGGGGCCAAGAGAAAATTTTCGCGGGACCCTCACCATGACTCGTGCGGTTGAATCGAACCCGCCCGCCCGTTGCGCGGAACGGAGACTCCTCATCCTGGGACGGTCCCTCCTCCTGATCTTGGGCGTCGCCCTCCTCAATCCGCCGATGGGAGCCTCGGCCTCCCGCGCTCCCGCGGCTTCGCCTTCGCTGATCCATCTTCCCAGTTGGCACGGCTCGCACTCCACCCCGGACTTCATCAACGCCAATCTGGCCTTCCTGGAAACCCAGCCCTTCACCGGCCTCGCCGTGTACCTCATGGATCCGTCCGGCGCGGTGAACGTCACCACGGGCATCATGACGGACACCTCCATGTCGTACGAAGCGATCACCGGAGTCCTCGCCCCGATCGCGGGGATGAACTCGCCGCAGCTCCGGGAAAATTTCGCTTACATCCAGACGTACACGCCGCCCGACGTTTTCGACGACTGGTCGATCCCCGTCGCAAACTTCGCCAACCTCGCCCGGGCCTTGAAGGAGGCGGGACTGAAGGGGATCTTCTTCGATGACGAGCAGTATTTCTCGCAGTGGCCGAACTATCCCGACGGCGTCGCCTACCCCCAGACTCCGCTCTCGATGTACCAGGCCCAGACGATCCTGCGGGGGCGCGAGGTGATGGAGGCCATGGTCGCCGAATTTCCGGAGATCGTCGTGCTCACGATGCACGGCCCGTATGTTTCCGAGCCCTCCGCGCCGGTCGCCCTGGGATTCCCGCCGCTGCATGAGTACAACGAGCTGCAGGGGCCCTTCTTCACCGGGTTCATGGAGGGCGCGGGGCCGCTGACAGAGGTCGTCGACGGAGGCGAGCTCTACGCGCTCCGGTCCCCGATGCACTTCAAGGCGTCCTACCTGTGGCGGAAGTACGACATCGCCTCGCCCGAGGTCGATTGCGCGTTCATTCCCGCGGATCTGCGCCCCTCGTGGCCCGACCGGGTCTCGATCGCCTTCGCGATCTACAATCAACCGTACTACGGCCAGCCCATGGATCCCTCGATCCTGATGACAACGCTCGCGAACGCGCTTCGCGTGACCGATCGCTGGACCTGGTTCTACGCGGAGGGCATGACGTTCCTCAAGCCCGAGAGCCAGGGCGGCGCCTCGCAGGAATGGGTCGACGCGATCCGCAAGGCGTTGTATATGGTGGCGCCGCGCAACCCCGTCTCGCCGCCGACGGCCACCGTCCCGGATGGCAAATCGTCCTGCGGTCTCCTGGGTGTGGAAGCCCTGATCGTCCTGGGGATCCTCGCCGTCCTCCGTCGCTTCGGCGGGCGCCGGCGCTCATGGAAAAAGAGCTTGCAATCGGTCAATTGACGGCGCGATCATCCTTCCCGGACGGCACACGTCCGATCGGGAGGAGGGTCGCATGCGCACTTCACTTCGGTCCTTCGTGATCCTGGCCGCGGGCCTCGCGCTGCTCGCGGGATGCAGCGGAGCGACCGGCGGAGGCGGCGGCCTCGGTGTAATTCCCGTCGCGCCGGTGTCGTCCGGACCCAGCCAGGTCCTCCTGGTCCAGCAGGCCTCCAACGCGGGCCACGCGGTCGACCAGGCCACCCAGATCGCGAACGACGTCATCATCGGCAACTCCACCGGCTCCTCGACCTCGACCGCGCCGGGCGGAGCCTCGGTCTTCCAGTACCCCGCGTACTCCTTCAGCTTCTCCTCCTCCTTCAGCCTGACGATCGACCTGGATGGCCAGAACGCTGCGGGGAACGATCGCTTCCCCAACGCCACCGGCGTGATTGACCTGACGGCCGAGGGGTCGATTTCGGGCACGCTCGCGTCGGGCGAGGCCACGTACAGCGTCGTGGTGACGGCGAGCACCGACCTCGTCTTCACGAATCCCGAAACGGGCGCGACCGCCACGATTCCGCAGGGTTCCTTCTGGTCCTGGATGCTCACCATCGACTGGACCCGGACCGACTCCAACAACTGGAGCGTGGTCTCGACGGCCGTGGTGGCTGTCTCGGTCGACAACATGATCCTCGATGACGGGAGCACGACGTTCACGGTGGATGTGGATGGCTCGCGCACCGTCGTCTGCACGCTCGAGCGCGTCGACGGCGTGCTGAGCAATTCGCGCACGATCGAGGGGACCTTGACGGTCGTGATCGATGACGGCGTCACGGTGAATACGATCGTCATCGAGATCCAGGGCTTCAACCAGTTCATGGTCACTATCAACGGCGAGGAATTCGGCCCCCTGACGGCCGCCGAAGTGCGGGCGCTTTTTGACGCCCAGTTTGACTAGAAGCTGAATCCCACCTGCCCCCCGACGACGGGGTGGCCGTCCTCCTGGGTAAGCCACGGGACGAGCGGCGGGTACTCCGCCTGGGCGTGAAGCCACACGAGCGTCTTCCCGACCGCCAGCGACAGGAGCGCGCTCGCCGTCACGTCGCTCGCCCAGTGGGCGCCGAGCTGCATCCGCGCCCATCCCACCGTCGAGGCGAGCCCGTATGAGACGTACGGCCAGAGGGTGTCGGGATATTCCTCCGCGACGATGACCGCGATCCCGAACGCGAGCGAGCCGTGGCCCGACGGAAAGGAACGCATCGCGTCGTCGCGGCCCCCGAAGAACGACCAGTGCTGTGAGTCCTTTCCGGTGAAGGGCCGGCTCCGCCCGAAGGCTCGCTTCCCCGCCGTGGTGAGCCCCTCGACAAGGATGACGTTTTCCATCACCTCCAGCCCCGTCCGCTGGAGCTTCGCGTCTCCGAGCGCGAGGCCGGCCGCGGTGAGGCCCCCGCCGAGGATGAAGGGGACCTTGCTCTCGGCCATGTCGTCCGCGTAGGAGGCGAACCTCTGCGATCGAACGGTCTCGTGCCGCCGGAAGAAACCGTTGATCTCGTCGTCGAAGACCATGACGCCGCCGAGGATCGCCAGGCCCGCCCCGAGATTCAGGTAGTCGGTCCCGTTCCATCTCAACGGCGCCGTCGCGATGTAGGCCGTGTCGAGTCCGAAATCCTTGCCGACGGTCAACGCCTTGTCGCCGAGATCGCCGAGCCACCCTTTTCCCGGCTCGGGATCCTGGAAGTCCGGCGGGCCCATCTGGCCCAGGGTCAGGACGAGAACGAGGGTGCACGATCCGACCATGGCGCCCCCCATTCTACCCGTTCGATTGTGATACCCTTGCGCCCCTCGGTGTCGTTATCATGCGCGGAGTTCCGAATGGAAGGAGACGAGCCATGAAAGCACTTCTCGCCGCGGCGCTCCTGGTCGGACTCGCGGGGCCTGACTACGAAAAAATGCTCGCGGAGGCGAAGTACTCCCTCGCCGAGGCGGTCGACAAGGGCCTCAAGGAGGCGAAGGACGGCGTGGTGATCAAGGTCCAGCTCGAGAAGGAAAAGGGGCGGGTCATTTACACGATGGACATCGCCCAGGGCGACAAGATCCTCGAGGTCAACCTCGACGTGAAGGACGGCTCGGTCGTGGAGCGGAAGACCGAGAACGACGACAAGTCGGGCGTCGCCAAGGCGGCGAAGGTCGGCCTGAAGCAGGCGATCGAGGCCTCGCTCAAGAAGTCGGAGGGCAAGGCGGTCTCGGCCGAGATCAAGCTCAAGGCGGGCAAGCCCGAGGTCGAGGTTCACGTCTTCAAGGAAGGCAAGCTGACGGGCGTGACGGTCGACGGCGAGAAGGGCGACGTGACGGGCTCGAAGGAGATCAAGCAGGGGCCGAAGAAGCCCGGCATCATGGGGATCCAGGGCGAGGCGGTCGAGGGCGGCGTCCAGATCCGGAGCGTGATGAAGGACTTCCCCGCGGAGAAGGCGGGCCTCAAGGCGGACGACATCGTCACCGCGGTGAACGGCAAGAAGGTGAAAAACGTGGACGAGCTCCGGGGGATCCTGGCCGAGGCGGGCGAAGGTTCGAAGGTCAAGGTCGAGTACAAGCGAGGCGACAAGGTGGCGGAAGTGGCGGTGACGCTGGCGGCCGTTCCCGAGGAAGACGAAGAGGAAGGCGAGGAGGAGGAAGAGGGGGGGAAGTAAGGCTAGATTCCAGATCCCAGACTCCAGATCCCAGTTCCTGAAGTTTCAAGTTGCAAGCAGTAACGAGTCTAGCTCGAAACTCGCAACTTCAGAATCTGGGATCTGGGATCTGAGATCTCGAAACTGGGATCTGCACCGTTCATTTCCCGTTTGGCGGTGAATTGTCTTTCTTGGCATTCTCGTCCACATACCACCCAAAGCCGCCGACGTCGGTGAAGAACAGGTACGGCTTGTTCTCTTCGAACCAGGCGTGGACCTCCGCGGCGTCCTTGAATTTCTTGCGCGCGGCGTAGCGCTCCACGAGGGTCCAGGCGGCGGCGTCCTTCTCCGGCTTCGCGATCCGGGTGAGGATCTTGTCCCAGAACTCCATCTTCCGGTTGGAGAGTTTCAGGTCCTTCAATTCCCGGTCGACGCCGAGCATGCCGTTGTCCGGGCAGACGTACTCGAGGTTCTCCGTATAGAAGGCTTCCATCCGGTCCGGGTCCATCTTGGTGCGGTCCATCACCTCGGGCGGGAAGTACTTCTTGGCCCATTCGAGGTCGCGGACGCGGTCGGTCGACTGGCGCCACCACGTGATGTAGACGAAGGCCATGTCGCGGGCCGGCATGACGGCGGGCGCGAGGGGCGGGCGGCTGTCGAATTTCTTCATGTAGCAGATCGCGTTGATGAAGACGCGGCGGGCCGACTCGGTCATCTGGGCCGGGTCGCCGGCGAAGCCCCAGAGGAAGAAGTTGGCGTGGCGTCCCAGGGCGACGGCGCGGTGGCTTTGGCCGTTGAGTCCGCTCGAGATGATTTCGGCGTCGGGCGAGTCCTCGAAGCCCCACGGGTTGGCGACCATGCCGTAGTCGATGACCTTGGGGAGCTCCCCGGTCTGGACGTGCCACGCGTCGATCATCGCGGGGAGGTCCTTGCCTTCGCGGGTCTTGCGGTAGTGGTCGGGGGTGGGGATGACGGTGGTTTCGAGTTTCGGATCGAGGGGCCCCTTGAAGATGGCGTGGTCGCGGCGGAGTCCGTGGGCTTCGTTCATGAGGTCGAGGGAAAAGCGGCTGATCTTGGACCTGCGCTGGATCTCGCCCGCGACGGCGCCGATGAGGATGATCGGCTTGGTGAAGGAGGCATCGAGGGTGACCTTGGGTTTGCGCGGGTCCCAGGGGCTGTCGTTGGGGTTGCGCCGCTCGATGTCGGCGATGACGACGTCGTAGGGGGCGGCTTTCTTGGCGTCGAGCTGTTCGAGGCTGATGGCGTCGATCTTCCCGAAGCGAGTGACGAGGAGCCGGATGAAGTTGGTCTCGCGCGGCCCGTTCCGCTTGCCCGCGTACAGGATCTTGAACTTCTTCGCCTCGGCGAGCTCCTTGTCCTGTTGGGAGGAGCCCGCGGCGGGTCCTGCGAGTGCGAGGAGAACTGCGGCAAGGCTCAGGCTTCGTCGGGCCATCGGCGTGATTCTCCGGTCATGGCTCTTTCAGAGGATACGCAATGGGCGCTCGGGATTTGAGGGAAAAGGGGGAGTCAGGTACTTGCGAGAGGCAGTGGGTGTCTGAGGCCTGAAGACGCCCGAAAGTGTCATATTGACTCCGGCCTAAACGTGTCTCACTCGGGTCGTTTCGCACCACCCGACAGGCAGCGGCGCGCGACGGGCTCCAGCTCCTCCCACTCGATGCTTGTCTGGCGGCCGCGGTCGAATTGGTCGTTCACCCACGCCTGGATTTCGGCGAGCCGCGGATCGCTCTTGCCGAGCTCGATGCCCAGGCGGCGCCGGACCAGAAAAATCAGCCCTGCGTGGCCCGAGTCCTTCGTGATGGAAACCTCGAGCGGCCGGCCCAGCAGCGCCGGCGCGTCGAAGGGCGCGTACATCCACCAGAACTTGTTCAGCCCATCCGCGTGGATCCCCGCCCGCGTCCGGTGCGCGTCCCGCCCGTAGAGCGGATATTTGGGCGGTATCCCGTGGCCCATCTCCTCGTAGAGCCCAACGAGCTCGTTCAGCGCCCGAAAGTCGGGCCGCTCCCCCGCGAAATAGCCCATCCCGATCAGGTGGAGCAGCACCGCCTCGAGCGGCGCGTTGCCCGTCCGCTCCCCCTTGCCGAGACAGCACCCGTTGATCGCCCCGCACCCCTCGCGCACGGCGGCGAGACAGTTCGCCACGACCAGCCACGTGTCGTTGTGCGGATGGAACTCGAGCTCCTCCGGACGGATCCCCAGACCGCGCAGCTCGCGGAAGATCTTCGGAACGCTCCTCGGGGCGCCGACGTCGTCCCAGGGCAATCCCACTCCCATCGTGTCGCAGACGCGGAACCGCGGCCGGAGGGCCGGCCCGTACGGCTCCGCGAGGGCCATCGCGTGCTCGGCGAAGGCGAGGATGAACTCGAGCGGCGCGCGCGTCGCGTCCTCCAGGTGGAGCCGCGGACGGATCCCCGCGTCCAGGACCGACTTCACCGCGTCGAGATACGCCCGAGCGGCGGCGGCACGTCCAGGGGGCTTGAACTTGTGAAACGTGTGGTAGTCCGACGCCGAGGCGAGCATCCCGGTCTCGCGCACACCGAGGGCGCGGATGAGCTGCGCATCTTTCGCGCTCGCCCGGATCCACGTCGTGGGCTCGATCGGAGCCCCCAACCGGTACCGCTCCAGTGCGCCCTCGAGGAGCGCCCGGTCCGACGCCGAGTAGACGAAAAACTCCGCCTGGCGGATCGCGCCCGACCGGCCCGTGAACCGGCAGAGGATGTCGTAGATGCGCAGGCCCGCCTCAACCGTCAACGGCACGCCCCCCTGCTGCCCGTCGCGATGGGTGGTCTCGGTCGTCCAAGCTTCGGCGGGCAACGTCTTCGGGCGGTCCCCCCACACATAGCGCGGAAAATCCTCGCGCGGGAAGGCCTCGGGCGCGTAGTCGGGCTCGGGCGGATCGGCGATCGGTCTCATGGCTACTTCTCCCCGATCCATTCCTCGGCGAAGGGGATTCGCGAGGGTGACGGCGTCACCCGCGTGGGCCTCAGCTCGCGCAGGGATTCGATCTCGCGGCGCAAGTAGAGCCGGCGGCGGCTCAGCCCGCGCCGATAGCTTCGGACCATCCCACGGCTCACGTAGGCGTAGAGCGTGGGCGTCTTGACCTCGAGCATCCGCGCGGCCTCCCGCGCCGTCAGGTACTTCTCCCCTCGATCGGCGTCTATATGCATTTGAATTGATTATAGTGTACTTAGATTGATCATGCAAACGGATTCGCAAAGGGACAGGGGGTGAGTTTCCAGATTCAAGATCCCCGATCCCAGTTCCTGAAGTGGCGAGGGTCGAGCCAGATTCGTTGGTGCATGCATCGCGAGACTTCAGAACCTGGGATCTGGGATCTGGGATCTAGAAGCTGACCCAGCATCTACCACAAACCCTGCTCTAAATAGATCCGGCCCGACGGGAAGGTTGGGGGGTTCCCAATCGGGCCGGTGGTGGTGGTGGCGATTGGAACGGCTCTAGATCTTGGGCGACCTCCGCTGGAATGCCAGGCCGAGGACCGCAAGGCCGAGCCCGCACAGGGCGGCCGCGCCAAGGGGCGCGCCGGCCGGAGTCCCGAAGCCGCAGTTCCGTTTCGCGTCCCCGGCGCCGTGGTCGAGCTGGTCGTCGTACACGATCCGGAAGATCAGCGGCGGACTCCAATTACTGTAGTTCCCCCCCACGTCGCGGGCGCGCAGCCTCCAGTACTTGTTGTACCGCGACACCGTGAGGTACACGGGATAGCTGCTCGTCCCCGCCGTCGAGAAGAGCTGCGCCTCGATGTCGATGAACCCGCCGTCGCGGGCGACCTGGATCTCGTAGGAAATGCCCGCCACGGGGCCGTTGTCGGTCGACTCCGTCCAATTCAGCGTGGCGTACCCGCCGACGGGATGATGGACGTCGATGTCGACGTTGCTCGGCCCCAGGGCGATCGGATCGGCCGGCGGGATCTGGTCGCTCCGGAAATCGGGGCTGCTCCCGTTGCCGAAGGCGTCGACCCACCCGGCCGGGGTCCCGATCATGGCGTCGGGATAGGAGTTGGAGTAGGAATCCTCGATGCGGTACTGCCAGTCGTACGATCCGTCGGCCGGGATGTTCCAGGGGATTGTGATCGTTCCCTGGTTCTGCAGTCCGCTGTCAAGATTGATCCACGTCGGGGAGCCCGCGGGCCTCGCCCGGACGCGGAGCCGGACCTGCTGGCCCGCGTTCGGATCGGTGACATTGGCGGAGAAGGTGATCTGATTATTCGTCCAGCCGTCGTACTGCGTGGAATCGGCCAGGGACTGGAGCGCCGACTCCGCCCGGCTGCCCGACTGGCCCACGTTCGTCGGGGCATTCGGAGGCAGGCCGAAGTCGGGCGGCGTGAATTCCTCGTTCGCGGTGTAGCTCGCGACGCCGCCGTACACATAGCCCTTGCCGCCGACGACTCCACCCCCGCACATGTAGCGCGCGTTCGTCAAGTTGGCGCGCTGGACCCACGTGTCGGTGACCGGGTTGTATTCGAGCGCCGTATTCTGGTAGCCCGAGTTGTAGCCGGCCATGACGTAGATCCTGGAGCCGAGGGTCATGGCCAGCGGCCCGTACCGGGGCTGCGCCCCGCTGCCGTTGGAGATGGGCGACTTCGTGGTCCAGCTGCCGTTCGCGCTGGAGGAGTCCGGAGGCGTGTACTCGTAGCAGATGGAGAGATACCCGTTGTTGTACCCGCCGAGGGCGTACACCTTGTTCAGGGCGGGGAACGCCGCCATCGAGTGGAAGTAGGCCCCGCCCGGCATGCTGGCGCGGGTCGCCACCGAGTCGTTCGTCGGATTGAACTCGTCGTTGGTGGCCGTGTAGCCGTTGTAGTATCCGCCCGTGACATAAATACGGTCGCCGAGCGTCGCGGCGGCCGGGTAGTAGCGGGTGGACGAGAGCGTGGCGCTCAGGGTCGCCCAGGAATCCGAGGAGATCGTGTACGCAAAGATGGCGTTGGAGTAGCCGTAGTTGAGGTTGTATCCGCCGATGGCGAAGACCCGCCCGCCGTAGTAGGCGCCCGCGCAGTAGTAGAGCGGATTGGGCAGCTGCGCCAGCGTGGCCCAGGTATTGTTCGCCGGGTCGTACCGCGTGCACTGCTGGTAGTAATAGGGATAGGTGTAGGTCACCCCGTACTGGTACCCGCCGCAGAAATAGAGATAGGTGCCGTCGGAGGCCGAGGCGCCCATGTAGAAATAATTCCCGCTCGTTTCATTGGCCCACGATCCGGTGGGCTGCTGGGGCGATTGGGCCGAGGCGGTCGAAGCCGCGGCGACCAGGACGGCCGCGAGGCACACGGCGAATGTCTTCGATCCCATGATGACCTCCCCAGATCCTCGTGACGAAACGCGCGCGAGCCGGTTTGGAAGGACCACCCCACCCTTGGAGAACGGCCCGCCGCGAGGCGCCAATTCTCGATCACCACCCCCAGATGTAAAGCCGCGTCCCGGTGCGGCTTGGGTCGCCGCGAGGTCCGGATACGCTTTATCTCCATCTACGACATCGGGAATCGAGCGGTTACAGGAGAGGTGCGAAAAAGATTGTGGATTTTGGATTGTGGATTGTGGATGCCAGAACCCAGGCGATACGGACGACGGAAGCGTTTACTTGCTAAATAGTTATCAGCGTCAGGCGGAGCGGCCGGAATCGGACTTTTCGGATAATTTTGCGAGTTGACCCTCCCGAAACGCTTTCTGGGCCATGTCGCGCCCGTGGCGTCGAAGTTCCGCACGCTTCCCGGGGTCGCCGAATTCGAGAGTTCCCAGCGTCGGTTCGAAGTCCGGCCGGATCGAAATCACGTCCGCCTTCAAGTACCCCGGTTGATTGTTGCGCTGGCCGGCGCACTTCAAATCGTTCGCCAGTATTTCATGCGCCATGATGTCGATCGTCCGGCCCGCGATCTCCTGGCCGCTGTCGAGCTCGTCCGCGCCACGGGCCCCGATTACGGCCGGCGACGTCGAGACGACCACGATGACGCGGTCCTGGTTCGTCTCCTGGTGGAGCTTCGCCGCCTTGAAGGCGCTGGAGAGCGGAGTGATGTCGCGCAATCCCCCGTCGACGAACCGGTGGCCGTAAATGTCCACCGGCGGGAAGAGGACCGGCATGGACGAGGAGGCGAGGATGAAATCCACGACGTGATCGGGAATCGATCCCTCTCGGCCCGGGTCGAGCGTGAGCGTGAGCCGCGCGCCCTCGGCCCGCGCGGCCGGCATGAGGCGGGCGTCGTTCGAGACGAGATAGTACGTGCCGTCCGTGAGCGAGGTGACGCCGACCGACCACATCTTGCCGGAGCGCTGGAGCGCCTCCCAGGTGACGTGCTGCTCGATCAGGCGGCGGAGCGGGGCGCTCGAGTGGATCGAATCGCGTGCGATTCCCGAACTGGAGAAGAGGGAGAAGAGCGCCCCGAGCCCGGTTCCGATCGCGCCGCCGGGAAAGGGCTTGCTGTAGATATCCGAATCGGCCCGGATGGAATCCCAGAGGGAGCGGAGGCGCGCGACCCCGTCCGCCAGGCTCGCGTGCTGCGCCAGCACCGAGGAGTTGAGCGCCCCGACGCTCACGCCGCTGAAGAACTCGAAACCGCAGCCCTGTTCCGCCAGGAATTCGGCCACGCCGAGCTCGAACTCCCCTTTCGCCCCCCCACCGCCGAGGACCAGGGCCCTCCAGGTTCGGGTCATGGTGTCCTCCTGGGTTCGGGCGATCAGGCGCTCTTGTAAACCGCGGCGAACCCCTTCGCGAATTCCTCGAGGGTCGTCGGGGTCGTGCTCGCATTGTCCCGCTTGTACGTCCTGGCAATGCGCCCGTCGCCCAGCGCGCGCGACATCTCTTCAAAGCTGTCCGCGACGCTCTGGGAGAATCCGAAACCCCTCAGGGCCTTTTTCACTTCGACGGCCGGGGCCTCCACGTAGGCGAGATCGGGCTTGCCGATCGCCGCTCCGAGGATGCGGGCGGTCTCGGACATCGTGTAGTCCCGGGGCCCGAGCACGTGGCGGACTTCATGTCCCTTGGTCGACGGCTCCGTCAGCTCCCGCACGAGCCGCTCGGCGATGTCCCTTGTCGCGATCATCGCGACGGGGACACTTGCCTTGATGAGCCCGGGGTAGGCACCCATCTGCTTGATCGCCGGGATCGAGCCGAAATGGTTCTCCATGAAATAAGCGGCGCGCAGGTGAAGAATGTCGATTTTCTCGAGGTTGTTCAGCCGCTCCTCCTGGTCGTGCAATCCCGCGATCGGGCCGGTGCCGTCGGGCAGGGAGGCGCCGACGCTGCTCAGGTTGACGCCGCGCTTCACGCCGCTTTTCGTCAGGGCCTTCGCGATCGATTCGCCGACCTGGTTCTGGTAGGCCCGGAATTCGGGCGAGTCGTACTTGGGCGGGATCATCGTGTAGACCGCTTCCGCCCCCCGGAACGCGCCTTCCAGGAATTTCGCGTCCAGCGCATCGCCGACCGCGATCTCCGCGCCCGCCTCCTTGAGCTCCTTCAACTTCGCGGCGTCGCGCCCGATGACCCGGGCCTTCTTTCCCTGCTGGAGCAGGAGCCGCGCCGCCTTCGACGTGATGTTGCCGTTCGACCCCATGAGCACGTACATGTTTTCCTCCCCGGCGGAATGGATCCGCCATCCGAATCACTTCCTGTGAAAGTCCCCGGCGGACCGGGAAATTCCCCGGGCCGCACGGATCCTATTCGCGGGCAGGGGATCGCATTTTTAAACGTCGGTAAAGCCGCGCGGGTTACTGAAGGAGAAGCCCCTCCAGGAACGTCTCATTGAATATGAACCGGACCCTCGGGACCTTGAATGGATACCTGACGCGGTACTCGCGCGGGACCGCGTGGATCGCCGGACGCCCCATCGAGGAGCAGCCCGGCTACGCGCGCCAGGTGCGGTGGTGGATCGCCATGCGCCGGCGGGGAATCCTGTCGTGGGCGGGCGTGCCGGCCGATCATCCCGACCAGCTGTTCGTCCGGTGGCATTGCGCCACGCTCGACGAGGCGCGGAAACTGGCCGCCGGGGCCCCCTTCGTGCGGCGCGGGATCTTCCGCGAGGTCACGCTTCCCGCGTCGATGAGGGCCTAGTACTTCTTGCGGTAGACGACGCGCTCAGGCAGTTTCTGCGACAGGCTCTCCAGCTGACGGGCGACGGGGCAGTATTGCTCGTAGTTCTTCACCTCGGGATCGACGACCATTTTCTGGACGTGCAGCTGACCGTCGTAGGTGACCTCCACGAACTTTCCGTAGACCCGCTGGCCGGCGATGCTCACGTTGGTGATGTAGTCCTCCGTCGGTGGCGCCGTCACTACCGTCGGCACCTCCCGGATGATCACCCTCTCCCTGGAGTCCTTCACGGTGTAACCGAACGCGAATCCCAGGCCGAGGCCGACGATGAGGAGGGCCGCGGCCTGCCTCAGGAAACTCCACGAGGCCCGGCGGCGCGCCGGGAAGGAGGCCAGGACCCGCTCGCGCAGCGCGGGCGGCGCCGTCGGGCGCGAGGCGGCGAGCGCGCGGAGCGCCTCGAACTCCTCGGCGCAGGCCGGGCACGCGTCGAGATGGCCGCGCACCTCCTCGTCGAGGGGCGCCCCCTCCGTCACCGACTTCCGGACGTCATCGCACCTCATGGCCGTTCCTCGAAAAATAGTCGCGGAGCGCCTTCCGGCCGCGGGAGATCCGGGACCCGATCGTCCCGGTGTCGCAGCCGAGGATCGCCCCCGCTTCCTCGTACGTGAGCCCCATGGCGTCGCACAGCCACAATGTTTCGCGATACGCGAAGGGGAGGCGCGCCAGGGCCGCCTCCACCGCGTCCGTCGCGTCGCCGGCGGGCCGGACGGAGGCCAGCGCCTCCAGGACCTCGCCTTCCAGCTTCGTCTCGGGCCGCTTCGCCCGCGCGCGCAGGAAATCGATCGCCTTGTTCCGGACGAGGGTCAAAAGCCACGGCCGGAAGGTGCGCGAGCGGTCGAAAGAGGCCCCGCGGCGGACGATCGTCAGGAAGACCTCCTGGCTCACGTCCTCCGCCGCCTCGCCGTCCCCCAGGATCCGCCGGGCGTACCCGTACACCTCGTCCGCGAACCGATCATACAGCGCGCGGAAGGCGTCGGCGTCGCCCGCAAGCGACCGTTCCAGGAGGTTTTCGTCATTCACAGGAGGTCGGGGCGCTCCCCCGGGCCCGGAGGAGCACCCTGCCTCGCCGATCGACGCTACTTTTTCTTCTGCTCTTCGGTGAACGCCTGGAGCTTCTTCAGGATGTCGTCCGACAGGGTGTCCACGCACGAATCGCAGGGGGCGCCCTTGAGGAAGGTGCACTTCACGGTCTCGGTCCTGCCGTCCTTCCCTTTCACGGCGTGCGTGATCTCCTTCTTCCAATCCTTCATGCGGGCGCCGACGCGCTCCTTCATGAGCGGGGCGAAGATCTTCGTTCGGATCATCGAGCAGCCTTCGCAGCCCTCGGTCGCGCACTCTCCGGCCGTGCACTCGCACTTGAAATTGTACTTCGCCTGCATCTTCTCGCCGGCCAGCTTCCGCGCGGCCTTGAGCGTTTCCCCCGCCCGGTCGCAGATCGCCCGGCACTCGCCCGTGCACTTGCCGTCCTTGGGACAGCAGATGCCGGCCATCGAACACTTCTCCGCCTTCTTCTCCTGGGTCCTCTCCTGCGCGGCGCCGACGCCGACGAGGAGCGCCACGATCCCGCCCAACTGCCACAACCTCATGAGAACCTCCTTGAAAAATCCCGCGGCCTGTTGTCACCGATACTACGCGGGCGTGGAACGGATTCTTCCCGCGATCACAGGAAGAGCGTGAGCTGTGGGGGATCGGGGCGGCGGAAGGCCTCGACCGAAAGCTCGGGCGCGTGGTCCGCGAGCCCGAGCCGCCGGCAGGTGACCTTGAAGAGCTGGTGGATCTGGTCGGCAATCGGGCCCTCGCCCCTCATGCGCGAACCGAACCCGGTTTCGTTCAGCTTGCCTCCGCGCACACCTCGGATCCGGCCGAGGATTTTCTTTCGTTTCCCGGGCGCGTGGCGCTCCAGCCACCGGTCGAACAGGTCCTTCACCCCGAAGGGCAGGCGGAGCATGATGTGACCCGCGAACCGCGCTCCCGCCTTCGCCGCGGCGGAGAGGATCGCGGGGATCTCGTATTCGGTGAGCCCCGGGATCACGGGGCCGATCATGACCCCGGCGGGCACGCCCGCGGCGGCGAGGGCGGCCACCGCGGCGAAGCGGCGCGACGGCGTCGAAGCCCGGGGCTCCATCGACCGGGCCAGCTCCGGATCGAGCGTCGTCACCGAGACGAACACGGAGGCCGCTCGATGCCGGGCCAGCCCCGCGAGGACATCCGCGTCGCGCGTCACGAGATGGTTCTTCGTCACGATGGTCGCGGGGTTCCGGAATTCCGCGAGAACTTCGAGGCACCGTCGGGTGAGTCGGAGGCGCCGCTCGACCGGCTGGTAGGGATCGGTCACGCCGCTCAGGGCCAGGAGCTGCGGCCGCCACGACGGTGACGAGAGCTCCCGACGCAGCAGCCCGGGCGCGTCCTCCTTGACGAGGATCCGGGTTTCGAAGTCGAGCCCCGCGGAGAACCCGAGATATTCGTGCGTCGGGCGGGCGTAGCAGTAGACGCAGCCGTGCTCGCAGCCCCGGTAGGGATTGACGCTCGCCGAGAATCCGACGTCGGGGGTGTCATTGGTCGCGATGATGGATTTCGAAAGATCGCGGAAGAACCGCGTGGCGGGGGCCGGCCGTTCGTCCTCGGGGGCCTCGAGGTCGGGAACGACTTCGATTTCCTCGACCCGGTTCCTCGGATTCTCCGCGGTTCCGCGGCCGCGCACCGCGGGAGTCGGTGCCCCTTCCATGACGCCATCTTACTACGGTGTGGCTTCGTTGAATAACCGGACGAACCACCAAGCCACCAAGTCACCAAGGACTGGCCGCAGAAGGGGACGACCGGGAAGGCCGCGGGAGAAGCCGTCTTCTTCCGCGGCCATCCCCGCCGTCCCTCCGGCCCAAGGGGGCCGGAGCGTGG